>Ga0209710_1000008_pt1 | contig 317895 bp, 291 predicted proteins | sample ArcticOcean_MG_C_5_FD_187436 | JGI IMG/M metagenome (GOLD analysis project Ga0209710, IMG submission 187436) | Marine microbial communities from western Arctic Ocean - ArcticOcean_MG_CB4_138 (SPAdes) (version 2) | ecosystem: Environmental > Aquatic > Marine > Oceanic | place: Arctic Ocean...
GCTGCCGTGGAGGACCCGCCTCTCCGGCGACAACTGCGCCGGCGTGATCACCCCCACCGACACCGACGCCCCCGCGGCCGCCCCCGCGCGCGCCAGCACGGGCGTGAACATCGCCCCCCCCGGCGGTTTCCCCAAGGCGGGCGGGTCTGCGGTCAGCGCGGATGGGTCGAGCGCCGGGCCGAAACGCATCAGCAAGGATTTCGTCCCCACCACCCCCAACCGGACGAACACGCGTCCGATTTTCGGATCAGAAATAAAGCCCATCGACGAGCCTGCTGACCGTTTCGCCAACTTTCAGTATCCGCCAATCACCACCGATGGCATGGGGATCTGTATGTTCGACGGCACGTTGAACCAACACCGGCCGCATCTGCAGTACCGGTGGGAAAAGTACTGCGGTTTGAGAAACGCGATTGACGCGAACGAGGGCGGGTTGGAAAAATTCAGCCGCGGGTACGAAGTCATGGGCTTCACCAGGGACGCCACGGGGATCACGTACAGGGAGTGGGCCCCAGCGGCAAAATCCGCGTGCCTTTTCGGTGACTTCAACGGCTGGAGCACGGGCGCGACCGGTGTTTGGATGACCAAGAACGACTTTGGCGTGTTCGAGGTGTTCATGCCCAACAACCCCGACGGCAGCATGGCGATTCCGCACGGCACGAGGGTCAAGATCCACCTTGAGCTGGAAGGCCAGGACCCGGTGGATAAGATCCCGGCGTGGATCAAAATGGCGGTTCAAGCCCCCGACGAGATCCCCTTCAACGGCATTTACTACGACCCGCCCCCGGAGGAGATTTACCAGTTCAAGTACGCGCGGCCGAAGTCCCCGGACGAGGTCCGGGTGTACGAAGCGCACGTCGGTATGTCGTCCATCGAGCCCAAAATCAACTCCTACGTCGAGTTCGCGGACGAGGTGATCCCGCGCATCGCGAGCCTGGGGTACAACACCGTGCAGCTCATGGCAATCCAGGAACACGCGTACTACGCGTCCTTCGGGTACCACGTGACGAACTTCTTCGCCGTGTCCTCCCGGTGCGGCACCCCCGACGAGCTGAAGTACCTCATCGACACCGCGCACTCCTACGGCCTGACCGTGCTGATGGACATCGTGCACTCGCACGCGTCGTCCAACTCGCTGGACGGCATAAACTTGTTCGACGGCACCAACGGGCAGTACTTCCACGACGGGCCGCAGGGGTACCACTGGATGTGGGACTCGCGGTGTTTCAACTACGGCAACTACGAGGTGGTTCGGTTTCTACTTTCGAACCTGCGGTACTGGATGGAGGAGTTCAAGTTTGACGGGTTCAGGTTCGACGGCGTGACGTCCATGATGTACTCGCACCACGGCTTACAGATGACCTTCACCGGTGATTACGGCGAGTACTTCGGGATGGCCACGGACGTGGACGCCATGGTGTACCTGATGCTCGCGAACGACATGCTGCACACGCTGTACGAAGGGCATGCTATTACGATTGCGGAGGACGTCTCAGGGATGCCCGCGCTAGCAAGGCCGGTCAGCGAAGGCGGCGTGGGGTTCGACTACCGGTTACAGATGGCCATCGCGGACAAGTGGGTCGAGGTTCTGAGCGAGTGGGGGGACGACTACAACTGGAACATGTTCGACCTGGTGCACTGCCTTGAAAACCGCCGGTGGGGGGAGAAGTGCATTTCGTACGCCGAGTCGCACGACCAGGCGCTTGTTGGTGACAAAACCACCGCGTTCTGGTTGATGGACAAGGAAATGTACGACCACATGTCCACGCTGACCCCCGACCACCCGGTCGTCACGAGGGGCATCGCCATCCACAAGATGATCCGGCAACTCACGTGCTGCTTGGGCGGAGAGGGGTACTTAAACTTCATGGGCAACGAGTTCGGGCACCCCGAGTGGATCGACTTCCCAAGAGGCGACCGGACGGACATCTCAACCGGGAAGTTCATCCCGGGCAACGGGAACTCGTACCTGCTGTGCCGCAGACGCTTCGACCTGGTGGATATGGACCATCTGCGGTACAAGTACATGAACGCCTTCGACGCGAGCATGCACGACATCGCGAGCAGGTTCAAGTACCTGTGCTCGGATCACCAGGTACGTATTGCATTTCCCAAATCCCGCCGACTGTTTGACCAACAATACTGACACTTTCTTTTATTTATCGTAAGTACACGAGTTTGAAATCGGACGAGGACAAGATGATCGTGGTGGAACGTGGCGATTGCGTTTTCGTGTTCAACTTTCATCCCGTTAACTCGTACACGGACTACAGGATCGGGCTGAAACACGGCGGGAACTGGCGCCTGGTGCTTTCAAGCGACAACCCCGAGTTTGGCGGGTACAGCAACTTGTGGACGTGCAACTGCCCGCCAATCGGGTCGCAGGAGGACCAGTTCAACGGACGACCGGCGTCCATGATGGTCTACGCCCCGTCGCGATCGGTATCCGTCTACGCGCCCGTCGAGGCGGTCAAGTCGCAGCTGGGATGGACGTGAGGTGGACGAGATTACAAAAGAACTAGCCAGAGAGAACAGAGAACTAGACCGACAGAGGGAGAACTAGACAACGGAGCATTTAAGAGCAGGAGAGACTCTGAGACGTTTTAAATGAACACAGCGTTTCTACTATTTGTCACGAACGCCTTGACGCTGTTCCGCCTGGCTATTTACAAGTACCAGTGCTAGTACTCTGTACGCTCGTGGACAAAAACTTCACCCGTCGAACCTCACGGCTTGTGCATCGCGGCGAAATCGTAGTCGTCGTCTTTTGCTTTTGCCGGAACGGGTTCCGCCGGTTTCGGTTTTTTCGAGCCGCCTGTTTTTTTATCCCCCGCTTTCTCTTTGTCTTTGTCTTGGCCCTCATCTCCCTCCATCTGCCCCGCGTCCCGCTTTTTCTTCGCGTCCGACCTGTCCCAGTGCGCCTTACTGGTCTTTTTGATGATGCCCATGAAATAAGGCACGCGCCGCGCCGGCGCTTTCGGGGCTTGCTTTTCAATCTGCGCCAGCGCCGCGGCGAGCACGTCTTTCGGGAGCAAGGACAAGAAACTCCGGAGTTGCGAGTCGAAATCGGTTTCCGAAATCACGCCAGCGGGCGACGCGTTCTCGCACGCAGAGGCGACCATGTCATCAACCACGTCTGAGTCAGTGAGCTGCTTCAGCTGTTTCTTGGCGTTGTCACCTGTTTTTGTGTCGTCGCCGTCACCCGCCTCCGCGCCGGCTTTTTTGCGCTCCGATTTCGGCGTCACGTACTCCGGCCGCGAACAAGGTTCGATACTCACCTTCCGCCCCCGGAACAAGGTGTCGTGGAACTTCCGTGCTTTCTTCGCCGCTTTCTGTGTTTTGAAATCGACAAACGCGAAGCCTTTGAACTTCTTGTTCGTACCGCCGCCGCCCGCCAGGCGCACCGCGTGCACTTCATCCGCGCACCCCTCCCGTCTCAAGATCGTTTTAAGCCAAGGAACGATGTGCTCCACCTTGGTGTCGTACGGCATCTGGCCGAAAAACAGGGTGGTGATTTCGGGTGGGTCTTTCTTTTCTTTGGTGTCCTTGCCGCCTTTGCCGTCACCGCCGTCACCGGCCTTCTTCGCACGCTTGTTCGCCTCGTGCCTGTCCTTCTCCGTGCCTGCCCGTTCGCCGCCGCCGCCGCCGTCCTCGCGGTCGCGTTTTTCTTTCTTCTCCTTCTTGTCTTTCTTGTCTTTCTTGTCTTTCTTGTCTTTCTTACCGTCGTCGCCATCCTCCTTGCGCTTCGCGCCGAAGGGCGTGCGCTTGGCAGGCGCCTCGACGTCGTCACCCATCGCGCGTGTCACTGTCAAGCGAGGGGCGCGGCGATGTGGGGCGACCGAAATTGTCACAAATGTTTTTATCGGAAAAAAAATTCGGTCCAGTCATTTCACTTTTTCTCCGGGACATCGGCACCTCGCTCGTCGCCTGCCAGATCTGGCCTGCGCCTCCGCCTGTGATGGCGGACACCTCCGCCGCGCTCGCGGTGGTCGCAGTGGTCCTGCTGTTCCTGCTTCTGGGCGGGCTGGTGTGGGTCACCAGCCGCGCCACGGCCGTTAGCGACGCCTCCCACGCCAAGCTCAAGGCTGAGGCTGGCGCGGTCGCGATTGAGGATGGCGCCGCTGTGGGCAGACGCGCGTCGAGGGTACGCGGCGGCGCTCGGCGTCGACGCAACCGAGCAGGAGGCGAAGCCGAGGGCGATGACGACGAAGGTGACGTGGTACCACCGCTGGATGACCCAAGGGAAGCAGCGCGACGAGCGCAACAACAAGCGCAGGCACAGGAGCTCGAGACCCTTCACAAAAAACGAGCAGGCCGGGAGGCAAAATATTTGGCCAAGGATTTGGCGCGCGAGGCGACGGAACTCGCGGAGCGGGAGCAAGCGGACAAAGAACGAGCCGAAGCCGAAAAGGCATCTGCGGAAGAGTTTGACAAGTGGAAAGACCTGTTCACGGTGGAGACTAGTGGGACCGTGGAACAACCGACAGCGGAGGACAGCGCGGGTTTGCTGCAGGATTTCGTGGATCACATCGTGCAGAAAAAGGTGGTCGTTTTGGAAGAGCTCGCCGCTGAGTTCGGTTTGCGCACGCGCGACGCGGTGCAACGAGTTCGGTCACTGGAGCAGATGGGCAAAATCACCGGTGTGATGGACGACCGCGGGAAGTTCATTTTCGTCACCCCTGGTGAGATGAGCGAGGTTGCCAACTTTATCAACCGGAAAGGGCGAGTAGCGATAAGCGAACTGGCGGCGAGATCGAGCGACTTCGTGAAGTTGTGACGTTGTGAAGAAAAACAAAAAGAATCACCTTACAAAGTTCACCACGGTCACGAACGTGACGAACAGAATCAGCGCGTTCCACACCGCACCTTGTACTCCGTACATGGTGATGTTGGCGACCATGTTCGCGACTTCCGATTTATCACTCTCGCTCAGGCCGGCGGCGTTGTCCGTAATGGCGCTGACGACCTGGCCCTCGCGCTCCGCCCAAAACAGCTCCTCCTCGGCTTTGTCTATTCTGATATCGTTCAGGTAGTCCAGCACCTTCTCTAGTCGTGTGAGCTCATCCTCGTCCCCAGGGGCTTTCCCGGCAAGCGCTTCTTGGTACACGGAAAGCGCTTTCAGGTCGTTCTTAGGACCCGCCACGGCACGGCGAATAAGGCTCATCTCCATGCCCATCTCTTTCAAGTCGTTGGTGTACGACACCGCGCGATCGACGGCGGACAAATCGGTTTTCGCGGTGTCCCCATCAGGAACCGGGACGAAGGTCTCGCCCGCGCGAGACACCACGCGCGCGCCTCTTCGCACATTGGCAGGCGTCGCACGAACACAACGATAAAGCGACACGCGCGCGCGGGGGCCGGCCGCGGCGCTCAAGCGTAAAGCAGCAGTCGACATGGTGGGTGCCGTCGGCGCGTCACACGGTGTGGCGAGAGCCAGCAACGTGGCTGGAAATCTTCGTCGCCAAAAAGAACGAAATGAATGACGAGTTGGTTTTTGCCGTTTTCCCGCAACGCGTCCGTCGACCCCTCGTCACAAGATGCACGCGGCGACCTGCCACCAGGCGCTCGGCGCCTCGGCGCCCCGCGCTTTCGGCACCACCTCGCGCTATGTGTCCGCGCCCGGCTCCACTCCGCGCGTACCCGCCGTCGTCCCGAGTCGTCGCCTTCTTTCGGCGGCGGTGCTCCACCGAATTTCCGTCGTCGCGCAGGCGCGTGGCGGAGGCGGCGCCGGAACCGCGGGGAAGCCCACGCGCGGCGCCAAAAGCACCCGGCCGCCGGGCAAACCCAAACCCGTGGATGGCGTCAAGCCTGCTAAGCAAGGCGGCGGAGCTTTTTCAAGGGCCACGAAGACGGTGAAGCAGGTAGGAACCACACCCTGCTGTTCCTCATTATCAAGATTGTGCCCCGCCGCACTTTTCGCGTTTTTTGACATTAATCGATTCCATCGCAACGGTTTCGAAAGTGCTGCTTCGATTCTTCGAGATGTCCCGTGACTCACCTTCCCCTCCTTCCCCAAAAACCTTCACCACCGCAGCAGGAATGGGACGGCGAGATGTTCGAAACGCTGGCGGGGAAACAGGAAAAGGCGCGGGGCAAGAGACCGAATTCGGTTTCATCCATCGACGATAAAAACAAACACCTTTTTTTCGACGAAGCCATAATCACGGTGTGCGGCGGCACCGGCGGCGACGGCGAGGGGTGGACCAAGGAAGTCAAGGCCAAGGTGGTGAAGAACTTCAAGTTTAGCCGGGGGGGGAACATGAAGAAGTTCATCGAGCTGCCTGCGGCGGAGCCCGCGGACGGGGGCGCGGGGGGGAACGTTTTCATTCGCGTGGACCGGGCATGCGACTCGCTGTTGCTGTTCCACGACAAAAAGCAATGGAAAGCCAAGAAGGGGTACCACGGGAGCGCCGCGCCTGGCGCTGGGGCGGGAAGAGTGGACCGAACACGAATCGCACCGAAACAAGATGACGTGTACATAGACGTGCCGCCCGGAACGGTGGTGCGGCGCAAGCGGTCGGGGGAGCTGCTTGGCGACATGACCAAGCACGGGCAGGTTTTGTTAATAGCGCAAGGCGGCGCCGGTGGTTTGGCCGCGAGACGCGCGCAGAACGCGGAAAAGCGAGGCAGGAACGTAAAAACCGCGAAGCTTTCGGATGACATCGAGGTGAGTGACATCATGCTGGACGAAGCGACCATTGTCGCGACGAACGGCGAGCCCGGGGACGAGTTCCAGGTCGAGTTGCTGATGCGCGTGGTGGCGGATATCGGCCTCGTGGGGTTGCCCAACGCAGGCAAGTCGTCCATTTTGAAAGCCGTAACCAGGGCGTCGCCCGACATCGCGGCGTACCCGTTCACCACGCTGATGCCCAACCTTGGTGTGGTGAAACCCTCGGACCCGGCCCCCGACCCGGACGACCCGATGGACTTCTCCGCGTACGACACCGACCGGAAAACCGCCGGCCCGGTGCTGGCCGATTTGCCCGGGCTGATTTCAGGCGCGCACAAGGGCCGAGGCCTGGGCAGGGCTTTCTTGAGACACCTCAGGCGCACGCGCGCCATGCTGGTGGTGGTGGACGCGTCCGGGCAAGACCCGATCGGCGACTACAAAACCGTACGCGAGGAGCTGCGCATGTACAACCCCGAGTACACCTCGCGCCCGCATCTGTTGGCGCTAAACAAGATGGATCTGGAGTGGGCGTCGCTGCGCACTGCGGAGCTGGTGGAGGCGATTTCAAAACTGGACCCCGTAGACGTGGGGGACCCTCCCGTCGCGGTGCTGCCAGTAAGCGCCGTGGCGGGAACCGGGATGGACGCGCTTTTGGTGGAACTGGGGAAGTTGATGGAAGACGAGGATGACGCGCGGGTGGAGGGGATCGGGAAACTGCCGCCGCGCCAGAAACTGACCACCGGCGAGGGGACGACGATGAAGATTCGATTCTAATTTTAGAATGGTTTTGCACTTTAAATTATGATCACCGACGCGTCCGCTCTTCCTCTCCTTGCTTGTCACTCCACGCTGCAAGCACCACATCAAATGGGTGGGTTAAGTGTCATTCTGTAATAATGTACATCGCCGACCGCTTCCACACCTCATCCTCATTTCAACTCGTGCGGTTCGATTGTGATTCTCGACACCATTCCGTTCTCCTCCGCGTCTTCATCAAGCACTTCGTAACCTTCCACTAACCACCCGTCGAAGTCGCCGGGCACTTGTTCCTCGAACGTCGCTTCGACGTACGCCTCAGCCAAATCCGTAGCCGTCTCCATCGAAGCCGCGACCGCGACGATCGCGGCGTCGATTCGCTCAGGAGGCTCCGTGCCATCAAGCTCCTGCTCCGTACCGGTATACTTCTCTTGGTGATGAAGCACCACGAACACGTTGCCACCGACGGGTACGGGACCCTCCTCCTCCTCCTCCTCCTCCTCCTCCTCATCGTCGCTTTCTTCGTCGCTCAGCCCCGCGCCGTCCTCCTCGTCCTCGTCCTCCTCCTCTTCAAACACCTCTTCGTCATCGGATTCCTCCTCTTCTGACGCCTCTTCAGGAGCATCGACTTCGTCACCCTTCGCGCGTTTCGCGGCTCGCTCGTCGTCGGACATGGCGGGCGCGATGCGTGTGTGTTGTGTGATTCCGAGTAGGGGCTTTCCAAGAACTCACGAAAAGAACGAAAAAGAAGACTGTCCGATTGCCGAAAAAGCGCACTGCCGTCGAGCTCGCGAGCTACTTGGTACGCTCGACCTTTGCCGTTGGCGACGGATGACTGCACCAATCTAATCCTGGTTTTCGGCTTGCGTGGTGTGTGTGTGATGATGTCTTCAATGTTTGGGTTCAGAATTGGTTGTCGCACCCTTTGGTAACAAGGAGTTTGGGGATACGTCTCACGCATGTTGTGGGACCGTCAAGACCCACGCGTGATGGACCAGTCGCATCATTTTTGTTAAAACATTGGAAGTATCATGCGCGGCGCGATGCGGGGGGTCGCGGTTTTCTCGAAATCCAATGCCACGAAGGGCAACACGGAGAATGGGTTGGGTTTCGAGGACAGTGGAGTCAGCTTCGACTTGAAATGAGTGGGCTGTTTGGTGGTCTAATCACGGTTCGTGCGTCGAAAAACCAAAGGATCAGCACTGACCAATCATGTGACGCGCTGACGCCTGGGAGGTGATAGATGTGGGTGGATCCCTCGCTACCTTCCCTCTCGGCCCACACGCGCGCGCTGCATTCCCGCACACACCAGACCGTCATCACCATGGCCGCTCTTACCATCTCCGCACCCATCGTGGCCCGCGCCGGGTCCTTCGCCGGCCGCAAGCTCGCTACGAACGCCACCAACGGCACCGTCGGCAAGGTCAGCGCGCGCGCGGTGTGGATGCCCGGGAGCACCCCCCCCGCGCACCTCACCGGGACGCTTCCTTGTGACTACGGCTTCGACCCCCTCGGTCTGGGCAAGGAACCCGCGAACCTTGCCAGGTTCCAGGAAGCCGAGATCATCCACTCCAGGTGGGCGATGCTGGGCGTCGCGGGCGCCGCGGGGCAAGAAGCCATCACCGGCGTGACCTGGATCGAAGCCCCCGTGCAAGATTCCCAGACGTACTTGGGCGCGGAGTCGCCTTTCCCCCTCCCGGTGGTCGTCGCGATCGAGGTTTTCGTGATGGCCTTCGTGGAGCAACAGCGTTCCAACGAGAAAGACCCGGCCAAGAGGCTGTACCCGGGCGGCGCGTTCGACCCCGCCGGGTTCAGCAAGGGCGCGGATTTCGAGACGCTCAAGAAAAAGGAAATCGCCAACGGGCGCGTCGCCATGCTCGCCTTCGCCGGCCTAATCGGCCAGGCGCAGGCCACGAACCTGGAAGGCCCCCTCTCCGCGCTCGGACGCCACGTTGCGGACCCGTGGCACGTCAACGCCGCGGTCAACGCGGCCGCGGTGCCGTACCTGTGAGCGACGCGTGATTTTTTGACGGCTTCGTCGAAAGCGGAAGAGGATGGGAGAATGAGGAGGGGATGACCGGTACGGTCGCGGGCGGGCGTCACTTTCAGTGGAAACGCGTTGACGGAACGTGTGATAGACAGTGCCGTGCACCGCCCGAACAGTATATGTACGAGTTTTGTCGTCAGAGAGGTTTTTGTAACGAGAAGACGATACTCGGTGTGAAAGAATGTTTCGTAAAATCGGCCATGCGCGTTTTTCCGTTTTTCCCACGCGTTCGTTTCCTCGATATTCGTCGTCGTACCGTGTCGCGTGTCCCTCCGTCGCCCTCACCGCGCGTGCGCAGTCGCTCGATGACGAGTCCTCACGCGTTTTTTCGGACACACCTCCGGCGACACCACCAAAGAGGCGCACAAACCTGTCACCGCGGATTTTGAAGTTCTCCGTGTCCCAGAAAAAGTGGATAACCGCTCGGCAAACGAGAGCCACCAGAACTTTGGGTTCGCCGGCTGCCCAAGCGCATTCCTTCGGGCACCTGCGCGCGGTCCTCCCGCGATGGCGTCCCCGTGCGCCGCGCGCGTCGCGGCGACGCCTGGGGTGGGCGCCTCTCGCGTGCGTCGGTCGGCGTTCGGCGCGTCCCGGGCGAACGCGCCGGGTGCACCTTCGTCCTGCGGCGAACCGTCATCTTCGCGGTCGCGGTGGACACCTTCCGCCCGCCCCGTCCTAGACCCGAGCGGCAGGGATACCCACGTCGCATTCGGCGTGGCGCCGTACGCGAGGGATGGCGTTACCCGGGACGCGGCTCGCACCAGGGGCTCGGGCGACGCCGCGAAACGCGAGCGCACGGCGAAGCACACGTTCCACACCGAACACGGACGGCGGGTGTACGTCGAGGTGATCCCGGTTGGCGAGAGTTACCTGGCGAAGTTCGAAGTCGCGGAGGACGTGACGTATGATTTGCGAGGCGAGCCCGTTACCTCAAACTGCGGCGAGCTTTCCCTGCACTGGGGGATGCACCGGGAGTGGCTTGATGAGTGGATGACCCTTCCCGAGCTCCCGAGTGGGAGTGTGTATTCGGAGAAAAGCGTGCGCGGGGATCCGCGCGGGAAATCAGCCGGCGCTGCGACCAGCACGCCGCTCGTTAGGGACGGGGACAGAACAACAGTGGAACACCGATCCGGGTTCCCTCTGAGGTTTGCGCGAACCAAGTTCGAGATCCCGAGCTACTACGCCCCGCTTGAGATGAATTTCGTGCTTGTGGAACGGAAACCGGACAACGAAGACGGGACGGGCGGCGAAACCGTTTTCGACGGCCCGCGACGAAAAACGCAAAGGGAACCGCCAAAGTCCTTCGCCGTGCCGGTAGGCGCGGCCCCGGGGTGCGCGACACCCCTGGGGGTATCACGAGCCAGTTCGTTGGGGCCCACGTCAGGCCCGGGCTGGGTCAACTTCGCGCTGCACAGTTCGCGCGCGCAAAAAGTCACGCTCTTCCTGCAGTACAAACACGCGGGGGACGAGCTTCCCGAAACCATGGAGTTTGCGCTGAACTGCACGACGCACAAAACAGGCGACGTGTGGCACGTCGCGCTGCCCGTTGGGATGCGGGGGGCTATTTTGCCCATGCCTTGTCCAGGGAGCGCTATTTCCAACGACACAGGAAACAGCGGAACTGCTTCCAAAGATACATACAACAACTCGTTGGCCACCGTGTTGTACGGCTGGAAGTGCGACGGCGACGTGCGCGCGGGGGGGTGGCGGTTCCACCCGGGGCTGGTGCTGTTCGACCCGAGGGCGACGTCGTTGCGGCCTCCGCTGGGCGCGTTTGAAGACACGCAAACCGTGGTGCCAGCTTTGATGGGCAGCTTGGCGGACGTGATGAACGGCGACGACGCGAACGCGTACGCGACGCGCGTGGCTTCGAAATCGCGGATCGAAAAGCCGCGCCGGAGGCGCGCGCCCGGCATGGAAGTCGCGTACGAGCTGAGTATCAGGTACGTATTGCATTTCCCAAATTCCGCCGACTGTTTGCCCATACAAGACTGACACTTTCTTTTCTTTATCTCAGCGACTTCACGTCGCACGTCAGTTTCCTTGAATCCTTGGGTACCGACAGTGCGTTTCCGAATGCGTCGCCCCAGGGACCGGCCAATGGGGTCGAACCAGGCACGTACGCCGCCGTGTTGGCGAAAGTTAACCACATCGTCGGCGTCGGCGCGACGACGGTGCTTTTGTTGCCGGTACAGGCTTGTTTAAACCGAGACGGGGGCGACAACTTTGGCCAAAACCCGATTTCGCTCTTCGCGTGCGATTCGCGCTTAGCGGGTGCTCGTGCAACCTCTGGCGAACCCGCGCATCAGCTTCGACAATTAATACGAGGCTTGCAGCGACACGGGCTGGAGGTGCTGATGCACGTTTCGCTCACGCACCTGGGCGAGGGTTCGGACGACAAACCAAACACGAACTCGTTGCGGGGAATAGACGCGGAGTCGTACTACCAGCTCGGACCGACCGGGCGGGTGGAGATGAACAATTCAATTGACCCGACCGCGTGCGTGCTGAACCCGTGCTCACTCGTGACGCAACAGTTCGTCGTGGACGCGCTGAGGCACTGGCGAGTGCAGATGGGGGTGGACGGGTTCGTGGTGGACTCGGGTGGGGGGATCGCGCGGGGGACGTACGGACGGAGCTTGTTGTTGGAATCCATCGCGAACGACCCGGTGCTTGGCGGGGGGGAGGGGGGGCACCACGGCGGCGGCGCGGGGGCGGGGGGGGGCGTGCGTTTGTTTCTCACCCCCGGGGAATTTGAAGTAGGTCGGATGCAGAACTGGGGGGTGTGGGGTGAGCGGGTAACGCCGGCGTACGCGCGGGACGTGGGTGCGTTTCTGGAGGGCAAAAACGGCGCCGTCGGCGGGTTCGCCGCGCGCGTGTGCGGGAGCGCTGACTTGATAAGAGGCGAGCGGAGCGCGGGCAGTGGGCACGTGATGAATTCGTGGACGTCGTTTCCGTTCGGGGGGACGCTGGCTGATTTCGCGAAAGGCGTCGCGGAACGGGCGGGGGTGACCCCCGAAAACGCCGCGGCGCACGCCCGGTCAAAAACGCACCGCAAAGCGGGCGGAATCTCGGGACGCGCGCCTGTGAAAACCCGGAAGCCGCTGGACCCGACGCCCGGCGAGACCGCGCTTGTTGTGCGTGCCATGTTAGCAACGCTGTTTCTGTCGGACGGCGTCCCCGTGGTCAATGCGGGGGACGAGTACGGCCACTCCCTGCGGGGTTTGGAGGACGCACCAAAAACGTGGAAAAACGACGCGAACGCGTTTCGGTGGGACGCGGTTGGCGTTTCGGGTTCTGTTGGCTGCGAAATCGGCGCGTTCCTCTCCGCGTGCGCGTCCTTCAGAAGACGAAGACACGACCTGTTCGGATTCGGGGGAGGGAACGTGTTGTGGAGCGATTTGTCCGGCGAACACTCGCCGGACTGGGAAGCACCAACAAGCGCGCCGCAGCTCATGTGCCGCCGGCGCGCCGCGACCGCGCCGGGCGCGGTCGCTGTCGCGTCCGTGGATTCCATGGATTCCGTGGAGCGAGTCACCCAAGATGCGGTGGCGATTTGGAACTGCGGGTCACTCCTGGCGCGCGCTGTGATTGGCCAGCCCCCTATTGGGTACACCTGGGTGCGCGTGCTGGACACCGCCCTGGCGTCCCCCGCGGATTGCGAACTCGCCTACGTCTCCCTGGCGGGGCCGCAAGGCACGTACCTCGTCGCGCCGCACGCGGTGGTTTTGTTGGAGCTCGCGCCAGCCCCAGAGGGAACCGCGCCGACCACAGAGCAGGTCCAGGCGGCGCGCGCGGTGGAGGAGCGCAGAGCGGCGCGCATCCCGGACGCCGCGCGCGCCGCGCCGATTCCGACGCAGACGCGCGCGCCGACGCAGACGACGCGCACTCCGGATCGCCAGCCTCTTGAACAAACTCCACAAACGGCTCCGCAAACTACGCCACCGCCGCAGACGCAACCGCAGACGATGCAACCTCCTCCTGGCGAGTTCCGACCGCCCACGGATCCAGGGCAGACGGCGCGGCCGAACATGCCCGCCGCCCGGCCGCAAACGCCGTCGTCGAACCCGACGTTTCGACCGCCGCCGTGAGGGTGTGGTTTCGCGAAGAAAAAAAATACAAGCGCGCGGGGCTATTTGGAACTTTCGGGCTTTCGCAACGCGGACTTGTATTGCAAAGAAAGAGACTATAATACGACGTCTTCGATGATTCTAAATTCTGATTCATACGCACACGCCCCGGCCGTACCCTCTTTTCTGTCTTCCTTTCTTCTGTCTCTCGAATTCAATTCGTGTTCTACGTCTGTCCTGGTACTATACGGACGTAACGCATTGCTTCCACCGTTACTTGTGCTCGAGGAGCATGTTGTTTTCGGGCGCCAAGCCCACGCAGGCGCGGAAGACGTTCTCCAGCATCGCGCGTTGCTTGGAAAGCGCGTTCACTACCGGTGTGCCTCTTGGCACCAGGGGCGCTTTCGTGAGGTACGACAGCAACACTGAGACGGGGTGCAGTTTTCTGAAACGGTTTTCGTCGCGCGGGCCTTTGATTTCTATGCGCGTTGAGAGCTCCGCGATGAGGCACATGTCCAGAATCAGCGGCGCCGCGAGCAGTGAGTCCTCGCACGTGTTGTGCATCACGATCGTTGATCTGCCTCCCATGAAGATCTCGCTGGTGTACTCGTCCATCGCCCTTTTGCTGTCACCCACGTACGGCACGTACTTAATAACAACCACGTGGTCGGGGTGCTCGCCCGGTTTGTACAAAAGCTCGTTCGACGCCACCATGTCGTCCACAACGTTACTTTTCGAAATCTCCTTGGACCTGAAGCACTGGGGGGAGGAAAGATTCATGCCGTCGTTGTTCCCCAGGTGGTTGTACGAAACAATGCTGGTGGGTTTGATTCCCGCGCCGACAAGAAAGTCAACAAGAACGCTTTTCATTTTCGTCTGGCCGGATTTGAAGTCGTCCCCCCCGATCAAACTCCCCAGCCGAACCGCCGCGTCGATCAAACCAGGCACGAACGTGTTTTGCGGCGAGCCGTTGATGAAAGGTACGCCTTGCGATGGGTAAAACAAAGTGTCAGTCGGAGAGTGTTGAGCATGGGTGTACTGCATATCGCGATGGATGGACAAACAGTCACCAGCTTCGGTAAAACAGTGCACTTGTGATGTATGTAGTATCTCCTTTTAATGACTAGTGGACGTCAAAGAGGGGCTTGAAACAGTCGTCGGCTGATTTGGGAAACGCCCAACGCGTACCTTCGTCCACGCACGCCAGGGCGTACAACGTCGAGGGGGATACCTCGTCCTCGTCGTTCGCGATGGACGTTCGTAGCGCGTCTTCCGTGTCATTCAAACCAGCCGAGATTTCGCCGTACCGCTCCGTGTTTGCGGTCCAAAGCACCACGACTTTGTCCACCCCAGATTTCTTTTTGAAATCGTCGATGTCCGCGCGTATCTGGTCCATCTTTTGCTGTTTCGTGCCGCCAATCGTGTGGTCCGCCCTTTGTGCTTGGTTGGGCGCGATGAACTGAGGGTCGTAGATGCCTTTTCGAGGGACCACGGATTTCAGAAAAGGCGCGAGTTGCCGCTGCAAGTCCCACTCGAAAACCTTCGCCCGCTCCATCGCGTCCGCCATGTTCATTGAACTGATTGTTCACGAAAGTGTCAGCCTTGTGTTGGCAAACGTGGAGGCGGGATTTGGGAAAGCCCCAACACGTACCTGATATCCCACCCGTCGAAAACGATCTCGTTCGGGTTCGCCATGGGCAGCAAACTTCTGAACGGCGTGAACACCTCCTCCCCACCCGCCGACCCGACCCGGCACGTCGCACTTTGCGTTAAGCTCCCGAAATAGTCAGGCGCGCGTACGCCCTCTTTGGTTTTCCAGGTAATCCCCTCCCGGTTCGCCACCACGCCGCCCATCAGCGTGGTGCCGTTGTTCCCGCCCAACCCGACTAGCATGATCCCGAGCTTTGGCTTTTTCAAATCGGTTTTGAATTTGTACGTCGTCTCCGTGGGCGTCACGACCCACGCCGATTTCCCGTCGCCGAGGTCGGTTGATTCGAGCTTGGTGTCGTGGTACCTGCGTTTTTGTTATTTCCAGCAAGGGCATGGAGGTGCGAGCGAGGCCAGTCAGAGAGTCAGAGCATAATAAAAGCATAGTCAGAGAATCAGTCAGAGCGAAGGAAAGAAAAGGGCGGGCTGCGATACCCATCAATGCAAAAAAAGTGCCGGCCCGAAAAAAAGCCAGAGAAAAAATGCCGATGCCTCTCCACGATGTGTTTGCCGACCTCAAGCGTCGGTCCCCGGTGCGTTCCCGGAGTGCGTTTTTCAAGGAAGCGGCGTCGCGGGATCACGGGACGAAATAGCTACTTACGTGTACGTCGACTCGATGTGTCCGTCCGTGTACACCACGTTCGGGGACTTCACGGTGAACGTGTCGATCAGCATGGTGCGCGTCGGCCGATCTCGGCGTCCGCCTGCCTGCTTTTCGAGGCACCGAAGCGTGCGTTTGACGAGGGGGTCTGGTCAGCGTCTTTTTGTCGGTGCAATCGATCACGGAACAAGAGACGTGAAACGAACGTGCAGAGGCACGAGGGTCACGGGGACGGGGGGAAGGCGGGAGGAGCCACGACGCACCGTAGCGCGTCTCGCGATGTGCGCCTCGGAAACACCGTCGATTCGATGTCGTGCGACACGATTTGCGCTTTTTTCAGGCGAAAAATGTGCAAACGTTGAAAGGGAGGATGGCTTCAAAACACTTCGTTTCAAGACACGCGCGTGGTTTCACTTGACTATTTTTGGTTTCAACACCACGTCCGCTAAACTAAAACTGCACGTACAGGTCTCGGTCGGGGTTCATCTCCTCAATCAACTCCACCGCTTCCGTCAACGCGACCTCGCCGAATTTCGTGATGTAGTTGTTGTTCACGGAGATGCTTTGGATCGCCCCGTCCGCGTTGTTTTTAATAGCCTGCGCTAACGCGAACGCGCCTTTGTCTTTGATTTCGTTGTACCCCAGGTCCAGTGAGGTTAGGTTTTCGTTTACCGTCGCTAACGACTGCGCGAGCGCCGCGCACCCTTCGTCCCCCAACTCGTTCCCGCGCAAGTCAAGCGTGGTGATGTGCTCGTTGTACTTGATGGCGTCCGCGAGGTACCAAGCACCGTCTTTGGTGACCTTGCACCACCCCATGCGCAGCGTGGTGAGCTTGCTGTGGAACTTCACCGCCTCGGCCAGGGCCTGGCACCCTTTCGGGCCGACCGGGTTGTACCCCAGCTCCAGGGTGCGCAGCGGTTTGTTTTCCCTCAGCGCCTCTGCCAGCGCCTTGGCGCCCACTTCCAACACGTTGTTCCCCCCGATATCAAGGGTTTCGATGCCCCCGTTGTCCTTCATCGCGGTTGCGATCGCGATGCACCCGAGGTCACACAGTTCGTTCATGTAAACGCTGAGGTGTGTTAGTTGTGTGTCGTCTTTCAAGTATTGCGCGATGAACTCGCCGCTCTTGAACCCGAACCCGTTGTTCCCGATGTCCAAGCTCGTGAGCTTGCACTGTCGCGTCCGTAAGGCCTCGCAAAGCGCCTCCACGCCCAGATCGCCGATATCGTTGCCATTCAACTGCAAGCCCTTGATCCCCGTGTTCTTCGCCAAACCGTTCGCAAGCGCCTTGCACCCCAAACCACCCACGTAGTTGCCGCTTATCGAAAACGTCTCCAAAGTCGTGTTCACCGCCAGCGCCTCGGCGAGCGCAACCGTGCCGGCGTGGTCGATGGAGTTGTTGTTCAGCTCGAGCGCGGTGATCGTGGTGTTTACTTTGAGCATCTCCGCGAGCGCGCACGCACCTTCGTCTCCGATTCCCGATGAATTCAAGTTCAACGTGTTTATTGTGGAGTTCGTTTTTAAGTATTCAGCGAGCACGGCGGTGCCTTCGTCGCACAGGTTGTTGGACGCCAGGGATAACATCTCCAGCTTGGTGTTACTTTGCAGCGCCTCGCAAAGCGCGGCGACGCCCTCCGTCCCGATACCGTTCGCGCCGAAGTCGATACACGTAGCGGTGTCGTTGAACGCAAGCGCGGACGCGATGTACGCCGCACCTTCGTCACCGAGTGACCGCCCGTGAAGATCCACGGTGTCGAACCGCCGCATCTCGTTCATCATATCCTTCAAGTTCCGCTTGAACTCGCCTTTGATTTGCCGCGGTGCCTTCGCCGCCGCCGCGCCGACGCCGCCGTCCTCGCCGCCGCCGCCGAACGTGGGCATCCCAGCGAAACTACCCGCCCCAACCGGTGCGTTTTCCCCAACACCACCACTACCGCCCATCTGAGCGGAACTCATGCCCATCTCGCCCAAGGTCATGCCGCCAGTCGCGGCGGGCGGCGCGTTGGCGTCGGCGTTTCCGCTGCCGCCGTTTTTCTTCCGCCACAGGAAGAACCCCACCGCCGCGACCGCCACTGCGGCGCCTCCCAGGAGCAGCACATCCGGGCCTTCCTCTTCGAAGGGGGGGGGGGACAGGGCGCTCCTGTACTGGGACGAGCGCGTGGTGGACCGGGGGCGAAGTTCGCTCGCGCTGCGCGTCGGCGCCAGCGCCTGGACCTGGACCTCCTCCTCCTCCACCTCCACCTCCGCCGTCTCACCCGTTTCGCCTGTCGCGAAACCAGCCGCGTCGTACCCGTCCTCCTCTCCAGACTCCTCGCCAGCGCCACTCCTCGCGGCTGCTTCCTCCGCCTCGAACGCGGCGAGCTCCGCCTCCTCGGCTTCGCGAGCCTCCCTTTGCTCCCGCAGCTCGCGCCTGGCGCGTATTTCCTCGGGGCTCCGCTTCTTCTTCGCCCCCGCCGCGTGTGTCACCACGGAGACGCGGCCGCGCGAGGTGTGGCGTCCCCCTGGGCCGGGAACAACCAACAGGCCCGCGATGCCGGCGATGCCGCGGCTGCACGCGCTGGCCCTCGCCGTCAAGGCCGCACGCGCGCGCGACCGTTGGCGCACATCAGACAACCTCGCCGCCGGCGCGACCGCACTCATCGCGGCCGTACCAGGCGCCGAGACGCGTCTCCGCGTCACCACCTGGGTTCTCACAGACACCGCGATGATCGCGCGGTGCGTTGACATCATGCCGAGCTCGTCAATTCGTCACTCGACGCAGTCGGGTCACGTCGTCGCGACCGACGTTATGCGGTGACTCGGCTCGATCTGCAACCCTAAACCCGGTTTGCTTTTGTTGTTTTATTGCCAAGAGATGAAGAGAACTCAGTAAAGCAACGCCGTCGCGCGCTGGGCGGCCCTGGCTCCCGTTTTGCGAATCGTCCGGCGTCGGTCGCGAGTGCCTCGTCCGCGTTTCACCGCGCCCCCGCGTGTCGCGCGATGACCCCGAAACCCGCGTATCTTGTGTTCCCCAAAGCCGTGTCCGTGTTCCTTCTCGCGATCTTTGTGATTGCTTCACCGCCGATCGTTGCCGCCGCGGGTGCGCCTTCCGGGACCACACCCCATGGCCCCGTGGGCGAGTCCCTGCGTGCGTGGATCAAGACGCACGCCAGCGCGGGGGTTGAGCTGGAGGGTGTGTATTTCGGCGAGCACGACGGGCTTGGCGCGTCTTTGCGAGCGGGCGGGAGTTTGCGACGAGACGTGGGTGTTTTCGCCGCGTCCGGCGGTTTAGCGTCAGACGAGGCGTACGTGTCGGTGCCGTGGAGCTTGGTGCTCTGTCCCGAGTCAGTCACCGCGGTGAGGCCTGAGTTAGCCACCCTGCTTCGGTCGTTGAGAGAGGAGTACGGCTCCGATGGCAAAAGCGCGCTGATGCTGGCGCTGATTCACGAGCGGTTCGTCGCGCCGCGCGATTCGCCGTGGCGTTTGTACTTGGACGCGCTCCCAGATCCGGCGCAAAACTTCTCGGATTTATTCGACACCCCACTTTACTGGGACCCAAGTCTATTAAGGGAACTGGAGGGGAGCTCCGTGCTGGATGACGCGATTACGGACCAGGCCAAGGTCCGGGCGGTGCACAACGGGTTTGTGAAGCGCGCGTTTTCGCAAAAGCCGTTCTTTGGGGTTTTTGACCGCGAAAACGACGGAGACGACGCAAAAATTCCGTCGCTCGCGGCGACACAATGGGCGTGGTCCATCGTGCACTCGCGAGCCAGCAACGTCCCTGGCAAAGGCCTGGTGCTCATACCTCTGGTTGACATGATCAACGACAAACGAGGTGGTGGTGGAAAGATGAAAGGTACCGCGGAAGGTACCGACGGCGGTGATTGCGGTGGTGGCAAAAAGGGCGGCGGTACCGAGGACACAACCGACACCCGCGACTTCGCGGTGTACGACGCTCAGTACGACCGCGCCGTTGTGTACGCCAAACGGGACTACTCACCCGGTGAAGAGGTCACCGAGTCGTACGGCGCGTGGAGTGACGCGGACACGCTGCTTTCTGGTGGGTATCTTTTACCTGAAACTGGTCATGATCAGTCGCGAAACTGCGTGCCCATCACGCTGTCTCCCGAAAACTTCGCCACCGAAGTTGCGTTGGGAAAAGTTTCAGCGGCGTTGAGGTCAAGCGGGTTTCCGGTTCCGTGGCGCGTGTGCGTGTCCCTCCCGGGCCAAGGCACGGACAGCACCGCGAAACGAGTCGCGCGGTGGGCCTCCATTGTGTCGGGGAGTGAGGGAAACACAAACGAAGAACCTGGGGAACCTTTGGAACCTGAGGAATCTGAGGAATCCGAAAAAGAAAAAGACCTTTCCCAAAACTCAAACGCAAAGCGCGCCGGCGAGCTCTTGGCGCGCTTGCTCCAAGCGCGACTTGCGGAGTACCCGACGTCCGTTCGCGAGGACCAGGCTTTGTTGCAGGTGTTCGGCGAGGAGCTTGAGCAGGTCGTGTGGGCCTTTGACAACTTGTTTGAGTTTGTGGAGTTCCCTGAGGAAGACGAAACGGCACCAGAAAGCGCGCTTGCGAAGCGAACCGCTTTGGAGAAACGCGCGCGCGCCTTGCGTCGCGCTTCGCTCGCGACGCGGCTTCGGTTGCGCGAGAAGAAAACGCTCGCGGAACTTTCGGAAAGCGTCGCGCGGGCGGGAGGCGACGCGTTTCTGTGGGCAAACGGTCTGGGCAAGGTTTCTGGTGACAAGGATGAGCTGTGCGTAGTCACAACAGGGTTTGATTATTAAATACAACATTTTATTTTTGCCACAAGGCGGCTTGGCCGAACAATTGCACGTAAGAAAAGTGCGCTCCGCGAACTCGCGCGATCCGCGACGCCGCGCGTTTCAACGCGCGAAATATATACCCCCATTTTTCGGGGTTTAATGTAACAAGTAAACCGAAAGAAACGTTTCCGAAAAGGTTTCACCCGCACCGTCTTCGCGGGCGGGTCACCGTTTGTGCCCGGACGTCTCCGGCGGTCGCCCCATGAGCTTCTGGACGTACTGCACCGTGTTGACGTTGTGCGGCATCACTCTCGTGGCGCCAAACTCCACCACCCCGAGTTTCGTGGGGACGCAGATTATGCTCCGAATACCCGCGTGTTTGGCTTGGCGCAGGCGCTGAAACGACCACGCGGGGAGGGACTCGATTGTTTCGTGCCACTCGTAGTTCCCCGTGTACCCCACCCGGCCCACAGCGCCAAACCCGACCGCCCAGGACGGGTACATGCTCCGGCTCGTGTCAATGAACAGCGCCAACGCGTTGTTCGTCCCGGGATTGGCATCCATCCCGACGTCGTACTCCAACGTCCCCCCAGCAGAAGAGTCGTCGGATGAATAGGTGTCAATGAGACGACGTTTCCAAAGGATCCCGTAATCAAACCCTTTCGCGTCCGCCACGAACTGCATCTTGTCCTTCGTCGAGCTCACGCGCGGCGCCGGGCCACGCCACCCGCCGCTTCCCGACCCGTGACTCTGTCGCGTACCCAGCGGGTTCACAAGCGGGCCGTCTCGGTGAAAAGACAACACGCTGTCCCGAAGAAGCTCGTCCACGCTTTGCGGGCGCGGGGGGGCGGGTACTGGGGCGGCGGCCGCGGGAACGAGTCGCGGCTCGATCTCTGTTGTCGTCTCGGCGCCGTCGCCGTCGGTCCGGTTTTTTTTGGTAACCTTCCACCGGTCAGGAGACCCAGCAGAGCTCACGCCCCCGGTTTGCGAAACAAAAGACCCGTGGCGGCTCCCGCCCGCTGATAAACTTGAGTACGGGCTCGACGCGTCGCTCGCGCCGCTCGACGTGCCGGGATACGAAAAGTGTCCGCGAGGCGAGCCTTGAACAACCCCGACCCCGCGCGCGAAAGGGTCCATCGATTGCGTCGCCACGCCTTTCGCAGCAGGCGAGGGGCGGACGATGTCCATGCCGTCGTACGCGGGGGGGGCGGACGACTGCATCCTTTTTATGAACTTTTTCCAGAAACTTATTAGTCTCACAAGTCTTTGCCAAAAAGCGAAATGCCCACCTGAAAAATGCGGAAAGGAGGGTGAGAAACAGTTTGCGACCCGACATGATTTCGAGGAATTTCCGCTCTTCGGAAATTCTCGCAACCCCCAAAGCCACGAAAGGACGGGGGGCTCGTGGCGAGGTGGTGTCCTCGGGCCCGGGTGGGTTCGTGGACGCGCGACCGCGGGTTCGCGAAGAACGCGCCACACACGTTTCCCTCGCGAGATCACTCGCGTGCGCGTTGAAACCACGCCGCGTGCTTCTCCCGAAACACCGCCCCGGCAAGACATTTCCGCGCAACAGGAGGACATCACGTCGAAAGCAAACCTAACCGCGTGAATTACGGTTCGTTGGGGCACACACGGGTGCGTTTGAAAGGCAAATAACTCGACGGCAGGTCGCGAAGAAAGGGAGATTCGGAAACAACGCGTACCTGGTGTGATCTGTCCGCACCCGGCGTCGCACCCGACGCGTCTCCGCACCGCGCGCGCGAGACTGCGAGGCGCATGTCTTGAGAACGAATCAAACACCTTCTGGACCTCTCCAGTGACTTTTTAGTCTTCAAAACGTCGACGGTTGCTCGTGCCTTTTCGAAGTCCTGAAAGTAACAAAAGGGGAAGAAAGGTGCGCTTTATGAAAAGATTGGTGAATTGAGACCCGAGCAAACAGTCGGTTGTTTCCGCAAAGGGGGCGTCAGCCCCCCCCGTTTCTGGCCATAAATTGAGAATCAGGAGGACGACACCCATTTGACGACAGGCATGAAAACAACGTTTGAAGAGAAGACGCATCTCAGTGATGAGCAGGAAAAAGAGATCAGGAGTCACTCAAAAAGAACCCAAATCGTTTAATGATGATTACTGGACCACGCGTCACCCACACCTCACCTCACCAAACCCTCGCCGTGACCGCCCGGTCCGTCACCGCGCTGGCGAAGACGTGTTCCCCTCCGGTCGCGGTTCCGGTCGCCGCGACCGCGCGGACCAAGCACCCGACGTCGGTTTTGGTTAAAACGTACGTCGCGGCTTCGGCGCCGGCGATTGTTTTGAACAGAGGCGGTGTGGTTTTTTGCGTCGCAGCGCTGCGTTTCGTGTCGCAAAAATCCACCAAACCCCGTTGCCACCGCAGTGTCAGTGGCGTTTCTTCCGACTGCAACAGCCCACCCACCCCCCAAAGCGACCCGGTGTCAACCCTTAACGTGAGGGTCTCGCCCTCGGCGGGGGCGCCGAACAGCGCCACGCGCAACGCCGGTTTTTGTGTTTGTTTTTCTGTTTTCTTTTCCATCTCGGAACAACAAGGAGGCTCGGTCGTCTCACTCTGGTTCGCATCAGTCACCTCCTCGTTCGCATCAGTCACCTCCTCATTCGCATCAGTCACCTCCTCGTTCCCATCAGTCACCTCCTCATTCCCATCAGTCACCTCCTCGTTCGCATCAGTCACCTCCCCGTTCGCATCAGTCACCTCCCCGCCCCCCTCCTCCCCGTCCCCGTCGCTTCCCTCGGTTCCGTTGCGTATGTCACCCAGGCTCTCCATGAACCGGTCGAAAACCTGGCCTTTGCCTTTGATTTCATCCGCCGAAGCCCAAACGTGGGCGGGGACGGAGTGGTGAGCCGATGACGACAATCGCCGCGCCGACGCGGACGACGCCTCCGTTTGTTCGCCTCTTTGTTCGCCCCTGGTATTGGAAAATTCTGTCCGAACCCGCGTTTCCGCTTCGCGCGCGTCCGTTGACGCGCGACGTGCCACGCTCGCGATGCGCGCGCGCGCGGCGTGTGCCTTCTGCAGCACCTCGGCAACGAGCGTTTCCATGGCCCGGATCTCGTCCCCGGCGGATTCCCCGCCGTTGTTTCGCGCGAACGCGTTGGTATTACTATCATTCGAGTCACAAACGCCAGAACGCGGCGTGTGCATCGCAGAAGAGGCTCTTGATTTTGATACCACAGAGGATGCCTTCTGTAAACGCGCCTGTGCCAACGCGTACCGCGCCTCCGCCTCGCGCACGCGGGCTCGAGCCGCATCCGCGGCGGCGCAGGCGACAAGAGCGGCGGAGGTTTCGTCGCCGGTTTTTGTATCGGCGTTGGTTTCCGTATCGGCTGCGTTTGAGTTGGAGACGGAAACATCAGAAGCGCCGCGCCCTTCGCTTTTTTGGCAGGCGCCCTTAGACCCGCTCGACCCACTTTTTTTCGCCAGCCTCGCCACATCCAGCGATGTGGACAAAGGCACAGCGTGTGGGCTCGGGGTTTCCGGGGCGAACAAAGCCGATTGCGCGTGGGAGGGAAGAGAAATGTTTTCGTCCCCGCAATCCGCTCGGCGCTCTACCCTCGACGTCCCGAGCTTGGCGAAACTCGACGCCGCCGCGAGCGCGGGACCGGGACCGAAGGCCACCTCCAAGGCACGACACCCCACCTCCACAGCCACGGCTGGCGATCGGTCAAGACTAGTCGGAAGGTGCTCAAAGTGTTGTTCCGTACGGTGTTCAGTCGGAAGGCGGTGTTCCCGTTGTTCGTCCTCCGTCGCACCAAACTCCGCGCGTTTCGTCCCGACCGGCGTCGCGGCCCCTGATTGGCTAGCGCTCACGGAAGCGCTCGCCCTGGCGATTAAAAGTTCCATTTCCCGGACCGTTTCCGTGGGAAACGGCGTCCCCGCGTTTCGCGCGCCGCGCGCGGTGGAGTGTAAAGCGCAAAGCGCCTCCCGCCACGGCGTCGCGAACGTCGTTTGGCTTTCCTCCACGCTTCCCATCCAGTCCTCGCCTTCGAAATCGGAATCGCCGAGGGGAGACTCACTAGGGGACTGCTCCATTAACACACGAAGCTGAGCGATATCGGTGCTTTGCGCGGCGGTAACGCCGCTTCGCGCGTCGGGCACGTTTTGAGCGTTCGCGTTCGTGGACGTTAGTTTCGCCCGGCCAAGAGGCTTCAACCCGGTCTCTCTGGTTTCCCCTGGTACCGTGTTACCCCCGCGTATTTCCTGCGTAATCTCGTGCGACGCTTCGCTCGAAATGTCGTGCGCTGATGGCTCGTCGTTTTTGGTCTCGCGCCCAGACGCGAGCGCGCGCGTGACCGCCGCGGCGAGCGCGCCTGAGACGACCGATGCTAAAAACAATTCCTTCGCGCCGAACCTCGCGTGGGTGTCGATTACGACCGCTTCGCCGTTCGCGTCGTACAAAACACCCCGTTCCGATGACCGTGACTGTAGTGGGAACGTGGCAGTCGCGTGATGGTCAGTCGCACTCGCGACGCCCGTACCAATCGCCGTTTCCGACCAAAGACCACCTGCGTCGCTCTTGGCGCCGAAAACAAGACGCTTCCACATGTTTGCGTTGTTTTGCTCAACCACGAACGTGGCTTGGTTGGTGCGGCGACGCGACTTGGACGTACCACGCGAGTGAAACGCGTGAGTCACGCCGGCACCGACCACGGCGGCACCAGCCGCCGCCGCGGCGGGGTGGATACCCCACAGCCCCGACATGGTCGAGGCGCACCGATGACTGGTTGCCGCGCATGTTCACTTCGAAAATTCTCGCGCTCTTTTTGGTGAGAGCCCACAAAACGCAAGTCGCGTCAAACGAGGATAAAGTTACGAGGGTCGCCCCGACGTGTTTCCTCGGAGCAGCCGTCGCGTCCACGAGCCCGCATGCTTCGCGCGCGACCGCACAAGGAGACGCGCGTGAAGCCGCGTTCGCACCCGGTGGAGTGCCAACGGCGGTTGTCTGACCCCGTCGCGTCGTGCCCGCCGCGCTCGTTTTCCCGCGACTCCTCGGCGTCCCCGCGCCTTCGACGTCTTTTCTAGGCGTCCCGCGCCACCACGACGCCAACACGCGCGTCGTCACAGACCATGGGCTGCAGCCCCAGCAAGTCCCCCGCGCCTCCCGTGGTGCCCGGGAAAACAGTTCACGGCTCGCGCGAGGTCCTGGACGGCGCGGACTGGGGTACGCGCGCGTCAACCGAGATACCCGCGGACGACCGCCACGCGGGCGCGCCCGGTCCCGAGCGGGGTAGTTTCCTGGAAAGAGGGGACGTGCACGGGGACGGGGCCTCCGTGGTGTGGCGCTGCCCTGCTCCCATGGACACGCCCGCGGGGACAAGGGCGTGTTCGCCGTGGTTCACGGTCCCCAAGCGTTCCGGGAACCACCCGAAAGGCCCGAGCGTGGAGTGGCGGCTGTTCTGGAGCGTACGGGACCACGACGCGGGGTCGTGCTCGTTGTACCTGGAGTGCCGCCGCGGCACAAGTGTCGTTTCTTCTTTTTCCAACGCGGAGGGCCACGAAGTGCCCGTTTGTTTCAGCTTCGGGTTGGTTCGCAACGTGGGCACGACGAACAACAACGAAGAGACACAGGTGTGCACGCCAACCACCGGTAAGGCGAGTCACTTTGGGAACGCGGGTTCGGGTCAGGAAACCGAAACCCTCCGCGAGCACAAAAAACAAAAAGAAACCGAAACACAAAACGCGGCGCGCGCTTCGCGGCGCCTGAGCATCACGAAGGTGAGTACTTGTTTTTCCCAAATCCCAGCCTCCACGTTTGCCCATACTCGTCCTGACGAAGGGACGGCTATACCTCTGACTGTTTACGTAATACACATCACGACCGACTGACACTTTTCGTGTAACAATAAAGCCCGTGGTGGACATGGTCGCGTCCATACGCAGCACGATTGGGTGGGCTGTTTCGAAGGACTCGACGTTCTCGCAGGATGGGCACAACAAAACGGATCAAAAAATGACAGATCACGGGACGCGATACTTCCGAAAAACGAACGAACAGGCGCGGATAAACTTCGAAACTTGTTCGTGCGAGGACGGGCGGTGCGCGCTCCTCGCGGACGCCCGACGCGACGGTAAGGGCCTTTCCCACTCACCACATCACGAAAGACTGATTGCCCATACAGGACTAACACTTTCTTTTCAACAACAAGGACCGGGCGTGGACATGGTCATGGCGCACAAGTTCGTGCTTCCGGAACGCGGCGGCGAGCGCGTTTCGTACGCGCAAAAGTCGCCGGGGTTGCCCGACGGAAAAAAGGCATCCACGACGTGGGGCGCGCGCAAGTTCGTGACTTGCGACGAGCTCCGGTTCTCTTCGGCGAACGGCTTGACAAACGACGTGCTCGTGGAGCTTGCGTTTTACGACGTCGCGCGGGGGGAACCCGACTCCGTGACAGGTATGTCGTCGGACGAGGACAGTTTCATCGGCAACGAGAACACGTCCAACAACGACTCGGATGACGAAATGACACGACTTCCTCCCGCCGCGCACCGCGCGTCGCGAAGCGCGTCGTCCCCTCCCTCGCCCCTCGGCACCCCCGAGGCGTCCGTGCAGCTTCTCAGCGAGTCGCCGTTGATGTTGGTGTTCGACAACTTCCTCACCGCGAAGGAGTGCGACGATTTGATGGCGCTGGCGCAGCCTGATCTGCGGCGGTCGCGTGTGACGGACGGCAAGCTTTCGGAAGGGCGAACGTCGTCGAGCACGTTCCTCACGGGGTCGAGGAGTGACGCGCCCGTGGTGCGCTTGATCGAGCGACGCATTTTACGCGCTGCCGTGGCCGTGGGACAAATCATCGCGACGCGCACAAACAGAGGTGGTGGATGCGCGAGTAACGTTGACCTGTTCCGCAAGGACGAGAGCGGGAACGAAGACGAAGGGGGGAGACTTGCCCGCGGCTTGATTCGAAGAAACGACACCGCGAACGAACGAAAACAAACGCAAGAACAAGAAACGCCCCCGCTATCCAGCGCTGCGACCCCCCTGGTCGGCGCCGAGCCCATGCAGGTCGTGAGGTACGACAAAGGCGAGATGTACACCGCGCACTACGACAACAAACAAGGCTGCGTCCGGCGAGCCGCGACGTTCATGATGTACCTGAACGACGTCGAGACGGGTACGTATTGGGCCTTTCCCAAATCCGTCAGCACAAGTTTTTCCCGCACAGCACGTTAACCACTTTTCGTGTAACAATCACAGGCGGAGCGACGCACTTCCCAAAGGCGACGCCGGCGGTGTTGAGAAACTCGGGCGCTGGCGACGGCTCCGGTAAAGTCGTAAAGGGCGACGGCGTGCGCATCTGGCCAAGACGAGGCCGGGCGCTTGTGTTTTGGAGCGTCCGCGGGGGCGTAGAGGACGCCAGGAGCCTTCACGAAGCGGAATCCGTGGTGCAAGGAGAGAAGTGGATAGCCACCAAGTGGTTACAAGTCGCCGAGCGCTGTGGGTGAGGTACTTTTTTGTGAAACCGGGCGCGGAACGTCGGTGAAAGAAACAGACGAAAGATGTGTTCGTCGCGGCTCATTGTTTGTTAAAAAAGAAAAGACAAAAGATGAAACAGACAAAGTTCGTGGTATATGCACAGTGTTACATTCGCGCTCCGCTTCACTCCAACCTCTCCGCGCGTCGGACGTCGAGCCCCGGCTCGACGCGCCGATTCAGTTATAATCCCACGGTATTCCCAGTCATAAAAATGCACGGACAGATTACTTCTCCTTCTTGGATTTCTTAGCCTTCTTTTCGTCGTCCGGCGCGTCGTCCTTTTCGCGTTTTTCCTTCTTCTCTTTCTTCTCCTTCTTCTCCTTCTTTTCCTTCTTCTCGGACTTTTTCTCACTGGAGTCCGCATCGGGGTTGTACGCCTTCGGGGCGGTGAGAAGCGCGGGCGCGCTGCTGTCCCGCGCCTTGTCGTGCTTCTTTGCGCTTTCCTTCCCCTTCGCCACGCCCGAGGCGTCCCCGAGGGTCTTGCCCTCCAGCTGCCTTAGCCGCGCCTCGACCTTCGCGCGGGATTCAATACCGATCGTGGCTTCGCTGCCCTCACCAAGCGCATCCACCCTGATGCTCAACGCGCACTTCGCGGCCAACACGCGGGAGATTTTACCCTTGAACTTGGGCGCGGCTTGCCCGATGAGGGACGCGTGGTAAATCAATCCGTACTTGGGGGTTTCGTGCTTGGTTTTCAGCGCTCTGAAAAGGGCCTTCTCCGCGCCCAGAATCTGCACCGTCGACGCGGGGTGCTTGGCGAGGTTGATCAACGAGCCGGCGTGCGAAATCAAACGCGCGCCCACGAGCTCGCCCACCAAAACGGTGAGGTTGGGCGCGATGGCGTTCATGCGGCTCTTGAGGTAGTCGTAGAGTTGGATCCTGTACTCGGACAGGGACACGACTTGTTCCGCGAGTTGCTTGATGTTGTTAAGGTCGTCCACCGAGATTTCGGTTCCCATGGAAATAACCCCCGCGTCTTTCAAGTCCTGCTCCACGTCTTCGTCCAGGGTACCGGAGAAGTCGTGGTCCGACGCGGTGGCGCGGTCGCCCATCTGAATAACAACCTTGGCGTACTGCATGTTGTCCTGGATGATCTTGGTCATTTCGGGGAAGTGCCAGCCGTACCACTCGCGTACCCTCATGGCATAGGTGTTGAGTTCCTTGTCGAGCTCATCCAGGAGCCCGATGGCTTGCACCACCATCGTATCCACCTTATCAGGCGAGAACTTCAGTTTGTACCTACTCAACGAGTGGGACAACCCGAGCGCCATCGGCGCGATGTCTGAGTCAGTTAACCCACCGATTAGCTCGTTGAGCTGGTACCTCACACCCCTCATCAGTTCCATCACCCCGCTGGAGTACACACACGCGATCCCGAGCTTTTCTTTGATCAAGCCGCCCAGCTTGGGGTCCGCCAGCGCCAGCGTTTCGCCCTCGGCGTGCTTTTTAAGAAACTTTTTAAGGTCCTTGCCGATCTTGGAGTCCACCATGGAAGCAGCTGCCGCTAACGCCTCCGCGGTGTTGTCGAACTTCGTGAAAGCCTTCATGGAGACCATCTTCTTCGCGCCCTCGGGGGTGCTGAAAGCCTCTTCCAGGGCCTGTGTGACCGGAGCGAAAGGGAAACGTCAGCGGGAGTGTTGTAAAGCGAAAAAGAATCATTGGAGAAACAAGCGCCCGCCGCCACGCAGAAATCCAACGTGGACGCGTAGCGTCCCGCGCGCGTGCGCGTTTTGGCACGTCGAGCGACCGATCAGTCGCCAATCCCGCGCGTTGGCTAAGAATCGATCACGATCACGACGATCTCGTGTTCTCGCCGCGCGCGCCCGCGCGCCGCACGCGTCGAGGACACCCGCGAGCCCCAACCGCCTCTCGAGGTAACACAAATCACGGCGCCGGCGGTGGCAAATGAGTTAAGAGGTTAACACACAAGGGGCACGTACCTCGACATCCTCGAGCTTGCCCTCGTCCTTGACCTTGAAAAGCGAGAACCCCGCGGGGGTCTCGAACAGGAGAAGCATGTTTCGCGAGCGGAGACCCTGGACTGTTTGCGCAGTCGTGCCCGGTCGAATGCGAAGGCGGAGGCGCCGCGATTCGTCTCGATTGATTCCGATTCCTCCGCCGCCGACAGAACGGTTTTGGTAAAGTTTTTACCGGCATCCTATGTATTCCAGTCTGCAGTTTTGCTTTACACGAACACATGACTAAATACTCTACTAACTTTTGGAGTTGGTCGAATTTCACGGGCTGGATTCCTTTTCTCGCCAAGTTTTTGGAAAGATGCCAGATCTCGCTGGCTCAGATTGCCGCGCACCGCCGGCGCGCATCACCCCTTCCCCCCCCCACCATGGACGCCCTTTCCCTGTTCCTCGAGGACCCATGGGGTACGTTCATGGCGTACTGGCAAGCCGTTCCCAGCCACGTCCGACTGCTCATCAGCTTCCTGCTGACGCGTACGGTGTCCGGCATGATTAAACGTGCGGTGTCCCCCAAGGGCGCCAACGCCGGCCCATTGAAGAAAGGCCTTGTGAGTGAGGTCGGTGACCTCACCGAGTTCAACGAGAAACTGGCTTCCACAAAGAGTGGCGGGAAAATCATGGTCGTGGATTTCACCGCGACGTGGTGCGGCCCATGCAAACGCGTGGCCCCCGCGTTCGCGGCGATGAGCTTGAAGTACGGGGACGTGAATTTCGTGAAAGTCGACGTGGACAAGGCGAAGGACGTTTCTAAGCACTACGGGGTGAAGTGCATGCCCACGTTTGCGTTCTTCAAGGACGGCGAAAAGGTGGAAACCATGGAGGGGGCTGATGCGGCCAAGATAGAGCAGATTCTGAAAACCCTGGGGGCCGTGGAGAAACAAGTGGCGGATCCTGACGAAGCGCCGGCGACGGACGTGAACGGGAAGAAGGAATGATGAGATTAGACGATCGATCCCGCGGCGATAGTACCGTTTACCAATAGTAATCCCTAATACCTATTGTCTTTATAAAGAAACCCTGTTTCACGCCCTAAATAAACCTGTCACCTCCACTGCCCTGTTACGGCACAAACCTTGGTTTGGTTGTACCGAAAGAGAAGTAGCAACGTGACTCCAATCAATCCGTCTAGACACAAAAAGCACGCCACCGAAAACGTTTTTCTATTGAACACGCGGTGCAGATTGCTGCACCACAGCACGTACGCCACCACCGTCGTCGCTTCTGCGACGTAAAACCGCATGGAGCTTTCGTAGTAGAACGTGATGCACGTGAAGGTCCCACATGACCACAGGAAGAGTGGGAAAACGGAGTACCCTTCGCATGAACGTTCTCGCAGGAGCGATAAAAACATCGCCGCGCTCGTAGCTACCACCCAGCATAACACCAGGTTCTGGTGGACATCCCACAAACACCGCGGGACCGCGGAGAAACCGGCGAGACAAACGGCGCACAGTAGCATCAACAAGCCTCGAGCAACACCGATTCCTTTGTTTCCGCTCTCGGCAGTTTCTTTTCTAAAAATAGCCAAGGCGGCGAACACCGTGCAGTCCACCCCCGCCGCCGCGACGTGCGCGTAGAGAAAGAAAACCCAGTTCGGCACGAGTTCCTGGACGAGTTTTAAGAAAAGTGTCAGCCTTGTACAGCTGATCCAGCCAAGAATGTCCTTGAACTTGACCCCCCCACCAGTCGTCCGGGATTTGGGAAACGCCGGTACAAGACTTACCAGGAACCCGCAGATGCTTACGTTTTTTGGAGCCGGGATGTTGCCAAACATGGACACGGCGACGAACGCGAAGTACTCAAGCACAACCAGGAGCATGCCTGTTCTCCAAACCGGTAAGCCCTCGGCGCGGTGCGAAACGCACTCGCCCACGGTGCCGTTGACCAAGCACTGGGTCAGGTCACCGACGCGACGTCTTTTTTGCCCGGGACGGTCTCGGACCAGCAACGTCTCGGGATGAGGGGCGTTTCGGGTCATGACGTTGTGCGCAGACCCGCCCGAAGTAGGTCCGTCAAACGTCAAACCCTTCGCCGCGGTATCCGCACCGCTTCGCGTGGCTACCATCTCTGCGGGGTAAACGAAAAGCCCGAGGCGACGTCGCGCCGCCCGGGCGCGCGCGGGTCCCTGTGCAGGACGTGTCGGGGGAACAAATCGAGTAACGAAACTTGCTGGTGCCGAAGCGCTATTTTCAGACTCGGTTCTTTCGGGACGCGACCCCCGCGTGAGGCCACTGCGTAGCGCGCCGAGTGTCTGCTACGCGCGCCGCGCCCGCGCGGTCGGCTCCGCGCGGCTCCGATGCCCACGGATGAGAACGCTGAGAAAAACTGGGAAGGGTTCAGCGAGGTACGCAGAGGGGCTTTTTCGGTCCAGTCGTGCACTGCATTCGTAATCTCTTCGCCACCCACCCGGCGACCTTAACACCGGCGAAGGTAGCGAGAGGCGGCACCACTCGATCGAATCCTCATCTTTCCTCACCTCGCCCTCCACCCCAAACCCAGGTGCAAGAGCTCACAACGAAGAACGAGAGGCTCGTGTTGCTGTGTGATGAAGCGAACTCGCAAATCGCCGAGCTCAGCGCGCGTTTCGAGACGGGCGGTCTTGGCCCGAGCGCGGATGCACGTGCGTCGAAAATCGTCGAGGTTTCAAAAAAAAACCGAGAGCTGACGCTGCGCGTGGAAGTGGAGCGCGCTGAGAAGAAACGGGCACAGACTCAGCTCGCACTTGCGAACGCGCAGGTTGAGATTTTAGCGCAAAACAAAACGGAATCCGAGGTGGAAAAGGCGTGCCGGGAAATAGTGGAAACCGCGGCGATCGCCACGGAGTCGGCGCAAATCGAGTGCGCCGCAGTTACGGAAAAGTGGAAGCTCGCCGAAACGCGCGCCACGCGCTTTTCCGGCCAGAAAGCCACGTTGAAAACCGAAAACGAACGACTGAAACGCACCATCGTGAGGGAAATAGGCGAGCACTGCGATTTCGGTCGGCTTGATGATTTCATCGCATTGACTGGAGGGAAGGAGGGACGGGCGAAGACGATTCGCGAACTGCGACACAAAGTCGGGTACCTGAAAGTGCAACTAGCGGAGGCGAACGACGCAGTCGCGCTGGTGGCGAACGGCGTGGACGACTTGAATCTTTCTGGGAACGTGAAATTGCACGGCATACCCACGCTGTATGCGGAAACGCTGGGCGACACCTGGAAGGAGCAGGTGTTTCCTGATGATGCCGGGTCTTCTGTACGAACCGAACACCAAACGCTAAACGTTTTCGCAAACGCGGAGGACGCCGGCGGCGGTAACCACGACTCGCGCGCGCTGACGGTCACCGCGGCGCGGCTGGACGTGACGCACGCGCGTGTCGATGAACTCGCTGCCGAGCTTGACGACACACGCCAAGAGCTTTCCGAGTCACTTGATCTTGTCACACATCTTTCGAAATCCAACCGCAATTTGGAAACCGAGGTCCAGTCGCTTTTGGAAAAAGTGACAGTGCTGAAAGACAAAAGCGACCACGACGAAAAACTGGTCACCGCGCTGCGCGACGAAACGCACCGGCTTGCTCTGGCAAGCGCTTCGTCTTCGGTGTTCGTAACTGACTCGGAGTTTGGCGAGCTTGGTGCGTTTGGAAAATCCGAGTTGGGGTACGACCGGGTATCTGCTGAAAGAGCACCCACGGCGGGCGGAAATCATAATTCCAACTTTGTTCCCCTGGCGGCGTACGCTTTGCTTGAAAAGAAAACAGCCGCGACGAACCGGACGCTTCAAAAGACCGAAAGAGAAATTCTCCAGATGCGGGCGCGAAATGCGTCCCTGGAACACGCCCTGGAACGCGCGCTTCTGGATGGGGGATACGACGCGGAATCCGAATTGGGGTCGCAGTTCGCGCCCGCCGCGATCGCCGCCGCGGCGATCGGGGATCGCGTTCCAAACGACGAGCGTGACGACGTGGGCAAGGACATTGCGAACCTCATGGCGCACTCCGAAAGGTTGGAAGGTGTGTTACAAGAGATGAAGTCAAAACTGGTGTTGGCGGAGAACACGGTTGAGCAACTCCGGACGCAAGTTCGTGAGGAACGCGGGAAGTACGCCGACGCGGTGGGACGCGCGGAGCGATTGGGCGGCGCGACCGGGAGTGAAACGGGCACGGGCGGTACCGCCGACGTCGGCGCGCTGAGGGTCGCGTTGCTTGAACAGAAGGCCGAGACGCAGAGGGTGAGGCAGCAGTACCAGACAAAACTGGAAGGTATGGAGAAAGAAGTCGAACTGTACGCGGAGATGATGACCGAGCTTAAGAAAGAAGCGGCGGCGAATCGAACCCGGGGCGCGTCGCCCAAGCCGAAGACCAGAACCGGGTTACCCGGATAGCGGGGAGTGGGCGTTTTGTGGACAAAACAGGTGGGTGTACTTTTTCGTGTCGTAATTCGTATCGATAACGTCACACCACTGTACAGTAGGAAATCACTCCTCCACCCCGAACGGCGTTCCCGGCTGCGGCGTGTTCCGCGTCTGTGTCGCGCCGCGTTTCGCGGGCACGCACGGGCTGCACAGGCCATCGAAAAAAGGGCTCTTCGACTCTTTGTCGTCGTCGACGTATTCGTCGTCGTCTCTGTCGCAGGGCGTTAAGAACTCAACCTCCGATTGCGACTCCGCCGTTGGGTCCATGTTTCCGAGTTCGAACCCGCGCGGGTTGAGGGGCAACACGCCGATGATGGCGAGCCGCGCGACTTTGTCGAAAACTGCGGCGTTCACGGTGACCGGTAAGCACCCGCAGTCGCACCCTTCCGTGAGGATGTCCCCTTTGACAAGGCCATGCATGACCTTGGCAAGCACCACCCTTTGCGCCGCACCGGACCAGTGTTTGGACAGCTCCCTGAAGAAAACCGCGAAGTCGTCCGCGGCGTACGACCCTCGGACCAGCACGCGGAACAGCGCGACAGGCAGCGCTTTGCTTCCGCTCGCCGCCGACGGCGCGCAGTGCTCCGCCAAAGCCGCGGTGTCCAGGAGGGCGTGCATGATTTTCTTTTTCAGCGCGAAGACCCTTGTTCTTGTTTGGGGAGTGCCTTCCGTGCGCCTCGTGATGAACGCAAGCAACGCGAGCTTGTACTCGAAGGACCAGCACTTGGTGGTCAGGGCGATGAGAAGGAAGGTTGTTTGGTCGGCCTCGCGGTCGCCCGAGGTGTTGCCGCCGAGCATGTGCGAAAACAGATTCGCGAACGCTTGTAGGGACACGTCGAAAGACTCGAAGTGCTCGTCGAACCCGGAGTACTCGCAGTCCTCGGCGTAGTCCGAAGCGGTGTCGTCGGTCAGGTCGAAGGTGCAGAAAAACGGAGGCGCGACCGGCGCAACCGCCGCGGCGTCGCCGGCGTCACCATCGGTTTCTGTCGTCACCGGCGCCAAGCTCTCGCCCGTGACCAACCTTAGGTAGAACTCGTTCGGCCCGAGCATCAGGTGTATCAGCGTGGCATGTGTTTCCCGGTCGCCAGACGGCATCGTGCGTGTCATGGCGAGCACCACCGTGGCGAGGTGCCTCCACTTCGCGTCCGCGACCTGCTGAGCGACCTGTCGGTTTTCACCCGCCGCCGCGTCGCCGTTTCCGCCGCAGGACACACACGAACACGCGGTGTTGTCCTCAACCCTTTTCTCGTTACCGGCGTTGAGCACCATGACGTAGTTCAGGACGCGGAAAATACGCTCGTCCGTGGCTTGGCAGTTCGACCCGGAATCGCCAGGCAGTTTCAAGAAGTGCGAGATGGGCTTCAACGTTTTCAGCTCGGTGGCGAGGTACTGCGCCAGGAGTTCCCCTTGGCGTTCCGCGGACCAACCCCCCACCACGGCTCTTAAGACCTTGCATTCGTCCACGATGCCCAAGGTTGGCACCGCGCTGTCCGGGCGGCAGTGCAGCTGCACGATACCCCCCACGAACCTGATCTTCTCCCACTCCGGGATACACACGGACGTCACCGCGGTGATGAAGCGCGCGACCGTCTCGGGGGCGTCGTCGGCGTTCAGCGCCTCCGCGACCTCGTCCGTCTGACACGCGGTGACGCGTGCGAGGAGGCTCTTGGAGACCCACGATGCGGTGGTCCGGTTCACCAGGGCCAGACTCGCCTGCGAGGCGGTATCGAGGCAGTCGGAGATGAGGATGCCGATCTCGCTGGGCAGGCCGTCGAGCGTCAAGCTCGACGACGGCACGTTCGCCTTGGGCGCGAAGCAAAGGGGACTGAAGAGTTTCTCGGAGCCGGAAGGAACCTCGGGACTCGCGCTGCGGCGCCGCTTCATCGAGCGCGTGGAGCGCGCGTCGGAGGACATGATGGGGATGGATCGGGGAAACGAAAACGAGGAGGAGGACGTTGTCCGTACCAGCGGCGGCGGCGACGACAACCCGTGGCGCGCTCGCGTGTGAGAGCTTTTCAGGCACACAGCTGTGCGTCGTGCAGTTTCAGCATTGAAAGATCGAAAAACGAAACCGCCCCGGTGTGCACTTTGTTGTTCGTTTGAACCACGACTGCCTCGACACTTCACGGGCGCAGGCGCTGCCCGCCAGGCCCAGCTTGTCGTCGCTCGCCGCCATGGCGCTCGCCTCGTGGTCCACCGTTTCGGGGGAAACCAAGCGCATCCTCGTCGCGTTCTTCGGGTTCCTCACCGGCGACGAACCGAAGGTGCGAATTTCAAACCGCGCGGGTTTTTGCTGACAGTACAAATCCATCTCCCATCTCGTGCCCCACGCCACGCGACCGGTTACCCCCGACGCATCACCGACTGACTCGTATCCCGACTTTCCGCGTATCGCCCACCCAACCCTGCCAATCGTGCCACCACCCTGAAAACAGGCCAAACCAAGAGCCCCCATCACGGACGGGTATACCGATTTGCTCGTTTTCCTGTTCCTCTCGGCTCTGGTTTTTTTCCTCAACTGGGGATTCCGCAAAGCGCTTGTGGAGCCTCTCGCGGCGAAGTTGCTGGGCAAGCGCAGCACGAAGAGTAAAGTACAAAAGTTCGCACAGAGCTGCATGGAGATGGTGTTTTACGCCGCGTTCACGGTGTTCGGGTATTACGTGGTGCCTGGGCAGGTTTGGTTCTGGCCGAGTTCGCTGTGGTGGTCGCAGCACTCAAGCGGCGAGGACTTGCTCGTCACGGACACCGTGAAGGCGTACTACCTGCTGTACGCCTCCCGGTACGCGCAAGGCATCATAAGCGTCCTTATTGAACACAAACGGAAAGACTTCTGGGAAATGCAGGTGCACCACCTCACAACGGTTTCCCTGATTGGCATTTCCTACGCGGGCGGGTGGAACCGCGTCGGGGCGGTGGTGATGGCGCTCCTAGACCCGGCCGACGTACCCCTGCACGTCGCGAAGCAGTTCAAGTACATCGGCGACGCGAGAGGCGGCCGGGTGCAGAAAACAATGCAACTCGGCGCGGATATTTTCTTCGTCATATTCATGGTGCTCTTCGCGGTCATGCGCCTTGGGCTGTACCCGTACGTCGTGTGGAGCGCGCACAGGGAAGGGCCCACTTTTTTTAAATACGGAGTAGGCGCGAGCTCGTGCGTCGCGCTTCTGTACGTGCTGCTTGGCCTGCAGGTGTACTGGTTCGCGCTGATTCTGAAAGTCGCGATCAAAGTGGTAACTTCAGGCGGCGCCGCGGAGGACGTGCGATCGGATGACGAGGACGAGGACGAAGAGGAGGAAACAAAGAAGTTGAAGTGAGCCGCCCCGGAGAGGGAACGAGAAGGAAAACGGCGAATACCGAAAAAACAAAGTGTGAAATGAACACGTCATGTAACTCGAATAATACATCTAAATACCCATACCCTCATCTTCCCCTGGGTCCCCCTTTAACCCTCCTCTGTCCACCCTGTTTTCCCATCCATCGGGTCGCCGAAAATCAGTTTCTGGCGTTGCTGCGGTACGAACGGCGTTTGCGTTTGCCACTCGTCCAACTTCAACGCCGCGAACGCAAGCGCCCACGACACCGTGGCGAAGGCTAGGTCGTCCTCGTGTGGGATTTCGTCCCAGTTAAAAAACTTGGCCTCCAGGGTTTCGATCCCGCACGCAATGACAGGCGGGGTATCAGGGTTACCACTCGCATCGAGCATTTCGGCCAAGTAAAGCAGCTGCACCTGCCCCGGCAGGTTGTACACCGCGAGTAACGGTCCCGGGGTCACCGCGGCGCCCGCTTCTTCCTGATACGATAAAAAAGAAAGTGTCAGTCTCTCGTAATGTGTGTGAGTAAACAGTCAGGGTAATGGGTAGAGGTAATAGTCCCTTCTGGTACGAGTATGGGCAATCAGGGAGGCGGAATGTGGTTATTGGGAAATACTTACCTTCGTTTCCCGCGCCGCCCCATCCCGCGTTCCCTCGCCGAGTTCCATGAAACCCTGGGGGAAGCCCCACTTGCCCACCCGTGGTTCGATGGCGCGGCGGCAAAGCAGCACGCGAGTCGTGCCGGTGCTGTCGGTCTTTTGGGGGGGGTATTGGTGGGTGTATTGAGGGTTGGAAGATGAATGGGAAACGATTGGGAAATGGTGTTGTGATGATGTCAGCGATCGATTGATGTTGGATTTGGTTTGCGGATGCATCAGCTATCGTGGTCCTCCCATGTCACCTCCGATGGAAACGTTTTCGGGTTTCTGCACGTACCCAGCACGGCACACATCCCACCACGACCTTGGGGTTCCGGTAATCCACGAACCCGCACGTCAAACACACGTCTCGTTCGCGTTCGTCTCCCGCGGGTGTCTTTTTGCCGAACTTGGGGGCCTCGGGGGACACCGACAACTCGTTTCGGGAAACGACTCGAACCACGCGCGCCGCACCGTGAGTCACGCGCCGCCCGGCACGAAACACACCACGCGCCCGCGAGCACGCCGTCCCGGAGATTGGGGACACGGCGTGCATCCTGCTCGCCACCGTGCCACGCGGTGTGAGGAACGCTCGGTGTTCTGCGACACTCAGTGACTCAGATTCGCAGTTCTCGGAAAAGGGAAAACACACAGTAAGTCAACAACGGGTTCGGGTTCGAGTCGGTCACTGCCGGGAACGCGTTCTCCGCCGGCACGTCTGGTTTTGTCGTGCCCTGCATTTCCCATGCGCGGCATGACCGTGGTCGCCTCTCGCCGCGCCTTGCGTTTCGCGGTGTTCGCGGTGCTGTGCTTCGCCCCACACCCGGCGTGCGGCGATTTCACAGTGGCTTCGATTGTGCCCATCTCGCTCGCATTCGGGGCGCACGGCGTGGACGCGCACGACGACGTGGCGTACGTGGTGGGCGACGGCGTGACGGCGGTGGACGTGGCTGACGTGGACGCGCCTACGGTTTTGACCACCCTTACCGACCCGGATCTGCGCGGGTGTACCGCGGTCGCGGCGTACACCTCGTCACGCGGGAAAAGACTCGCGGTGGCGTGCGCGGGTTCCAACGCCGTCGTGGTGGTGGACGCGAGCGCGCCTAACGGCGGCGGGTTACGCGTGCTGGGTGTCATTCAGGACGACACCGCGCTCCGCGGGGTTTCCTCCGTTATCGTGCGTGACGACACCCTCGCGTTCGTCACCGCGCCTGGGGTGCAAAGGGTCGTGTCCCTTGACCTGTCCGAGGAGAATGCGCCGCGCGTTTTGTCGTTTCTCGCGCTCAGCGCCGCCCACGCGGTGACCTTCGCGCACGACAGCCACATCGCAGTGGGCGCGGGCAACAGCCACGGCGGCGGAAGGGTCACGGTGATTAAATACACCCCTTCCGGGGTGATGATGAAGGTGGGGTCCATTAAAGATGGAAGGCTTGGCGGGAAGTTTCGCGCCGTGCAAACGTTTCCCGCGCGGGAGGAGTTTTCCTTCGCCGCGACGCTCGCGAACGGCGGGAACGTGGTGCTGGTCAACGCCACCACGCGCGCCGTGCCCGTCATCACAGTGCACCTGCAAGCGCAAGGCAGGGCCGCGGCGTCTGCGTCTGTGCCTTCATCTGAAGAGGACGAAAGCGATGACGGAAACGCCGGGTGGACCCCGAACGGACACCGGTCGTTAGCCGGCGCCGTCGCCTTCGCCGCCGCGGCGAACCGAATTATGTACGTCGCGAGCGCCGAGGCGGGGACGGTGGTCGGCATCGACGCCACGGACTTGAAAAAACCCGTGCTCGCGCATATCGTCACCGACCCGCAATTGCGAGGCGTATCCGACCTGTGCGCGCGGGGAGGAAGAGCCGCGGCGGCGGCGGCGGCGAAAGCGTCCGCCGCCGGCGTCACCGGTGAGTCAAACGAAACCAACACGGCGCCCTCGGGCGGCGGAGCGGTTTTGTTCGCCGTCGTGCCGAGCGCGAACCGACTCGTGGTGCTCAGGGACGGGGGGGGCTCCGCGGCGGCGGTGTCAAACGATGAGCTGTAGGCGCTATGCTGTGTGTTTTTATCAAAAATGTAAAAATGTCACGTATCTTTCGCGTCCTACTCGCCTGTACAACACCCGAGACACTGTTTCACTCACCTTCGTCCTCGTCGCCGATGCCGAAGTAGCCGCGGATGGTGAACGGCTCTTGCTTGATCTCGGGCTCTTGTTTGATTTCCGGTTCCGGCTTGATCTCCGGCGAACTCTCCGGCTCGCTCTTGACCCGCTCCGAGCTCGGCAGAGGTGCGGGTGCCGCTTTGCACGCCGCGCACCTGTCCTTACGCTTGCCGTGAGGGCACCCGGAGCACGTCGTGCAGTTGCTTTTCGCCTTCCCGTGAGGGCAGGGGTTGCACTTCGTGCAGCTGTGTTTCACCTTGCCGTGAGGGCAGGGGTTGCAGTCCGCGCAGAAGCGTTTCAGCCTGCCGTGCGGACAGGGGTTGCAGTCCGCGCAGAAGCGTTTCAGCCTGCCGTGAGGGCAGGGGTTGCACGCCGCGCAGGAGCCTTTCACCTTCCCGTGGGGGCAGGGGCTGCACACAGCGCAGTTGCTTTTCAGCTTCCCGTGAGGGCAGGGGTTGCACTCCGCGCAGCTGCTTTTCACCTTGCCGTGGGGACACGGGTTACACTCGGCGCACCGGTGTTTCAGCCTTCAATGCGAGCACCGCTTCTGTCCCACCATTATCCACCTCCGCGCGCGCTTACGTCTGCGCTCCGAGCGCCACGACGTCGAAGATAGGAGTCGTGGCTTTTGACTACGTGAAGTTTGGCGGATTTTGGTTGACCCGAGAAAAACGGTCAACGGGCGGGTGCCCTTTCTCATTATTACGGGAGCGCTGGCGAGGCAGGCACGGCACGACAAAGCGGGGAAACGCGAGGACGACACCGCGATGGCGACCACTGCGAACAAAGAGAACTTCACGTGGGATGGTTTCGGCCAGGTACGGAACCGTCCGCGCCGAACGAACGCGCGTTCCGCGATGTCATCACGCGTGTCGTCCCGAAACGTTTCGGGGACGCTTCCTTCCCCCCGATCTGGGGACGCATTTGCGTCGACGCTGACCCCCCACCTTTCCTTTCCCTTCCTTCCGCAGGTCGACGAGCTGACTCGCCGTAATCAGGACCTTGTCGTGTCCCTTGATTCCAAGGACCGGGAGCTCGCGGAGCTGAGTTCTTTGCTCGAGACGGGGGGGGACCGGCTCGCCGCGGGTGTGCGTGAGTCCAAAATAGTCGAGATGAGTAAGAAAAACCGCGCGCTGACGCTCGCGGTGGCGAGGGAGCGCGCGGAAAAAGCACGGCTGGTGACGGAGCTGAAAGCAGCGCGGGCGGGGAAAGGAGGTGCAATTGGCGGGCTACACGGTGCCGCCTCCAACGGCAACGAGCAGCGGAGCGAATCGCAAATCGAAAAAGCCTGCCGCGAAGTCGTCGCGGAAGCCGCCGCCGCCGCCGAGTTGGCGCTAAAGGAAAAAGCCGAGTGGAAAGACAAAGCGCGGGACGCGTCTGCGAGGGCGGAACGTGACTGTGGCAGGTACAACACCGTACGCGCGGAGAACGACCGGCTCAAGGCAATTATAAAAAAGGAAGTTGGCGAGGGTAAGGTTGATTTTGGGAAGCTGGACGAATCGCTGAAACAGGCGGGGGGGTGGCGCGGGCGGGCGCGGGAAATCGCGACGCTGCGGCACAAGGTCACCGCGCTTCGCGCGCGCCTGGAGGCGTACGAAAACGGGGTGGTTGAGTCCGCGTCTTCCGTTCGATTCGGGGAAGATGGTGACTTTGCAGACGACGATTCAGAGTCGCGGCCGGGCACCGCGGCGACTGATAGCACGCGCGCGACGAACCGGAGCAACTTCGCGGTCACGCACGAAACCGCGAGGCAAGCCACGGCGCGGCGGAAACAGCTGGAAGACGCCACGACCAAGCTTCACATCACCACTGGGCAGTGCGAGGATTTCAAGGCAAAGGCCAAAGCAGCGACGGTACGTAAAGATGCACTTGAAAGGGACGTGCGTTCGTTTAGGGAAAAGCTGGATTTGCTGAAACGCAAATCCGCCAACGACGACCGGCTCATCGACGCGCTTCGCGAGGAAACCAAAAAAGTGCGGGACGCGCAACGAGAAGAGAAAGAGTCGGGGGGGTTGGGTATGACAGGTTCCATGTCCATTACTTCAACCGGTACCGGAAACTTCACGGCAACCGCGGTGCCCGCCGCGGTGTACAAAACCATGCAGCGCGCGGCGGATGCGCAGGATTTGAAACTCCGCGAACGCGAACAACAAGTGCTGCAGCTTCGGGCGAAAATCGCGTCCATGGAAAACGACGCCGTCTCCCCCAGGCAAAGCGACGCGCCTGGGGACAGAGACACACGTGCATTCGCGTCAACGACGCGTGACATTGCCGCCGCCGCGGCTGATACCCCGCGCAACATCCAACACGCGTCGCAGCAGCACCAGGATGACATCGCCGCGCTCATCGAGCACGCGGAGTCGCTGGAGCGCGGTAAGGACAAGCTCATGGGAAAATTAGCAATCGCGGAGAAAACAGAGGCGTCTCTGCGCGCGGCGCTGGGGGAGGCGCACCACGAGCGGCATGACCTTAAACAAAGGTTGGAAACAGGAGGGAGTCGCGGAGGAGGACAACAACCTGGATACGGTGACATTCACGGAGGCGAGGATGTCGCGTCTCTGCGCGCGCGTTTAGCTTCCACGGAACAGGAGCTGGACAGAGTGCGACGGTCGACCAAAGAGCAACTCGATTCCATGGAAAAGGAAGTGGAGCTCTACTACGAGATGACGGAGGAGCTGAAACGAGAAGCGAGGCGTGATATGTAGGCTCCATGTGCTTTGTGCTACTACAGTAGTTAGAAAAAATATTTGAGACGCCCTCGTTCGTTCACGCAAGTCCTCGGAAGCCTCGAAAACGCGTTTGCTTTGTCACACTGACGGGCAACTCGAGGTGCTGCAGTGGCTGCGTGAGAACGGCTGCCCATGGGAAGAGGGCACGTGCTCGTGGGCGGCGCAGGGCGGGCACCTCGAGGTGCTTCAGTGGGCGCGCGCGAACGGCTGCCCATGGGAAGAGGGCACGTGCTGGATGGCGGCGAAGGGCGGGTACCTCGAGGTGCTGCAGTGGGCGCGCGCGAACGGCTGCCCGTGGGACGAGGAGGCGTGCTCGTGGGCGGCGCAGGGCGGGCACCTCGAGGTGCTTCAGTGGGCGCGCGCGAACGGCTGCCCGTGGGAAGAGGGCACGTGCTGGATGGCGGCGAAGGGCGGGCACCTCGAGGTGCTGCAGTGGACGCGCGCGAACGGCTGCCCGTGGGACGAGACGACGTGCGCGTACGCGGCGGAGGGCGGGTACCTCGAGGTGCTGCAGTGGACGCGCGCGGACGGCTGCCCGTGGGATGAGGAGACGTGCGCGTACGCGGCGGATGGCGGGCACCTCGAGGTGCTAGCTTGGGCTCAGGCGAACGGCGCACCCGAATAACAATAAGAAGAAGAAGACATGTTTGAAAACACTACAGTACTTTACGGTCTTCAAGCGCTCGCTTCGATGGCTTCCTTCACCGCTTGCAGCACCTCCGGCTCGCCTTCGTCGAGCAGGCCCATTTCGTTCAAGTCGCTCAACGCGGCGATTGCTTTCTTGCCGATATTTTTATCAATACCACCCACCACCCCGCACTCCACCGCCACTTTCAGCACTAGCACCATGCCGCTCGCGACGTTGTGTTTGCAGAGCGCGGCGAGCATGAAGGAAAGCGTCCGGGCGTTGTTTCCGTCGCGGGCGCCGTTTTTCTCGTAAATCCAGTCGAACGTATCCAGCGAAACCGGCGGTTCGTTTTTCGCCAGGCACAGTAACGCGATGGCTTTTTCCAAATACGCCTCGTAGACCTCGGTTTTTCTACGATCCAGGTCAAACACCGCGTCTTGCACGTCCTCGAACGGCTTGTACCCTCGTGTAGGGTCCCACGCGTCGCTTTCTTGCGCGTTGCGTTTCGTTTCCCCGACTTTTTCGAGCGCCGCTCGGAATGTAACCAGCCTACGTTCTATGCGTTCAGACGCCTCTTTTGGGTTCTCGGGGGGTGCGGGGGGCTCTGCGCGGAACGTCGCAGCCGCCTCCAAAGCGTCCTTGCGCTCCTCAACCAAACGATGAAGGTCACGCACGTCATCGCGTTTATCAAGCTTGCGTTCCTGTCGTTTCTTCGCACTGCGTTTCGCCTCGATCGCGGGTAATCCACGGCCGCGAACGCCTGACCGAGTGACTCCACGCCTGACCTCGACCGCGGGCGCGAGCCGCCACCCGAGGCTCGAGGCGTGGACCGGAGACGCCATTGCCGCGATCCAACCCGACTTCACCGACACGAAACACGCGCGCGCCTGAGTGGGCGCGATGCGTCCCAACCCTGGACGTGCCGACTTGCTGACGATAAAAATCGTTTCTTTTTACCGAAAAGTTGAGTGGTTGAAAAAACGTTGTTGCTTTTGGGAAGGTCCCACAACGACAGGCGCCGAGCACGACGCTCTGCACCGAAGAGACACTCGGTGTACATACGTGCATGGCTGGGAGATAGAGATGACGCAAGCAAGATTTTGGGGCGCCTAACCCGGACGGTACGTGTGCATCTGCCGCGCGCGAGACCGTCTCCTGTCTTCGTGACTCGCTATTCGGCTCGGCCAAGGTTCCGATTCGACTTTTGTCCTCGGACTAACCATATTCCTTTCGACAACTGATAGTAAGAAGATTCCTGCCAAACGGAAACAAGACCACAACGAGCGGCGCGCCCGACCTGCACGACGTTTTCGCAAGCTCCGAGCTCCAGAAGGCTCTGGACTGCATCGAACGGCACCGCGCGAACCCTGAGGGAGAAGGTATCGAGGTTCCTGGAATTTGCGTCGCGGGGGCGCAGTCCGCGGGCAAGTCTTCCGTCTTGGAGTCGATATCGCGCATTTCCTTTCCTCGCGGAGACACCATGTGCACACGATGTCCTTCCGTTGTGAGCCTTGAGCGCGACGATACCTTGGAAGAGCCCGTCGTGCTTCTGTCGAAGGACTCGGAGTACTCAAATCCGAAAAATTGCGCCCTCGGGGAAGAGACGGTGTTCATCGAGGAACTCACCAACGGGATGACGAAAAGCGGAATGATCACGCACGAGCCGATATATATCCGCGTCCGAATGAAAGGGTGCCCGACGCTGACGCTTACTGACTTGCCCGGCATTACGTGCAACTGTCCCGACCCGGGCGTCAACATCGAAGAGGCGACTGTGAATCTCACGACGGAATACATCAAACGGCCTGGTAACATCATCCTCGTTGTCATTCCCGGAAGTGAGGACTTCAACAACCCAAAGGCGCTGAAGTTGGCCAAGGATCTGGCGGAGGAGAGGACCATCGGTGTTGTCACCAAGGTGGACAGCCTCCATGCAGACAGTGATATCATCGAAAAGATTCGCATGGAGCGGGAGGGTGACGTGCGTCTCCCGCAGGGCTTCATCGCCGTCCGAAACCGCACCAAGAACGAAACCGACCTCTCCGTCGAAGCTGTGCGCGAAAAGGAACGTGAACTTTTCACCACGGATCCCAAGTTGAAACATCTGAAACCCGAGGAGTGGGGCATCGCCACGCTAACGCAGAAGATCGTTGACATTCAGAGCAGCGTCGTGGGCGATTTCATGCCCAACATCAAGGCCACGTTAAAACAAAAGATTGACGCCTTGGGGAAGGAACTCCAGGGGCTGCAGCACACCTTCGCCACACCCGAGGAGTCGAACGGAAGATACCTGGAGATTGTCATTAAGCTCGTTCGGGATTTTGAGGATACGTTCACCGGTTGATCGTTGTATGCGAACTTCGATGATCCCAAGTGTCCTCTGAACTTGGTGGCACGCTACACCGAGCTTTTCGAGCGCTATAGCAGTGGCGTCCACGGGGACCTGCCAAATTTTCTGAGCGAGGAATACCGCGGAGAATTGGACGTGCTCGTGAAGCAGACCCGAGGCGTCCACTTGGACAACTTCATCGACAGTAAAATCTGCAAACGCCGTCTCAGTGATGCATTTGACGGGCCGTTGGATAGGCACACGCAAGAGTTGACTGACAAAGCTCACAAACTCGTACTCGTCGCCATCAGCGAGCTTGTCCAGCCCCTGTGCGAGGGATTGCCCAGGCTGCGGGGGTTCATCATCGGCATCGCAGAGGAGCTGCTCCAGGAGCGAAAATCAGAGGTCAGCAACACTCTCGACATAATTCTCGCGGCTGAGAAGCATCAGATGTTCACGCAGAACCACTACTACATGGATACCATCACGAGGATCCGGAAGGATTCGAGTATGCCCGCCACGCGTACCAATCCTACTACTGGTAAGCCCGAATATACCCCCGTCTCCGTTACGGGCGAAGGGATGAAAGAATTCATCAAAACGAGCCGGGAAGAATTTGCAAAAGGTGAATCCAACCACGACCAAGCTCTCACCGAGATGCAAGTGACCCTTCACGTGTATGCAAAGGTACTCAAGAAACGCGTGTTCGACGAGTTTCCCTTGATTGTCAAAGATGGTTCTTTTCGAGTGTTGACTGAGATGTTGTATAAGAAGCTTGTTATCGTCAGAGCAAACTCCGATGACCTGAAACGCGCGATGCGCCAAGACCCCGAAACGACGCGTAAACGTGAGCGGAAAACAAAAACCATGAGCGACTTGAACGCCGCGCTCGAAGACTTCAAGATGCTACGCTGTTGAAATGAGATGCATAGTCGAAACACAAAGACAGAAAAACTAATTACGTCTCACGCCGAGTCTCTCTCCAAGTCGAACGTCCGAAACTGGTGCACGTATCGCTCTCCATTTAGGCCAGCACAGCATCGACCAGTGCTTGAACCCGTAATCAAAATTCGGTCATTAAATTCGGTCATCACGATTGTCAGATGGGTGGCGCCTCAGACGGAGACGCGCGTCATGGCTGGTGCGACGGGCGCCGAGCGCTTCGGCGCCCGCCGCGAGTCCTCCGCACTCCCGGGCGTGGCCGAGTTGGTCCAACAGGCCCGGATGCTCTCAGCCAAGGAGAACGCTGAGGACCGGCGAATTCTCAAAGCGAAAGGAGCTTGGTCTGGAGGCTCGGTGTTTTCCCTGGAATCCACGTTCGACACGCGTCGTGGGACGCTTCTTCCTGACGCTACTCTGCGTGTAAACTCGCCGACCGGTCGTCCGCGGACTGGGGGGCCGGTGCCCACGGCGTATCCGACCGCGCGCGGGGCGAACCTCGCGAAAAAGGATGGCAAGGAGACCCACTTGTACATCGCTCGATTGCAGGATGGGAAGTTTTTCGTGGGGACGTTCTTCTCAGACCGCGGCGATTCCGATTTATCGAATTTGCGCGCGCGCCTCGACGCGCACAGACTGGGCGATTGCGTTTGGACTGCGAAGTATCCACCCCTGGTGGGCGACGACGCGCTGTACTGGTTCGAAGAATTCAGTAGCAAAGAAAAGAAAGGCCCCGATGGGAATCGAACCGAGGCCGAGGCTTTCCGCGTCCTGAATGCGATGGTGGAAAGGTTGATGTTCGAGAAACACAAAAGGCACGGCCTGGACGCGGTTCGGGGCGGGGCGTACAGCGCGACCGTAATGCAGACGCACCAGCGGCGACGGTTGGGAGATGCGTTTTTCATGCGCGGCAATGACAATGCGCCGTGCCCTGTGTGCGGCGATGGAAGCCACGTCAGCAAGCGGTGCGCCGCGCGCCGGGAAGCGGTTGGCAGGTACGCAAAGTGGCGCCGCGTTTGCGACGGCGACGTCGCCGCGGTTTCGCAAAGTAACTCTGTTGTTTCCGATGTTGGCTTGGAAACAGGGTCTTCCGCCTTGAATTCGGAAGGGCACGACTTCGCCAAGCAAGCACCGATTGTTTCCTTGAGCAACACAGGACGCTCGGGCGCGAAGAACGCGGACTCGAAGGCGAGCGGAAGTCGGTGCGCGGAAATGAAAATACAAATGAAACGCGGCGACCCGTTTCAAAAAAATAAAAAGTGGACGGAAGCTGAGGAGTTCGATTTGCTCAAAGCGCTTCACGCGGGGTTCGCGGGGCCGCGGGAAATCGCTCGGCTCGCGCGCGACCGCGGGCGCACGGAACAAGACGTGCTGTCGAGAATTAAGGTCTTGATGAAAAGAGTGCGCGCGTCTGGTTGATTTTATGTTTTTTATTCGTCTCAAAGTTCCAAGAGCCAACAAAGAACTCTTGTTCCACTCACGCTTACGTCCCGTCCCTCGCACATGCTCGCTCACGCGGATGTCGTGTTTTGGTGGGTCACAGTCGGCGTGCTGACGTTTCCCGTGCTGTTTTTCGTCAGCGCACCGTACGGTAAGCTGGTCCGGGATGGTTGGGGCGGACGTGTGGACGGTCGACTTGGATGGGCGGTGCAAGAGCTCCCATCGCCGATCGTCATGACGCTCGCGTTCGTGTACGGCGGCGACGTTCTCGCCTTCCATGACGCCGCCCAGACCCCGAGCGCGTTGACGTACACGTGCGTTGCGGTGTGGTGGGCGCACTACCTGAACCGCGCGGTGTATTACCCCCTCGTGCGACGCATGAGCGACACCACCGTACCGGTCGTGCTCATGGCTGTCGCGTTCAACTTTGTCAATGGCGTTTTGGTGGGCACGGAGCTCGCCAGGGGCAGCGCGTACCTCACGAACCCGTCTCCGCCAGTCGTCGCACTCGGTGCGTTTCTTTTCGTCGCAGGCGCGGCGTTGAACATCGTTTCGGACGCTACGCTGCGAAACCTGCGCGTTGGAAGACCTGCGAAGGATGCTGGGAAACACTTCGTGCCATTTGGTGGGCTTTTCGATTACGCGACGTGCCCGCATTACCTCGGTGAGTGCGTGGAGTGGTGTGGGTTCGCGGTGGCGACGCAAACACAATCGGGATGGGCGTTCGCGTTCTGGACGTTCGCCAACTTAATGCCGCGAGCGGTGGCGTACCGAACGTGGTACAAAAACAAGTTTGGCAAGACGTACCCGGCGTCGCGAAAAGCGATGCTGCCGTACGTCTGGTGATGGTCATCAGGTGATTTTGTAACTTAGAAATAGCGAAGAGCGGTGCGTATCCGTACGGGACCATAAGACCATAAGTAAGAACACTAAGCTACGCTTCAGTATCTGCCCCTTGGTCATCCCCTTCCCCCCCGAAGTCATCACTCCGCGGCGTTTTCAACGTGACCATTTTTTTGAACACGGCGAGTAGCGCCGCGTCTGCGCTCATCGTTCCGTCTTTTTCAACCTCCTCCCCGCCGTCCGCGACCACGCCGCATATCCGCGCGCCTTCCTTGATGAACCTTTGAAGGTCGTCAGGCGACCCCCCCCCGCACCGGCTAAGCAGCGCGTTCAGCTTGGTTTGAGGCGACACAAACGCCTCTTCTAAATCGAACAACTCCAGGGGCGGCGGCGGGAGTTCCCGCAGGTTGGGCGGGAACACCGCGGGGTGCAGTTTCGGGGTGGGGGTGATAAACTGCGGGGCTATTAGTTGCAGGGGTTTCTTAAACACACCGAGCTCGGTGTACAACGCAACCGCGTCCGGAATGAGGTCCATATCCAGCCCGAACAACGTATCAATGAAAAGACTCGTGAAGTCTTTTTGAGTCACGGAAACGTTTCCATTCGCGGAGCGCGCGTCGTTCAAACACGCCTTGGGCCGCTCCGCGAGCGCCGCGACGTTTGGAAGGTTTTCGTACTCGCCCACGTCGGGTTCCTCGGAGTCCAGGGTGTACAGTTTCAGTTCGGAGTTGGGGGATAAATACCGCAGGAAGAAATCCAAAATCTTTGCGTTGTCTTCCTTATCCAGCCACTCGTCGTCCGCCATTTGACCGGACCCAAGCACCGCGACCTTTCCCCTCCCTTCGCCTCGCCGGTGGTCCCCCGACCAAACCGCGCCGACCGGCCGTTGCGCGGGAAAAACCGCCTTCCCCGTGCTCAGCACCGGCACCGCGGGTTTCATGACGTTCAGCGTGGCGCCGAACGGCGCTACGAAGGCACAGGTATTGGTACTAGTTTTCGAGCTGCTGGAAAAGGAAACCTCGTGGTTTCTCGAGGCAGACGGCGCTTCATCACGTTCTCGCCCTCCCGAACCAGAACCAGAAGCGCTCGTCGCCGCCTTTTCCACGAACCGCGTCACGGCGCGGTTCAAAACGCCGTCGGTGACCAGGGTTTCTTTCGGGTGACCATACGCACCACCCGGTGTGATCCGCACGGTGCTGTCGCCGTTTACCGAAATCCCGTACTCCTCGAGAAGGTAGTTGATGTTTGTTCCCAAAAAGTCCTCGCCGCCCTCGTGGGCGAAAAGAAACAACGACCCGCCCGCGTGGATCCAATCTTTCAAAGCGTCGAACTCGTCAACACTGAACTTCTGTTGCGGCGCGCCTAGGATAAGAATGTCGCACCCACTTAAAGAATCGGCACTTATGGCCCCCTTCAACGTGCTCGGCCGGAAACTCGACCGCAACCGCCGGAACCAGCGTTTCCACCCGCCCCCGGAACTGCCAGGGTGGTACTTTTCGTTTTTGCACGCCGTGAAGAAAATGGACGGCGCGGCTTCGCGCCCGGTCGACACGGAACCGCCCTTCGTAGGGTCGCCGAACCCAGACGCGCCCTTCAGGGACTGGAAAACGTGCGGCGTGGGGTGGTCAGTGCGGGCACACAGGGAGAGGCTTGCGGAGGTGAAGTGGTCTGTGTAGGATGGTGAACAGGAGAACTCGAGATCTGGCGTCGACCGTTTGAAACGATGCGCGTGCGTCGGGTTCGTCCGCGCGCGCCGCACCTTCACCGCGGTCAACATGACCTCGCCAACGAGTCGCCGCGACACACCCAACGAGAGCGCTTCGCCGACGCCTCGCTGCCGCCGCGCGTGCCGCTCTGGCGCGTGCGGAGCGGCCTCTCAGTCAACACAACATGCCGAGGCGTTTTGGAGGTCCAGGTTACCCGCGTGGCCCACAATCGTGACTTTTTCTCCTCGGCTCCGCCGACATGCATGAAACACGCCGACACCCATCAGCCGCCGCACTCCGCGACGCGCGTCCTCGACGCCGCCGCCGAGACACGCGCTTAAATCCCTCACGCCGACTGTGTTGATACGTATCGACCTCTTCGCGCGACTTACACCCACGCGTTTGTTCGCCGCCGCTTAACGGACCCACCGTAGGTGCCCGCCGCCGCCGCCAATTTCACGCCATCGGCCCGGCTTTTCTTTGTGTTTTCGTCGTTGTTCGCCGAAAGCCCTTACGCCCAACGCTCGACGCCAGTTCAACGTAATCAACCAAGATGCCTAAGAAGTCGCAAGGCTCCAAGTCCAAGCGTACTACGCTTAAGCAGAAGTACAAGCTTATCAAGAAGGTTAAGGAACACCACAAAAAGAAACGACGCGAGGAAAACCGTAAAAAGCGCCTGGGCATCAAGCCGAAAGCCCCGAAAGACCCGGGCATCCCCGCGCAATGGCCGTACAAAGAGGAGCTGATGAAGGAGATCGACTTCGAGGTTGAGAAGAAACGGGCGGTGGAGGAGGCGAAGATGGAGGAGAAGAAGGAGCGGAGGATGGAAAACAAAAAGCGCGCGCGCGAAGCGATGGAGGCGGGAAAACCAGCGCCGACGCTGGAAGATCTGCGGCGTAGAGCCGACGGCGCGGCGGAGGATTTCGCGGCGAAGAAGGAGTTGAACCTGGCGGATGACTTCACGTTGGACGACGCGAGGGCTGCGGAGGACAACGACTCGTCCCGCCGGGCGTATTACAAGGAATTCGTGAAGGTCGTGGAGGTTAGCGACGTTATTATTCAGGTGCTGGACGCGCGCGACCCCCTGGCGTGCCGCTCGCCCGAAGTCGAGCGCTTCGTGCGGCGCACGAACCCGGACAAAAGGGTGGTGTTGCTTTTGAACAAAATCGACCTCGCCCCGAAAGAGAACGTCATGGCCTGGCTCAAGTACTTTCGAGAGGAAATGCCGTGCGTGGCGTTCAAGTGCGCCACTGGGAGCGGCGGCGGCGGCGGCGGCAACGACAAGCTCAGCGCGCGGGCGCTACCCACGAAAGGCTCGTACGGAGGCGCCGCCGCGCTTGGGGGGGAGACTCTGCTTCAGCTTTTGAAAAACTACGCGCGTAACCGAAACTTGAAAACCGCCATCACGGTTGGGATCGTGGGGTTCCCCAACGTCGGGAAGTCGTCCCTGATCAACTCCCTGAAGCGCTCGCGCAGCGCCGCAGCAGTGGGGAACACGCCAGGGATGACGAAAGTTTCAAAGGAAATCGTGCTGGACAAGCACGTCAAGCTTATCGATTCCCCCGGGGTTATTTTCGCGTCGTCTTTAGGTGAGAACGCGGGGGTCACGGCGTTGCGCAACTGCGTCAAGGTAGAGAGGCTCGCCGACCCCATCGCGCCGGTGTGCGAGATCCTGCGACGGTGCCCGAAAGAGCAGCTCATGCTCATGTACAAGATTGGAACCTTCGACGACGTGGACGCGTTTCTGCGAAACGTCGCGGCGGTTCGCGGCGTGTTGAAGAAAGGAGGCGTGCCTGACATGCTTGCCGCGGCGAGGGTCGTGCTGAACGACTGGAACAGCGGCCGGATTCCGTACTACACCACCCCGCCCACCAGAGGCGACGCGAAGGACCGGAAGCACGCGGTGGCGGAGGTTGTCGGGGACTGGAGCTTGGAGTTCGACGCCGAGAAGGTTTTCGCGGACGAGGAAAACGCCGTCATCGCGGGTTTGCCCGAGCTGGACGACGCGGACGTGGATTTCGTCTCATCCACCACCGCGGGGGTAGCGCAGCTGGACGCGGCGGGGGAAGAGGCGGAAAGCGAATCGGAGGAGGACGCCATGGAGGAGGATGAGGAGTCCGAGGACGATGAGGAGGAGGATGAGATGGACAACACCGCGTCCGGGGCCGTGGAAGCGGCGCTGGAAAAAGCCGCCGGTAAGGCGAAGCGCGAAGGAACGGGCGCGGATGACAAGAAGGCGTCGTACGCGCGAAGCAAGGTGTTGTACGGCGCGGAGGGGCAGCTCAACCCGAACCAAAGCAGGGCGGCGAAGAAAAAGGTGAAGAAAATCAAAGCCGCGGTGGCCAAGACGGGGGGAGAGGACGACGACGGGTCGGATTTCGAGTGGGAAGAACAGGAATAATTTGTGGGAAAACAGTACGCACGCGACGGAGCTCGAGTTTATAATCTGAAAGTCTTTTCTTTCTGGCGTTCTAGCTAGGGTTCAATTCGTTAAGAGTGCCTCTTTCGTCCTTCTTTTCTCCTTTTACTCTTCTTACTCCTTTTCTTACTTAGTCACCTTCGTCCTCGTCGACGATGCCGAGGTAGCCGCGGATGGTGAACGGCTCTTGCTTGATCTCGGGCTCGAGCTTGATTTCCGGTGAACTCTCGGGCTCGCGCTTGATTCGCTTCGAACTCGGCGGAGCCGCGCGTGTTTTTTTGCACTCTGCGCACCTGCTCTTCCACTTGCCGTGGGGGCAACCGGTGCACGCCAAGCATCTGCCTCTCGTTTTACCGTGGGGGCAGGGGCTGCACGCCACGCAGCTGTGTTTCAGCTTGCCGTGAGGGCAGGGGTTGCAGTCCGCGCACATGTGTTTCAGCCTGCCGTGGGAGCACTTGTTGCACTCCTTGCAGCTGCTCTTCCGCTTGCCATGGGGGCAGATGGTGCACGCCGCGCAGCTGCTTTTCACCTTCCTGTGAGGGCATGGGTTGCACTCTGCGCAGATGTGCTTCAACTTTTCGTGGGGGCAGGGGTTGCACGCCGCACAGTGGTGTTTCAGCCTGCCGTGAGGGCAGGGGTTGCAGTCCCCGCAGTCCTTTTTCAGCTTCCCTTGAGGGCAGGGGTCGCAGTCCGCGCAGAAGTGTTTCACATTGCCGTGAGGGCACGGGTTACACTCCTTGCACTGGTGTTTCTACCTTCCATGCGAGCACCGCTTATGTCCCCCCATTATTCACCTGCGCGCACTTGCGACTGCGCTCCGCGCGCCACGACGGGCGAAGAAAGGAGTCGTAGCTTTTTGAAGCGTAGCTTTTCTGAAAATTTTGTCACCGCGTCGAGGGAGCCCGAGGGGCTACTGCAAACCTTTTCGTCCACCACCTCGGTGCTCCGCTCGGCGTGCGCGCACTGACGCACGCACTGACTATGAACGCGACACGCGCGGTTCTCTCGCGTAGACACCGTGCGTCCCGTCGCGTTCGCCGTACGCACGCATGCGCGTGCGTCGTCGTCGCAGTCGTGCTGGCTGTCGCGGCGGGACGAACCGCGGCGCAGGAAGTCCTCCCGAGTGTCCCGGCGACGACACAGGCGGCGGTGTCTTCCGATGTGTTACCCCTGACCTCCGTTACCCCGACTCCGGCCATCGACGGGTACGGAGGGAACGACATCGACCTGGAGATCGCTATGGAGGAGTGGCTTCGTTCCGAACAGGAGCGACGGGAACGAAACGGGGATGACCAGACAAACGCGGCACCACCAAACGTGTTGGGTGACCGCACGAACTCTTTTTTCGCCGAAAACAACGTATACACCGCGGCAAACAAAAACGTCTCAGCGTACGCCAACACCCCTCCTTTCAACAAAAACGACTTCGTGCGTGTCAGCGGAACCCGGTTCCTCACCGGGTGCCCCCCCAGCGAGTACAAAATCGTGGGGTGGAACACGTACACGTTGATTGAACAAGCCGCGGAGATTCCGGTCGGGTCGTTTTCCGCGGATTTTTCGAAACGGGGAAAACAGCAAGTTTTGGAGATGCTCGACGCCGCCGCGGCGAGCGGGTTCAACACCGTTCGAACCTGGGGGTTCAACGTTGGTGAAAGCCAAGCTTTCCAGCTACGCCCGGGGGTTTACCACGAACCCTCGTTCCGAGGACTGGACTGGGTGTTACACCAAGCGCGGAAACGGAACGTGCGGCTGATTTTGGTGTTGGCGGATTACTGGGAGGTAAGTCTTTCCCAATCACCACATTCCGCCGACTGATTGCCCATACGAGACTGACAATTTCTGTTTTATCTCTCCAAGCACAACGGCGGGGTGAGTCAGTACCTGGATTGGTCCGCGGAGTTCGCCAACCGAAACGGTGGTTCTCTTTTTTTCGGGACCCCAACCTCGTCCGGCTCCAAGTCCTCGTTTTTCTCCGACCCGGCAAGTAAACGGATGTACAAAGTCAACGCCCGGGCGCTGCTCACGCGAGTCAACGCGTACAGCGGGGTTATGTATAAAGATGACCCGACTATTTTCGCGTGGGAGCTGATGAACGAACCGCGCTGTCGCGGGTGCGGCGGCGCGTTACAGGGGTGGATCGAGGAGATGGCCGCATATATCAAGTCGATCGATTCAAACCACTTGCTATCGACAGGTGAAGAAGGATTCTACGCCAGCGACGGGTCCTCACGAAGCAGCGCAACTCGGGTCAACCCGGAGGTCTGGGCGGGGAGCACCGGCCAGGACTTCCTTCGAAACCACGCGGTTCCGGAAATCGACTTCGCGGTGGCGCACCTGTGGCCGGATAACTGGGGGGTGTTCACGCTGGGCGGTAGTCTGGACGCGGAGTTCACGGAGACGTGGATACGGCAACACGCACTGGACGCGACGTGGATTTTGAACAAACCTTTCGTGCTGGAAGAGTTCGGGGTCGTCGCGGGCGGCGGGAACGGGTTCGGGACGAACGCCGGGGGCGGGTTGTTTCAAACGAACCGAGCCGGGGGGGGCGGGCTCTTCGGTTTCTTCGGTGACGGCGGTGCTTCACAGAATTCTCCACCACCCTCCGACGTCGTGGCTTCATATTACGAGAAAGTGTACGACTTGGTGGAGCGCGCGGATACCGCCGATCGCGCGCTGCGAGGTTCCATGTTCTGGACGTGGCACCACGATGACTTGAAGCCGCTGGCGCTCGGAAAAGACGAGTACTCGGTGTTCACGGGTGACCCGGCGTTCGAAGCGACGAAGAAACACGCGGTGGCGTTACGGGACAGCACGCCGACAAGAGGCAGAGGCGAACGTGAGCGCGCTTGTGTGGGGGAGAACAGTGTGCGGGAGGTGTACGCGAGTGGGGGGGTGGGGTACGAGCAATAGCGCTGATGTTAAAAATGACAAGAAAACGGCCAATCTCAATGGCGACATCCGTCTTCTCAAGGCGTCATTGTCTTGTTCTCGAGCACCCATGATGCCACATCAAAGTGTTCTTCATCCGTCGCTGCTGCCTCGCAATTACGCCAGTCCCATGGGCAGCCGTTCGCGCGGGCCCACTGAAGCACCTCGAGGTGCCCATACTCCGCCGCCCCGATGCACGTCCGCTCGTCCCACGGGAAGCCGTTCGCGCGCAACCACTGCAGCACCTCGAGGTTCCCGCTGTACGCCGCCCCTTCGCACGTCCTCTCGTCCCATGGGCAGCCGTTCGCGCGTGCCCACTGCATCACCTCGAGGTGCCCGCTGTACGCCGCAGTCGAGCACGTCCCCTCGCCCCACGTGCAGTCGTTCGCACGCGCCCATTGCAGCACCTCTAGGTGCCCGCCGTATGCCGCCGACGAGCACGTCCCCTCGTCCCACGGGCAGCCGTTTGCGCGCAACCACTGCAGCACCTCGAGGTGCCCGCAATGCGCCGCCCACAAGCATGTTAACTCGCCCCACGGGCAGCCCTTCGCGCGCGCCCACTGAAGCACCTCGAGGTACCCGCCCTCCGCCGCCCCGATGCACGTGTCTGCGTTCCACGGGCAGCCGTTCGCGCGCGCCCACTGCAGCACCTCGAGGTGGCCGCCCTCCGCCGCCGCCCTGCACGTTCCCTCATCCAAAGGGCAGCCTTTCGCGCACGCCAACTGAAGCACCTCGAGGTACCCGCCCCTTGCCGCCATTTAGCACGTCCACTTGTCCCACTGGCTGCCGTCCGCGCGCAGCACCTTCAACTCCTCGAGCTGTCCACCCCTCGCCGCTGCCTGGCAAAGGCGTTCTTGACGCGACAGGCGACCTCCCCGTTGCAGGCGCTGCAGCGCGCTTAAACATCCGAGCTCCATGTAACGATGTTCGAGAAGCTCCTTAAACTGAAGCCCCCTCGCCGCCACCGAGTCGCGCATCGCGTGGCTCACCGCTGGGAGCCGTGCGAGATCGGCGGGATCGTCGAAATACTCAGATCTCAGAATGTGAGTGACGACGATGTCGTCCAGAAGGCCTGGGATCGCGGCTTGCGGGGAGGACTCGCGCGTATCGGTCGCGTGCTTACGCTTGGTAGCGCCTACGGCTGAGTTAGAGGGCATCGTGAAGGCTGTCGTGTGCGCGTCGTGTGCGCGTCTTTGTGCGTCGTGGCTCCGAGTTTTGGGGAACAGACAGCAGGTCAAAAAAACACCCCTGGGACGCCACAACGACACGCACGTTCACGAGACCGCACATACCACTCACCACGATGTCCTCCCACGCGGGAGATTCAACCCACACTCCCTGCATTACCGATAATCCCACAGACGGTGATACCGAGTCTGCCGCGAGCCACGCGCAAGACGCGATCCCCGGCCTTCTCAACGACATCGTCGTCACTCACGTTCTCAGACCTGAGCATTTCGACGACCCCGCCGACCTCGCACGGCTCCCAGCGGTGAGCCGCGCGATGAGGGACGCGGTGGCGGAGACGGGAATTCTGTGTGAAGAGCTTGATGAGGATGAAGCTGTCGCGCTCGGATGTTTAAGCGTGCTGCAGCGCCGGCAACGGGGAGGTCGCCTGTCGCGGCGAGAAAGCCTTTGTGAGGCAGCGGCGAGGAGCGGACAGCTCGATGAGTTGAAAGTTTTGCGCTCGGACGGCTGCCCGTGGGACAAAGGCACGTGTATTTCGGTGGCGGCGAGGGGCAGGCACCTCGGAGTGATGCAGTGGGCGCGCGCAAACGGCTGCGCGTGGGACGAGTATACGTGCTCGGGGCGGCGAAGTACGGCCACCTCGAGGTGGGCGTGTGCGAACGGATGTCCTTTGGATGAGGGGACGTGCAGGGCGGCGGCGGAGGGCGGGCACCTCGAGGTGCTCCAGTGGGCGCGCGCGAACGGCTGCCCGTGGGACGAGTGGACGTGCTACTGGGCGGCGAAAGGCGGGTACCTCGAGGTGCTGCAGTGGGCGCATGAGAACGGCTGCCCGTGGAACGAGTATACGTGCTTCGGGGCGGCAGAGGGAGGTCACGTCGAGGTGCTGAAATGGGCGCACGCGAACGGCTGCTCGATGGACACGGAGACGTGTGCGGATGGTGGCGCGACGCCGCTGTATATCGCCGCTTTTATGGGCCACGAGACGGTGGTGCGAGCGCTGATCCAAGCTGGCGCGGACATCAACAAGGCGTCAGACAACGGCGCGACGCCGCTATACATCGCCACTGAAGAGGGCAACGAGGCGGTGGTGCGGGCGCTGATCGAGTTGGGTGCGGAGATCAACAAGGCGGAGGATAACGGCAGGATGCCACTGTTTATCGCTGCTCAAGAGGGCCACGAGGTGATAGTGCGGGCGCTGATCAAGGCGGGCGCGGACGTGAACAAGGCGATGGATAACGGTGCGACGCCGTTGTTCATCGCCACTCAAAACGGCCACGAGGCGGTGGTGCGGGCGCTTATCGAGTTGGGTGCGAACGTCGACAAGGCAATGGATACTTGCGCGACGCCGCTGTTAGCTGCCGCTCGAAACGGTCACGAGGCGATAACCCGGGCGCTGATCCTGGTCCTGGCGGGCGCGGACATCAACAAGACAAGGGATGAGGGCTGGACGCCGCTGGACGTCGCCGCTTGTAACGGCCACGAGGCGGTAGTGCGGGCGCTGATCCAGGCGGGCGCGGACTTCAACAAGGCGGATGATGACGGCGCGACGCCGCTGTTCATTGCCGCGCAAAACGGCACGGAAACGCAGGCAATGTGGTGAAGACGACACGCGATTGACGCGAGGAAAGGATAAAAAATAGGAATTCAATACGTCCCCGTTACTTGCGTCTCACCTCGAGCTCTTGTAGTATTTCTAGATACCAGTCCCGTTTTCAGTCTCCGTCGCGGTCGCGCGGCCACCGATCGCCACGCGCCGCTGCCTGTATGATAGCCTCCTGCGACGACGTCTCAGACACATCATCTTTTTTTTTCTGACTTCCCGTCTGGAAGGTGAGAGCAGAGGTAAATAGTCCTTGTAGGTGAGACGCCTGTGTCGCGCGCGTAGAGGAGCAAAAAGTGAAAAGTGAAGGGGGCTTGGCGGAATCGAACCGCCGACCTCATCCAGATTAGAATTTAAGCCCTAAGGATGACTGGGTATGTTGGAAAGTTTCTGGGTCAGTCAGGTGTTGACTAATCGACTCGAGGAGAAAGCTCATTATGGTTGATCGGCAGCACGCTTGTGGATTGATTGCCAGGGGTTGGGCACGTACATCATACCACTAGACCAAAGCCCCTTTAGTCATCAACTTCCGTTAACGACCAGGTACTACTCCATCAGATGGAGCAGATCAAACGTGTTGATGCCACGTGAAACGGTTTCAAGAAATATAAACATAAAATGCACTGAATGAACCCCTTTTTACCCCCTTTTACCCATGCAAGAGACAAGCAAGAGGTCCATAGCAAGGGCGTAGCCCTTGTCCAATAGCAAGGGCGTCCGTAGTCCCCTGTCCATAGGGGTGAACAACGTCGTCGTCCTCGGACTAAACATGCAGCCGTGCAAGAGTGCGCACGCAAAATATTCCTAGTCTCATTTACAAACGCCGGTACTTGCAAGCTCGCACCGCGTTTGCGACTCGGGCGTCACGTCAATCCGTCCCTCCGCTGTCATTGAGAACCTCACAATCTGACTCTCCGCCAATGACACGTATACGTACTCGTCACGAATCGCGATGCCTTCGGGGCTTTGGAAGGGTAAGACGTACTTGCGTTCGTATCGCAACTCGTTTTCCGCGTCCAGCACCACGATGCAACCAACGTTTGATTTGCGTCCGAGACCGCCGACGTACTGAAGGCAATACAGCAGCCCGCGGTGGTGTGCAATGCCCGTGAGCCACCCCTTTGGCGGCTTCTTGGTGAACGTTTTTGAGTCCGCCCACGCTTTGCCCACCCTCCTATCCGCGACGCGGATGTCCGAGCCTCTCATGTGCAGCTCCACCACTTCGCACGTTTCGGAGTTGCCCACGAAAAGACGGTGATGCGGCCGATGCGGCAACGCCTCACCCTCATCAAGATCCTCACCGATACCATCTCCTCTCTCCGCCTTCACCTCGGTATCGTCACGACCGCGCTTCGAGCTTCCGCCCGACGAAAGCGACATCGTGACGTGGCGGAGTGCCCCCGAAAGTGTCGTGGTTGGTGGAAAGCGAATGAAGCGAAAAGCGAAGTGTCCAGTCGGGACGACCGCTTCGAGCAAACCAAAACCAACGATCGTAGTAATGTAACGCTTTCTCGGAAGCCTCGACGCACAACGACGCGCACACGACACGCCACAAAACCCTTCCAACGCAATGTCCGGTAAGAAAGCTCGCGCGCGAAAGCAAAAGGAGGAGCGCCGCGATGCTAGCGCGGCCATCACAGCTAACGCGGGCGAGGCCATCCCGGCCTTCTCAACGACATCGTCGTCACACACGTTCTCAGATCTGAGCATTTCGACAACCCCGCCGATCTCGCACGGCTCCCAGCGGTGAGCCGCGCGATGAGGGACGCGGTGGCGGAGACGGGGCTTCGGTTTGAGGAGCTTGATGAGGGTGAAGCTGTCGCGCTCGGATGTTTAAGCGCGCTGCAGCGCCGGCAACGGGGAGGTCGCCTGTCGCGGCGAGAAAGCCTTTGTGAGGCAGCGGCGAGGAGCGGACAGCTCGAGGAGTTGAAGGCGTTGCACGAGAACGGCACACCGTGGGACACAGACACGCGCTTGGAGGCGGCGCTTGGCGGGCACCTTGAGGTACTGCAGTGGGCGCGCGCAAACGGCTGCGCGTGGGACGAGTATACGTGCTCGGGGCGGCGAAGTACGGCCACCTCGAGGTGCTGCAGTGGGCGCGCGCGAACGGATGCCCGTGGGACGAGAAAACGTGCCTGGGGGCGGCGGAGGGCGGGCACCTTGAGGTGCTGCTGTGGGCGCGCACGAACGGCTGCCCATGGGACGAGAGGGTGATGTACATCGCCGCTCAAAACGGTCACTAGGCGGTGGTGCGGGCGCTGACCGAGGCGGGCGCAGACATCAACAAGGCAAAGGATGACAGCACGACGCCGATGTACGTCGCCGCTCATATGGTTCACGAGGCGGTGGTGCGGGCGCTGATCGAGTTGGGCGCGGACGGAAACAAGGCGAGTAATGACGGCGCGACGGCGCTGTATGCCGCCGCTCATGAGAACCACGAGATGGTGGTGCGGGTACTGATCGAGGCGGTCGCGGACATCAACAAGGCATATAATGATGGCACGACGCCGCTGTTTATCGCCGCTCAACAGGGTCACGAGACGGTAGTGCGGGCACTTATCGAGGCGGACGCAGACATCAACAAGGCCAGGAATGATGGCGTGACGCCGCTATTTATCGGCGCTCATAACGGCCACGCGGCGATCGTTCAAATTCTCAGGGATGCCGGCGCGGTGTGACGACGGAAACGCCGGAGTGTATTGCTCCTAACGTCCTAACCCGGGCAGAAAAGAAAAAAAGACGAACGGGATAACGAGTGTTGTTTGTTTGTGTGAACTGTACTGTAATGAAAAAGACGATGAGACGACCCCGACGGTACTTCACTACGCCTCCGGCTGCAACTCGAGCTCGATTTTCAGATCCGCGATGACTTGTTTCAGGACGTGCTTGTGCTGGCTCCCGCTTTGCTCGCGCATGGCTTCCTTGAATATATCCGCCATGTCCTCCTCGCTCGCGTCTTTGGCGACGATTTCGTGCAACAGCTTTTTGCGAAGCGTCTGGTATGCCGGGTGTTCCCTCGCCAGCGGCTTCGTCGCGCGCATGTGCGCGACGCCCGCGCCGGTTTCGTCGCGCGAGGTCCAGTACCCGGCGATTTTCGGCGCCGCGGCGGTGGCGGTGGGAGTGCCCACTCGTGAATGCGGCGCCCCCGCTCCTCGCGCGCTGGCAGGTCTATTATTGGAAGTGACAGGTCTCGCCACCGGCCGGGCGCTACTTGTCGGTCTCGCCGTGGTCGGCCTCGCCGCCGCCGACGAGAGGTGCCCCGTTCCGAACCCCCACGGCGGCGTCCTGCTACTTTTCCCCGTTTTCGGACGCAAAAGAACCGGGTGGACGTTCGTGTCGTACACGTTTTTTTTTCTCTCCACCAACAAGTTTTGCTCGGAGATTCGCCGACGCATGTTCGCCACCTGTTTCGCGTGAAACGCGTGTGTCGGGTCTGCCACGCGGTGCGCCGCGCGGTTTTCGCTCAACCGCTTGGACAGCCCCAACGATTTCGGGGGTGACGTGAACGTCGTGACCCCGGTGCGTTTCTTCAAACTCAAGTCGTTGATGCGCCGCGCGGTTTCCCGGACTTCGCGAAACGCGTCGCTCTCCGCTCTCGCAGCGGCCGCGCTTTGCGGCCGAGCGTGGCGCACCAGCTTGGTGTCCATGGTGGACTTCACCCCGTGAATGCGCCGGTACATGCTGTGTTGTTCAAACTCCATGTTCTGGCGACCGACGTGCGTGCGGTCGTCAAAGCCGTGGAAGGGGGAAACGCCCATGTTCGTAGGTCCGGTACCCGGCGTACCTGGACCACTACGAGGGGGGGCGCGAAGTCGGGCCGCGAGTGCGTGCCTGACTCTGCCACCGCGGGGCTCGTTCAGATTCGCAACGGAAAAGATTCAAAAGCACGAGCAGGTCGTTCCTCGAAAACTCGCCGGAACCGTAACCGTTTGGCGAGAGTGGGCATTTTTCAGACCGTCGTTTTATGAGTCAGGGCTGATCATTTCGGGCCTTGCGTTGTTTTGCCCCCTCAGTCTCGAAGCGACGCCGGAACGAGGCGACTGCGAACAGCCTGATGAGGTCGCACATTTGCCCGCACAAGACGCGGAAACACGTATCGGGAACGCGCGTTGTTGCCGTGCTCGGCCGTGCGCGTGCGGCATGCGTGTCGCGTGCAACGCGCGCGTCGCGCCGCCGCGAGTGGACACCAGACGCGGAGCTCGAACGAAGCAAACGCCAAACGCCAAAAACATCCATCGTTATTCCCGGATGGGGAGGTCGCCTCGCTGGCGCCTGGACACGAGCGTCAGTCTTGTCGCTACCTGGGCGTCGCCGCCGCCGTCGCCGCACGCCAGACGTGTCCACACCAAGGCGAAGGGAAACGATTCAGATACTGAACCCTGCGAAGGAGGCTCTATGGGCGCCTCGGCACGCAAAAGGAAACCCCCGAAATCCACGCCTTTGTCGGCCTCCTTTTCGCATCGGGATGGGGATTTTTTCTACGGAAACGGCGACGCGGATGACGTTTTGGAGCGCTCGCTTCCCGACCGTTTCGCCACGAGAAATGACCCGCTGCGACACGAAGTGCGGTGCTTGGAAACCTCACACGCGGGGTCCGTGTTCGGGGCCGTGGCGCTTATTACGGGCAGCACGGTGGGGGCGGGGGTGTTGGCGCTTCCCGAAACCGTGTCCCCGGCGGGCATAGGGCCGTCCTCCGTGGTGCTTTTCCTGTGCTGGGGTTTACTGCTGGCGGAGGCTTTGCTTTTAGCGGAAGTCAACGTGTTTTTAATGCGGGAAAGGGACGAGTACCGTTTAGTGCACGGCAGGGGGCACTCGCCGGTTGCGATATCGCTGGGCGAAATGGCGGGCCGCACGCTCGGCGCGGAGGGTACGTATTTCCAATCACCACGTTCCGCCTCCCTGATTGCCCATACGAGACTGACACTTTCTTTTATTTGTCGTAAGGCGCAACCGCCGTGACCGCGACGTACCTGTTTCTGTCCTGCACGTTGCTCACCGCGTACGTCTCGAAAGGCGGCGTGATCATCGCGGACGTGTGTAACGGGTTTGCGGGGTCGGTTGCGGGTGCGTTACCGTTCCACACAGCAGTGGACCCCCGGGTCGCCTCGCTGGCGTTCACGGTCGCGATGGGCGCCGCGCTTGCCAAGGGAGGCACGCGCGCGGCGGATGAAATGAACCAGGCGTTGACGTTTACGTTGCTGTCCTTGTTCGCGTTGCTGATTCTGGGCGGAGTGACGCGGGCGGACTGGACTGCCGCGGACTTCACCGGAAACTGGGACCGCGCACCGCAGTGCGTCCCGGTTATCTTCCTTGCCCTGGTGTACCACGATTTGATTCCCGTGATTTGTTCGTACCTCGCGGGGGATTCAAACGCGATTCGAAAAGCCGTCGTGTACGGCTCAGCCGTGCCGCTCGTGATGTTCCTCATCTGGGACGCCGTGGCGCTCGGAGTGCAGGCGGGGTCAGGAGACGCAACCGGGGACCCGCTCGCGGCCCTGATGACCAGCGGCGACGGTCTCGTCGCCCTCGTCGTGGGCGGGTTCTCCTTCTGCGCCATCGCCACGAGCTTCATCGGCACCGCGATCGGGGTGAGCGAGTTCGCGCAGCCCAAGGTTGAGCGGTGGGCGGAGGAGCTTCGAGTCCGCGAGGACGAGAAACGGGCAGAGGACGTCTCGACAACAACACCATCAACAACAAAAACCTCGCGTGAGGATGAAAAGTTCACCGCGCGCGCGGTGACGTACCTCGCCATGCTCGCCGTGCCGGCGACCGTCGCGGTGACAAACCCGGCCGTGTTTCTGCCCGCCACGAACTTCGCGGGCGCGTACGGCATGACGACAATGTTCGGCATTTTGCCGCCGGTGATGGCGTGGAAGATGCGGGCGCAAATCGCGAAGCGAGCCGCGGTGCTCACTGAGGCCGACGCCCCGTCTGTGTTGTCCGCCGGACACACCGAGGCGGTGCGCAAAGAATCGCCGATGCGCGAGACACGACACGGCGTCAACGTGGGCGGCGGAACCCCCGCGCTCGCCGCACTTTCCTTCGCCGCGTGCGCCATCACGCTCGGGCAGCTCCGGAACGATATCGGTGGGACGATATCGAGCGTCGCCGCGGACACTGGGTTTTTGAACCCCACAGATGCCCTGGACGCGCTGGCGAGCCTAGCGCCTGACGAGGTCATCACCGCCACCGCCGCGGCGAAAAACGCGCTGTTCCCATGATGTATACTAGCTAGTCTACCTGTACTTTTAATATTGATACTCTGAAATTGGAATGAATTACTTGGCCTGAACTACTATGATACCACAACTTATTACTCTAATAACGCTTTGTATGCCAAAAGACACCGGAGATCGCTTCCGCCGGGTTAGGAGCAATACACGCCGGCGTTTCCGTCGTCACACCGCGCCGGCATCCCTGAGAATTTGAACGATCGCTGCGTGATTCCCTCGAGCGATGTTATGAATGGTTGTCGTTGATACGGACAGCGGCGTCCCGCCAATAGCATTCGCCTTGTTGACGTCCGCACCCGCCTCGATTAGCGCCCGCACCACCGCCTCGTTTCCCACGAATGCGGCGATGAACAGCGGCGTCACGCCGAACTCCTTTGCCTGGTTGACGTCCGCGTACGCTTCGATCAGCGCCCGCACCACCTTCTCGTGACCGTTATAAGCGGCGATGTACAGCGGCGTCGAGCCTTTAACATTTGCCTTGTTCACATCCGCGCCAGCTTCGATCAGCACTCGCACTACCACCTTGTTGCCTTGTTGAGCGGCGAAGTACAGCGCCGTCGCGCCGTCATCCATCGCCTTGTTGATGTCTGCGCCCGCTTTGATAAGGGTCAGCACTACCGTCTCGTGACCATTTTGGGCGGCGACATGCAGCGACGTCACGCCGTCAACCAACACATCGTTGACGTGCGCCCGCCTCGATCAGCGCCCGCACTACCGTCTCGTGGCCACTTTTAACGGCGACAACCAGCGGTGTCCCGCCGTTATCCGTCGCCTTGTTGACGTCCGCGCCCGCCTCGATCAGCGCCCGCACTACCGCCTCGTGGCCGTTACAAGTGGCGATGTACAGCGGCGGCACGCCGTCATCCTTTGCCTTGTTGACGTTCGCGCCCGTCTCGATCAGCGCCCGCACTACCGCCTCGTTGCCGCTTTGCGCGGCGAAGTACAGCGCCGTCACGCCCATATCCCTTGCATTGTCGACGTCCGCGCCTGCTTCGATCAGCGCCCGCACCACAATCTCGTGGGATTTTCGAGCGGCCATGAAAAGCGGCTTCATGCCGTTATCCATTGCCTTGTTGACGTCCGCACCCGCCTGGATCAGGACCCGCACCATCGTCTCGTCACCCTCTTGAGCGGCGACGTACAGCGGCGTCGCACCGTCATCCTTTGCCGAGTTGACGTCCGCGCCCGCCTCGATTAGCACCCGCACCACCGTCTCGTGGCCGTTTTGAGCGGCGATATACAGTGGCGTCGCGCCGATATCCGTTACCTTGTTGACGTCCGCGCCCGCCTCGATCAGCGCCCGAACCACCGTCTCGTGGCCGTTTTGAGAGGCGATGTACATCGCCTTCTCGTCCCACGGGCAGCCGTTCGCGTGCGCCCGTTGCAGTACCTGGAGGTGCCCGCCCCCCGCTGCCCTCGAGCACCTGTCTGCGTTGCACGGGCAGCCATTCGCGCGCAACCACTGCAGCACCTCGAGGTGCCCGCCGTAAGCTGCCGACGCGCACGTATTTGCGCTCCACGGGCAGCCAATCGCGCGCAGCCACTGCAGCACATCGAGATGCCCGCCACTGGCCGCCGCAAAAAACGTGTCCATGTCCCATGGTGTTTCGTACGCGCGCAACGCCTTCAACTTCTTGAGCTGTCCGCTCCTCGCCGCTGCCTCACAAAGGTATTCTTGACGCGACAGAAGACCTCGCCGTTGCAGGCGTTGCACCGCGCTTAAACATCCGAGCTCCACGGCACGCTTTTCATCAAGCTCCTCAAACCGCAGCCCCGTTTCTGCCACCGCGTCGCGCATCGTGCGGCTCACCGCTGGGAGCCGTGCGAGGTCGGCGGGGTTGTCGAAATGGCCAGATCTGAGAATGTGAGTGACGACGAGGTGGTCGGGAAGGCCGGGGATGGCCTCGCCCGCGTTAGCTGTGATGGCCGCGTTAGCATCGCGGCGCTCCTTCTTTTGCTTTCGCGCGCGAGCTTTCTTACCGGACATTGCGTTGGATGCGTGGACGGTTCTGTGTGCGGGTCGTTGTGGTCGTGGTGATTCGTTCGGCTTCGGAGGCTTCCGAGAAGAGCGATTTTGCATAAACAGACTCACAGAAATCGACACTAGCTGGAGCTGGACTGCTTTGACTTCTCGTTGTACTATTGATGAAGACTGAATTACTAGATTCCTACAGAAGACTGAACTACTGGAACGTCTCCCCGTCTAGTACTTCGCGCCGTCGTAGATTCAACCCCGCGGTGTCCGGCTGGAACCGCACCAGCTTCTGTGCGGGGTCAAGTTTGGCGTGCCCGGACAACGCCGCCGCGGCGTCGTCCGACTTTTCCAAAACAGAAACGCGCGCGCCGTTTCGCATTTTTTGCGAAACGCCCGCCTCTCCCCCCGCCTCACTTTGTTGAGGGTCCAATAACTCAACGCCCACGGATCGACGCACTTGGACTGCTTGCGCCATGACCCGGCCGAACAGCGCTACTTGTGCCTCGAGTGACACGCACGCATCCGTCAAAGACTGCGGCGCCGCCGACCCCGCGCTTTTGGCCCGCTTTGCCAAGTCACCAAACGCGTTTGCGAAGTCAAGCGCCGCCGCGCCAGCCGCGTCCACCCTCGCCCAACTTCCCTCGCCCAACGGGTCCCTCGCCGCGTGCTCCGCGGCCCAGCGCGCGCGTCTCGCCGCGGCGCGCGCCTTCACCACGGCGCCGTGTGTACCGCCCATGCCCGCCATGTCCTCCCCAGAAATCGCCGCGTCCGCCAACGCCACGTCCGACTTGAAGAAATGCGCCAGTTTCTGCGCCGCGAACGTCGCCCGGCGAAGCGTCCCTTCCGCGACCGCCCACCCTTCGGGGGTCCACCCGGCCGTTTTTTCTGTTTTTTCTGTCGTCGTATCTCTGTCGTGTCCCAGCGCGGTGACTTCCCCGGCGCTTGCGCAATTCGGCCCCGTGTCCCCCGCGACGTCCCGCATCTCGTCCGTCCCGATGGACTCGCCGTGAGGAGTCGCGCCCGGAGCACTGGAAAAGTCGCCCAGCGCGCCGTCCGCTGAGAAGGCGGTCAAAGCCGCCAGCACGTCGCCGGTGACGGCCACGCGCATCACCGTGGCCCTCGCGGTTTCCTTTTCCCGCTCCGTCAGCCCCAGGGTCGCGCTTATGGAGCGGTCGATCATCTCGCGGACGTCAACCGAACGCCGCCTCCCCTGCGCGGCTCCCAGGGCCGCGGCGCCGCCCGCCGCCGCCGCCAAAGCCGCCGCCGCCGCGTCCTTCCCCAAGTCGGACGGGTCGTACTCCAGGTTTTTGAAGTCCATGGCGTACAGGGCGACGAACTTTGAGAGTGTTTGTTTGGACACGAACGCCCAGCACTTGCTCGCGATTTCGGAAACGGACCCCGCGGAGTTGATCTTCTCGGAAACGCTCTTTGGCCCCACCACCCCCGTGCTGCGCAGCCACGGCCACACCTCAGTTTCGTAGTTTTCGTACCTAAACACGCGCTCCGCGTTCTTCGCGAGCAGCCACTGCGGAAGCGCGTGCGAGTCGCTTACCGGATCTGCCCCGTGCGTTGCGAAGCACCGGTCGTAATCCGATTCGTTCAAATCCGTGGCGGCGAGACACTTGAAGTACGCGTTGCTCGCCACGCCGTCCACGCGGGTCGCCACGAAATCCTCAAACTCGCCGCACGTGAAGCTCCACTTGCCGCTTTGCAAATCCGCCTTCTTCACGGGGTCCCAAAACGCACGCCAGTTGAACTCGCTTACCATGCGCGCGTACGGGTCCCGGACCACGGTGAACGAGTAAGGCACGAAGCGCCGTGGGGGGGCGTGGTACGGCTCCATCGCGAACCCGGGCGCCAGCGCGTAAGGCAAGCTCGCGTCGCCGAAGGAATGCACCACGCACGCCCCGGTAACGTGGCCACTCTTGCTCGCCAGGTCCTCCACGCTCACGCCGCCTGTTTTCGGGATGTGGATGAAAATAGGCTGCGCGTCCGGAAGGCTCGAGGTGTCGTTCCACCACGAAGGGTACCGGCCGCGGTACAGCTGCGACGCGGGCGTGCTGCTGCCCGCCGCGGCGACCACGATCTCGTGTGCCAGCAGCTTCTGCGCCGCGGGGTCGAGCCGGCCGGCGGCATCGGTGTCCAAGGAAGGGTCGTCCGAGGCCGTGTCCCTGGACCCGAACTTCACCGAAGCCAGCTGCGTGTGGCACGAGAGAATCACCGCGCACACGCCGAGAAGCGCCACCGCCTGCGCCTGAAACTTACGCGTCGTCGCGCGGCGTCGTGCATCCAAGCTTCCATCGCCCAAGTTTGACGACGCGACGGGGATGGACGTGCCGCCCGAGAAGCTCGCCGAACCGCCCCGGGACCCCGCGGGGGGGGCGGTCGTGAGCAGCCGCTCACGCTCCGACATCGTCCGTCGCCCGCACGCCGATGCCGAGGAGAGTGGCACCGGCACCTCGCGAGGGGGCAACCAAAAGCGCGTAATCAGGTGGTTGTAACACCTTCCAAGTGGCTTGGCGAGCGCGACATTGATTTTGAGAGCAATCAACAAAACCATCTTTCCGAAGTGCCCACTTCGCGTGCGCAAGGTCTGCGTTGCGGGGTCGGTGGGGGAATGAGGGCTAGCGTCCGGAGCCCCAGCGTGGCGCGCGTTCTCCCGCGTGCCGCTGCGAGCGAGGGTGCGACGTCGTCGGCACCTCGCGCGCCGAGACTCACACATCGCGAAACGTACCTGTCTCGATGCAATCTTCGAAAAGGGCGATACTTCGAAACTTCGAAGCGAAAACCGAGAGTTGCTTTGGTTCCTACCGAGGAGTGCGAATCCAAGGACCAGACCGATCACGGTAACGGCGACTTGACTCGGTGGCCGCGTGCGGTGCGCCTCGCAGTCGAAACACACGCGCTCTCCACGAACACAGAGACGACCAGGGTGTGGTGTTCGATTGAAAACTTGGAGAAAATAGTTCCAGGGTTGGTCACGGATTCGCTCGTCGCGAAAGGCCCAAACGCGATATCCGTGGTTCGCCTCGCGGTAAGTGACCCCGCCCTAGTCGCCGCGAACGTGCTCGTGCTTCGCAGAGAGTTTCCCACCGCGAACGTGGCGCGAGTCGCGGGAAGAGCCCCCGGTGTGTTGGACCTGGAACCCAAAACTTTAAGCGAAGCGGCGGGTGAAGTAAAACGATTGTTAGCGTCGCTGGACGACGTAGACGCGGCGGTGGAAGCGAACCCCGCGTTGCTGGACCTTCCAAGGCTCACACACGCGCTGGAGACCCTGAAACGAACGATGCCGAGCTCAGATGGCGCAAAGGTGTTGCGCAGAAATCCGTCCATGCTGTTCGTGGACTCGGGAGTCAGGGAGGGATATCAAGAGTGAGCGCGCGTGTGTCGCGAAAAGTATTATTGTGTAGGTCTCTAGTCAATCGCGGAAGTCGCGCACGCGGATGGGTTGGTGTAACTATCACTTCCTTTGTAGTCTTCATCCAGATTCATCAGAATCATTAGAATCGTCAGAATCATCAGGTAGTTCAGGTGCGCCGTTCGCTTTTGCCCAGATAACCACGTCATCGTGCCCATACTGACACACCCGCACGATCGTATACTTGTTCCACGGGCAGCCGTTCGCGCGCGCCCACTGCAGCACCTCGAGGTGTCCGCCCATTGTCGCCCTCGCGCACGTCCACTCGTCCCACGGGCAGCCGTTCGCGCGTGCCCACTGCAGCACTTCGAGTCGCCCCCCCCCTGCCGCAAAGTTGCACGTCCACTCGTCCCACGGGCAGCCGTTCGCGCGCGCCCACTGCAGCACCTCGAGGTGCCCGCCCTCCGCCGCCCCCAAGCACGTGCGTGCGGTCCACGGGCAGCCGTTTGCGTGCAACCACTGCAGCACCTCGAGGTGTCCTCCCCTCGCCGCCCACAAGCACGTCTGCTCATCCCACGGGCAGCCGTTTGCGCGCGCCCACTGCAGCACCTCGAAATGCCCGCCCTTCGCCGCGTTCGTGCACGTCCACTCGTTCCACGGGCAGCCGTTCGCGCGCGCCCACTGCAGCACCTCGAGGTGCCCGCCCTTCGCCGCGTACGAGCACGTGTCTGCGTTCCGCGGGCAGCCGTTCGCGCGCGCCCACTGCAGCACCTCGAGGTGCCCGCCCTCCGCCGCTTTCATGCACGTGCGTGCGGTCCAAGGGCAGCCGTTTGCGCGCAACCACTGGAGCACCTCGAGATGCCCGCCCTCCGCCGCCTTCACGCACGTGTCTGTGTTCCACCGGCAGTCGTTCGCGCGAGACTCCTTCAACTTCTCGAGATGTCCACACCTCGCCGCTGCCTCACAAAGGCGTCCTTTACGCCGCAGGCAACCTCGCCGTTTCAGGCGCTCCAATGCGCTTAAACATGCGAGCCTCGCGGCTTTCCATTCACCAAGCTTCTGAAACCGAAGCCCCGTCGCCGCCACCGCGTCGCGCATCGCGCGGCTCACCGCTGGGAGCCGTGCGAGATCGGCGGGATCGTCGAAATGGCCAGATCTGAGAATGTGCTCGACGACGAGGTGGTCGGGGAGGCGGGGGATGGCGTCTTGCGCGTCGGCAAGGCTCGTTGGGGTAGCGACGGTCGCGTTATCACCGCTCGCGCCAGTCACGGCGGTATGCGTCGCGTCGGAGGACATCGTGGAGGGTGTCGTGTGCGCGTCGTTGTGAGTCGTGGCTGCCGAGAAAGCGGTTCTGGTGTTTTAGGGTTGCGTTGTTATTTCTGAATTCCATCTTTCAAGTCTCTTGCAAGTGTACGTCTTCTTCCCTCTCACGCCCCCAGGTCGGCGAGCGCCTTCCCCGCCGCCCCCCTGACGTCCGGCGCGCGGTCGCCATCGCGCATCGCCTGCAGCTGTTTCACACACGCCATTCTTGTTTCCGATTGCGGGCTTCCACGGAGCGCCTCCGCGGCCGCGGCTAACGCGTCCACCGCGGCGACTCGCAACTGCGACACGCGGACGTCCTCCGCGCACGCCACCACCGATTGGTGCAGCGGCGCTAGCCAGGTCTCGTGCTCCGTGCTTTGTGAGGTGGTATCCGCCGCCGATCGCGTTGCGCACGCGGTGACCACCGCCAGCGCAGCCGCACGCCGACTCCAGCCGTGCTCCGGCGAAAGCGCGGCTAAGGCTAGCGAAGCGCACTCCGGCGCGTTTGTGCGCGCCGCGTCGCGCCGAGCGCCCGCGCACAGCGCCGCTAAACACGAAAGGCACTGGTCGGCGACGGCGTCGTTAGTCTTGGCTTCAGCCTGACGAACAGCGGCAGCGGACTCCATCTCAGCCACGGTGTTCCCGGTGCCTCCCGCGCACAGCGTGGTGTCGTTGGCGCTCTCAGGCGCGTTCCCGCCGAGAAGCTCGCGGAGCAGGGGCATGACGGCGGGGAAGAAATCTTCGGCGTTTTCGGGGACGTTTTCGGTTTCGGTGTTTTTCTTCGAAACCCTCGGCGCCAGCGCGGCGAGCGCGCGGACAAGCGCCGCGAGCGCCGCCTTTCGGTAGGTTGCCTTTTTCCTGGACGCCTCTTGCACCAGCAGGGCGATGACCTGTGTTTTACCAGCCTCCACACAGGACTCAGGGCACGCCTCTATCACATCAGCGACGGCACCAGGAAGCGCTTCCTTTCCTTCCCACACGCGCCCCGAAAGTTCCGCTAGCAACCCGTTGAGCATCTCTGGGGATCGCAAACGACACACGTCGGGCGCCGCCTTCGCCGCCGCCGCGGTCGCCGCCGCGCCCTGGCGCTTGATCCGGTACTGCGCGCTCCCCAGCCGTTGCGCGCAAGCGCTTAGTATTTCGTCCAGGTACAAACGCAACGTGCTGGACGCACCAGCCGCGTTTTCCTCCCAAACCTCTTCCCACCTCGCCGCGCAACTTTTTGTTTCGTCGAACCGCCCGACGAACGCCAGGGGGATGATCTTCGTGGCGTGCCTGGAAAGCGCGTCGCTTGCGTTTCGCGAAAGCTCTAGGGCCAGGTGCGCCGCTAGACCTCGTTCCTTCTCCGCCGCGTGATCAGCGTCGTCGCCTGTTTTGTCGTACATCAACACCAAGTCTTCGATGAGCTGGTGCGTCCGCGCCTCCGTGGCGTGCCGCGCCACGGCGGCGACGGCGGCGATCGCGGCGCTTGTGACCGACGCGCTCTTGTCCCCGGACGCCGCCGCGAGTAAAGACTTGAACAGCTTCCCCGCGTGCGGCCTCACGAGGCTGCCTTTCCGGAGGCACAGACGTGAGATGAAGCGACAGGTACCTGCTCGGGTGTTCAAACCCACGCCGCTGCGCAGCACCGAGGCCAACGCGGGTACCAAGTCGGTCATCGTGGTCTCGTCCACGTGTCCCATCAAAACGTCCAGGGTCTCGCCCATGGGCGACTGCTTCGAGGACTGCAAACGCGCGTGCTCCAGTTTCTCTGCGCTCATGCCAATCGCCGCGGTGTGCTGCTCGATGTAATTCAGCCTACTGTCCTCCATTTGCGACAAGGCTTCTAGTAACGATTTGACCATCTCCGGGACGAACGGCCTGATTTCCTCCGACCCCGCTTGTTTCGTGATTTTCATTAAAACGTCCATCGCCAGGGCTTGGATTTCCTTGACGGGCGAGAGGAGGCCGTGTCGCAGCAGCAACGGCGCGACGACTGCGATTGTGGACTTCACGTCGTGTGGCGAGGAGTGATGCGCGTCGCACAGACGAATCGTCATCCTCCGCACGGCCCGGCACAGCGTACGGCCAGCCTCACGGACGGTTTCCTTGATATCGTCCACCGACCTCAACGCGGCGGTCCAGAGTTTTTCCAAATAAGGCTCCACCTCTGTGAACCGGCGCCCGCTCAACAACTCCGCCAACGCCGACGCCGCGCTTTGTCTGTTTCTCCACGTCCGCGAGCCGCACTCGGTGAGCAGGTCGTCCATCACGTCACGAAAGTGCAAATCAAGCGCCACCTTGGGGTCATCAACCACGGCTTGCCAGATCCCCGCCACCGCTTCGCGCATCTTCGGGTTCGGGTCGTGCTGCATCCGGAACAGTTTCGGGAGCAGCTTCTTCAGGTGCGGCGCGAGCGCGTCGCCCGCGCGCTTCGCGATGGACGCGAACCCGAACGCCGCGCCTTTGGACGAGTTCAGCATGGCCTGGTAGTTCGCCAGGTCCATGAACTTGTAAATCAAATCGGGCTGCCCGATGTCAGTCACGATGGAGCACAGTTCCTTGTACGTGTTCAACGACCCGCCGCCGCCCGCGCTCGCGCCGGAGGTTTCGCCCTCCTTGTTGCTTTTCAGCGCCTTGTCGTCCACTTTCAGCGTGCCTTCCGCGAACACGGCGGTGTCATCCACCAGTTTTACCCTTCTTCGTTTCGGTTTCTCCCCCGAAAGCGTTCCCATCAACGACGACAGCAGCTCCTTGCGCTGTGCCTCCGTGCCGAGCTCGTAAACAACGCTCACCCCGCGGCTGGCCATCTCCTGCGTAAGTTCGTTCGCGTCGCCCAGCAGCGACCCAAACGCCTCCTGGATCTCGGGGAGCATGGACACGAGCTTTGGGTGCTTCTTGGTGTGCGTAATAAGCGCCAGGAGCCAGGTGCAGGAGGCGCACCGCTCTTCCGGTCGAGACGAGTACAGGTAGGAGTCGAAAATCGCACCGATTATGGAATCAATCACGTTGTCGTTGGTCGTGGGCACCGCCATGGGGTCGATTGCCGCCGCTGCGGGAATCGGCGCCGCCGCGTTTGCGTCGAGCGCGTCAGTCGCCCCGGCGGGTTTCCCTTCGCCCCCCAAACCGTCGCCTCGATCGACGTCCAGCCGTGTTTTGTTCGCCCCCTCCAAACTCACGAACGACCCGAACAGCACGTTATCCACGGAGGGGGTGACGCCTCCGAAGGCGAAGCACAGCGCTTCGCCGATCGCGAGCTGCGTTTCTTCGTTTTTGCGCTTGCTCAGCGCGAACAACCCTTTCAAAAGCGCATCGGCGTCCACCCACTCGCACCCGCCCGCGATGACGTAGCCAGCCGCACGCGCCGCGCGCTGCGTCGCGCCTTCGTCTGTCGATTTCATCACCGCTAGTAAGCGTTCGATCACCAAATCGACGGTTCCCTCGGGGGGGGGGGGAACCGTTTTTTTAGCATCCGTCTCCGCGCCCGTCGTCTCGGAAACGGCCGGCGCCCGCGGCAGCGCGGGAAGCCCGGCGAGACCGACGTGCCCGATCGCCTCCGCGGCTGTTCCCGCCAGCGTGAGGTTCTTGCACCCCGCCACCGCGACGAAGGCGTTTATGGCTTTTACGATTGCATCGTCGGGAAAACTCCCGACGCCAGACGCGGCGACGAAACCGGCGGCGCGAAGCGCGCCGTCTTGGTGCTCGAACCTGCCGTGCACGGAGTCGAAAACGCCGCCTCGGTCATCCTTCGCGCCGCCCGCCGAGACCCCGCCCTCGCCCGCCAGCGCCAGGAGCTCGTCGAGCAGTGTCACCGCCGCACCAGGCGCGGGCGTGAGCGACCGCGCCAACACCCCGCACAGCTTGGATGCGATGCGCCGAGTAGGCGCGTCGACGTGCGAGGCGAAATGACGCACGCGCGTCGTCGCGTCTCGCGCGCGCGTCGGATCTGCGAACGTGCTTGGGAAGCGTTCGGCGAGCTGCAGCGTAGCCACCACCGCCGACCCCGTGAGCTCCGGGGACGCGGCTTTGACTAAGCAGTGCTCCAGGAAAACGCGGTACCCTTCCGGGGCGTCCACCGCGACCGAATCGTTCGTCTCCTCCTCGACGCACCGTTTCGTAAACTCCAAAGCCGCGCGCATGGCGAGCGGCGGTAACGGCGTGCGCGCGTTTAGGGGTACCGAGTTCGCGAGCTCGGGGTGGCGCCCGCGCATGTACGCCAACACCGCGGTGGCGAAGGGAAACGGGCTCTTTTCGGTTGCTTCTCCCAGTCCGTTCGCCGTGGCCATCTCGGTATCCACGCCTTCTTCAGTGGGTTTATCAGCGCCCGCGAAGTTCCCTGCGCGTTTCCCGAACGAAAATTCCTTGTCGTCCTCCCCCCCCGGCTGTTTCAAACCAAGCCGGCCCTCCTCCCGTACGTCAGCCTTGGCGTCGCCCGCCGCGACGATGCAAAGGTACCGCGCCGGGACGTGGTCGAACGGGAACAACTCCCTTGCCCACTGCGCGGCGATTAGTCTCCGCCCGTTCTCCGCGCCCGCTGAGACCGTGGAAAGGGCGCTGCCCTGCGTGTCGATGGAGGACAACAGCAAACCTTCGATGGCCATGGCGACGGCGCCGCCGCACCCTTTGTATGCCCGCGCCAACGACCGTGCCGCGCCTTGCACCGAGACGCGAACGGCTTCGGGCTCCGAGGCGAGTGCGCCGAACACTCTTGACGCGATATCCGCGGTCCCGGTGACTAGCTCGGGGGTACGGACGCTGAGCTGCCCAAGGGCTTGGTAGCAAAACCCGCGAAGCGACGCGACGCCGGCGGTTACGTTGGACGCGCCCGTAGACGCGGCGGCGGTTGTACTAGCTTCCGTTCCGCCGTCGGGTGCGGTACCTTCGCCACCAACAGTAGCAGGCGCGCCACCCCCCGCAGCTCCAGACCCACCGCCCGCCCCGCCGTTGTCCAGCAGCTTCAGCATCCCGCTCAGCAGCAACGGCGAGGCTTGCTTGAGCTGCGCGTCCGTGGCGTGCCTCAGTACCCACACCGCCAGCTCCATGCCCGCCGCTTTTAAACGCGTGGTGGTGCCTTCGCCGTACAGACACGTGAATATTGCCTGCACGGTGTACGGAAAAAGGTTCGCCGCGGTGACGGAGCGGCACAGCAGGTTGACGAGCTTGATTTTCATCGCAGGCGACGCTGGTGTGGCTCTGGCAATTTCCGGAACGGTTTGGTCACCGCCCAGAAACGCGCGGTACAACGAGCGCGCGATTTTTTCATCCTCCAAATTAACTAGAGGCCGGTTCGTGTCCCACGCACACCGCCGGCGCAACAAATCCTCACCAAGCTTTTGCACCTCGTGGTCCGCATCAGTGGACGCGACGAGGTACAGCATCAGGAGCTCGGGGGGGGGTACCATCGTGTCACTGGCACGGCGGAACAGGTGGAGCAAGTTTAGCTTCTTCTCAGCCAAGTCGCGCGTCGCAGGCGCCGTACCGGTCGGCCCCAACAAGCGCGCCACCGAGGTTTGGGATAAACCAGGAGGAGATGCGGTTACTTGTGGTGGAGCTGCAGCACCTGCCGAAGCCTCAGCACCACCGTCTGGCGGCGTCACGACTCCCGCGACGTTCGCGACGGCACGCATCGCCACGACGGCGGGCGAAGGCGCCGGCGCCGCGACGGGCGCGTGTCCGAACGAGTTTGGCTGGTACAGCAGGTACTCGAGGGCGTGTTTCAGGAACAAAGCCCGGTCCGGTGGTTGCTTGAGAAAGGAAAAGGTGTTGACGTCGAATTCGTCATCCGATGACCCGGCCATCCCCAGGTCCTTCTCTGGAACCGCCAGGCCGGTGATCGCGGCTCGGAGGATGATTTCGGCGTGCGCCGGCGACCGGGCGGCGACGCCGTTCAGCGCCCGCAGGATTTCCCGCGCCTTTTCCCGCGCGTCCGCCCGCTGGAACGCCCTTTCCACGTACACCAAAGCGAAGTTCTTCACGATTTGCGGCTTCGTGTCGTCGCAGTACAGCGTGACTAACGCCGTCAGTGGCAGCTTCATGGAAGGCTGCGCGGTGAGGCGCTTGTTGACGTGCGCTAAAATCTGCATGGTTTTTTTTTGCGAGGATGCGAACTGCGATCCCATCTGCTCCACGACGCGGGGGGTCAACACGTGTAACACGCGCTCCAGTTTCGCATCATCCGTGAACCCCAGGGCGGTTAGCGCTTTGTCCAGTGCCGCGAGCTCCTCCGCCTCGCTCGCGGGAGCCATAGGGGCAGCCGCGGAGAGGTCAACCTCTCCGCCCCGCTTTCGTTTCAGGGGTGGCGACAGTGTGCCGACCGGACCCGAGATCCGAGATCTCTTCGGTAACGTTTGCAATCACCGATCGACGGGACCGGGGATTGCGCGCGACCACCTCGGGGGCACCTTTGGCTCTGCGCAGCGCGAAGAGTGGAACAGGTGTGTGCGGTGTGCGGTGTGTGGGACCGCGTGCGAGGGCCACACTGAGAGCGATGGGGTGATGACGACGACGTTAGATCTGAAAAAAAAAGGGCACCGATAGCGCGACTTTGAGGCGACTCGAAAAAAACTCAAACCACCGAAACGTCCCGAAAGTAGATTCTCTGTGGCGCGCCACTGCTTCATGCGCGCGCTGCCGTCGGCGCGCCATTTCCTCGCCGACCCTGGTCTCCGCACCTCCCTCAAGCTCCGTTGTTTCCGACCCCGACAACGAACCGACATCGTCGCAATGAGCGCCACCGTGGTTCGCAAAGTGTCGGGTCTTCAATTTCCATTCCAAACTCCGGACCCTTTCCTGTTTTGTGTGTACCACTACGACGAGTACCCCGCGGGGGATGGGAAGATGCGCGCCCCGAAACGAGGCAACGGCGCTGATTTCGACCCGAACGCGCCCTACCGCATGTACCACGGCGAACGCGTCCCTGGGTTTCCCCAGCACCCGCACCGAGGGTTCGAAACCGTCACCGCGACGATGAAAGGCATCGTGGACCACGTACGTGTTGTTCTTTGTATTTCCCAAATCCCAACACTACTGCTCACCGCCCCATGTCGAGTGCACTACCGGTAACTCTTACTGGCGTACTCGCGGCTGTTACAAATGCATCACAAACGTACTGTTACCTGCTCTTTACGGAGTAAAGTCGGAAAGTCACACCACTACTATACCCAATCCCTCGTACACGTTACAAAGTACACCCGTACCCCGTACGTCGCGCAACACGGCACTGACCCTTTTCGTTCCCGACCGCAGACCGACTCGCTGGGCAACGCCGGGCGGTACGGGCACGGGGACGTGCAGTGGATGACCGCTGGCAGCGGGATCGTGCACGGCGAGATGTTCCCGCTGGTGCACGACGACGGGGACAACCACTTGCGGTTGTTTCAGATCTGGCTCAACCTACCGAGCGCGAAGAAGATGGCCAAACCCGCGTTCGTGATGCACTGGGCGCCTGATGTGCAGCGCGCGACCGTCGATAACGGCAACGTGCAAGCGGTGGTGTGGGCCGGCACGCTTTTCGGCGCCAAAGGACAACCTCCTCCTCCCGATTCATGGGCCCACGACGACGCCAATGACGTCGGCATTTACTTCCTCACGTGCGCGCCCGGCGCGAGCGTAACGCTTCCCGCCGCAAAGGGCGGCGCGAGCACGAACCGCACTTTGTATTTCTTCGAAGGCGAACGCGTGGAGGTGGGCGGCAAGGTGTTTTCCTCGAAAAGCGCCATAGACCTGGACGCCTCGATAGAGTGTGCGATTTCCGTCCCGGCGGCCGGCGCAGGTAAAGAAACCCTACTGCTAGTGCTCCAAGGGAAACCAATAGGCGAGCCGGTGGCACAGCACGGGCCGTTCGTGATGAACACGCGCGCCGAGATCCAACAAGCGTTTTCCGATTACCAGCAAACTCGGTTCGGCGGGTGGCCGTGGCCGGACGACGCGATGACGTTCCCGAAAAACAAACCCCGGTTCGCGTTGGTGGACGGGGTGGAGACCCTCGGGCCGGGGGGGATGCCGGGGCTCAAGGGACACCACGAACTGTGAGGGAGGGAGAGAGTGTTGATAATATATATGTTAACGTACATACAACACGCGCTCGCGAAAGGACATACATCTCTGTCCTCTTCTAAAACCTCATATGGTCCAGTTCATGCTTTTGCTACTTCCCCGTTCCGACCCGCGGTCCCTACTGGGAGTCACAGTACCAGCGCTACCGAGGTTTGAAGCCCCGTCGCGTCGTCGCCCGGAAGGCAACTTGCGTGCGGTGCGCCCCGCGAACGCGGCGGTGCCGCGGTTGGGACTCCGAGGCGAGTTTTGGTGAAACGAGTCGACGCCGCCGCCGCTTATTCTCCACAAACTCCTGCCCCACGTCCCCGCCAATCAGCTTTCCGAACCTGTCACGAGTTGGCGGGTCGTAGTACCCCGGACCCATGGCGCGCGAGGTGCTCCCGCCGCGCGTGTTTCGCCAGTGGTCGCAGAAAACACCGCTCGCGCTGCGGCTCCCGACTTTTGGCGTCTGGTCGATTTTTTTCCGCGAAAAGGTACTTTTCATTTTCCCGAAAGGGTCGGGTATCAAACGCTGGGTGGTGCTTCGAAACCCGCTGGAACGGTCGGGGGAGTGGAGGATCTGGTTCCAAACGCTGGTCTTGGCGTGCTTGCCGCCTTCCAGGTCGTACGGGGCTGAGGGTTTGGGGAACAGGGAAGGCGCAAGTCAGCGGTGGAGGTTTCAAAGAAAAAACGAAAGCGTTTCTTTTGCGTCGTCTAAAAAATCGGCGCACACGCCCGGCACTTGCACCTTGCAAATTGGGGGCGGGGTGTTGTCGGGCGGGTTCTCACCAGGTCCATCCAGCCTCTGGAGATCATGGTAGTGCACCAAAAACCCTTCCTGCGTTACGGCTGTGAGGTAGTTCGCATCCACGGCGTCCAGCTGGGACACCACGGGGAACAGCGACATGGCCCGCGGGCGGGTGCCGTGGGATGCTTCCGCGAACAATCCGATAATCCCCAGCTCGTAACAACCGATGAGTAACCTGGGTGAACACCGATTCGCCGGCAGCTTCTGTGGCAAAACCAATTAAGCACAATTCACGTCGACCCAAGGCAAGACCCGCGGTGAACTCGGGTGTGCGCACCCGAGGTCGCGTCGCCGCGCACGCGGCGAATGGAGGGAATATTAAAATCATCGTTCGACCAGACAGTTCGACTTCGTTCAACCGTTCAACCTCTTCTGTCTGCAAAGGTCGCCCGTGGTGCTCGTTTTGAGGGTGCAAAATGTGCACCCCTGTCGTCCGCCTCTCCGGAGCGCACACGCGTCCGTTTGCACCGCGGACGCTTGGAGATCCGGGCCCATGAGTGTAGCGTTCATGTCTGCGTTTTTGGGCGCCGCTGGTCGTGCGGAAGGCCGCGTGCGTGTCGTCACGCGGCACGACCCCCTCGAAAACTGAGCGTTTTCGGTGGTATGCAAAATGGAGCAAAATGGCGACGCGACCTTTGTCTCTCTGTTGTTGGTCCGTAGCACTCGAGGCGCCGACGACGGGTCTTCGACGTGTCTATCCAGTTCAAGCCACTTTCCTCCGCGGTAGGCTGCGACCGGCGGGCGAGGCATCGTCCACACACACGCGTGAGAGATCGCGGATGCTCTCGGCGTGAGCGTGGCGTGCGTGTGATGTCGCTCGCGGCGCGAGCTGCGTCGTGTGGGGCGACGCCGTCGACGTCGAGGTGCCGCGGTGGCACATCGCGCGGACACGGTTCCCTGGGTGGCCATGGACGGTCGCCCTCGACGCGCGGTTCGTGCGTTCTCGGTGGGATCAAGAGTGGGTATAGGCGCGTGGATCAGTCCGTTCCGGTTTCGTGGCGGGCTCTTCCGCACGCCTCCACCACCCGCGTCTCCGCCAAGGCGAACGCCAGGTTATCTGATTCGTGCGCCGAATGCGGGATGTCGCGTCGTCTCGACGGGGTTTTCTCCCAACGTGCTTCGTTGAGCTCCGCGTTCTCGTTCAGACCGCATAACTGCGCAGCCACCGCAACGCACGTCACGCGCGCCGCCGCGAGCACGGGCGTGGAAACCGCCTCCGCGGACGCCGCGGACGCCGCGGCCGCTGCGGCTGTGGCGAGCGGTTATTTCCAAAGCCTGAAATCGCGCGAACTAAACGAAGCGCTGCAACTTCTCGGTAAAGGCCCGAACTGGCGCTTAGTGTTCGACGTGTTCGACCAGCTGGTTGAGCTGGGTGGTGCTGAAGCTGGTGGTAAAAACGGAACCTCATCATTGGAAGGTGCCAATGCTGTTTTGCGAGGTACAAACTCCGGACGACCAAAACTTCCCAACGCGCACGTCGCCACGACGGTTTTGTCCGCGGCGGGCCGCCGCGGGGATTTGCAAACAGTGCGCCGCGTGTTTGCCTGGATGCAAAAGCAAGGCCCCGGGCGAAGCGCGCCTACGGCGTACACGTACACCGCGTACATTCAGGCTGTTGGCGGTTCTGGTGACTGGAGAGACGCGTTTGCAGTGTACCGACAAATGCGGCAAAACAAAATCACACCAACCAGTCACACCTACAGCGCTTTGATCAACGTTGGCGCCAAGGGCGGCCGCGTCGGCGCGAGCGCGGCGGCGGCGCTGGTGAGTATTTCCCATTTACCACATTCCGTCTCCCTGTTTGCCCATACCAGACTGACACTTTCTTTTTTATCTCAAGGTGGAGGACATGAAACAAGACCGTCTGGTGCCTGACGTCCCGGTGGCGAGTGCGCTGATTTGCGCGTACGGAGTTCTGGGGCAGTTCCAAAACGCGGAACGCATGCTTTACGCCGCGGAATCAGCGGTCAAGCAACAGCGCAAAGGCGACGCGTCCGCGAAACCCGACGCGCGGTTGTACACCGAGTTTTTAATAGCGTCGTGTCGGTGCGGGCGCCCCGAAGTCGCCGCGGCGGTTTTCGAAACCGAAAACTTTCCAAAAACCACGTACACGTGTACCGCCGCGATCAAGGCGTATGGCGAGTGCGACGAGTGGAGGAAAGGTGAGGCGCTTTACGAACAGATGACGAACGGTAATAGCAACAAAGCGATCCGCGCCACCAAAATCACGCACACCGCCATGTTGAGCGCGTACGAGAAGTGCGGGGAGTGGCGACGCGCGAAGAGTTTACTTGCGAAGTTATCAGCACAGCCAGGTCAGAACCTGGAGACGCACTGGAACGTGACTATGAGCGCTTGCGGCAAAGCTGGGGAGTGGGTGGAATGCGAGAAGCTTTTCAACGAAATGAAGAAACTGGGCGTGCCGCGCAGTTCCGTTACCTTTTCCGTGCTGATCTCGGCGTACGGCACCGCAAACGAGTTCGACAAGGCTAACATCCGGTTCAAGGAAATGTGCGACCTCGGTTTCACGCCGGATGACTACACCTTCGTGGGGCTGATGTCCGCGCCCGCGAGTTCCGGTGATTTGCAAACGTGCCTGGAGATCAAGAAGTTCATGTGGACCAAGCACGGCGTGAGACCCACGGTGCACGTGTGGAACGAGTGCATCAGGGCGGCTGATGCGTCGCACAACTACGAACAGGCGGTTTCCGTGTACCAAAATATGATCGCTGTGAACATAGAGCCCAACTACGCCACAAGAGAGCTCCTGGAGAAAGTCGGCAAGAACGGTGTTGAGTATTACGAAGATAAACAGGCCGCGGCGAACTTCGGGACGCTCGTCGCGTCGCTCGTCGGCGTCGCCGGGATGATGGCGGGGCGGTGGTAGCGGTAGCGTTACTTAGTGGCGACGTGCCTTCTAGTGGACAGTCATGTTATTTTTTGGACACTCCGATTCGATAACAACTTAACCGCTTTATGCCTTTGTACTGCTAATAAGCCACCTTTCCGCGACGCCCTCTACTTGCTCAGCCCCACGCTTTGCTGCACCGTCTTCACGCCGTCTTTGTCAAACGGCAGGGTAAAGATCTTGGTGAAGAACCCAAAGTTTCGGGTCAGGGTGTACTTCAGCTCCGCGGGCAGGGGGTCGAAGTTTGTTATGGGGGAACACACCTTCGCAACGAAAGCGGCTTTCGAGGTCACCGACCGTGTGAAGTTGGGGGGGTACTCCAGCCACGGATGAAGCGGCTCATTCGGTCCCTTGCCACCAACCGAACCCCGCACCCCCGCGGATTGCGTAGCACCCGTGGTTGTAAGCGGCGCATCACCGCCGTACCCGTTGAACCCGCTTTTGCTTTTCGACGTAGGGACTTTGCTCCCACTACGCATGCCAACCTTTGAGCGCTCCTGCTGCTCGGCTAAGTTAGCAGCCTGGGCCGCGCCTTGCGCGTTGCCGTGCGGCATCGTGCGTGTGTTTTTACACGAATCGGTGGCGGCGACGCGCGTTTACGTTTACGACTGCGACCGGAAGGCGCGGTGGAGCACCGAAAACGCGTGGCTCACGAACCGAGCGGCGTGAGTCGTGACGAACGTACGTTCGCGACTGGAAGGCGCGTGCGAGCGGGCGGCAGGCCGCGTCTCGGTGTGTCGCCGGGTTAGCCGGCGACGGCCGGGGGGGGTTCCTCCCGAGGATAAACTTCTTGATCGTGCCTGCATCTGAGACTAAATACTCATACGTGTACGCACTTTCCGTAAACGCAATTTCGGAAATCACGAGCGAGCGCCTCGACACGACAACGCACGAAGCACACTTTGGGGTTCAGCACTTTGGAGGCGCCGGCATGCTGTTCCAGGGAAAGACGGCGCTGGTGACCGGCGCGGGATCGGTACGTTCTCCCACGTGCTCGCGTTGCCTCGCATTGTCTCTCCGTTCCCTAGTCCTCCCACCCTCCGTGGTCCCGCCATCTCGTCGCGAAATAAACAAAACAAGGAAACACGCCCGCCTGACATCGCACCGCTCTCTCCTCTCAGGGCATCGGCCGCGGGCTTTGCGTGCGCCTGGCGAGCGAGGGCGCGGCCGGTATTACGCTGGTGGACGTTTCTTCCGACGGCATAGAGGGTACGAAATCTTTGGTGTTACGGGCGAACCCCCTTTGCGTCGCGCGGTGCCACGTCGCGAACGTGGCGAACGCCGATGCGTTGGCGAAGTCGTTCGCGAAACACAAAGAAGCGTTCGGCTCCATGCACCTGTGCGTGAACAACGCTGGTATCGGCGAGCGCGTCGGTGACGGGTGGCGCGAGGTGGTTGACGTTAACCTAAACGCGGTGATTCAAGGCACGCGACTCGCGGTGGAGGTGATGACTACCACCAAATCAGCCGGCGCGGTACTCAACGTCGCGAGCGCGGGCGGCGTGTTCCCCATGCCGCAAGCGCCGGTGTACAGCGCGACGAAAGCGGGTGTGATTCTGTTCTCGCAAAGCCTGAAGCACCTGCATTCCACAAAAGGTATCCGGGTAAACGCGCTGTGCCCGCAGTTCACGGACACCGGGCTGGTGAGCACACAGTTCAAACAAATCGGAACGGCGAACGCGAGCTCGCTGCTTTCGCAAACCGGCGGCGCGCTGTTGACCGTTGAGCAGGTCGTGGACGCGGCGATGGAGCTGGTCCGTGATGACGCGAAGGTGCCACTCGCAGGCCAGGCCTTGGCGGTGATGAACGCGAAAGCAGGTGTCGCTTTGGTGGTGCCGACGCCTAACCCGAAATTCTGGAAACGCGTGGCTACGCGAAACGGAAAGACGAAGGAAACGCAACCGACAAAGCAAAAGAAACCCGTAGTCCCACCCCTGGGCCCGATTCCTGAGCTTCACCGCAAAGTCCAAGTGCATGTCTTGACTTCCGATTTCGCAAAGGCCACTTGTTTGGTCACCGAAAAGACCCCAACCCCGGGCCCCGGCGAGGTTCTGATCCAGCGAATTTGGACCGGGGTCAACGCCAGTGACGTGAACTTCAGCGCGGGGCGGTATTTTGGGAGTTCTGAAAAAGCGCAAGCGCTTCTTCCCTTCGACGCCGGGTTCGAAAGCGTCGGGGTCGTGGCGGCGCTGGGAAAAGGCGTCGCACTGACACACCCGGAGTTGAAACCCGGCACGCCCGTGGCGACCACGACGTATGGAGGGTTCTCGGAGTACGCGGTTGCGCCCGTGTCACTAGTGGTACCCGTCCCGGAAGCCTCCCCGGAAGCGGTCGCGCTGCTCACCTCGGGGCTCACCGCGTCCATCGCGCTGGAACAGCTCGGCGGGGTTTTTGTTTCCGGGGATGAGGAAACGGCCGGGGGTGACGTCGCTGAAACAACCGTGAAACCGAAAATCGTCCTCGTCACCGCCGCGGCCGGCGGGACCGGCCAGATCGCGGTGCAGCTGGCGAAGCTCGCGGGGCATCACGTGATCGCTACTTGCGGCGGCGAAGAGAAAGCACTGTTACTGAAATCCCTCGGCGTCGACCGCGTCGTAAACTACAAAAAGGAAAACCTGAAGCGCGTTTTGAAAACCGAGTACCAACGCGGGATCGACCTTGTTTACGAAAGCGTGGGCGGGGCGATGTTCCAAACCTGTGTCGACTCCCTGGCTGCACACGGCACGCTGATCGTGATCGGGATGATGTCTCAGTACACCACAGGGGGCGATGATACACAACAAAGCTGGACCCCGAGCGTAAACACCGGGTTGCCCGAGAAACTTTTGTGGAAAAGCTTGTCGGTTCGCGGGTTTTTTCTGCCGCAACACGCGAAGGTGCGTCTTTCCCATGCACCACACACCGCCTTCGCGATTGCCCATACTCGTCCTGCGAAGGGACTATTACGACCAGAAGGGCGCATTCCCTCGGACTGTTACCACGACTGTTTACGTAATACCAATCCCTCATACACATGGCTGAGAGACTGACATTTTCGGGTTTTATCGGGCCAGCACTTTCGGCGGCACTTGCGTTTGTTGTTCGGTTTGTTGAAATCGGGGGCGCTGCGAATAGAAATCGACCCCACTCCGTTCGTAGGGCTGGAGTCCGTGACACACGCGGTGAATCATCTGCAATCTGGGACGTCTATTGGGAAGGTGGTGGTGGACGTTTCGCGCAAAGGAGGGCGTGGTTTTTCGAGGTTGTAGTTTTAGTTTTTATGGCTGTTTTTTGAAAATAATCCGTTCTCCATTCTCTGTCGCGCTATAGGATATACCTCGCTAGCGTCTCGCCGGTCTAGAATCCAGTTACTGTTTCTTCGACCACGTGTTCCCGTCCGGGAACAAGATGCCTCCCTCTTCCGTGAGTTTGCCTAGCAGGTTTTTGGGGCCGCCTTTTGGTGAGAAGTCGATTAGGATTTCCGGGGCCTTGGACGGCACTTTGACTACTTCGCCTGTCAGGCTCCAAGGCTTTTGCTTCTCTCCATTCATGCACCCGGGTGTCCCATCGGTTCCTTGCACCTCAAGCACGGCTCCATCACCTGAAATAGAGCGCAAGCACCCGGGGTGCTTGGGGTCCGAGAACTCGCCCACGAAGGGAGAGGGGGCGGCCCTGGCGCCGCCCGCGGTGGCAAGCGTGAGCAACGCCCCCACCGCAGTCGCAGCTGCGATACTTTTGAAGGTAACGACGGAACTCGATGAGGAATCGGACTTCGACGCGCCCGCGACGACGGGCCCGATAGGGCGCTTCGAGTGGATGTTGATGCGTCCACTCGAAGGGACTCTCGTGGGGGTCATACCGGATCGGGCGACGGCGTTCATCAGGGGCATGGTGTACGCGCGGAGGCGTGTGACGCACGAAAACGAAATTCATCGTCTATCCGACTTCCTTGTGCCACGTCACCGGCTCAAGAGAAACTCCGAAACGAGTAAGTCGACACAACACGACGACCTGCGCTTCCGGCGTTCGCCTACGGTGTTGTGTTCATGTCCGCGCACGCGTGTGTGATGCGCGTCGGCGCCGGCGTGGTCACCGTGCACGCCCCCTGCAGAACGCGGCGCGACGCCCGTTGCGTGAGCCGAGGGGCGAATACAAATGGGCGTCGTCCGAGGCGAGCGGCGACCACTTGCGTTCACGGCCGGTGTCCCATGCCAGTTCGCGCGTCAACGACAGACGAAACAGATGCAGAAGTCGCGACTTCATCGTCATCAACCGACCAGCAGCCCACCAGCTCGGGGTACGGCGGCCCGAACATGTTCGCGGACAGCCAAGCCATCGCGCCTCCATCTCCAAGGCGTGTGTTTCTAGGCGTGCTCGCGACCTCCGGGTTGGCTTTAGGCGGTAACTTCTTGGGTGTCACTGGTGCGCTGTTGGGTGACTACCCCGACCTAGTTTCCGACCTTCGTTTGGACATAATCTACCCAATCAACGGATTGAAGCGGTGCTACAACCCCGAAAAAGGGTACGAGTTTGTGTACCCCAGCGTCTATCTCGGCGACGCGACGGTGGCGACGCGAAACGCGAACGCGCTGGCGACGGCGACGTCGTTAGACCCTCCGTCCATGCGCGGTACTCAATCACCTCCCAAGATTTTCGGCCAGGTCGTGCAGGAGCCTAACAGCGCGTTCGGGCCCATGGGAGGCACAGGCGAGGAGAACGTCAGCGTGATTGTGAGTAAGTCTCCACCGGGCGGGTTCCGCCTTGACCGGTTCGGGGACGCGGAGAGCCAAGCGACTTGGCTTTTGGCGAACGTCTTAGCCAGGCCTGGGAGCGGGAAAACAGCGCAGCTGATTGATGCATATACTCGCACTGGAAGTACTGGTAGTACTGGCAGTACTGCAAGCGGAAGCGGTAGTACAAAGTACTACACCTTCGAGTACACGATCCAAACAGAAACGTGGTACCGGCACAACGTCGCGGTTTTCGCCGAGTTTGGGGGTAAACTTTTTACGCTCGTCGCGCAAGTTCCGGAGACGCAGTGGAAGGAACGGGAAGCCGACTTCAGAAACATAGCAGAGTCGTTCAAAGTGTTCATGCCCACGGGGTAGGGTGACTGGCGGCGGTGTGTATCGATATTGATTGCCCTACTTGTAATTGAAGAAGTAATGAAGAATCGAACTGGTACAACTCTTGCACCCGCGCGCTGCTCTCATTGACTCTCCGCGACGGTCGCCGCGACCTCCGCGGCGAAGTCTTTCACCTCCACCTCGATACCCTCGCCCACTTTCAGCCTGGCGAACTTCGTGACCAACAACCCCCCAACGGAACCCTCCACGAACTGCTCCACTGTTTGTGTGTCGTCCATCACGAACTTCTGCTTCACGAGGCAAACCTCTTCGTGGAACTTCCGCAGGCGGCCGGTGATGATTTTCTCAACCACGTTTTCGGGTTTGCCCGCTCCGTCCGTCTGCGACCTGAGAATCGCCATCTCCCCCGCTAGCACGTCACCAGGAATCGAACCCGGGTCCAGAAACCGGGGCGCCACAGCCACGGTGTGCATGGCGACTTTGTTAGCGAGCGCGGTTGCGATTTCTTTCGAAACGGCACCCCCGTCCCTCGACGCGACTTTCACAACGCACCCTTGCCTTCCCGCGCCGGGCGCGACCGCGCCGTGCACGTAGTGCCCCAACACCTCCCCCGCGCCGCTCGCGGTCATGATGTACGCCCGTCTGACTTTGATGTTCTCCCTTAAACTCGCCGCAGTCGCCGCGGCTGCTTCCGCTAACGTCGCGCCCTTCGTTTTTGCGCCGGCGGGCATGGCGATGTTTTCCAGCGTCTCCAAACCGATTTCGCCGTGTTCGTTACACGCGTCGCCCCGTGACTCCACCACCGCCCGCGCCGCGTCCTCCACGAGGGCGAGAAACAGTTCGTTTCGTGACACGAAGTCCGTCTCCGCGTTGACCTCCACGAGTCCGGCGTGCTGTCCGCATTCCGAAACACTCACGCCGATTAAACCCTCCGCGGCGACCCGGCCCGCTTTTTTACTCGCCGCAGCGAGACCTCGTTTCCGAAGCTCCGCGTACGCGCCTTCCAGGTCGAACTCCACGGCTTTCAGCGCTTTCGTCACGTCCATCAAAGGCGCGCCTGTTTTCTCGCGCAAGTCTTTGATCATCGCCAGCTCCGTGGCCTTGTCCCTCTGCGCGAAATGGGTGGGCGCGCTGCAGGAAACACCGCGCGACGCCCCGATCGCGGCAACCGCGGCCGGGTTCGGCACGGAGGCGAACCTTTTGCCGAACGCGGCGAATGCGTCGCACGCGGCTCGGGTGGATCGGCACGAAACACGCGACACGAGGGCCATCGTGACGCGCGTTCTGATTCCGCCGACGCGGCGATACAGGCGGGAAGGTGCGGTGCGGGCGCGAGTGAAGCGAGGGAGGAGACCGCCGACGACGTACGCGATCGCGTTTGCGCCGGCGTGGATTTTCGTTCCGAGAATTTCGGGTTCGTTTCACATCTGTTTTCTATCTCTCAGCCCCGGCGGCGGCGGTCGTCTTCCGCTGCTGCTCGCGGCACTCTATCCACGGTTTCGCCCCCCCCCACAGTGGCTCGTTCCCACGCCTCGAAAACCGCGGCTTGCACTACGGGCATCCACGCGGAGTACCCACCCGGGTTGAAGTGCAAGCCGTCGTCGCGGAACAGCTCGCGGCGCGGGGTTTGATTTTTGTAGGTTTCGGTTTCGGGATTGGTTTCGTTTTCGTTTTCGGTTTCGGAACCCGCGTCGTCGCCGTCGGCGTTCGGTTGGAACAAAAGAGGGTTCACATCCACGAAAGTGTGCCCCTTCGTTTCGTGACAGAACTTTTTTATCAACGCGTTCGTCTCGTCAAGCGCTTGCCACACCGGCTGTTTCTGCGGCGCCCGGTTGATTGACACGAAGAGGATTTCCACCGCGTCGTTGGTGCTTCGTTTGCGAACCTGCAAACTCCACCGCGCGAACGAATCGCAAATGTGCGAAGGCGACAAACCTTCGTTCAAGTCGTTGCTTCCGCAGTAATACACGAGCACGGATGGGTCGTGCGGAAACACCGTGGCGTCCATAACTGTGGGCAACAGCTGTTCATACGCCGTTGAGCCTCCGAACGCGCGGTTTAAGACCGGCAGGGGGTGGAAGTCGTTCCCGAAATCGCGGGTTTCCCTCCACTCGCGAAAAATGGACGACCCCACGAACAACACGCCGCCTCTGGGCGGGGGGTGCTCGTTGTCCAGACGCACGAACCGCTTGATTTCGCCGTCGTACCACTCGCCCGTGGCTTGGTACGTAATCGGGGTGCGGTTATTAGCCATCGCAGTCGCCGTGTGTGCCGGGTACCGAGTGTGGATTCCTACTCGCGGAACAGCAGCGCCCCGGAATAATCGAAACGCGCGATCGGTACTTTTCGGGAAGGGTGCGGGTGCCGACGCCGAGGACCAAGCGCGCGGGTGGTTCCACACGCGTGGCACCACGGACATGCACGTTTCGCCGGACACGGACGCGCCCCCGCGCCCCCTGGGGTCGTGATTCGCCAGAGGCGGCGCGTGGGCAAGTAAGGCCGAGCGGCGGGGCAGTGAGGAGTCAGCACCTCCCTTTTATCGATCACCGAAATCGTCCTGGAAAAAAAAAGCTTTTGCCAACCGAAACCGAAATGGTTGACCACTCCGCGATCGCGCGATGGCGGTGCTTGAGGAGATCGAGGATGACCCCCCCGCGCGGGCGGAAGCCCCCACGGCGGCTCCCGCGGCGGCGGACGACTCCGACAGCGACGATGAGCCCCCTCCTCTTGAAACCGCTGCGGCGCAGCTCGAGGCGTTGAACTTGAGGCGACAAGTGGGGGAACGCGTGGACGCGGCGAGGATTGGTTCGGGAAAGGACAAGGACAACGCAGGGAGTGCTGTGAGCACGTCAGGTGGTGTCAGTGCGTCGTCCGGGTCAACTGCAACACCAACTGATGTATCACCTAAACCTAAACCGGCGGCCGGTATGAAGAAAGGTTTCTTCGACGCGCCTCCACGAGCGGCACGACATGCCAAACCGAAAGCGCCGGAGATGGTGTATTTGAAAGGCTCGAAAACGAAAACGTGCATTCCCGACTTCATGCGCGTCGAATTGGAGGGCAGCGAAGCCACAGAGAAGATGAAAAAGCAACTCCTGGAGTCGTTGAAGCCGGACAAAGAAACAATCGACGGCGTGATGGGCAACTCATCCTTAATGGCCGGGTTCGACGACCCGGAGGTTATGGCGGCGGTGGAGGACGTGGCGAAGGATCCGCGGAACATGGCGAAGTACGCGAACAACGCGAAGGTTGTCAAGTTCTACCAGAACATGGCCGGTATGGTCGGGGACCGGCTCGCGAAGAAAGGGGACAACTCCACGAGTGGGGTTTAGTAGGTTTATAGGGTTTATAACAGGTGTATTTATATCTAGCCTTTTAAGTGTTGCAGTGATGTTGCGTGAGATCATACATTCCCGTAAATACCAAAAAGTCTATCATTGCCACGCTAGAATTTCCGTCTCGTCGTACGCGCAGACGGCGATTGCGTCGTTGCCGTCGCCGCAGAACGCGACGCCGGTGAGCATCCCATCCGCCCACCGCTTTGCGAACAGTGACGTCGGGTCGGTGCCGTGCGTGTGTTTTTCGTCCTCGAACTCCTTTGGGATCGTCCACACGCCAATGGTTCCATCCTCCGCCACCGTCGCGACGACGTCTTTCGCGGGGTGCGTGGCCATCGCGCTTAGAAACCGCTGGTGCGCCTGCAGCTCGCAAAACAGACTTTGCGTTTTCGTGGAAAGAAACCCCAAAACCCCACTGGACTCCGCAATCACCACGATTCCATTGCGTACCGCCAACGCGGTGACCGGTGTTTTGCGCTTCACCGAAAAGGTCACCGAAAAGGTGTCACTGCTCGAGACGTCCCAAACCGCCACTGTCCCGTTCCCGTTCCCAGTTGCCAAAACGCACCGCTGCTCGGTTGTCAAACAACAGTCCGGTGGAAACGCCCCCCTTCTGGAGTCCACCTCGGATGCGACGTCAGCAATAGGACACCGCTCGCCGGTCTCGAGCGTCGCGCTTGTTAACGCGAATTTGTCAACGCCGTCGTGCTCGAAAACCAGCACTCGGCCGCTCGCGGTACCGACGCACACCTGCACGTGCCCGTCCCAGGACGTGGAGACGCACACACCTCGCGCGCACGCACCGACCACGCCCCCACCGTCCACCACGACCGGGCCGTTTCCGCCGTTTCCGGTTTCGTGTTGGGTATCATCCGCGAACAAATGCGAGTGTAAACACGCGTACCCCGCGGCGTCGAAAAAGTGAACCCCCTCGACCGTGCAAAGCACGAAGAACGAGTTCGGCCCTAACGTGACGATCTTCACCTGCGTCGCGGTTCTGTTGCCGCCCTTGCTGAAAATAGGCAGCTTCTCCGACCGCGCGCCAATCAACAAACGCTCCAGGGGGACCATCAGGGCCTGGCAGTCGTGCACGTACGCCACCACGCTGGGGCCCGCGGTGAGATTGTTGGCGAGCAGACTGGGGGACTCCGCCACCGTGGCGCGCGTGTACCGCTCCGGGTCGTACATGGGCGCGGCGGAGAAAGACATCCAAAACACACGTCAGGACGAAACGCAACCACCCACACAAATTTTGGTCCGGGCCGCGCTGGCCTGCGTGCCTGCGCGCCTCCGACTCTTTAGGATTGAAGGTATTGATACCACTAAAGCAAAGGAGTTTTTTTCGTGAATCAAAAAAAAAAAAGTGTCAGTCTCGTATGGGCAATCAGTCGGCGGAATGTGGTAAATGGGAAATACTTACACTCTACCACTAAAGCAAGAGGGATCGATTCCCTTTGCTTCCGATCTCCCTCGGCGCCCCCCCTGCACAGCCTGACACGCGGGGAGGCCACCGATCACCGGTTCCCGACCCCCCTGGCGTTTTCCACGATGCCGCTGGTGCACGACGACGACGACGACGAACCCGTGGCGGATGCGGTGCAGACGGAAACCACCAGCCCGGTGGTGTCGGGCAAGGCGGCGATTATGACCGAGCTGTTCGGGGATGATTCCGACGACGACGACGACGACGTCGCGGCGGCTGCTGTGAACGCGGCGGGCAGCGACGACGAGAACGACACGGATACGGACGACGAAATCGAAACCGTCCGGAGCATAAACGCCCGGAAGAAAGCGGCGAAACAAGCAAAGGCGGAGTCTTCGGGGGCGAAGAAGGGCAAGGAAAAGGGGGGCAAATCGGCGGGCAGGGACATTTCCGCCGAAGAGAAAGGCGTGTGGGACGCGTTGGTGGGTGGTGGTGGTGATGACGACGACGACGACGAGCCAAAGAAGGACGCTACGGATGACGCGTTCATCGATGACGAGGACGTCGCCCTGGAAGACCGGTACGGCAGCGATGACGAACAGAGCCCGGTCGCGTCGGAAGCGGAGGAGGACGACGACGACTTGGAAAAGCTTTTCGGCAGCAAAGGCGGCCGCGGCGGCCGGGCGAGGCAATCGGAAGCCAGCATCACGAGCGAGGTGCTTAACTTCCTGGCGCGGATGGAAGTCGCGACGGAGCAGGATCGGGAGTCGGTTACCCTCGGGACGCCCGCGGTGCACAAGCTCCGGATGCTAAAAGAGATGACCGCGAAACTGAAGGAGGTTGATTTGCACGAGGTTTTTCTGCGACACGGATTGCTGAAAGTCTTAGCCTCGTGGTTAGCCCTGCTGCCCGATCACAACCTGCCCAACACCACCGTGCGCACCGCGGTCATCGACGCCGTGCGCCTGTTGCCCATCGAAACCGACTTGAACGACCGGAAAGAGGAGCTGAAACGGAGCGGCTTGGGGCGGATGATCATGTTTCTGTCATCCCTGCCCCAGGAATCAACCTCGAACCGGAAAAAGTGTAAAGACTTAGTGGAAAAGTGGTCCCGGCCGGTGTACGAGCTTTCAAGCCAGTACCGCGATTTGCGTCAGGCGGAGGAGATGGAGTCCGCGGGGGAACCGCGACGGAAAAAACGCAAGCAAGCGGGAGCCGCAGACGCGGTGGAGGACACGGACGTCTCCTTGAGAACGCAAGACGGCCCGAAGTTTGGCGAGCGCGGGTACCGGTACCACGCCGTGGTTCCCGAACAGGAAGCGATGGATTACAAAAAAAGACCCAAGCTTTTAATCGACCCGTCGGAAATAAAAGCGCGCACGCAAAACGCGGACCAGCAACGCGTGCGTAAGCTTGTTGGGAAGGTGGCGAAAGGCAAGCAGTTGCGAGACGGGAAGGCGTACCTGCCGTCCGTGGAGGGACGGGGGATGGTGACGTACCACTGAGTGAGAGGATTGAATTGATTGTTTTTTTGCGGGACGAAGAGGAGTGGCTTGAGGTGTGACGAGACGCGTGTCAAGACGTATAAATAATAACAGCATAAGTTGATCACGGACGTTATAATAAGTCACCTAGACACATCCAAACTCTGTCTATATGTCATACCAACCCCGCCTACGCCTGCGACGTGAGCACCTTGAAGCTCTTCGCGGTGGCCCGCAGTTTATCCGCGCTCGTGCGCCACTGCCGCGCGGGCGCCCGCGCGCACATGATGAACACGCGTTTTCGCCAAACCGTCGCCGCAACCAGGGTGTGGTCTTTCAACTCAAAGTTGTAGTAGGTTAAACCCTCCCGCGTGTCAATTGACGACTCCACAATCATCTCGTCGTCCACTGGGTTTTGCGTTAGCTCAGGCCCGAAGCCCGCCATGAACCTGTTGAAAGGAATCAACTCCTCGATCGTGGGGTTGGTGCCCTCCTGATTGTAAAAGAAAAAGTGTCAATCTCGTATATCGTGATGTATGGACAAACAGTCAGGGCAGAGGTAAGACTTCCCTTCTGGTACGAGTATATCGCGATGTATGGACAAACAGTCAGAGGTAATAGTCCCTTCTGGTACGAGTATGGGCAATCAGGGAGGCGGTGTGTGGTGATTGGGAAATACGCACCGCGACGTCGGCGAACCGCAACACGGGCGCCAGCACCACCTTCAAACCGCCGTCTGTTTCCGAGTTAAACCGCACGTCTATTTCGCTCCCCCCCGGGTCCGCAATCGACACGGGGATTTCCTCCCACCCGTCATAAACGTCGAACGTGTACGGCGTGATCTCGCTCCACCCCACGCCGTGCCCGCCGCCCTTTGATTGGGAAAGAAAAGTGTCAGTCTTGAGTCTTAGTATGGGTTCGTAACGGTCACCATAGTAACAGTTTCTAGTACTGTGTCAATTTACCACAGGGCCCTGGTAAGTGTTACGGCCGTAGTGCACTCAAAGAGGGGCTGTAAACAGTGTGCCTGGATTTGGGAAAGGCCCGAAACGTACCTTGGCTTCGGGGCGGGTGTATTTGCGCACGCCGTTCGCGTCGGCGGTCGCCAGACCGGGAACTCTGCCGGCGACCATGCCCTGCACCGCCGTCGCGGGCGGGGGGGTGGCAGCAAGCCCGCCCCAGGTCAACGACGCGCCCGCGAACCCCAGGCCGCGCCGGGACAGGGAAGGGGGGGGAGAGGCTCCCAGGGTCTGAAGGTGGATGACAGGGAATCCATTTGCGGGGAGGATGTCAGGAGAAATCAAATCACACGACGTGGTCGATGGACGCGAGGTGGCCTCGGGCCCGAGGGCGGCCGATCGGGGGGGACATCGTTTTCGGAAAGGAAACGCACCTCGTCGGACGCGGCGCAGCGCGTGGCGCGGACGGCCCGCGCGCGGGAAGGCGCGCGGCGGCGAACGGCGACGGCTTGGCCGGCGAAAGCCGCGGCAGAGAGGGTGCTCATCGTGTCGTATTTGTTGACGTGTCGGACCTGGAAGGCCTGTTGTGGATGCCGGCGGGAGACGCGCGGGGTGTGTTTTCGACGCGGCTAAATAAGCGCGCAACGCGACAGCAACTGGAGAAAGAGGGCGGCACTGACCGTGCTGGTGCCACTCGGAGTGGCACCAGCGTGAGACGACAGGGTGATGACAGCTGGCAGTCAGTCTTGGATGACTGGAAACTTATTGAGAAGTCGCCATTTTTTCCACTGTCGAATGTTTCCCTCGTCGCGCGACCTGGAGCGCCACTGCGGCGCGCACGACGCCCGGGGGCCGGACGAGGCAGGTAGCTTCTCTGTCCCACGCATCGAGGACGTCGACGGAGTTGTCGGACCTTTGCGAAATGGGCAAGGGCAAAAAACGACCGTGGATAGTCGCGAAGATTGAAAAGGCTTCCGAAGAGACCGGCGGCGGCGGCGATGCCGCGGTTCTGGCAGAGGCGGAGCTGCGCAAGAAACGTAAAGCGACGGACCGAACCGCGCGCGAACGCGTGTTCAAGGAGCAGAATCCCACCCGCTTCGTTGCCGGTGAGGATGAGACTGGTGAAGGGGAAGGGGCGGGTACGGAACAAGGCGGTGGCGGCGGTGGCGCTGATTGGGCCGGTGGTGGTTCGTTTCATCACGGCGGCGGCGGCGACGGCGACGGGCCCGGCGGCTACGCAAAGCCCCCACGCGGCGACCGTCCGCCCCCCCCTCCGTGGAAAGACGACGAGCGCACGGACGTCACCACGGTGCCTGATGTCAAGAAATGGATGCGGTCAAAGGAAGCGCAGTTGCCCGACTCCATCAAGGAATTACGTCGGGCGCGCGCCGAGGCGATTACGCGGCAAATAGCGCAGTGCGCGCAGCACAAGCAGCTCGGGAAGGCTGTGAATCACTACCGGCGGCTGGTGAATCACGAACGGTTGGTGCCGACCAGCTACACGTACGCATCCCTTGTCAACGCGTACGTCAACAGCGGTGATATGTTCGGCGCCGAGGAGATTTTGAAACGAATGAAAGCCGTACCGGGCATGTCACCAAACATCGTGGTGTACACCACCATGCTCAAGGGCCACATGTTATCCGGGGACGTGGAGAAAGCGGAAAAGCTCATAAACGAGATGCCCACGCGCAAGCCCCCGATTGCACTGGACGCGCGAGCCGTGAACACGTTCCTGCGCGTGTGTCAACGCGCGGGGGACGCGCCGAGCGCGTGGGCGGCGTACCGCAAAATCAAGGGGACCATTTACGCGCCCGAGGAAAAAAATGATGGGTGGCGCGGCGTGACCCCCGACGACGCTACGTACAAACTGGTCGCGCGTTTGCTTTCGCAGGCCCTGAACTTCCGTGACCTGCGGGACGTCATAAAGCACTCCGCTCACCAAGCAAGCGAGGAGACAAAAAAACGACTGCAAAGCGGCGGCGACGCCACGGCGGCACCTTGTCAGTTTTGGAACGCCGGGCGCTGCGATCGCGGGCGCGAGTGTGTTTTCTTCCACGACCCGGCGAAAACGCAGCGCGCGACGGTCGAGACCGCGGACGCTGTCGCGAGCATGCACGTCAACCTAGCGCACTGCGCTGCTTTGCTTGATGATTCGGAGGGCGCGACTGCCGCGATCGCGACCGCGAATGACGCGCTTGACCTGGCGGAGGCGCTCGCGGTGACGCTGGGTGAGGCGGATGCTTCCGCAGAAAACGGCGGTGACGAAAAAGCGCCGACACAAACAATCGACCCCAACGCGACAACCGCCGCGACTTTAACCCGGGACTCGGTGCAAACCAAGACGTACAAGAAAACCACCCGCGGTGAGTTACGCCTGGAGCTGAAACGGGTGGGCGGGTTTTTGAAACGCATACGGAAAGGAACGCAGACGAAACCCGACGTCGCGACGTTCCTGACCAGGGCGCTCGTGTTTGACAGTTTAGTCGAGGTCGGGGTTGATTCCGGGACGGGGGGTACGGTGCAATCGGGGTCTACCCAACCGTCTCCAGAAAAGGAAGACTCGCGCAAGGAAGTCACGGGCAACGCACGGCAAGTAGCGTCTGTGGACAACTTGGTCAACACCCTACACCGGCGCTTGTGCGACGCGTACGGGTTGGAGCGGGCATGCGAGGTGAGCCGCGCCGTGTCGGTTGATTCCGCTCGCGAACGGTTGCGGGAGATTCTCGGTAAGGACGGTTTGGTGGACTTCGGGGTTCTTTTCGGGCACAAAGGTACCCGTGATGGGGGGGGGTCGGGCGCTGTGGCCGAGCCGAAGGAAAAGGATGACAAAAAGGAAAAGAAGGAGAAGAAGGACAAAAAAGACAAGAAGGACAAGAAGGACCGAGACGTGTCTGGAGACACCGGGAAGCACCCAAAAACCCGACCCGTGAAGCTCGAGATTTGCGCCGGCAACGGCGACTGGGCGGTGGCGCAGGCGAAACAAGACCCTGATTCGGACTGGGTGGCGCTTGAGTTGAGACATGACCGCGTGTACTCGATTTTCTCGCGAGCGGTGTGCGAGGGCACCGCCAACTTGTGCGCGATGGGCGGCGACGCGGCTTCGGTTTTGCGGCGAAACGTCGCGCCGAAATCGGTCACGCACGTGTTTGTGAACTTCCCCGAACCCCCGCACCACAGCGGGGACGCCGCCGCGGTGAACGAGTTTCACCTGCTCACGCCTTCTTTTTTTCGAAAAGTACACGCCGCGCTGGACACCGACGGCCGGCTCACGCTGTTCAGCGACAACCACAGGTACATGCGTGACCTCGCGAAGACGCTCGCCGAGCTGGCGTACGCGGCGGGCGACGATAATTATGAGGAAAAACTCGGCGAGCCGTTATTCTCGGCGGAAGCGGCGCGGCCGAAAGACCTGGACGACGACGCAACAGCTTCGTTTGAAAACATTCAAGGCATTAGGATGTACAAAGGCGTCCCAGGAGAAGGCACGGGGCACTTGGTGCACGAACAGAGCTACTTTGACCGCTTCTGGGAACAAGGCGCGAGGGTGGAGCGCTTTTTCGTGGTTGTTAGCAAAAATTGAGCGTTTTTTAGTTTCAAATCACTTTCCTCGGACCGCTCGATAATACGAAGGGTCGCCATTTTACAAACAACAACAGCTCCTCCCCTCGACACGACCCGGCGCACCCCGTCGACCCTGAACCTCTTCGGATGTATCCGTTCGCGCTACCGAGGTATCCATTCACCCGCGCTCGCCCGCCGTTGTTCAGCCCCCATCGGTCCGTCCCCGACGCAGATCCGCACTGCGATTCGGTGCCAAATAATCTATCGCCCGTCCTCAGATCTCCGCCGCTACCAAGGGCAATCATCGCCCTTGCCGCTACCGAGATGATGATATCGCGGTACGTAGGAGGGTTCGCGCAAGAGACTGATACGGAGCGAGGTGCGCGGCAAAGACCCAGGCGCAACCTTCATAACTACGTCACATTCGACGCGTCGAAGAAAACGGGCCGGACGGAAAGACTGCATCGACGGACGCGACAGGGCACACTCTTATGCTCGGATTGACGGAATCGATGAACATGGAGAAATTCGAAGGCGTGCGGTACTCTAACGAGAAACCGCACATGCCAGAAAGCATTGATTTCTCATATACTCACACCACTAAGGTGTCAGTAGGAGATGATCACGGCGTGAATACCCCCACGAATCCTAAGACACCGGCTGCGAAGGGCTATATCGCCCGACAGCGCGTTTCCATCTCCGGCCTGACCTCCGACGCAAGCCTTTCTCTCAACGGCAAACAGGGGATGCTAGAGGAGTGGATCGAGTCCGTCCAACGCTGGGTCGTGAACGTCGACGAGAGGAAGGACTTAGTCCGCGTCAAGCCCGGCAAATTGGAGCTCATGCGGCCTGGCCCCGACGAGCCCAGGTATTGGCCCTCTGGCGTGCACATCAGCGAGCTCAGGTTCGACCTGAGCTATGACCCCCCCAGTCGCGATGCTCGCGCGACGCAAGCCCGACGTGACGCCTACCCCTGTCGCCGCCGAGAAGAAGAAGGAGGTACCAGCCATGGGAAAACAAGTTTTCATCGAAACTGTTCTTAACGCCGTGTTACCCGAAAGGTTTCAGCAGGTTGCTCCCGACTTGCTGGATGACATGATGGCCCGGACGGGCACTTCTACCCGCGAAGAAATGATCCGTGCATCCGCGTGGGAAATGATGAACGACGCACCGGAATTGATGAAACTCTTCGATGGAATGGGAGACAAAAAAGAGGAGCAAAACAAAGAAGAGGAGCAAAACAACCAAGACGACGCAAACACCCAACCCAGGCTTCTCACCGAGGAGGAGCTTCAATCGCACGTCCTGTTCTCCGGAGCGTTGATTGATCTTCGCGGGGCGTTCAAATTGACCACTGTCGTCACCGTGTACGCCCCGAAGGCGTATGAAGGTAAGGATTGGAGACAGGAGTCGACTCACCTGAAGCGACAAAACGGTCTCAGCGCTGACCACCTCAGGTCACACGTAGGCGTGACCGCGAACGACGGACGCGTCAAGATGGTTGCCTGTGCAACCTTAAGCGACACGATGTTCTGCGGGCGCGAGCCCAAGCGGGATGGATGGAAAAAGTACCAGCCCGACCCGGCCATGGGACAAACCGTGGGAATGGCGGTACACGAGATATGGAAGAGGCAGGGAAACACGGGCGGTGCGTGGACGGTGAAGGACCTGTGTGAAGTCGTGCTGTGCAGGTACCGCGAGAAGCGGACGAACAAACCGGGAAGCCTGTTGTACGGCGCCCGCGCGCGAATCGCGGTTGATGACCACGAGGACGACCTGGATCCAGCAAACCTTCCCACCCTGTTGAAGCTCTCGCAGTACTGCGGAGACCAAAGGCCGGGGGCGTGGGCCATCACCGGCGGGTTTGTGGAGATCGCGTGAGCGCCTGGCGGCGAAACGAATTGAATACACGCACACACTTTTCTCAAATATCGAATTCGTCCCCTCTTTGCGCATTCATTTTCTTCCCCACGAACGCCTCGATTGTGGATCCCGGGTCTTTCCAGTCCACGTCCAGAAAGCTGGGGAAGTCGCTCGGCGTGGCGTCGGCTTCCAACCCGAGTTTCTGTGTGACCGCGTTTAGCATGAGTTTCGTGACGACCCGGTACCCTTCCGGGGAGAGGTGCAGGCCGTCGGAGAGGAACTTCGTAGACCAGTCGTGCGCCGCACCGAGTAGTTTGTCGAACAGGTTCAAACCGTGCACCACGAACAACCCGTGGCCATCCGCTCCTTGGAAGTTCCTGAGATAAAAAAGAAAGTGTCAGTCTTGTATGGGAAATCAGTCGGCGGAATGTGGTAAATGGGAAATACTCACCGCGCCACGCCCAGCGCGGCGTGCGCGTACGCGCCGGTTCGGTTCAGAGTCCGGTCCGGTTGTTCGTCACCGTGGTAGTTGTTGTCGTCGCAGGTTTGTTTCCACGCCACCGGGTTCACGGGGGGAGGGGTCATTAAAAGCACGGCTGGAGGTGGGTTTAGCTTAGACAAGTGTTCCAAAATGGAATTCAGGTTTTCCTGGTACTCGTCCAGAGGACAGCCTTGTATTTTTTCCATGAAAGACCCTTCCGCCACGGCGTCGTTGGCGCCGAAACACACGGTGACCAACACGGGCGGCGTCGGGTCGTTTGTTGGGAACACGTTTCGCAACAAAGCAACCGCGTCCCGGCTGTTGTACCCGCTGTACCCGCGCAAAATCACGTCCGCGTGCCGCTTGTATTTATCCGCAAACGCGCCGCCGAACCCGCCCTCGCCAAAACTCTGCTCCGTGATGGAATCCCCGAAAAGCACGATCCTCGGACGGTTGCCGGGGACGTGGTCGTGGCCGTGGCCGTTCAGGTCGTGTGCCCCGCCGCTCAGCGGATTGATCAAATCATTGCGTGGATGGTACCCGAGCTCGGACACCTGTTTCTTGCCAACCGCCCTTTGCTGTTCCTGTACCCTCAAACACGGCTTGCAGAACTTGCGAAACCCGTCGCTCTTTTCGCCATTTCGCCGCTTCACGGTGTACCGCTGCGGCTCCTTGTCGCAGCAACCCCCCAGCGGGTTGCGCGTCCCCGAGCACCCGGCACAGCCAATACACCGACAGAACGCGTCCATCACAACGCGACTGCGGAGTGAAACGCCGCGGAACGATGCCTCTGCGTGACGGACGAAGTGATTGAGGGAAAGCGCAAAACGCCGGAAAACTTTGTGTCCGGTTTCTTTACTCGTGGTTGGCGGCATCAATGCGCTCTGGCGCTCCATTACGTGCGTGCGATGGCGCCGTCGGGGTCGGGCATGTCCCCCCCCGCGCGGCGCAGTCCTCGTAAGAAGGCTATCCCTGTGGCGCCCGGAGGGAACAGCATCATGCACCTGCTGCGGCGCGCGGAGCCTGCTTCGACGGCGTCTGATGTGTCGCATCTCGGGGGCGGTGACGCCCTTTCCCTTTCCGTTCCATCCAAGACCGCGGAGAGTTGGACGGCTGGCGCGATTGATTCTTCCCTGGAGCTTTGGTCCACGAAACACCCGCCCACCAGCGAAGGCACGATTGTGGTGGCTAAGAAGAAACTGGATACCCTGCGCGCTTGGCTACGCGCGTGGGAGGTACCCCCGATGGCGAGTACCACGGAAGAATCTCCAAACGCACCGAAAGTGTTACTTCTGGTGGGCCCCCCCGGGTGCGGCAAGTCCGCGGCTGTTAAACTCATCGCAAACGAGCAAGGCCGAGAAATTCTCGAATGGAAACCGCCAGTCCCGACGCTGTGGGAAGAACACAAGCACTTGAGTCACAAACACAACGCAGGCACGGGGGGGAACTACATGTCGAAACTGGACGACTTCGCCGCGTTTGTGCAGCGCGCGTCGCTGTACGCGCCGCTGGCGTTTGCGCCATCAGCGTCAGCGGATGTAGCAACTGGTACTGGTGCTTCAAACAGCGGTACCACAGGGAATGGCACGCAGAGTACACTCCCAGTGTCAAAAAACAAAACAATTAAGCCCCCAATCCTGTCCGTGGAGGACCTGCCCGCCGGCGCCGGCGAGGAGGCGGCGCGCAGGGCGGTTGACCTGCTGATTCGCCTGACCCGGGAATCGCGCGTGCCGGCGGTGGTCACCGTGTCGGAAGAGGACGCGGGGGGCGTGGGCGGGCTTGCCGGGGGCGGGGGCGGGGGCAGTGATGGCAAACAGAATCAGAAGAGTTTCACCCAAGGACTCAGCGCGCGTCTCATCGTGCACGAGATGGAACGCAACGGCGCTTTGGTGGTGACCTTCAACCCAGCGACGACGCCGAAACTGGCAAAGGCGCTCGCCGCGGTCGCCGCCGCAGAAAACGTGGACGTCACGGCCGACCGACTGCTCGCCATCGCAGTCGCCGCGGAAGGAGACGTGCGGTGCGCTTTGGCGAGCCTGCAGATGTTCGCCGCAGGGCGCGGTTTAATTAGTAAACCGGTTGACACCAAGAACAAGGCCAAGGCCAAGGGCGGGAAGAAGCGAGGAAGGGGCGAGGCGGTTGAAACGGACTCACGAAAAACAGCCGAAAATTTGGTTGGCGACGAAAACGCCGCGAACGGCGCGCGGCGCGACCGCGGGCTTTCCATGTTCCACGCCCTAGGCAAGATTCTGTACAACAAAAGGGATGAGAGTGGTGGTGACTTGCTTGGCGAAGAGAAGACCCGAAATCGCATGGACACAGGTACAGCGATTGGCGAAGAGACCCGGAATCAGGAGACATCAGGAGACACTAACACAGAGACAAGCGGCGGTGACGCGTCGAATGTTCGCGACAAAGCGCCGTCACTCGGCGGCGACGACAAAAGCACACCGTTTACCTCCGGAAAGCCCACACGCACGAACGACGGCACGCTTCGTTTCGGGGACGCGGTGCCTTGTTTCACTTTACACGCGAACTTCACAAGAGGGGTAACGAAGTATGACCCCGAGGACATATTGCAACGCGCCAAGTTCGGTTCCGACCGCGCGACGACGTTTCTGTTTGAAAATTTCCCCGAGGGTTTGAGGGACGACGCCGTTTTCGACGCCGCGATCGGCACCGGGTACCTAAGTGACGCGTGCTGGTTCGCCTCTGCAGGCCGCCGGCTCGCAGGCTCGCAGTTCGGATTCGGAGGAGGGGGCAGTGGGGACAACAACCAGCACCTGGTGGACGGCGACGGCGCCCCCGCCGATCCCGGCGCGGTGGGCGAGCTCGTGGCGGGGTCGGTGGCGACGCGCGGTTTGCTGTTCGCGCCGCACCCCACCCGGCCGTCCTTGCGGGGTTTCCGGGCGTTCAAAGGCCCGAACAGCGCCAAGGCACAGCGAGCGGCTGCTGCCAATCTCAGAGAGGTGCGAGCCGTCGTCGCGGCGGCGGCGGGCGGGGACTTTGCCGTCGGCTCGGACCGAACTGCCGCGGCGGCGGAGACGCTTCCCATGCTTCGGGTCATCGCGGGGTGCGGCCCGGAAGGCGCGGCGAGGGTGCCGTTTCTCCCCACCCGGTGGGTCAAGGTGGGCGAGGACCCTACACGCGTGGGAGGCGTGGGGGGGCTACCTCCCGGGGTGCGATGTGCGCCGAGGCCGGACGGGAAAACCGTGGAGATCGTGCGCCGCGTGGTGAAAAACACGCCCGGGACGCTCGCGGCGAAGGAAGACGAGGACGAGGATCAGGGCGAAGACGACGAAATCGAAGAGTGGTGAACCCGTAAGTACGTACTTTGTCTAAATCCTACGGGTGTACAATAACAGCCTGTCTACTCTAGTACTTTGTCTAAATCCTACTCGTGTACAATAACAACCTCTGCACTCGACTCACCCCAAAAACGCTCACCACGGTGTCGTGTCTATTCTTTTCTTCCCGCCATCCCGCGGGTTGTCGGAAGGGATGACTTCCCTTCTGGATCCCGAGTTCATCACGGCGAGTCCGGGTCCCGCGCGCTTCACACCCGGGTGTTCGAACGCGTTTTTTTCGGTCCTCACACCAACCTCCAGCCCGGTCACGATGTCATACGCCGCGGGGGTCACGCCGAACCCTTTTTTCGAGGGACGCATGGCGAGCAAAGGGTCGCCGTTCCCGTTGTGCGTGTTCCCGTCGTGACGGAGGTTTTGGGAGTTCTTTTGAGAAGCGCCGTGGTGCTCGTAGGCACACGCGTAGTCGCGGTTCACGAACCGGGCCGCGCCCGTGATGAGGTTGTGTCGTGAAACCTGCGCGCTTCGCGCCGACCCCGCGCCGCCGCGACTGCGGGATTCGTGCGAAACGCGCGCGGTTGCGAAATGCTCCGCGTGCGCGGTGGTGACAATGGAAGAGCCCGCGTGGCCTAACGTCAGCGTGCTGATTGGAGGCGGGAACGGCCGGCGCGCGGCGGGTTGTTCCGCGAACGCGCCTAGGTTTTCACTAATTCGTTTGTGATGTTCGTCCGCGAACGCGTCGCCGACAATAGATAAGTGTTTGATCACGATCGTGGTGTCCGCGGGGTGTCGTTTGGGAAGTTCAACTTTGGTTTCGAACTGTGCCGGACACGGTTTGAAGGAAAGGTGCGTCGTCGTGTTCCCTCGGCCGCGTCGCGCCGCTTCCTGGGTTTGCGAAACGCTCCCGTCAAGGGTTTCGGAGTCGGCGTATATCGCATACGCCACATCCCGACTCCAGTGGTTACTCCTCGGCGCAATTTCCTCCCTCGACGCGCCCGCGGGCCGGCCCCCGAATCGCGAATCAGCGCTTCGGAACCGGTCACTCATTTCGTGGTGGCCCAAGGGGCGGGGGGGGTCGTATTTAGCACCCCCCAGCGCGGTATCCGCGTACATTGTTGGATGCAACGAGCCACCGTGCGGGTCGCGATTTCGGTCGTCACTTCGCGACGGCTCATGCGTCAGGGTGTCATGCGTCGCCTGCCGCGGGTCAATCAAGTGCCGTCGACCCATCCCCAGGAAACCGCGCGCACGCGCGCGGGAACACGACCCCCAAACAGTAACGCACGCACGCACGCACACCAACCGGTGTGCTGTGGTGTGCGGGATGAGATCCATTTCGGGACACGAAACGAGTTCGGACGCGCGTCCCAAAATCGGTCGAAACGAATCCATAGACTGAAAAAAAAAAAACAATACTCTCGCCTACGCGTCTTCCCCCGACACCGCCGTGAATCCCCTTTCTTCCCAGTCGAACAACGTGTCCCGCATGCGCCCCCCCCTGCTTTCGTTTTCAAACGCTTTCCGGACGATTTGGCGACAAAACGAAAGGTCGAACTGTTTTCCCCACGGAACGTGTCGCGCGTGCGTCAGCAACGCGCCCATCCAAAGTTGGTCGCAAGCGTCGCTCGCCAAGTTTTCAGCGCCCGCTGTCGCTTTGTATTTAGCCACCTGCAAAACGTCCCGCCGAAGCTCCCCGGGTGTCCACGGGAACGTCCCCGCGCGTAGATACGAAACCGTGAACACAAGCGCCTCCAGGTCATCACTGTACGTGGGAGGCCTTCCGGAATCAGCCGAGGCTGCGGAAAACGCTGGCGTCCCGCCATAGTTCCGCGTGGTTTTCGTCAACTCTTGGTAATTGAGTGGAAAGGACGTGTTGTCTAGTGTGGCCCCATGAAGCGGCCCGAAGGCGGCTAGGCCGAAGTCCACCAGGTGCACCGCCCGGTTCGCGCCCTTCCCCCGCTTCGGGTGCCCCAGCAGCAAGTTATCCGGCTTCACGTCCCTGTGAATCACGCCCGCGCGGTGGCACGCGGCGATGCGCGCCAGGGCTTGGTCGGCGATCATCAGCGTGGTCAGCGCGCTGAGATTGTAAAAATAAATATCAGTCTCGTATGGGCAATCAGTCAGTGGAATGTGGTAAATGGGAAATACTTACCTGAGCGGCCCGCCCGCGCTTACGGCCCAGGACATCTCCTCCAGCGACGGGCCCAGCAGGTCCATCACGAGCACGTGTGAGGCTCTTCCGAAAACCTTCTGCTCCCCGAAGTGGTGCACCTTGGGAAACCCCGCCGGGCCGGACACGGAACAGACGCGGGTTAACATCTTTTCCTCGAGTCGCAGCGGCGTCATCCGTTGCGCTTGTTTTTTGGTTTTTGGCAATCGGCTGGAGACATCAATGTCAGTTCCGGATACCTCATCGTCATCGTCATCAGAATCATCATCGATGCTGCTCATCTGCACCAGGTCCAACGCGCCGGCATCCGCCATGGCGCGCGCGACGTCCTCCACCTTCACCGCGACGTCGCCGCCACCGGTTTCTTTTCCCAGAAAAACGCGACCGAACGACCCTTCGCCTAACTCGCTCGCGTTCGTCGCGACTGCGAGGGCGTTTTGAATGCGCAACGCGTCGTCTTTCAAGTGTAGTTTCCGGACCTTCAGCTGTTTAACCTTTGACGCCAGTACATCCGCGCCTTTGTTTCCGCGTTCCAGTTCGTGTAACGTATTGTTGATGTCCGCGCGTTCTTTTTCAATCAACTCAAGCGCAACGTGTAAGCGCTTCGCGACGTCTTCAGGTTCCGCGCCTTCCACACCTCCTAAACTCATGATCTTCCTCCAGTGCTCACTCATCTGCTGCCGCCGCCGTCGCGCGCGTCGCGTACCGACCAAAACTGACCCCGCCTCGGATTCCTGCCACAACGTCCACCCCGCGTCGCCGTTGGAAAAACCGCCATCCGCGGGCAAGATGATGTAGCTTCGTTTTTTCGGTTGCACAAAGCCTTCTCGTTTGTCTCGTGCAGCGCTCCGCGGGATCCCGGAGGCGCGGCGGTCGCCGCGAGACCTAGACGCGAACGCACCGCTGTACACCCGCGCCGCACACGTCGCCCGTACCGTCGCCATCGTGCGCGACCCCGCACTGCTCGTTGATAGATTCCGCCCAGCCCTCATCATTTTTCGTCATTTCTGACAAAAAAATCGGGGATCACAAAACGTGATGCGACAGACGATGAGTATCCTCGGGGCGACCGATGGACACGCGCACCACAACGTCGTGCACTGTCCGCTCAACCCCCAAAAAGCACGGCGTCGCGGCAAAGAGTCACCAGACCACAAGCTCCGCGTCTCAGACCAACACTCGGGTCAAACATCGCGTTTTCTCTCCGTCTTCGTCGAGAACCGCGTCGCGATTCGGGTGCTCCGAGATAAGCTTATCTCGAAAATATCTGCAGACGCTTTTCGAGACGTCAATGGCCACGACTGCGGCCACACGATGCTTCGACAACACCGTTAACGCCGTGCGCAGTTTACGAAAAACTTCGACCACCGCGAAACGCGTATCCGTGGTGACGTGCGGTGGCGTGGACCCGACACGCGGTGACCGCCCGTCCGATGCGATCCGAAACACCACTGACAAAAGAATGACACCCCCTCTTCGCGCGACGCCTCTGTTTCTGTCCGACCCGTTTTGCGACGTTGTCAAGGACGGGGACAACAAGCTACTGTTCCGGTGTCCCCCGGAACCAGGGGAAGACCCGGAATTGGGGCACTCGTACAGACCGGTGGAGTTTGATTTCTCGGAAGCGGAACAGCAAATGGGAAAGGAACCCGGCGAGTGCGCGATTGGGGAAGCCGAGGACGGGATGCCGGCGGTGGACTGCGGAGAGTAACTGTTGGGAGTAACTTTTGGCAAAGAAAAAAGAGATACTACATAAAACTCCTCAAAGATTTTCCTATCTAACATAGACACCTCGGCCTATAGCCACCTTAAGACCTTAACATATCACGCATCTCCGTCGTCCAGCCTGTGTCGTCTCCACTCCATCTCCGCCACGGCGTACCACGCCGAGTCGCACGCCGCGCCGGGCGCCGAGTCCGTAACCGCGACGACGACCACGCCTGGTTTCCCCGCCGGCGCGACGCAGGACACCTGGCCCGATAAAAAGAAAGTGTCAGTCTCGTATGGGCAATCGCAGAGGCGGAATATGGTGATTGGTAAAGTTCCTTACCGTGCCGACTGTGCCGCTGCCTACTCCATCATCCAGACTATCAACAAGCACGTCCCGCGCGGCGACGGCGACTGGTCCGAAGCGACACGCCCCCGCCCCGCTCGCGCTTGCCGAGGCTTCAAACCCGGACCCGGCGGCGTTTTCCTTCGTCGCGCGCTTCGGCCGCGACAGCGAAACCGCGGTGCCGCCCCGCGACGGGCCGTTCGTAGGAGTCGCGACGTAACGCGAAACGCCACCGAAAGGGACGTCCCACCCGTGGGAGAGCTCGGGGAGGTAACGGTACGCCACAGACCCGGTGGCGCCCGAAACCGTCACGCGCGTCGCGGACGCCACGCCCCCGCGCTCGAGCGCAGGCGCTTACGATAAATAAAAGAAAGTGTCAGTCTTGTATGCGCAAACAGGGAGGCGGGATTTGGGAAACGCGCAACACGTACCTTCGCACGCGACGAGCGCGGAGGACACGCGTACACCGGCAGTGTCTGAAAACGTTTTCGGCGTGTCACCGAACCCGAACCCGAAATCGCACGCCCCGCGTGCTAAAGAAGCGCCGGTGACCCACACCACGCCGCCGCCGCCGGAAGGGCCGTGGGCGGGATACGCGCTTCGGGTCACGGATGCGGCGAGGAGAGCGGGCGCTACCGGCGCGCCGTTTGCGACGCCGAAGGCGAACGAACTATAGGTCGCCTCTACCGGCACGAGGTCCGACACACCGACACCAAGCGCGGCGTAGATTGAGTTGGCGTGGTGCCCCGCGACGGCCAGTGTACCTGTGTTGAACAGGTTGCGTAAAGGAGAGACACTCGGGTTGATGAACTCAAACGCAAACGCGTTAACCATGAGGGACGCGATTCTGAGCGCGGAGACGAACCGCAGGTTCGTCGCCGCGACGCCCACGCGCTCCGCCCCGAAAGGAGCGTTTGCAATCGCGACGGATGGGTACGTTTCGGTCCATCCGTGAGGCGATGTTAACGAACCGCCGTGCCCTCCCACCCACGGCGTATGTTTCCGCGCCGGCGTGATGCACCGCCAAAGCGTGGTTTTTGTTGTCCCGTCAGGGTTCGAGCCCGGATCGGCGGTGACTCGTGTGGTTCCTGATTGTAAAAAAAAAGGTGTCAGTCTCGTATGGGCAATCAGTCGGCGGAATGTGGTAAATGGAAATACTTACCTATTCGCGCCCAAGCGCCTTCGCGCGACGCGAGCGCGTTTCCAAAAGCGCCCCGGGTCGATATTTCCAAGCTCCCGCCACCCTCGGAGGCGACCGTGGAGGGCGCCACGCCGGTCACCAAAGGGGGGTCCGCGATCACCACCGCCAGCGCCGCTGCGCCAGTCACCGCGTCGCGCGTCGCGTCCGTTTCGTTTGCGGTTTTGGCGCTCTCCGTTTTTTGGAGACTCACTACTCCCCTAACGCCACTCCGCCGGTGCCCTAGATCCAAGGTCGCCACGACGCGCATTGCGCCATGTGTATCCCCGGGCGCATTCGCGAGGAAAGGCGGCGACGTTTCGCACACGCGTATCGCCGTTGATACGAACGCACCGGGCGACTCGCCACCGTCGCCCGTTGCCGCGTCGCGCCAGCCGCACGGAAAACTCGCCCCGACAACGGCGATTCCCCCATAGGCCATGGGTGCCAAATCCGTGCCCGTGAACATCACCGCGTCTCCGAACGCCCAGGTTTTAGGGCCGACCACGGAGCGCAACGCGCCGGATGCGGCGAAAGCGAGGACTCCGCCGCCGGCGCCGTCGCGAAAAAACTTCGCATCCACGCCTCCGTTCCCGCTCAACCCGAGACTCACGAAACCACTGGGAGGTGGGTTATACGGGACCACGCAGGAGACACCGCTCCCGGCCACTACGCGCGCGGGGACCACCGAGTTCGGGCCGTCGACCCCGGAGAACACGCACACGATGGACAACGCGCCCGTCGCGTCGTCGGCTGGAACGAAGTTGGTGCCCACCACGGTTACCGTGATGCCCGCAACGCCCGCGGGGACGACGCCGGGGATAACAGACGCGGTCAAAAGGTCCTCGCCCGTGCTGGTGCTCACAGGAAGAACCGCAGCGATAAACACGAGCAGGGAAACGAGCCACGCGGCGGCCCCGCGAGCCCCGCGGGGAGACCCACGCCGCGAGTGTCGCGCCCGCGGTGACATCGGTCCGTCCAGGGGGGATGTTGCCTTTTTTCCTCGGGACGGAAACGGAAACAGCCCGACTTGGGGACCCTGAGCCGTAGGTCTGCACCGCCGGGTTTACCTCGCGTCGCGACACGTGCGACGCATGGCGTTCGGGGAAGAGCGCGCGTGCTTTCCAAGGCTCCACGGCGGATCGCGACCTCGCGTGTGATACCTCTCTTCCCCCACGAATGTGCGTGAAACTAAGAGTGCCCGACGTTTTTAGAGGGGACGAAGCTCTGGAGTTCAAACGCAAAAGAGACAGCTTCTGTGAAAACTTTTTACGTCGACCCATTCGGGGGGTCGTGTTATTCACACTACTACTGGTAACCTAACCTACTTTGCCTAAATCTCACTCCAACGACCCAGCCGCACTTCCTTCCTCAAAACGGTCGCGGTGACGCTTTGGTACACCCGCTCATTCGCGGGTTATGGTTCTCCACGAGCAGCTCTTTCGGTTGGCGCTTCGCGAGGTTCGATTTCGCCGCTTCCCTGAAGTTGCTCGCGGTTTCGGGAAGGTACCCTCCGTACCCGGGCACGAACGGCAGTTTTTCCACAGCGCACCCACCCCTGATGTCCACGTTTCGGTGCAGAATGTCAGACCGGGGCGCCAAAGGCGCGGCGTGGTTCAATCCGAAGCCGTACCCTTGGTACCCATTTGAGATGGACGAATCGACGACGCCGGTACCCATGCGCTTCCCGGTGCGTCGTTTCGGGGCCTGGCCATCGCCCATGGCCTGCGCGGTGGTGCGCCATGTACCGAGATATAGTTGGTGGTTTGAAGTAGTAGTAGCGCCTGTTGTGTTCAACGCCTGTTGTGTTTGCCTCACCCCCGGCTCGTATGCCGCGGGGCCCGTCGGGTTGGGGGTGTAGTTGGGGACGCCCGCGGCGGGGACGTCGCGGTTGGTGCCTTGTCTTGTGATGTGGTGGCCCACGATTTCGTGCCCGCCGATTTGGTCATGGGGGGGACACAACACTCCACCGAGCTCGCTTCTGGACGCGGGGTGGTCGTGGAACGTGCGTCGGCGGGGCAGGTCGGGGAAGTCGTCGAACCTGTTGTCGAAATCTTCGTTCGCTTGTTGATTGTTCTGTGTGTCCCATTCCCACCCACCGGTCCGGGGAGAGACGGGCTCATCCAGGGCGAAAGGAGCGTGCGCGCGCGGTAACGCACGCGTAGACATCGCCGCACTACGCGCGCGCGAGGGCGAGACGTACCCGTGGTTCAAAATCTCGTCCATCCCGGCGTCACGTGCGGAGGAGCACGAGGCGCGCGACGGTGTGATGAAAACGTTCCACCCAACGGCTTCCGTTTCGAATTCGTTGAATCTTTTCCTCGGACGTCTCCAAAAGCACAAACGTGGCTCCCTCCCATTCGACAGTCTCACTTCTCGATGTTCGCGCAGACGTGCCGTCTGCCCACCGCCGTTTCCACACGCACACCGTCTACGTCGCTCAAAAGGTGCGCGGCGTGGCGTGCGCGGTGTCGACCCCTCGATCGTTCTTTGGCGACATCATCGTTTATCCGCTTCGCAAATTTGGTCTGGCAGATCGACTCGGCACCCGCTGACATCTGGTTCCTCGACCCACGCAGGCGATCCTCCACCACCGTCCGCCCCCAGGTTCGCTCCACGCGCTCCGTTGCCACCATGGCCGCCGAAACCTCGCCCACTCCAGCTAAGCTCGGCTTCATCGGCGCAGGCATCATGGGTACGTCACACTCGTCCTTGCCGAACCAACTATTCCAAACCCAAACTCTTTCACGTGTACGCTGTCCATCGCGAAAGACTCGACGACCTGACTTTTCCCTGCCACACCGCGCTCTTCACCTCAGGTGTCCCCATGGCCTTGAACCTGATGAAAGCCGGCCACGAGCTTGTTGTTTGGAACCGTACCGCTAATGCGTGCCAGCCTCTTGTGGATGCGGGCGCGACGCTCGCGCTTAGCGCCGCGGAGGCTTGTGAAAAATCAGAAGTCACGTTCGTGATGGTCAGCACCCCCGAAGCGGCGCTGGCGTGCGCCGAGGCGGCTGCGCCTGGGCTGTCATCCGGCAAGGGCTACGTCGACGTCAGCACCGTGGATGCGGGTACATCCTCCAAAATCTCGGAAATGATCAAAGCCACGGGGGCTAGTTTCCTGGAGGCGCCCGTGTCCGGCTCCAAAGCGCCGGCGGAACAAGGCGCGCTTATTTTCATGGCCGCCGGGGACAAAGCGCTGTACGATTCCGTAAAAGCGCCCCTGGACACCATGGGCAAGGCGCACTTTTTCCTGGGCGACGTGGGTGCGGGGGCGAAGATGAAGCTCATTGTGAACAGCGTGATGGGGAGCATGATGGCCAGTTTCGCGGAGGGTTTGTGTTTAACAAAAGCCGCGGAGTTGGACCAAGACACGCTTCTGGAAATCATGTCCCTCGGCGCGATCAACACCCCGATGTTCGCCATGAAAGGACCTAACATGATCAAAGGCGAGTACCCGCCCGCGTTTCCCCTGAAACACCAGCAAAAAGACATGCGCCTGGCGCTGGCGCTTGGCGATGAACTCGCACAGGAAATGCCAGTCGCCGCCGCGGCGAACGAGATGTACAAAACAGCGCGCAGACTGGGGAAAGGTGCGGGGCTTTCCCATTCACCACGTGAACGCCGACCCGACTGATTGCCACACACCCGACTGACACTTTCGGCTTTTATCGTGCCAGACGACGACGATTTCTCCGCCGTGATCGCCGCGATTGGGAGGAAATGAAAGAACGGTGTTTGGATCGTCGGCGACGGACCTGGTAATGGCACCGATTCATCAGTAAGTACACGTAATCATCAGTGTGACACGTAATCATCAGTAGTCTAGTACACTTATCTTCCGTATTACGCGTGTGCTAAACCAAACCCTGGTGTTCCCTCCCCTTTTACGAAAACAACCTCATCCCCACTATAAAAACTCAAACAAAGTAACGACAGCCTTCCATCAAAGCTCCCGTCCCCACCTCATTACTCACCGTTCTTCACCGCGAGTTCAAACCGCTCGGCCCCTCGAAGTGCTTGGGCAGGTCCTCGTCACGTTTGGATCGGTCCACCGCGCTGTCGTGCACCCGAGCGCCTTCCGGGAGCTCCCACACCGTCTCCATCGTGCAGTTGTTGTACCAGTAGTGGATTTCCCGTTCCACGTCAAACGCCTGGAGCCACTCGCCTGGATGGCCGTTTTCAACCGGACGCGGCGGCGGCGGCGGGGCGCCGTTGACGACGCCGTTGGCGACACTGTTTACCCCCACAGAGGAGTCCCCTTCCAAAGACCCCATCTCTTGTTCCTCGCCGTCCAAGCCCATGTTTGTCACGTCGTACGCCTCCAGCATCGCCATGGCTTTCTTTTTCGCCGCCGCTAGTGACCCGGCTCTTTCCAAGTCCAAGCGCGTCTGCGTCTCGTCCAGGCGTTCGGCGAGGCTTTTTTCGGAAGACACAACTTTCGCCAACTGCTTCGTGAGCTCGTTTATTTTCGCCCGTTTTTCTTTCAGCAAACCCTCCGTCTTGCCGTCGCTTGCGTTGACCTTTGTTTCTAGCGTACCGATCTTTTGGAGCGCGGCTTTGAGTTGCAGGCTGATCAGCGCTTGCTTAGCGTCGAAGTCGTGCGCGGCGCGTCGCGACGCGTCCAGCTCCCGCGTCAAACCATTTGCCGTGCGTTGCGTGGCTTGAAGCTGGTCCGCGAGCTGCGCGGCTCGCGAATCAGCTTCTGTTAGTTTATCACCGCCCGCAGTTTTTTCTTCCCGTAAACGTGCCGTTAAAGCTGCGACCTTTTCCTCCAAACTCTTAACAAGAACAGCCGCCCTCGCTGCGGCGTCTGCAGTTTCGGTGGTTTCCTCGGTGGACTTTTCCCGCAACGCTTGCGAAAGCGCCGCGTTTTCAAGCTCCAGAACGTTGGTCATACGCGCGTTCGCCTTGAGCAAGGCGTGCGATTCAGCCAGCGCCTGTTTCATGTCATCCAGCTCGGACTGGGAAACCGAGCTTACGTCGGCGGTTGACATCGCGGTTTGCTCGGCGACGGCGTTTGGCGTTTTCGTGGACCCGCCGCGGAAAACCGCGTAGCTCCCAGCCGCCGCGCTCACCGCCAAAGCACCGCGAAGCAACACATCCATAGGGCCACTGAACGCCGCGGTCTGAGCCACGACGTGGTCCACCGCCGCGGACGCGGGAGAGGCCGCCTGTGTGGTGGTGAGGGGAGGTGCCTCGCGTCGCGTCAGTTACGGAAATCACCGAAAAAAAAGTTATCCAAAAAAAATAAAAACGGCACGAGGGGGACGAGGAAGAAACGGCGATTTTCTCGAGGGGGCCGAGGGATGGTGCCATCGGTGAGGACGTACCAAGACAGCCGAAGTGGCCCACGCGGCCATCAGGCTCGTGGTGAATACTCCTTCATTCGCCTCACTGGTCCTGGACGTGTCTCGTGTATCGACCTGGGGCGTGTCATCGCGACCGGCCTTCGCCACGACGCTCGTCTTTTCGCGCGACACCCATCGGCGTTCGTTCCCCGCGGAAAAAAGACGTCTCGCAAGCGCATCTCGCTTCACGGTCGCGCGCTTGATGAACAAAGTCTGTCGCGCTAAACCCTTGTCTCCACTCGCGGCGTAAGGACGCATCGTCAGGGAAAGCATCTCGATCGCGGGGTCACCACCGTCGTAGCCTTGTGCGGAGAGCAATACCCACTTGCCACGACAGTTGCGCAGTTTACGAGACCGATTTCGGATGACCTGGCCGATTTATCGCGACCGCACAAACCAGCACGCCTCAGTTTCGGGTGGCGCCCCTACGATGGGTGACGCGGAAACGTGTGGGGTGTGCGCCGCCGCCGTGGTCGGCCCAGCGGTGGATACCTTGACCGCTGGGTGTTGCGCTCGCCGGTTCCACGACCTGTGCATCGCACGGCACTGCGCGTCGCGACGGGATGAGGTGCGTCGGGAGGGCGCTCGGTGCCGTTTTTCTCGGGACGTCGGTGTCCACGTCGTGGTCGACGAATTTGGCACATCTCGCTTCAACGTCAACTCATTCATCCCCCGTCTGTCATCCCTCACACCTCAGGTTCCTTGTCCCGCGTGCGACTCTCCCCTGCGTAAGCTCGTGGCGGATGCCGTGGACCACGCCTCGCCTGCTCGCGTGCCAAGGAGGGTTAGGCGGGGACGGCAGGACTGGCACTTGCTTGTGGATGCGACCCAACACCTCGCGACGGCGCTGCGGTGTTCGGTGTTGTTCTCCATCCCCAAAGAAAGAGTGAAGCTACTGGCGAACGGCCGGGTTTTGAACTCGGAACGCGAAGTCGAGGCCGCGGTGCGGAACGGCGCGGCGGTGATGGTGTTGGGGTCGAATAAACGATTCGTCGTGGCGACGACTTCGGTTGCCGAAACGGGGACGCTTTTTGTGAAGTGTTTGGCGCGACGCGCGGGCGTCGGCCGGACCTTCTGGTTAATAACTCGGACTTTCGGTTCACTAACTCGAACCGCGCAAACGGCAGGACACGCACTGACTAGTTCTCCACTGTGGTGGCTTTTCCTCACCTTACTGAAATCCATAAGCCCGGCTTGGGAAAACCCGTACCAAGCCGGGTTCGACGAACGGTTGCGTTCGCGGCGACTTCGCGGCGACAACGATGACCGCCGCCGCCGCGCGCCGCGTCCGCCGAACGACCAACGCCCGCGACACCCTCCTCCTCCTGACGGAAACGTCCGACCTCACCGATTAGGGTAGGGAAGAAGGGGTAGAGTAATAGTAGGCTATAGCATATCGTCTCAAGGCGTGCACTAAAAAAATCACTACCTCGAACCAACACTACCTCGACTCGCTAATACCCGGGTTTCGCGAGCGCCACGCAGTGCATCCCCCCCATCGCGACCTGCGTTACTTTCATGGTTTCCGGGTCCCAGTGCGTGTAAGCGTCCGTGCTGAGTACGGCGACCGGCGTTTCCGCGTCGTCCTCGTCGTTCCCTCGGCCGAGCATGTATCCGTCGCCGCTTCCCCACACAAACAGCTTTCCGTTCTCGTCGACGGCGGCTGATTGCGCCACGCCTGCCGCGACTGTGACGATTTTTGTGCCAGAGTTATTACCTATCATGACCTGCATCGGTGTGGGACACGCGGTGTCCCCCTGGTGCAACTCCACGCCCGCCACGCGTCCCAGTCGGCCGTACACGTACCTGCCGAATGACAAAACGTATCCCTCTTTCGTCAAAGCCAAGGTGTGGTGCTCGCCGCATGCCAACTGTACGATTCCGTTGCCGCTCAAAGCGGCGATCAGGGTGGGCTTGTACACGCACGGACCGTAACTCACCGGTAACCCGAGCTGGCCCCAGTTGTTCAAGCCGAACCCGTAAACCTGGTCGGTTTCAGTCAAAACGAACGTGTGCCATCCTCCCGCGAACACCGCGACTGGCGCGCCGGCGCCGCGCGGCATGCGCACCAAACCGGGCGTGAGTTGCGTTTTCGTGTCAGCGCCGCCTCGAGCGCCTACTCTTTCGCCTATTCGCCCGAGCTGACCCCTACCGCCCGTGCCTACGGTGTACACTTCGTGTCTTGTGGTTTGCTTGCCGCTCGCGGCGCCGACTTCCGCGAGCATCACGCAATGCGCGTTGCCGGCTGATATTTCCGTAACGCGCGTGTTGCTTTTTGGCAGGCTCAGTGGCGTCATCTGCCACACGCGCGCACCAGGGTTCGCAGGAACCAAACCGAGTTCCGAGTCGTCCTTGAACACACCTGCGGCGTACACGTTGCCGTTTTCGTCCACCGCGAAGGACGCGCCGTCGCTCGCGGCGACGCGCACTACGGGGCCCGCGCCTTTTGGCATCGTTACCGGCGCCGGTCTCCCGGGATGGTCTTCCTCGTGGTCCGGGGAAATCGGCCGCGCGAGCTGGCCTTCATCACCGACGCCCCAGGTATGCAGCACGCCGTCCGGTGTGACGGCGACGGAGTGCAGGCCTTTCGTGGCGATTTGCGAGCATTTGGGAAGCAACCTGTGGTACCCGCTGTCGATTGTGCTGTCCAACAGCGCCACGGGGAACGGGCGTTTGCGTTGACGCGCGTTTGTGATTAAACCGAGAACTCCGTTGTCGTTGCTTCCCCACACGAACACATCCCCGACCCCGTCGATGTTCATCTCCACAGATATCGTCGCGGGTACTATCACGGCGTCCCCGCTGCGTCTCGCGAGAAAAGTGGTGCCTCTGTGATGACTCTGTGTGCCTCTGTGTGTGCGCAGCCTGAAGAGATCTGAGGGTGCCTACTCGTTCCCCTGCGGGATTTTCGGGGATCGATTTTCGGAATAACAACGCTGATTCACTCCCGGCTGCGCTTTCTGGCAGGCGGCGCCATGTCCCTCGCGGTCGCGACGCCAGGCGGGGTCGTCCCCTCGCGGCGAGGTAAGCTTCCCTCGCGGTGTCGCGGTAGGGGGACAGGAGATGTGGCGACACACGTGTTGCTTCCCGATGCCAAATGTTGGGGACCTTTTCCGCGTCGCAGTGCTCGGCATCGTCGACGCCCAGTCGCCGCGGGTTCCTCCGCGCCTCTAGTTTCCGACGAGCCGCGCCTCGACCTGGTGGTGTTCACGGTGATCGTGGACGACCTTGTGTTTCCAGACGGCACGACGTCGATGGGGGTGTTGGGAGGCGGTGGCCCGCAGACCGCGTTCGGGTTCAGAACACATTTCGGTAATTTTTCGGTGGGCATCGCCGCCGGGGTCGGGCCCGATTTCCCGGAACAGTGCGCTGACTGGCTCGACACAAACGGTGTGGATACGGAAGGCCTGGCGCTGGTGCTGGATGCCGATACGACCGAAAGCGAAGAAAGCACGTCAACCGAAAAAGAAAAAGGAGGCGTGGCGCTGGTGTTGGATACCGATAAACAAGAAAAAGAAAAAAAAGGCGTTTCGTGGGAAGGCGGCGGCGCGTCGGCTTCGTCGTTTCGCCGTCGCGGCGAGACACTCGACGACGACGACTCTAAAAGATACCTCCCCACGCCTCGGGCGTGGCAGATCACGGAGCACGACGGTGCGCGGACACAGGTGTGGCGCACTCGTCCGTCTCCAGGCCTATACGCCATGCTCCGCCCACCATTCTCCACGCTTCCGGCGAAATATAAAAACGCAAAAGCCTTCCACGTGGGCGTGCACCCCGAACGACCCGATTTGGACCTCCTTCTCGCGCTGCGGAACTCGCGCGGCGGCGAAATTTTGATAAGCGTCGAACCGTTCACCTCAGCGTTGAATCCCGTATCAAATGAATTATTAACGCAGCTTTGTAGTGTGTGCGACGTGTTCTCTCCGAACGAACTGGAAGCCGTGTCCTTGGTGGGTTCGGGGAACCCGGTGGAGCTGTGCGAGCGCTTGGCGGCGTTTGGGGCGAAAATCGTTTGTCTCCGGCGAGGAGAACTCGGCGCCGTGGTGCTGGACACCCGAATTTCGCCGAACGAAACCTGGAGCGTCCCCGCGTACCTACGCGATTCGGAAACATCCGATGTCACCGGGTGCGGCAACGCGTTCTGCGGAGCCTTCCTCGCGTCCCTTTTGCACGGCGAAGGTGTGGCGGCTGCGGCGTGCTGGGGAAGCGCGGCGGCGAGCGTGATGGCGGAAAACGCGGGGGTGCCCACTGTGCCTGCCGGCGACGCGCAAACGAGAAACGAAGTACAAAAGAGATGCGAAGCGCTGCTGGTGAAAACGAAACGAATAAAATAGGAGTAGTTAAAGGTGCGACAAGTACGTAGTGTTTGTAGTGCCGGCGATCGTGATTAGTATTTACAGTGTGTCTCTCAGCGTTTCCCCTTGTACAGCCCGTCGATCTCGCCCTGGAACGCTTTGTAGATGTTTTGTCGTTTCAGCTTGAACGCGGCGGTGACCATGTCGTTCTCCGGGGTCCACGGCTCAAGCGCTAACGCGACTCGTTTCGGAACTTCGAACGGCGCCAGTTTGCCTTTCGCGAGCGTCGCGATTTCAGCCTGATTGTAAAAAAAAAGTGTCAGTCTTTCGTAATGTGTATGAGTAATTACTCTGGGGACAATCGGCAAACAGTGTGAAGGATTTGGGAAATGCATACGTACCTGCACCGCTTCCGCCATGGCTTTCGATTGCACCAGCGATTCCACGGCTTGGTCGCCCATGTTCAGCCTTTTCGCCATCGCCTCAAACGGCTTCGGGTTCACCACGACAAGCGCCACGCAGTGTGACTCCGTTGATTTGGCGTAGCAAAGCGCGGACGCCACGAGCGGCGATTGCTTCATCACGTTTTCCACTTTCGAAAGCGCGACGTACTCGCCTTGCTGGAGCTTCACGAGGTCTTTCTTGCGGTCCACGATTAGGAGTTGCCCGCGATCGGTGAAGGCGCCGATATCGCCGGTGTGGAAATACCGGATGCCGTCGATTACTGAGAATTCGCTTGCGTTTTTACCCTCCAAATCAGCATCGCGCATGTGTTTCGCGATGTAGTACCCCTGGCACACCACCGGGCCTCCGATTAGGACTTCGCCTCGCGGCATACCAATCGCCGGGTCCCGGACGTCACTGAAGCGGTACCCGCCTTCGTCCCAGTCCTTCAGAGTGACCCTGGTGGAACTGAGCACTTGTCCGACGCCTTCGTCCGTGTCGTCGAAGGACGAAATCGTCCCGGCGCTGCCCGTTTCGGTGAGCCCGTACCCCTGCCGCAACGGGCACCGGAAACAGGTTTGCATGAACACCTGATACCAATAAAAGAAAGCGTCAGTCTTGTATGGGCACAGTTAATAGTCCCTTCTGGTACGAGTATGGGCAAACAGGGAGGCGGGAAGTGGGAAATAAAATCCGTACCTGGGTTTCCCTGCTCAGCGGCGCGCTTCCCGAAATCATCAACCGCACCCGGCCGCCGATGAGCTTCTGGACCTTCTTGAACACCAGCGTGTTGTACAACCACGGCGCGCCGCACCTCCCGTTGTGGAACTCGCGTTCCCCCGCGGCGAGCCCGGCGTTTATCACGGCTCGCAACGTAGCACTCGCGCCCGCGAACTTTGCCTGCACGGCTTGCCGCACTCGGTCCAGCACCGCTGGGGCGAACACCATGAACGTGGGCCGCAGGGTCGGGGCGTCGCCCCTGGTACCCACGGCCAGCTTCAAACCCGTGTCCGTGAGCGTCTGCGGGCTTCCGTATCCGATCGCCGCGCCGGTCGCGAGCATCACCATCTCCGCGGCCATCTCCATGATGTGCGCCAGCGGGAGGTACGCCAGGTACACGTCCTTGTTCGTGAAGTCGCCCGCGTGCGCCAAGCCGGCCATGGTGGCGCACACGTTGCTGTGCGAAAGCACGACGCCCTTGGGCGCCCCGGTGGTGCCTGACGTGTACATCACCACGGCGACGTCTTCGCGCTTGGGGGGCGTGGGGTCCACGGGTTTCCGCGCGCCTCGTGCTGCGACGTCCCGCAGCGCTTCGTGCGTCACCGACCGGGGAAGCTTTTTCAGCAAGTCCACAGGGACGTCGCCCATCGTCACGCAGTACTTCAGCGAAGGGCAGTCGAGGGCGACCGTTAACAGGTTCTTAAGCAATTTCCCGTCGCAAATCACAACCTCCGCCTGCGTTTGGTTCACCCCGTGCCCTAAACCCTCCGGTCCTAACGTGGCGTAAATAGTCACCACGGCGGCGCCCCGGGAGAAAACAGCCTGCGCCGCGAGCTGATACCGGTAAAAGAAAGGGTCAGTCGGAGGTCTTGTACGGGCAGACGTAAGACTTCCCTTCGTCAGGACGAGTATATCGCGATGTATGGACAAACAGTCACCAGCTGAGAGATAAAACAGGGAGGCCGGGACTTGGCAAACGCCCTCCGGCCGTACCTGCCACTCCATCTTCGTGTCGGCGTAAATCACGACCCGGTCGCCGGGTTTCACGCCCGCTAAATCCACCAACCCGCTCGCCACGTTCTGCACTCGTTGCTTGACTTGCGTGAACGTGCTCCACTTGTACTCGCTCAGGGTGAGTTTCTCGAACCCGCCAACCGTGGCGGACGAAACAACGGACCGCTCGCCCATCGCGGGGCGGCCCCCGTTCGTGGAAACCGCGTACTCGAACACATCGAAAACGGTGTGGCACCCGTTGAACGGGGTGTCTTGTAAAACCGGGACGTCCGCGTTTCGCCACACGGTGTCACCGCTGGGCGAGGTTGTTGGGATGCTATACGGACCGTCGCGTTTAGGGTAAAACGGGCGGTCGCTCTGGGTAATAAGTGGTGGGCAGGGAAAAGGGAAGGTCAGCGGCCACACGCTGACGGGGCAGATTCGATCGACGCGGAACGAAACGAGGGAAACGTGTGGGTTTGAGGGTCCCGAACGCGTCGCCGCGAGGCCAGGGCTTGGCGCGGCGGCGTACCTGGAAGAACCCGAAGCAGTCGTCGAGGCCCATGGCTGGTCAAGGGTGGACGCAGAGGTGGTCTGAGCGGGACGATCTGACGAAGCATTTTGGGATGCTTCAGGTTTTTATGGGTCCGGCCGAAAAAAATCCTTCAGTTAACCGCTAGCAACTCGACGTCGAACACCAGCGTCGCGTCTCCCGGGATCTCCGGGGGTGAGCCTCGCTTGCCGTACCCGAGCTTGGGAGGAATAATTAGTGTTCGTTTCCCCCCCACGCGCATACCTAAAATTCCGGTGTCCCACCCCTTGATCACCTCACCCGCACCTAACGTGAATTCGAAACGCGACGCAGCGTCGAATTCCGATCCATCTGATGCTAGCGTGCCGCGGTACTTCATCGTGACCTCGGAACCGCGCTCCGCGCAATCCCCGTCCCCAGCGCGAATCTCGGTCATGTCAATCTGCTCGTCCTTGGGCACCTCGAAATGCACCCCGGGAAGGGTAAAGGACTGGCCTTTCTGCGCGAGCTTGCCTTTATCCACGCCCTGCTTCAGCGCTTTCTTCAGCGCGTTCGCGTTGTCGAACGCGAATTCCGCCTTGAGATGCTTAACAATCGCCTGGCGTGAGGACCCGGAGGGGTCCGCCAAAGTAGTCACCGCGACGACGATCTTGTCCAGGGTAGTCTTCGGAGGCGCCATGGGGCCGTTGGACGCGCGCGGAGACACGCGCAGGACAGTGCGGCGAGCAAGCGCGAGGGAGCAACGAAGGAAATAAAATGAGGCAAGGTCCAAATCAACTTTTCAGGTCAGAGAAACGGCTGACACCTTGACAACCTCGCGCTACCTAGTGTCACCGCATGCGCGCGAGGGGTGACCTCGCGACATCTCGCGGCCAGTCGTACCCGTACCCGGCCTGTAGAGGACTACGCCCAGTGGGAGATGCCCAGGTCGCCATGGCGCTGACTCCGATAACTCTTCTGCGACTCGGCGTGGCGCAGGAACCGCCGTCCAGCTCGATTCCGTTTTCGTTTTCCAGGCCGTGTTTTTTTCTTTTCTTCGTACCAGTACCAGTACCAGCGTCGCGCCCCGAACTCGCCTCACCACCATCGCCTTCCTGGACTTTCCACAACACCCTTGGTTTGACTTGCTCGCCCCCGAACCGCTCCGAACCGCTTCGAATCACGCTCAGCAAGTTCCCGAACGGCGTCAGCACCGGTCGCGGCGCGAACGAGTTACTTAACTCGTGTTGCGCGTTCGCCGACGACTTTGACGACTTTGTGTTTGCGTCGGGCGGCGTGGAGTCTTTGGTTTGTTTCGTCGCCGCGCTCGCCCCGGAATTCCCTCGGACAACACGACCGACCCCCACCACGGTTCCCAGAATCGTCCTCAAAGCCCGGGCCGGGACCCCCCCAGACCCGGTTCTCGGTTTCGACCCAGGCGCCAAATCACGGACCCGGCGCAGAAACGACGAAACGTCCAAAACGGTTTTCCCCGCGCCGCGAATCGCGTCAACCGCTGAGATAAATAAAGAAAGTGTCAGTCGTGTATGGGCTTACAGTGTGTCCGGATTTGGGAAATGCAATTCGTACCTTCTCCAGCTCCGGGCGCCACTGTGATTAATTTGGTTCGCCCGGGGCTGGTGAGCAGAGTCAACGCGCACCGCCGCAAAACGTCGCTGGGGCGGAAACGAAGACTGGGCATGGGCTTGTGAAGACGTGTGTTGCACAATGGGCTTCGGGACGCGTCTTTGGCGGAGGTGACTTCTTTTTTCGTGTCGGAGGCCACCGCTTCGTTCTTCTTTTCGCGAAAAGAAAAAGCAGAACCCGAAACCGGCGCGTCCACCAGCAGCGCGTCCCACACCCGCAGTGTGACCTCGGTGGGCGCGGTGCCGACCATCACACAAAGCAGCCACCGCGGACAAAAGCACTTCACGGAAAACCCGTGCAGTTCTAACGACGCGTGCGCATCCGGCGCGAGTTCCAGGAACTCGGAGTCCAGCAAGTCCAAGTCGTGCCGCAGGTTCGCCAGGCCGGGCGCGAAGTAGTTGGGCAACACGTCCGTCAGGATGGATCGCATTAACCAAAAGCACTGCTCCTCGAGTTGGTGCTGACAACTCGAGTTGTCGTTGTCCAAACCCAGGCCAGAAGACTCGAGCACCAGCAAGCAAAAACCGCACACGAAATTCATACCCTGCGTGTACCCGATCTCGGGCACCGCCAACGCCAGCGCGGAAAGCACTCGGCGTAAGGGTTGCAGCTTTTGGCCGTATTCGGTTTTTGTTTCAGAAGTAGTGGTATCTGTGCTGTTTTCGGTTTCGTCACGGCCGGTTTGCGGAGCAGTATCATCATCATCATCATCACCACCTGTTCGAAACTCCGGGTGATTGGGGAACGTGCGCTCCAGGTCCAGTTCTATCTGGTGCAGGTGTTGCCGAAGCGCGCGTTGAGTTTTTTTTTTTTCGTCCTCCGCCGCCGTCCCATCTTCCACAAGCAAAAGCGCGTCCCTCAAAAAATCCGCGTAAGTTACCGCCGAGCCCAGCATTTTCGCCCTCGCGCCGGACCAGGCCATCCACAGGCGCGCGCGGGAACGTCGGCCGACGCCACTGCGAGAGGCGGGAGGTAGGCCGAGAGGTCAGAGGTGAAATACGGTAAAAAAGCGAAAACCGAAAGGCGCGGGCCGAGCTGTCGCGATGGGCGTTCGTAAATTTGCGGGACGCGACGGCGACGGGAGGCTGAGGACGGGATGATGTTTACACGCACTTGACCCGGACGAACGCCCTGACGTCCTCCGACCTCGATTCCAGGTTCACACTGAGGTCCGATGCTTTCCCCTCGAACGCCGCCCACGCGGCGTAACATCGAAGACCCGAGTTGACCAACTTCACGGGAGCTTTTTCCTCGAGCTCGAACCCGAGGTCGTCGAGATGTGTGAGCTCGGGGACGCGGTTCGAGGTTTCAAACGCGGCGACGTTCCCGTCCAACACGCGCGCGCGCTTCCCAGTGCCGTCACTATCCAGGGACTGGCGTCCCCGCTTTGTGCCCGGCATCAAAGCGAGTCCTCGCGCTGTGCCAAAGTGCCGCGGCTCTCGTTGTCTCGTACCCCTTCTCGAAAAAAAGAAAAAACGCTGGAGAACGAAAAAAGAAGTTTAGGAAAGTCAACATCTGTTTGAATCAGAACGGGGCGCGAGTCGTCAGGGCCACGGCGTTGCGACGGTCCAGTCGCGATGGGTTTGCTGACCATCATCAAGAAGGTCAAGGCGAAGGAGAAGGAGGTCCGGGTGTTGATGGTTGGTTTGGATAATGCGGGGAAAACAACCATCGTAAAGCGCGTCAACGGTGAGGACATCAGCACCATCTCCCCCACGCTCGGGTTCAACATCAAAACCATGAGTTTCCGTGGGTACCGCATGAACATATGGGACGTGGGTGGGCAAAAAACGTTGCGGTCGTACTGGAGAAACTACTACGAAGCCACGGACGGGATGGTGTGGGTGGTGGACAGCGCGGATGTGCGTCGTTTGCGAGACTGTAAGGATGAGCTTCACAAGCTTCTCGGGGAGGAAAAACTCGCGGGGTCGAGTTTGTTGATCTTCGCGAACAAACAAGACATCCCCGGCGCGCTTACTAAAAAGGAAATCGCTCAGGTGCTGGAGCTGGACCAGTTCGGAAAAAGACACTGGCACATCGAGGGCTGCAGCGCGGTTACCGGCGACGGGTTGCTGGAGGGGTTCGACTGGTGCGTGAAGGATATCGGCGCGCGGATATACATGCACGATTAGACAAAGAATGCACGAATAGACAAAGACGATTAGAAAAAGACGTCAGACGATTTCGAAATTGCGCATAAATACATCTGTAACAAATCGTTCGTGTTCAACTGAATTAAACGTCCCTCAACGCCCGTCTCAGCGGTCCTTTCCCTTCGCCTTCGTCATCCGAATTGTCCGACGATTTTTCCGCTTCGGCGAACGCGGCGCCCAACTCGGTCGCGGCGGCGTCAAACGCGGCGGTTACTTTCACCGAGGCGTCGTCGAACGTCTTTTTGGTCTCCGCTGCCGCGTCCTCCCTGGTTATTAACGACACGGAGCCTTTCCCTTCCCCGCTGTCACTCCCTCCAGCCCTCTCTTGACTCATGGCTCTTAACGTTTTAATCGCCAGCGGTCCGTCGAACAGGTGGTGTTTCAGGCCGAAAAACAGCCGCGAGATGTTAAACACGAAAAAGCAACACCACACCCCCTCCACGGTGTTCCCCCACAGTTTAAGCGCGCCAATCATAAACGTGGTTGACACGAACATCCCCCCCGCTAGCCGCAGAAACGCCTGGTGGCCTTGCATCAGCCCCTCGCACACGAAAACTAAACCGTTCAAAGGCATCTGCACGGCGCCGATCAACACGGGCAAGCGCGCCATTTCCTGAACCCCCTGAAGCGGCGTGAAAAACGGCAGCAGCGGTAGCATGCACGACTGTAAACACCCCAGGAAGCACCCTAACAGGAAACCCCAGACTAGTAAGCGGTCTGCTACTTTCTTGGCTTCAAAAACCCCCCCGTCGGGTCCGCTCATGGACGAGTTTAGCCTTTGCGGAATCAGAATCGAGGCTAACGTTGACAGCGCTAGGACCGCGATCAATCCGAGTTGGAACATCTGCGCGCTCACGGTGTGCGCCGCCGCCGCCGTGCCGGTGGCGTCCATCGTGAGGATGGCCCTCATGACCGCGATGAACGTGATGTTCTGCGCGATTGACCGTAACTGCACCGCCGCGCCCCCCACCATCAGTTTTCCGATGTTGCTCCAGGACGGTACCCGGAACAGGCTCTTGACCGTGACTATTTTTCGTTTCAACATCGTTCTTATGTACATCGCGGCGGAGGTTACCTCGGACGCGCTCGTCGCGAGCGCCGCGCCCGCGACGCCCAAGGCTTTTATGGAACCCATCCCGAATATCAAAATCGGGTCTAACACAAGGTTGATCATCTGCGCTGCTACTGTGATTTTCATTGGCGTGGTGACGTCCAGCGTCCCGCGGAACGCGGCAAACCCCACGGTGGAGATGATAGCCGGGATGAACGTAAGCGCGCGGTATCCGATGTACGGCGCGGCTTGCACCGCGGTTGGAGTTCCTGGAACGATGCCAACGATTGACAAGCACCTGTCCTGCATGAATGTCAGGAGGAGCATGCCGAAAAGCCCGACTAACGAGGCGACGAAAATCGCCTCGCCCGTCGCGCGCTGCACCTCCTCCGTGTCCCCAGACGCCGCGGCTTTCGCCACGACCGGTGCGATTATCGACGGCACGAAGGAAATGATCCAAAACGCGCTTTGAAAAACCTGGTTCGCCGCGCCCTGCGCCGCCAACGCCACCGCGCTTCCCATGCGTCCCACCCAGAACACATCAACCGCGCCTACCAGGGGGATTATTAGGAAATTTAGCATAGCGGGGATGAACAGTTTCAGGATCTGTTTATCGATGGCGTCGTTCGCGGGAAGCGCGTCTTTCCAGAAGTTCACCCGGCCCGCTTGATCCGTCGGTTCTTCTGTGTCAACAGACTCCATCGGGTCCTCCGATGAGATCGCGATCGCAGCAGCCGCGGGTCGAGGCGTCGCGCGCACCGCCACGCGCCGTCGCGTCGTGCTCCACTTCGACGAAGTGGCAGAAACAGACGTGGGCACGCGAAATCGGTTGTTAATCGCGGCGGTGTCGCGCGCGCGAGGCGCGCGCACGCGAGGCGCGCGCACGCGAGCGCTCACCGCCGGCGGCGCCCTCACGCGCGCGATCGCCGCGGATATCATCGTGACGTGATTAGATACGCGCGTGCAACGAACGACCTGTGCGGTGTTCGCGCGTGCGCGAGTGAGCCTTTCCAGAGCGAGGCGGGTAACTGTTCGGGGCCGTGACGTAGCTGATCTTCCCGGCATTATTCGTGACGAGGTGAAACGTGGAAGAGTTCTCCGCTGTTGGAAATGAGCCTCTGGGAATCGACTGACGCGCGGACTATACAATGAGAAGCGCACGGTGTGTATTGATTGTGAATGCAATAACAACGAAACCCACCCCGGGGGTGCGGGTGCGTCTTTCCGTCCCCTTTTCGAAGGACACTCTTTGTGTGTTCCGTGTCTGATCCGTCACTCGGGCGCGCGGAGTGCGTCTTTTTCTTTTCTTTACGCTTTCTTTTGTGGAAGCAAAATTCATTTCGTCACTTCATTCTTCACTTCCGCTCATAGCTTGCTCCTCGTTTCACCCCGCGCCCCCCCACCCCCTCACCTGAGCAGCGCAATCGCCCCCTCCACGCAATGGCACTTCTTCAAGGCCTGCGTGTCAACCGGCACTTTGCGCGTCGCCGCGTTTTTACAAACGTCCCTCTCCTCCTCCGTGCCGCTTTCGCACATGGCGCCGACCACCTTCCCGCCGTCGATCCAAAACGCGCACAGCTTCGGCGCGAAGTCGCCCACCACCACGACGTCCGCGGTGTCCCTCGCAAACCCCCAGAACGCCCAGTTCAGCGCCCTCGCCTGGTCCTTCTGCTCGAACACGCGCGAGTAGAAGAACGGGAAGTATTTGTATTCCGTTGCGAAGGTGTCGTCAAGCACGGCGGCGGCGCAGTGCGCGGCGGAACTCCGGGCGTGCGCCACGTGCTCCATCCGCGTCTGCGAAACCGTCTCGCCGTCGGCGATTGAAAACGCCGCGATGTCCCCGACCGCGTAGACTGTTTTTGTAAAAGAAAAGTGTCAGTATATAAGCAAACAGTCTTGGGATTTGGTGAAATACAATACGTACCTGTTTTGTCCGCGACGCCAGCACCTGACGCACAGAACATCCCGTCCACGGCGATGCCCCCCGGGCTTCGTGGGTCAGGTGTGGAGTCAAGGCCGTCGAAGGGCGCGTAGTTCGCGCCGGCGCCGACGCCGACGACGACCAAGTCGGTTTCCAGGACCTCGCCGTCCGCGAGCGTCACGCTGGCCACCGCACCGTCGTCACCCGCGTTGATGGCCTTTACCTTCGCGTTGCGATAGAACGCCACGCCCTTGGTTTCGAAGAACTGCTCGTACTTCTGTGCTATTTCTGAATTCCATAGGCGGGCCATTACGTGCGGCTCCATTAAAACCACCCTCGGGTTCATTCCGCGCGCCGCGAGCGCCGCGGAGACTTCCAACCCGATGTACCCGCCTCCAATCACCACCGGCTGTTTTTTCGCGGTGCTCATCGCCTCCGCGAGCGCCAACGCATCAGCGTTGTTTCGGACGTAGTGCACCCCGGACAGCCCTCCGCCGATTGAGGCGGGAAGCTTAAGCGCGGTGCACCCGATGGCGACTACTAGCTTGTCGTATGAGGTCACATCACCCGCATCCGTGGTCACCGTTTGATTGGCCTTGTCCCACCCCACAACCGTCGTGCCCAGCTTAAGCGTTATGCCTTTCTCGGTGTACCACTCCTCGGTTTGCCGCTCGCCGCCGCCGCCAACACTGGTGTGGAAGCCGGGCAAACGCGCGGGGGACTCGGCGTGCAGCACTGCCTTGGTCAGTGCCGGTCGTTCATACGGCGCCACGTTTTCCGAGCTGATGATGGTCAGTGCCGCCCCGGGGGCGTTCGCCGCGACCATTGCTCGGGCGAAGTAACCAGCGGAAACGCCGCCGCCCACAACCACGATCTTCTTCGCAACAGAAGGGCTCATGCTGCTGCTCTGTTGTGTGGATGCAGATGAGGGGCGGAAGAAGTGCGCGTGAAGGTGACGTCGACCCTTTTTCACTGCAGGTCTGCAGAAAGAGAAAGCGGGCGACGCTTGGAGTGGCGAGCTGACGAAACCGCCGTGAGCGAAGAAAACCGCGGTGAGAGGGCGTGTTTGCAGCGCGAGCATGGTGGCGGTGCGCGGCGAGCGGTGTCCTCGCCAGGGCGGAGCCGCGCTTCAAGCTTCCAAGGGTTCAGCTCTGGCTTTTGGCTCAGGTCACCCGCCCAGGCGCGTGTCTCGGCCCGTCCCAGGCGAGCGTTTCCTCCAAGAGAACGGCGAGTCGATGAGGACCATTCAATTTTCTTGGATGAGATGAAGAAAATTGTCGAACAAAAGAAGAGCTGCGCGGGGTGTTGAACCCATTGGGTGCGGCCCCGATGGTGTCCCAGGTGCGGTGGGTCGCCGCGGTGGCCACCCTGGCGGTGGCGTTGCTGTTCGGGACTGTTTCTGCGACAGAGTCCAACTTTACCACCAGCAAGGGCGGTTTCCTGAGCTTCGACGACGTCAAAGGTAAGCCGTACGAAGTGGATTTCGACGGCCGATCCTTCGCGGTGGGTGGGCAACGCACGTTGTGGGTCTCCGGCTCGGTGCACCCCGCGCGCGTACCCCCCGGGGAGTGGTTGTCCACGTTACAGCTGATGAAAGCCAACGGGCTGAACATGGTGCAGATATACGTCTTCTGGAACATGTACGAACCGACGGCGTCGGGGATGGGCGATCCGACCAACACGGATTGGGGGGCGGTTGATTTGAAAAAGTTCGTCGCGCTCGCGGGCGACGTCGGGCTTTTTGTTAACTTGAGAGTGGGCCCGTACGTGTGCGCGGAGTGGAAGTTCGGGGGCTTGCCGCTTTGGCTGATGAACAATACGAAATATCCAACTTTGCGCTTGCGAACCAACGAACCGACTTGGATGGCGTTAACGGGGGATTGGTTCCAGCGCGTGACGTACGAGGTGGCCGAATTCTTGGCGCCCCTGGGCGGCCCGATCGTTTTGACGCAAGTCGAAAACGAACTCGCGTGGGACGCGCCTGTGGAGTACGTGGAGTGGGCCGGAACCATGGCACGGGCGGCGCTTGTTAACGCGGTTCACAAGGCGACGAGCGGGTTGTCGGCGGGCACAAGCGACGACACTGACGAAATCGTCGCGAAGAACAGCCTGGCGTTCACGAACGCCGAGGACGCGCGCATAATTCCCGTGCTGATGTGCGAAGGCTCGGTTTCCAAAAACACCGTCCCCGCGTGCAACGGCCCTACGTGTGCGGAGTACCTTACGGACCAGCACTCACGAGCGGACATGAACATCGAAAGCGACGACGACGGGAGTGGGTACGAAAAAAAAGTACTGGTGGATTACCCGGGCGTGTGGACCGAGAACGAGGGCGGGTACCAGACCTGGGGCGGGAGCGCGGAGAAACCCACGGCGTACTTCTGGGGCAGGGGCGCGGATGACCTGGCGTGGGCGTCCATGCGCTGGTTCGCCAGGGGCGGGTCGCACATGAACTACTACATGTTCGCGGGGGGGAACAACTTCGGCACCACAGAAGGCGACGCGATGCAAACGGCGTACGCCACGGATGTCAACGTGTGTCCCGACGGACTCCCGAACGAACCCAAGTTTTCGCACCTGGGAAACATGCACGCGGCGCTCAAGAAAGTCGCGCCCGCGCTTCTCGGCGTTCAGGCGCAGGTGGGCAAGGCGGTGTTCCTGCCGCACCGCGGAGTGCTCGTCGCGGATGACGACGGGGACGGCGTGTGGGACGGCGCGACGCATGTGCCGCTGACGTACGGCGCGCTGACTGGGAACGGCGAGTTGGGGGTGGGAGGTGGGAAAAAGGAAAGGAGTGATAAAAAAAGTTTGATCCGGCAAAGGGCGACGTCGGCGAGGAGTTCTACGCGTGTGAGGAGTTCTACGCTTTCCAAATCCCTTTCCAAAAAGGACGAAAAAGGACGAAGGAAGCACGGCGCGCTTTTGCACAACACGCTTTTGGTTGATTCGCTTGGAATGAACAGCGGAGTGGTGAGTGATGTGTTTGTTTCCGAGGCGAGTGACGCATTCACCGAGGTGTCGTCGCGTCCGGATTTCGTCCAGTCCACGAAACAGGAAGGCTTCGGCGAGGTTTCCGGGAACGTCGTGGCGTTTGAGTACGACTCTGAGTTTGACGATTCCTTTGTTGCGTTTTTAGAAAACAACTCGCCGAGAGCGGTGGTGGCTGATTTTCGGGGCGGCGCGTTCCAGCTGAACTCGTATTCATCGGTGTTGGTTGTGGGTGACATGGGCGACTTGCGAAGCGGGAACGGGGGTATGGAAGTTGTTTACAACACGTCGCAGGTGCCCGTGGTAAAGCATCTGCGCAAGGTTAAAAAAGACGTCGCGAAGTTGTTCGACCTTCGAGTTTGGAATGAACCGATCGCGCTGGACCCGGGTATGCTTTCGCGCACGAAGTCGGTCACGTCGCAATACCCGCTTCCCCAAATTGCGCTTACCGGGGACACGTCCGAGTACCTGTGGTACCACGCCTCGTTCCAAGCCCCGTCCAATTTCGACGAAAGCGACGGCGACGTTTTGCCACCCGTGTTGTGGCTGAAAATAATCGGCAGAGCCGCCAACGTCTACTCCGTGTTTATCGACGGCTTCCCGGTGGAATCCGTGGCGGACGAAACGCACTCGCCGTCCAGTCAGAACCAGGAAATCGAACATTGGGTGTCCCTAGGGCGACACGCGAAGTCGCACGTCCGGACCCTCGCGATTCTTTCGGAAAGCCTGGGGGTTTCGAACTACCCGATTTTCCCAAACACCGCGCCGTCGGATTTCGAAAAAGGTGTCGTGTACGCCGAAGTGAAGCGCGAAGGTACGTCCACACGTTTCCCAAATCCCTCCGACTGTTTTGACAGTTGTCCGCCCGTATCTACTGTTTACTACATACGTCACAAACGCGCGGTTTCACCTCCAACGCTGGTGACTGTTTGTCCATACATTGCGATACACATTCTACTTGCACATACAATACTGACACTTTTCTGGCAAAACTCCAAAGACAACGACGAGATTTTGCCGTTTCTTACCATAAAGAACGCGGATACCGTGGGGGATACGTGGCGCATGCGCGTGGGCTTGTACGGCGAGCAGATGCGCTTGTTTGATCCAAGTCAAACAAAAACGTCGTCCACGCGCTGGTCGTCTGTGGAACCGAAAGCGCGCGTCGACGGCGTGACTTGGGTCTCCGCGAAGTTTTCAATGCCGAGCGACTGGGACCGGCGCAAGGAAACCGTGTTGCTTGACGCGTCTTCCATGGGCAGAGGGCACGTCTGGGTGAACGGCCACGACCTCGGGAGGTACTGGAACCTACTTCGCAAGGACGAGTCCTTGACGCAAACGCAGCGGTTCTACGTCGTTCCAAACGAGTGGCTGCGTTTACACGCGGGCGACGCGAACGAAGTCGTGTTTGCGGAAATCGCGGGCGCTTTCGTGGACGCGACGATCGCGACGTCGTCCATGGAACGCGTCGCGCCGGAAGAAGCGGAGTCCGCGGCGTTCGCGGTGACGGGGGGAGGACAAAAAGCGTGCGAGTTCTAGTATCTCGGACCCCTAGTATCTAGTCTAATTAATATCCTACATAACGATCTATCATCATAGGTTAACCTTTGCGCTCGCTTCTCTTTTAGACTAGTTTAACTTGAGCCGTGATTTTTCCACCAGCGCGACGTACGCGTTTAGTTTCTCTCGGACATCCTGCACGGAGTATGTCAAGCCTTGTGATGTGATCCGGGTATCCCCCCTTAATCCCATCCCTATCCCGTCGCTTAGCAGTCGCAGGGACAGCAACGCGTCCGTGGACGGCGGCGCCCGCGGGTCGTTGAAGCACGAAAACACAAAGCACAGAAAATCGTTCGTCCGCTCCACGCCGCCGAGTCGTTTGCCCGTCTCGGCGTTCGTGTCACGCGACCCTCTCGTTTCCTCGCTCACCGAGCTCCACACCACCTGTTCCCAGTCCTGCAAATCAGGTGCGTCGATGAACCGGTCCAGCCGTGTTGCCGCCGCGGGAAGGTCACTCAGCGCGCCGCTCGCCAAACGTTTCCTCATCTCCCGAAGCGGAGGCGCCGTGCCGAGTTGCACGCTCAACCGCAGCGCCTGGTCCACCAACTCAAGCTCGTCCGCGGCGTCCCTGACTTGCGTTATGATCGCGTCCAGGGAAACGAAGCTCGCGACGTCCGCCGCGAACGAAATGTTCGGGGTAAGCAGCGCAACACCCGTGCACACGCTGGCCACACCGCCGAGAAACGCGGCGCGGCGGGACGTGCCGTCTTGCGGTGCCGTCACGGCATTTGCCGAGACACCTTCGCCGCGTCGGCCAACAGCGGGCGGCCCCTTGGTTCGGCCAGAAGTACTAGGTGTATGCACCACGCGTGCCGCGAAAATCGAGCGTGCGACTGCGACGGGCATCGCGCGCGGGAGTGCGGGTTGGGCGTCGGAGGAGGATAACAAAAGCGCGGTGGACACGTCTGGTCCAGTCAGCAAGGCAGAAGAAGTCGTTTTCCGAAACAGCCATCGTCGCGTGGGTCGCACTTGACAGGCGCGCGTGGTCATGTCTGCGCTGGTGGTTTCGTCGCCCCGCGCGGTCGCCTCACCCTATGGGGCGTTCCTTCCCCTGCAGCGTCGCGCTTCTCCCTCCCGGTCGACTTCCGTTCGCGTCCGAGCCGAGACCATCAGGGTGTGCGTTAACAAAGAATGCAAGAGGGCGGGGTCGTTGAAGACGTGCAAGATGCTGCAAGGGATTTCACAAGGGACTGGAGTCAAGATTGAGGAGGTTCTTTGTCTGGACGAGTGCGGCATGGGACCGAACGTGGAAATCGCGGGTAGGATAGTGAACGGCGTGAAGACCGAGGCGGACGTCAAGGCGGTTTTCGATTGGACGAGAACCGAATTTGCCACCGAGGAGGAAGAGGAGAAACAGGACGAAGAAGGCGACGTGTGATGCAAACCTAATGAGCTACTGTTTGACCACCTTCGTCTCTACTTGCGCGGCTTTTTCGTGTCTCCTTTTTTCTTCGGGGCGGAACATGGCGTGCTGCTGATGATGTTCAAAGCACGACCGCGTTCGAACTCCACGTTCTCTTCCTGGGCGAGTTTTAAAGCGCGTTTTTCCAGTTGGCTCAACTTCCCCGAAAGCGCATCCGCCCCGACCCCACCTCCCGGCATCACACCTCAGGGAAACCTGGAAGGCGTCCGCGGCGCCACGAAGTCGCTACCGCTCCCGACCGACCCCGGGTACGGGTGACACGACGGTGGCCTGCGCCTCGTGGAATGCTTGTTCTTGAGAAAGCGCGCCAGTCTTGACAGTAAAATCTGCCGGCAAACGAAAATCCCGAAAAGCTGAACAGGAGGCGGTGACAATCACAATTCAACCCTGCATTCGATCCGGCGAGCGCGCCCCCGCACACCGCGGTGCACACCGTTCGCGGTCTTCTCCGTCCCCCCAGGCTCGTCCAATCGCCCGCGCGATGTCCGAACTCGACGTCGCCGCGCAGCAGGCGAGGATCAACCAGCTCGCGCTTCTTGATGTGGACGCATTGGCGGAGGAACAAAGGCTTGGCCGAAATGAGATGCTGAGGCTTCCTGATCTCATCAAGAAAGCCGTGGAGGACGCGGAGTACGCGCGCGCGGCGACGCTGCAGCAGCGCATTCCGTATTGGAAACAGAGGTTCGAGGAACTAGCCGCGGCGAGGGCGATGTCCGTTCGCTTAAAACGCCGGAAAGACCCCGCGGCGCTTCTTGATGCGACCGAATTAACCGAGAACGCAGCTTCGGTGTGGTCCACGCGCGTCCAGGACGTGTGCGTTTCGCTCGCGGCGCCGGTGAACACCGCGCTCGCGGTGATCGCGGAAGGGCTGCGTTTAGCCGCTTCCGAGGGGGTGTACGAAATAAAAATCAGAAGAGCCCCTGACGTGACCGAGGTATTGAAATCGAAGCACGTCTGGGACCCGGATTTGAGTAACTCGCGCGCCGAGCACGAATTGCGAAGAGCGGCGTCGTACGGCGACACGGCGTACCAGGAAAAGCACGAAAAGCACGTCCACTCCGTGACACGGACGCTCGGCAAGGTGGATTATTTCGTGGATGTCGGTTTCTGCTGGATTCCCGTGGGGCGGGGGCTAGGGGTGCCTAGTGAAACGGAAACGCACGACGCGACGTACAGACACGACTTCGCCACCCTGCACAAACACCACAAGGCGTTCGCCGGGTTCGCGCCGGAGGTGACCCGGGATTTGTTCGTGGAGATGGCGGAGTCCTTCGACGGGAACAGCGCGCACGTTTTTGGAGACCTGGACATCTGCTTGTGTACCTCGGAGTTCGGAAAGGCGCTGCTTCGCTGGAACCTAAACGCCAAGGGGTACGCGAGTAAAGGTGCGTATTGTATTTCACCAAATCCCAAGACTGTTTACTGCCTCTGTGACTACACTAGTCATTAAAAGGAAGTTACATACATCACAAGTAGACTGTTTGCCCATATAGCACACCTAATCTCAAGAATCAACACTGACACTTTTCTTTTACAATCAAAGCCCTTCCCGGGTTCGACGCTCTGGTCAAGGAGTGGCACCGGAAAAACCACGCGGCGCGCGTACACTCGCCAACCGCGGACGTGCTTCCCTTTCGGTCCGAGGAGTTCCGCGGGTTCGTCAAGCCGCACTCGTACCCACCAAACTGTGGGGTCATGCTTCTCGTGGCGCACGGAGAGTCGGGCGAGCGGTTGCGGAAAACGAACGGCGACCACGAGAACTTCGCGGAGGACGCCGGGTTCACGAAGTACGGCCTTGGACCTTTCCCAAATCCAGGCACACGGTTTACCGCCCCTCTCTGACCACAGCCGTCATTAAAAGGAAGTATCCTACATACAGCACAAACGCACTGTTCGGCCCGAGTACGCCCTCCCTGTTTGCCCACTGTGCATAAATCGCCCAATACAGTACACTCGGGACTGACCTGTTTCTTTTCCAAACCCAGAGCCGACCACACAAACGCCTCGTTTGTGGAGTACGTTGAGGCCATCGTGTCGCGCGCGGCGGTGGATACGTACCCCGACGGTTTCGTCGCCCGGCGAACCGCGATCGGGCAAAACTCCAGCGCGCGAGTAATGCAGGTACAGCCTGACATCGTCCATGGCGCGGGGACGCCTAGCCTGCGGAACCTGTGCGCGCGGGAAAAGTTCTGGCAAAGGAAACGAATGGAAGGCGAAGCGGTTTACGAAACGCAAGCGCCGGCGTCGCCATCCTCCACGCCGGGTGGCGGGTCGGCGAGGACGAAAACGGCCGGAGCCTCGTCGGGAGCCAACTCGCCGTCAATCACGCCGATGGGCAGCACGAAATCGAGGTGAGGTAGGCACAGGTCGGCGGGTGTGTTGTGCTATATATATCTAATCCAAATTAACCTTAGTATGCCTTGGTAAGCCTTATTGGTAGCCTTTTCGGATTGCCAGGAAAACCGAGTTACCTCATCTTCGGTCAGCGCGCCGTCGTCCGCCCCGAAATGTCCGGGAAAAAGCGAAACCCGTCATCCCCGAACGCATCCTCGCCCTTCCATCCCTCAGAAACCTCCATCGGCTCGACGCCGCAAAGAGGCGCCCTGGGAAGTGCGGCAAGGGCGTGGAGACGAGGGGGAGACTCACATTCGGTAGCCTCGAGAGAGTGCCCATACTTAAGAGGCGGAAAGTGAAAATAATGGCGCCACTTTTTGCCATCGCGCGTTCGCGAGCGCCAATCGATGCCTCGGGGTCGTTCGCACAGCAGTTTATACACAGGCAAACAGTCTATCTGGAAGGACGGTTTCTAAATGGCTTTTTTTCTCCCGCGTCAAGATCTGGAGCATTCGAGTTGGGAGTGTCCGCCAACGGAGACTACGGATGGTAACGCGAGCGAGTATAAACCGGGTTCGGTGTTGACAGTACATACACGATGACCTATGTTTGCTTCTGGAGCACGGTGCGCATCGCAGGTACACATCTCTATACAGATATCACGGCGCTTTCCGAGTCCCCGCCGGGGGCCGAGATTTTCCCCGCCACGATTCAACAATACGTCCCCGTCTCAAAATTGATCTCGTCCCCGCCCCCCCGGATCGGCCTTCCTCTCGTCGCGACGACGTTCCTTACACAACTCACGCCCGAATTACTTGGCCATCATCATCTTGACGAACTCGTCGTAGTTAACCTGGCCGTCGCCATCCACGTCCGCTTCGCGGATCATCTCATCCACCTCCTCGTCGGTGAGTTTCTCGCCGAGGTTGGTCATCACGTGACGCAACTCCGCGGCGGAGATGAAGCCGTTGCCGTCCTTGTCGAACACCTTGAACGCTTCCTTCAGTTCCTCCTCGGAGTCCGTGTCCTTCATCTTCCGCGCCATCAAGTTCAGGAACTCGGGGAAGTCGATGGTGCCGTTACCGTCCGCGTCGACTTCGTTGATCATGTCCTGGAGCTCGGCTTCGGTGGGGTTTTGTCCGAGCGACCGCATGACGGTGCCGAGTTCCTTGGTGGTGATGGTGCCGTCGCCATCCTTGTCGAACAGCGCGAACGCCTCCTTGAACTCGGCGATTTGCTCGTCGGTGAGAGTGTCAGCCATGTTGAATGTCGAAAAGGGGGGGTCGACGCGTGACGCGAGGAGTGATTGACGCGGCAAATTGGATTGCCATTTCGTTTTCGATTCCCATTTTAGGCGCGAAGCGGTCTCGACGGTGCAGAGGCCATGTCAGCACCGCGCTACGACGTTGATCGCACCCGCCCGCACTCCGTGAAAGGCACGCCGTTTCAATTACATTTCAATTGAGCGTCGTACATCGTCCCCGCGGGTCAACCCCGAGGGTCAAGCAAAATTCAAAGTCCCATATCGGCACCAACCTGCAACATTCTGAATGTCAAAATCAGTAGAGGGTGCACGGCGACGCGGGGCGACGGCATGTCGTCGCCGCAAGGTCGGTCCGGGGTTGGGGGCGCGTGGGAGGAGGGGCACGCGCGCGCGCTGTTTCCCGAACCCCAGCCCTCGCCGTCTCGCGGGATAGCACGGGCGGCTGCTGAAGCCCGGAAGAGTTTCGAACAACCACCACCAACACAAAGCCCGTCGTCGATGGCTCGCGGGTCCGTTTCGGTCCGCGTAGACGACGCGACGCGTAGCCCCCGTAACACCGCGGTCGCGGCGGCGTCGGCCAGGTTTTCCACGACCCCGCCGCAATCGCCTCCGAGGACGGGCGGTTGGTCGCCGCAAACCCAACCGCGGACACAGCAGACATCGCCGATGACGGATATCCTCAACCTCGTCGCGTCCGATGTGGGCGGGACGTACGCGCCGTCCAGCACCGACGCAAACGCGTCGTCGTCAGCGGCGGCGAACGTCAGCGCGGTCATCAGGGCAGCGGCTGAAGCCGCGGTGCTGGCATCAGCGGGGCGGGATGGACGCCGACCTAAGGGGCGTTTCGCGAGCAGCCAAGCGTCATCAGCGGCGTCTTCGCCACACAGAGGTCGGAATTCAGCGGCTTCCTCGCCGGCGCGGCGCGAAGACGGAAACGGCGCTTCGTTTCCGGGGTACTCGCTGACGCACTCGCCCAAGGGCAAGGGGCACACTGTGATTAGCACGAAACGCACACCACCGCCGCTGTCACCCCCTGGACGTAGCGCAAAAAACAATACTTCCAGTTTCGACGAGGCGTTCGCGGCGTTGACTGAATCGTTGCCGACGCCCGAGGCGAACACAAACCAAAACGACCGCGAAACGCAGTCGCCGGAAGCCTCTTCTGCGACGACGACCGCTTCCGCGAGGGAAGAAACCGCGCGCGCCATGGACGCACTGAGAGCGCTTCGCGTCGCCTCGCAAAGAGAGCGAAGCGCGCACGGCACGGAGGTGGCGGCGCTGCGAGCCGCCGTCGCCGACACCGCGAAGAGCGCGCGGGACGAGGCGACGCGGGACGCGCGCGCGGCCGCGGCGGCGGACGCGCGGAGGGCGTGCGAAGAAGGCCGCGCGGAGGCTGCGGCTGCGGCTGACAAGACGCGGCTTGTGGAGATCGCGAGGGCTGTGGATTTCGCGCTCGCGAACGCTCGTGTCGAGGGTGCCCAACACGCAGAGGCGGCGGTGCGCGCGGCGGTGAGCGCCGCCGTCGCGGCGCGCGAGACGGAGCTGGGCGAGGCGGCGCGTCGCGCCGCGATGGACGTGGGCGGTGCAGCGGACCGCCGGGTGGCGGACGCGGAGTCTGGCGCGCTCGCGACTGTTGCCGCTGCTCGCGCAGACGCGGCCGCGCTCGTCGAAGCAGCTGCTGCTGAAGCATCCGCTAAAGTGCGGGAAGCGGAACACCGAGCGGCTGACGCGATTCGCGAGTCTGAGGAAAAAAGCGAGCGCGCCGCGCAGGCGCTGCGCCGCGACGAAGTGCGCGTGGCGGATGTGGCGGAGACGCTGCACTCCGCCGTCGCGGACGCGGACGCACGGGTTTTTGAAGCGGAGCACCGGTTCAAAGAACAGCAAAGACGCGCGGATGATCTAGAGCAGCAGCTACTACGGTGTGCCACCGAAGCCGTCCGCGCGGTTGACGAAGCGGACGCGAAGCGCGTCGAGGTGACGCGAAAACTCAACGCGTCTCTTTTGCTGAAAACCAATGCACTGGAACAGTACGAGATCAAAGAAGCTGAGCAACGAACACGAGCGAGGGAAGAGCTTGAGCAGTTACGGGAAGAGGCCCGGGTTTCGGAACAAGCCGTGACACACGCGGCTGAGCGACGCGTGAAGCACTTCCGGGCGCAGTGCGCGGCGCGCACGAAACGAGAAACGGAAAAAACAGAGCGCGACTTTGAAAAGGCGCTCGCCGCGGCCGAGGCGGCGTACGAGGAACACGTCGTCATTGAACGCGCAAAGACGCACGCCGCGAAGATGGAGCTGGCGGATCACGTCAAGCGCACGAAAGGACAAGGTAGTGCGCATGAGCGGCGGATAGCCGCTGTGGAGCAAACCGCGAAGCAAGCCGTGTTTGCTGCTAAGAAGAAAGCGGAAGATACGATCGCCGAGGCGGTGAGTGAAAAAAACCGCTGGATCAAACGCGCGCGCGGCGCTGAGGCAAAGGCGGATGCTTCGGACCGCGAAAAGCGGGATTTGGAAAAGAAACTGTGCTTGCAAATCAAGATCCTGAGTGACAACGCGGCTGAAAAGGAAAGTGCGTTTGTGCAACTTCAAAAAGAAACGCACGCGGCTTTAGAGGCGTCCGCCGCCGCGCGCAAAACGAGCGACAAACGAACGCGAAACGCGCTCGAAGCGACGTCGCGGGTGGCGAAAAGCGCGCGGGGGTTTCGGGTGAAACTAACGTGCATGCGCGCGTGGCAACACCTGGCAACACCGAAAGTGGAGGCACCTGTGGGACACGGAAACGAAACGCGAATGAAGAAAACGACACGAAAAAGTGAACACCAAAAGGGGCGCGATTACGATTCGGACCGCGGAAAGCGCGGAAACCACCTCGCTTTGCGTTCGGCCACCGGCGCGTCGACGTCGTCGTCGTCGGAGTCTTCCGACTCCGACTCCGACTCCGACTCGTCCCACGGTTCGACCCGCGGAAAAGAAAAGCCCAGCGGTCGCGGAGGTGGACGACTGCCGTCAGCGCCCGCTGGGCCTGTCACCCCGTCCACGGCGCAGGTCGCGCTGGAGTGGAAAGACCGGCTTCGTGAGGATTTCGGGCCAACCAAAAGGCATGCCACCCTGTGGAAAGACCCGAACCTGAAACCGAACCCGAACCCACAACCAAAGGAGCGCCGCGCGCGGAGACGGTTTCAAAATAACGGCGATCCCTACGTCGCGCATGAGGAGCCCGGAAAAGACAAGCCCGGCTCCGACACGCCGACCTCGACCTCGATGGAAATGGAAATCGCGGCGCGACGCAGGGAGGGAGTCCTCGCGGGTTCCGAACGACGCGTGCTCGAGCTCGAGCGTGCGCTCGATTTGGCGCGAAACGAGACGAGGCGCGACGAGACGAACCGCGCGGCGACGGCGGTGTCAACCCCCACGGCCGAAGTGGTGCCGCGCGCTGCTATCGTGAAAGACGTGGACGTGCCGATGGCGCAGTCTGGCGAGCCCGAGCCGAAGCCGGAGCCGAAGCCTGTGACGACGGCCGCGTATGGGCAAACAGTCACAACAGAGTCAGCGAGGAAACACCCGTGGGCCGTCGCGCGCGACGCGGTTCGCGAAAACGCCCGGAGCGCGGTTTGCGAACAACCGACCGCGGTTCCCGAGCCTTGGCCCGAGCCGAAGCCGGAGCCTGTGCCTGTGCCGGAACCAACACCTGCACCTGCACCTGCGCCTGCACCCGATCCTACACCTGCACCGCAAGTGGATTCAAAGCTACAGGCGCAGCTGCTTCTCGAGGCGCGGGCGCAGGCGCAAACGCGTTCCCTCCTCGAGGCGCAAGTGCAGGCGCTGCTGCGCGCGCAGGCGCAGGCGCTGGCACAGATACAGTCAGGCGCACAGCTGACGCAGTCAAACGCACAGCCGGTATATCAGTCGCCGGCGCAGCCTTGGCCAGCGTTTCAGCCTTCGCCGCTGTTCCCGCCGCGGTCCACGCCTTCGCCTGGTGGCGCGTTTCACCCGCCGGCGCCGTCCGCGTCTTCGCAACAAAGGCCTGTCTCCGCGAGCGGGTATTTCCCGCGCCCTCTCTCCGCGTCGTGTGGGTTTCCCCCCCGACCCCCGGGCGAGCTGGCGTTTGCGCGCGAGCCCGACGATCGCAGCGCGATGTCACGCGTTCAGTCGTCGCAGAGTGAGGACCAATTCGGCCAGTTCCGCGCTGGATACGCTGGGTACGCGGCGAGCGCGCCTTCGTCGCCAAACGAGCCAGCGCGCCACGCGAACGCCTGGGCGTCGCAAAGCGCAAGTCGCGCGGAGTTGTACGGAAACAACCCTGTACTATTGCGAAGTATGGGCGGTAACGCCAGTAACGCGTTCACCCCAATCACGTCGCGGCAATCCGCCGCGTTCGGCGCTGTGTGCGCGACGCTGGAGTCGGCGCGCAAGTTGTTGGGCGGCGCGACGGAACTGTCCGCGCCGAGAAGCGTGGCACCTTCGCGTCACTCCGCGCCGTCTCCGCAGAGTGGGTTCCGGAACCCAGGCGTGACGCATACCATGGGTTACGGCATGGAGGCCAATCGCGGCACACCGAGCGAGCTCGATCGTATCCCTCGCCGCGTCCTGGACCCGCGCGCGGCGGCGAGTTCGCTAGGCGCGAGCGCCTTGAAAAGCGGGGGTCGATTTGGGAAGGAAACCGAAAAAACGGGGGGCGCGATTCCCGGCGGTGTCTCGGGAAGCGCGCCTCGCAGGGCGTTGCGGTGGGCGGACGGCGACGACGCGTACGATGCGAATTTGGAAAGGTAGAATAGGTGAACGGTTGTTACACAAAACCACTAGGATATACTACTTGCTCACTGTCTTTTTTTCCGCGCCGGCGCGTCGACCCCGGGCTCGTCCGCCTCGGTTTGCCGGAAGAAACCGGCGCCGTCCTCGGTCAAAGCGACGCCGCACAGCGTCGCCGTTTTGTCCGCGCCTGTTTGTTCTTTTTCCTTTTTCCCGGTTCCACCGTTCCCTCCGACGGCGAAATACTTATCCCAGAACAGCGCCGTGAACAGCACGAGATACGCGCTGTACATGGCTAGGCCCAGCTTTATGTTGGTGGGGTCGGTGTGGCACGCCGGCCCGAGGCTGCTTTTCAAAAAGCCGCTCCGCGCGGTGACCGCGGCGCCCGCCGCCATTTGCGCAATCTGCAAAAAGGTTACAACCGGCGCCATTTTCTTCGCGATCGCACGCGTTTTTTTCCCAGTCCCCGACACTAGAAAGTAATAAAAATACATCACCGCGTGCACCGCGTAGTTCATCGTGGCGAACCACAGCCCAGTGCCTATTGTGTTGTGAAACGCGTGCCAGCAATACAGCAGCACGGTGGCGTGGTGGAACCAGGCGAGGAAGATTATTCTTTTTTTTTGCAAAACCAGGAAAAGCGTGTCGGCGAGCTCGGGGAACTTCGAAAAGATGAAAAGCGCCATCCACAAACCAACCGGGCCGTCGCTGTACCACGTTTGGGGATCTTGACACAGCGTGATGTCGATTCCTTCGCTCCGCACTTTTCTGGCTAAATGCGGGAAAGTGCGCGTGGCGCCGAACGCGCTGAACAGCGACAGGGCCAAATTCCAAGCCGCGAAAGTTTTTTTCAAAGCAATTGGTTTTCGTTTTTCCAGAAACTTGGGGAGGGAAAACACGCAAATGAGGTACGCGGACACCGCGAACACGGGAATCTCCGCATGCGCACGGCAAAACTCTATCCACGGCAGCCCAACGTACGCCTGTTCGAACTCATTGAACCGGGACCAAGGGGACATGGACGGGACGAAGGGGTCCCCTACCCGCGGTGCCTTCCCAGAGTTTTAAATGATGATGATGACTCGCCTCTGCTGCAGATTCGTTTTCGAACAGCCCGCAATCAATCGCAACCGCGGCGCATCACCTCGTCTCGGACTCCACTTGGATCAACACCGACTCCGGCGATGCGGTGTGTATTGATGCGATGCGTGTACGCGCGGGTAAAACGTGCGGGCGCGCAGCTCTTGCACTCGAAAGTGACGCTTTCCCGAGGACGTCGCACCTCAAAAAAATCGGCACAACGTTAGTCCCCGTTCCGCAGAAACTGAAATATTTTTCGGTTGTCATCAGAAAGCCGGGCGCGATGGCGCGGTTCGGCGGGGATGAACCGCCCTCGGAACCCGGCGTTTCTTCCGCGTCTCCCGGCGTGTTTGACCTTTCGGACTCGGGACTTACTGAGTTTCCCGCCAAAGGTGTCGTGAAAGGTCTGCGAGACGCGGTGGAGCTGGATTTGTCCCACAATGCTTTGACTCGATTACCTGAATCCCGATTGTCAAAACTCGATTTGCTGGAATGTCTGTCCCTGACCGGCAATCGCCTGGCGAGTCTTCCCGACGACCTGGCGCGATGCGACAACCTGCGCACGATCTACGCCGGGGCGAACGCAATCGTCGACCTCGCTCCCGCGCTTGAAGCCCCGGTGTTGCTTCACCTCGGGCTCGCGCACAACCGCGTCGTCGCGTTGCCCGCGCCCGAACTTTGCGCTGTGGCGGTGACGCTTCTGTCCCTGGACCTGACTGGCAACTCGCTGACTGATTTACCACAAACGTTACAGTCACTCGCCGCGATGCCTCGCCTTCGCGTGCTGAGCCTGTCCGGAAACCCACTGGCGATGCAACGAGGGTACCGCCGCGCGATTCTTCGCGCGCTTCCCAACCTCCGGACACTGGATGACACGGATGTTTCGCGGGAAGAAACCGAAAGAGCGACCGAAACCGAAACCGAAAAAACGACCGACCACGCCACCGAAACGTTACTCGAGGTGCGCGTAGAGGACCTTTCCCTGGAATCCGACCAGGTTCCGGTGGCGGAACCACCTGTAAAGGGCGATTGTGACGAAACGCGGGAAGAAGAAGGTGGGGACGAAAACGGGGACGGGGACGAAAAAAAGGACGGGGATGAAAACGCCGATGCCGTCGCCGTCGCCCCCGATGACGCCGAGTTTTGGGTCCAAGTTCGTCTTCCCGAGCGGACGCTGAACACACCGCGGGTACGGCGCACACCTCTTCTAGTTAAAAAAATAGAAACGCAAGAAAAAGTGGACCCTCCAACCGCTGAAGGCGACGCGGACGCGACGGCCGCGACGGAACCGGGGCCGTACTTCAGTGAAGTCGTGGCGGTTCCGCTACGCTTTGAAACGCGAAACGCGTTCGTCGACGGGCTGGTGTTCGAGCTGTGGCGACGGGAGCGGTTTGTTGCCGAAGTGGGCGAGACGGACGGCGAGACTGACGAGAAGGAGGTTGACGAGACGAACGAGACGAACTTGGAGAACCAGACTTATGGAAATAATTTGAAAAGCGAGGCGGGTACGGACGAAAAAGAAACCGAAACCTCCGAAAACGAAAAACCGACGGTGACGACTGCGAACTGGCAAGAAGCGATTGCGGCGAAAGACGCGGCGGACGCTGGGGATGACAAGGTTGGGGATACACACGTTGGGGATGTTGGGGATGAAGCGATCCCTGAAGTGGGAGGAGAAGTTGTCCCAACAGAAGTGCAGTACAGGGAGTACATCGTGGGGACGGCGACGGTTTGCGCGCGCTCGTTTCTGGACGGCGACGACGACGCGTCCACGTTTACGATTTCCGAAAAAGTAACCTTCTATCCGCCGCCGGCGTTGTTTTCCACCCGAAACGATTTGACACCGAAACTCGTTTGCCTGCTGGAGGACGCGCCTTGGTCGGAACCGGTGGGAAGCGCGATTGTTACGTGCGCGCTGCACGTTTCGGAAGTCGTTGCTGTGGAGCAGACGGGGGAGGGCGAAGCGGGAAAGGGCGGCGCGGAGGAGGGCGAAGCGGGGGAATAGAATAGCGAGAAACGCGAAGAGAAGAACAAGGCTTGGAACATGTCATCAAATGTGCCATCAAAATGTAACAATAAATACAAATAAATCACCTTCACGAAGTTTGCGTATGTACAGACAAGCAAAGTCTTGTTACGACGCGCGTGATTTATGTCACGGGTTTCGAGGAACCGGCACGCGATTCGTTGAACCGCCCGCGCGCTTGGTTTCGAAAAACGGAGCTCGCGGGTCCGCCAAAAGCGTTTTTGTTTTGTTTTGTTTTGTTTTGTTTTGTTTTGTTTTGTTTTATTTCCTCTCCGCGATGCGAACCTCCACGGTTGAGCTGTTGAGCTCATCCCCGTATCCGCTACGAGGTGTTGTTTCTTCGTCCAGCAGTTGGTCTGCCTTCTTGCCGCGCTTGGTTTCCCCGCGCTCGGCGTCGTCGTTCGCGCTTGCGTTTGACTTCCGGGAAGTCAAACGATAGAAGCTCTGGCACGATTAACAAGAAAGTGTCAGTCTCTCGTAATGTGTATGAGTAAACAGTCAGAGGGAATATTCCCTTCTGGTAAGACTATGGGCAATCAGGGAGGCGGAATGTGGTGATTGGGAAAGACGTACCTTTCGCGCGACGTCAGCGGCGTACGCGGTTGAGGCGCTGGCGTCCAACTCGCCCGCGAAGAAGGAGGAGATGATCATTCCTAAAATTGCGGCCATCGTCGCAGCGACCGCGGCGAAGCACACGCGGAACTTCTCTTCCTCGTCGAACGCCACGACTTGCGCGTCGTCGGACGCGGAGTCCACGTTCAACACGTTGCCCAGGACCATCACCCACCCGAGCACAACCGCCGCGGCGGTGGCTTGCTGAGCAGAGTGCAGTTTGTTTTTGTGCGGCCTGAGCCACATAATCGCGACCATCAGGCCCAGCAACGCGGCTTGCGCCAAGGTGCTTTGGCACGCCAGCGCGAAGCCTCCGCCGGCGCCGACGTCGAAGCGGTTTATGGCGTCCGTTGGGTCGCCGCCTCGCAGGTTAGCCTCGGTGGCGAAAACAGGCACGGCGGCGAGGAAGCACTTGATTACTAAACCCGCGAGTTCCCAAATCATGAACCCCGGTTTGTACGCCTGGTACAGGAACCCGTACTTCTGCTTGAAGGTTTCGTCCTTAAGCTTGCCTTCTTTGGAGCCCTTGCGAAGCACAAGCGCAATTACCAGTGGGACGCCGACCGGGTACGCCAATAACGCCAGAACCCCCGCCGCGACGTACGCGTCGTACGTGTTCGCGCCGGCGCCGTCCACCAGGATCCCGAAGTCCCGTCGTAGGAAGCTCCCGGTATCGAGCCTCCGCGCGTTGTACAGCTGGAACACGGTTTTCGCGGTTCCGGAGTACGCCAGGGTTAGAAGCCACGCCGCGTTGCGCAAACACCGCCGTTTCAGGGGTTCGTACGCGTCGTGTTCCGTGCTCTGGCGGTCGGGGAAGTCTCTGTAGTGCCGCACGCGCGCGCGCTCCGCGAGGTAGTAAATAAGCGCGCAGGTACAGAGCACCATGGGCGGCGCGAGAACACCCACGGTGAAGCTCCGGTAGAAGTTCACGGAGTCGTCTTGTTGTGGAAATTTAGGTGTCAGTCTTTCGGGCCATGTGTATGCGTAATCAGTCACCCGTAATCGGGCCTCCACGGTCGGGCGGATTTGGAGTTGGGAAAGGGAAGGCCCTTACCGGAACACCCAGGCGCGAGCGCGCTGAGGTTGAAGTTCGCCAGGTCCAGGGCGTCCAATATCTTATCCACGCCCCGGGGGAACGCGACGTCGTACTCCTTGAGCAAGCCCAAGCACTGCACGATGAACACCAGGGAGGAAAACAGGGCGACGGATTGATCGCCGGAGGTGTTGTTTTTTGCAGCGCCAGCGCCGGCGCCGGTCTTGTTCCCGTCTTCATCCACAGTCTTCTCAGCCGGTTCAGCCGCCGCCGTAGTCGTCTTCTTCGGGGGTTCCCTGAATATGTAGTACAGGAACAGCGCGACGCCGAGAATAGCCAGAATTGGAAGCGCGTACGTCTGGCCGTCCGCGCACGGCACGCAGGCTTTGCCCCACTGCCTGTATCCGAGCTCGCACACCGCGCACACCGGCCCCGCGTACCCCAGCGCGCACGCGCCGTCGCCCGCGTTTGTTCCGGCCACGCACGCTTCTTTGGAAGGACAGGCGAACAGAATCTCCGCCTCAGGTGACGAACGCCACCACCCCTCCCTGGACTGCAACTGGTCGCCGCCGCGGCAGTTGCCGCCCGGGGGACACGCCACGCATTGCATGCCGTCAAAGTTGAAGCTTCGGTCTTTGCACGCGACGCAGTTTTTCGCGATCGGTTCGTTGGTGATTGCGTCGTTGGCCGAAACAACGGGCTCGTGGCCCCGGGTGCATTTGGCGATGGAGAGCGAAAACGTCATCGGCGCGACGGACATGGCGAGCGCCGCTGGGGTTGCGGTGGCGGCGGGACTCGATGCTGTTGAATCAGTGGAATCAGTCCCCGCGGCGACGGCGTCGCACGCGATTCTCGCCGCGTACGTGCTTCCCAGGCGTCCTCGCGGCACCACCCCGGTGAACACCACGATTCCGCTCACCGAAGTCGCAACCAACGTCCCGGCGAGCTCCAACGTGTCGCTCGCGTTTACGTTTTGCGTCGCCGTCGCCGCCACGGCCACGGGTTCCAGCGAACACGCCACTTCGTTTTCAGTCGCGGCGACGCGGCCGTAGTAATCAACCAGCGTCGCGGCGAACGCGGGGGCGCTCGCGGCGCTGGCGACCGTTGCGGGAACGGGGGTGCCTCCCGTGAAACTCACGGACAGCGCTTCCGTGGCGATGCTTGTTGACGTTTCGGCTTCGTTGCCGTTCGCTTGCAGTTTCCGTTGGTTCGCCGCGGTAGACACGGTCACGGCGGCATCGCCCAAGTCGCAGGTGTCGCAGGTAAACGCGGCGTCCGGAGACTTGGCGCGCGTCCAGTACGCGCTGGCGCCCGCGCTTGCAAGTGCGTTCCTCACAATCAGTGATCGGAACACGCCGTTTGACAACGGCGCGCCCAAAAACATCCCCCCGCCCCGGCGTCCGGCGACGTTCGCGTCCATGAACACGCTGGAGACGAAAAACGCGTTCCCCGTGAAATCGGCCGCCGCGACGTTCGCGCTGGCGGGCGCCGTGGAGACGTTGGCGCGTTCGAAGAAGAAAGAAGCTCGTGACGCAACTAGCCCCGCAGTGGCGGGCTCGATGACAAGCGAAAGCGCACCTCCATCAAGAGCCTTGTTGCCCGTGAATTTCAGGTCGGGGCCGATGAGCGCGAAAGCCAAGCCTTCGTGCGCGACGCCGCCGCCCGACCCGGCGCGCGCGACGTTGTTTCCAAACTCTGCGGGTTGGAAAGAAAAGTGTCAGTGTTGAGTCTTGAGTATGGGTGTACTGTATGGGCAAACAGGGCACTTGTGATGTATGTAGTACTTCCTTTTAATGACTAGTGTAGTCACGTAGGGGCAGTAAACAGTGTTTGGATTTGGGAAATACAAACGTACCTGTCGCTGGGCCGAACACGAACAGCGACGAGGCTGTTTTCGTGCGAACACCGCCTCCTGAATCCGAGGCTTCGTTGCTGGTCACGACACACCCGGCACGCACGGCGACGGTTCCAGAAGCTGCGAACACGCCTCCGCCCTCACCGCCCACCACCCCGGTATCGGGATTGGTGACGTTCGAGTACAAAGCGGCGCTCGAGGCGGAGAACACGCGCGGCGAGCTCGCGCACGCCGCCGACGCCGCGGAGCGAACGCACCCTTTGGCTTTGTTGGATGTGATGTCCACGTTCGTGACGTCAACGGCTGCAGCCCGGGCCACCACTCTAGGGTCACCAGCCGCGTTCAGCTCGTCGCTCGGGGCGACGAAAAAAGCACCGCCGTCGGGCGCGCTGTTGTTGTGGAACTTGGCGTACCGGGCGTTGAGCGTGGTTGGGGTGATGTCGGTTGACGTGCCGGTTGAGTCGATGTTGGGCTCCAGGGCCACGGCGCCTCCTCCGAAAACCCCGGAACGGCACCGCTCGGTTTCCACGTTGACTTGGTTGCCCGCGAAAACAACGGAACGCGAGGGACTCGACTCGGCTCCGGCTCCGTCGATTGTCACGACGCACCCGCGCGACGCGAGCACGCCGCCGCCTCTGGTGTACGCGACGTTGTTCGCCACGGAGACGTTTTCCAGAATTGTCAGCGATGAGCCGGCGCCGGTGCAAACCGCGCCGCCGCCGCCCCCGCGCGCCGCGGTGTTCTCCGAAACCTCGAACGAATCACGGAACACAGCGGACGCGCCGGCGTTGATCGCGACGCCACCGCCGCCGTCGATGTCGGCTGCGGTGTTTTCCCGGACCGACGTGCCTGCGCCTTGGAAGATCCCGGACGCGCCGGTGTTCAAGTACACGCCCCCGCCGGACACGGACGCGGTGTTTTTTTCAATCACGGACCCCAGTTCGACTTTCAAGACGCCGTTGACGTACACGTGCGCGCCGCCGCCGAGCTCGCCTTCGTTTTCGGAAACGGTCGTGTTGCGCAGGGTCAGAGTGGACTGCGTATAGGCAAGCACGCCCCCGCCCCACTCGGAGGCTTTGTTTTTTTGAATCTTGGAATCCAGCAGCACCGCGTTTGACCCCGCGAACGCGCCGACCCCGGCGCCGTACGTTGCCGTGTTGCCTTCCACGAGCGCGCTTTGGATTGTCGGCGAACACCCGGTGCCGATGAACAGGCCGCCGGCGAAGAACGAAACCGAGTTTTTGATCACCATGCCGTTCGCGGAGAAAGATGCGCCGCCGTCCACGTTCACACCAGCGCCCTTGCCGTTCTCCACGGGAAGCGTACAGGAATCCGCGGTGAATTTGGAAACAGTGGTCACGGTGCTGGCGCCGTAGACGTACAAACCGCCGCCGCGCACTTCGTTGCCCGTGCCGTCGGCGCCGCCGGCGCACGCGACGGTCGCGGTGTTAGTCAGCGTCGCCGCAGCGCCCGCGACCACGGCGATGCCGCCTCCCGCGCCCCCCGCTTTGGAGTGGGAAACGAGCACGTTGGTGACAACGGCGACAGCGCCGGTGCCGGTGATGAATAAACCGCCACCCGTCGCGCGCGTGGCGTTTTTGATTTCCAAGTTGGAGAGCGTCACCGGGTTGGGCGCCTTGACGGTGAACCCGCCGAGGTTCGTGGACGACGCGCAGTTGAAGGAAGCGAAAGGCGCCGGGGTGGTGATTCCGTCATCAGCAGGGACCGAGCTCGGAGGCGGTGCGACACCGTAAACGGCAACAGCAGAAACAACCCCGAGCTCCACCCCGCAGTTACCACTCCCGGCGTGCGCGCCGGGAAGAACCACGATTTCCATCGGCGAGGACGCCGTGAACGTCGCGCCGGACGCCGTGGCGCGCGCCATCGCGGCGGTGACAGTACCGCACGGTGCCCACCACGTGCCGCACGCGTTATCCGCGGCGGCTGCTGAAGCATCAGGGGTGACGAACTTCCGAATGCTTTCAGTTCCGCTGCCGTAGTTCAGCATCACGCCGAAGGGCCCGAGGGACCCAGGGCTGACCGCGGCGTGGGCGCCCACGGCGTGCAGTGACACGAACGCGGTAACGGGGTCGGTGGGGGTTTGCGCCACGGCCAGGGTGTATTGACTCGCGCCTGCGGTAACCGCGACCGTGGTCTGCGCGATGCTCGCGCCGCACGCCGCCTCGGAAGGAGGGGAGCCGGGAGAGCAGTGCGTCACCACGAACGCGGCGGCGGCGGGTGCGTTTGCAGATGACCTAGGGTCAGGCGCCGCCGACCACGTGAGCTTAAACGCGGGGGTGAATGGGTTGGCGTTGTCGTGCACGACGTAGGCCCACTTGGGCAACGCCGGCGCGGCCGGGGCGGCCACGGCCGTTGCGCCGCCGCCGCCGCCGCCGCCGCACAGCGCGTGCGCCGCGGCGGTTATTTTTGTTAGCCCGCACGCCGCCGCCAGGGCGGTGACCTGCGCGGAGTACGTCGCGGACTGAGAGGGAGGAGAGAGGAGGAGAGAAGAAGAGAGAAGAAAAGGAAGGGAGGAAAAGGTGTCGGAAAAGAAAAGTGTCAGTGTTGTATGGGAAAACAGTGTTGGGATTTGGGAAATGCAATCACGTACCTGCGACACCGCGGTTGTCACGCCGTCGCAGAAACACCCGGCGTCGTTCCAGCTGGTAAGCGCGGCGCAGCAACCCGCGTTCGCGCCGGTTTGACACGCGCCGAGCGTGCCGAGCGCGGCGGTGGTGGACGCGCAGTCGATGGCGGCTTGCGCGTGCGCACCGGGGACCGCGGAAAGCAGCGCGAGGATCGTGAGCGTGATACTTGTCAAGGCATATCCCAATCCCGTGGGACTGGCGTCGCGTCGGGCGGCAACGCGCGCGCGCATTTCGGCGCGCGTCTCGACGAAATCGTCGCAGGAAGGGTGGTACGTGTGTCCCGGACGCATCAAAGCGCGTCACTCGGGAAGTCGCGACGCGGACGTGCGCGTGCGCGGTGAGGAACTGAGGGTGTCGTAGTTCCAATCCGTGCTTGTCGTTGTTGCGCGAAACGCTCGGGTTTGAACACGGCGTTTCGTATTCGAACCGGCCGGTTCGGGTAAGCATTACCGCGGATCTCACCTCGGGCACGGGTCTTGACTCCAAACCCGGAACGCGAGGAGGGGGGAGGCGGAGCGGCGACGCGGGGATCGCAATCAGCCGATTCGGGGCGACCTTTTAACTTCGGTGGCTTCCGAGAAAACGGCTCCACAACTTCTTTTCTTTTCGGGACGAAATTTTGGATCGATTGGATTGCGAGCCGCGGCGTCCGAACGAATGCCAGATTTTGCCGCGCGGGGGGCGCGGCTTCCTCAGCCCAGGCCTTCTGGAGAGGGTCTCGCGGGTGGAGGGAACGACGATGAGTCGAAACGCGAAGAACGCGCCTGGCGCGTGGGGACGACGCGCGTTCGAGGATGAGGTACGTGCCAACACCCGGGGCGTGACCAGTTCGAGTTTGCATTTTCAGCCCCCTGTCCGAAACACCCACCGTGTGCGCATTCGCGTGGAGCCTGTTCTGCGCGAGTGATGTCCCCGAGTGTCCCCATTCAGAGGTCATACTTCTGCCCCATTAACCACCCCCCTCCCACCCCAATCAACCCTAACACAGAGAATCCCTCTTGTGACCGATTCCGACGCACAAACCCTGCTCGGCGAGCGCGACGGCACGGTGGTTCCAGGCAAGGCGCAACGCGAGAGGCTTCGTTTGTGCAATCGAATCGGCGTGGCGTGTCTTGTGCTCGGCACGCTCGGCGCGTTAGGGTTCGCCGTGTTCGGGCGGGGGTACGGCACGAGCCTATCGGGACACGACTCGCACGACCCCGCACTCGCGAAACAGAAAAGCACGCCTTTCCCGTTACTGGCGCACGAGATTTGGCTCGGCGACGAGATGCCGGCGGTTAAGCGCGCGCTTTTCGAGCGCAACCGGGTAAGTATTTCCCGCCCACCACATTCCGCCGACTGATTGCCAATACGAGACTGACATTTATTTTTACAATCTCAGGACGTGCTTTCTCCGGCGGGCTGGGAGTTGCGTCTTTGGGGCGTGGGGGACGTTACGGTTGGTAACTTCCCACACACGTACAACGCGCTGCGCCGGGGTTTGGCGCATCACGACAAGACCGGGGAGAACACGTTCTCCATGGTCGGCGACTTGATGAAGTTTGAGATTCTTTTCACGCACGGCGGTTTGTACCTGGACACGAACGTCGAGTTGCTGAAGGTGAGTATTTCCCAACTCCAAATCCAGGTGAGTGTTTGCCTGCACAAGACTGACACTTTTCCTTTTACAATCAGGACCCGTCGCCGCTTTTCTGGGATACGTTCAAATCGCAAAAACAAGCCTTCTTCGTTTCGGACCCGGGGGATAACAGGTTCGTGTCCGCAGGGATGATCGGCGCGATCGCGCCTGGTTCGAAACTCTTGCGCGAAGGTAAGGGCCTTTCCCACTCACCACATTCCGCCTCCCTGATTGCCCATACAAGACTGACATTTCTTTTTTTACACTCAGTCGTGACGAACAAAAAGTACGTCGCGAACGTCGATTTCGGGAAACACTGCGTGGCAAACGCGGTGACCGGTCCGGTGATGTTAACCGCGCATTTGGAGAACAACCACGGCTTGTTAGACACCGTGCAAATCTTCGAACGCGAGGTGGCGTACCCGCTGGCATGCGGGGAGAACTACCTGGATCCGTGCGTTGTGAAGATTACGGAGGGGGGTGTTGGTGAGGACGTTGATAAAGAAGTAACGGACACCGAAGAACGGGAAACGGTTGCGGCGCGCGCGGCGGCGGTTGCACGAAGTATGTCCGGTATTCGGACATCCGCACTGGGGTCGGATAGTGAGAAAATGAAGGAGGGTGTTGATGTTGCAAAAATGAAGTCGAATGCGCCGCCACCGCCAAACGCCGTGGGTGTGCTCCAGCGAGCCGCGCGCACCGTATCGGACGTCGCGGCGTCGGCGCGGCGGTGGCGCGCGGCGGACGCGACGCGCGCCGCGAAAACCGCGCGACTACCTAGTGACAGTCACCCAGAACCTGTTTCGCGGATCGTCACCGAACAAGACGGCAGTGTTTGGAACACCACGGTGCCGTGCGTTGCGGTGGCGAGTCATTACCCCGGCTCCTTCGCCATAGACCACTTCAGCGCGGGGGGCGCTTCGTGGCAGCAAAACTGCGACCGCGTGGAAAAGGCGCGGGCGATGACGGACTGGGTGGAGACGGAAACGTCGCCCGGGACCCGGGGGAAACTAGTGCACGACTGGGCGATGAGCGCGGTTCGGTACCTTGGTGGGCCAACGCACGGCCAAAGTCTAGTGAAAAGAATCCGCATGCACGCCACGCAAGGCGTGCCGGGACGGGCGCGGTTAGTGGTGGTGGCTTCGTCGCTTCGCGCGGGCGGCGCTCTTTTGAACGAGATGCTTGAAACCACCGCGGACCACCCCGTGAGTTCAAAGATCTGGTACCGCGAAAACGAAGCGAGGGCGGATGCCTTTTTCGTCACGTACGTCACCCTAGGCGACTTGTGGTCGCACGGCGCGTTTGTTGACGTCACCCCGGGGAGCTGGCAAGACCGGCTGCGTTTGTATTTGCGCAACTGCGGGGTTTCGGGAAAAAGCATCGACGAAGCGCACGTCGACCCCGTGGCGTTCATGAACGAAACCCTTGCGAAGCTGTGGGAAAACGGAATCGACACCGTGCACGTGATGCTGACGCAGTCGGGGCTTGGGCTCAAGGCAAAGCACGAAGAGGCGAGTGGCGAGTCGAGTGGTGAGGCGAGTGGGGAAAAGGACACAGAAAACGCGGGACAAACCTCCTCAAAACCCGGAAGCGAAAGCGAAAACGTTTTGCAAGCGCTGCTTGCCGCGTTTCCCGATGCGCCCACGGTTTGCCTGCGCCGGCGAAACGTCCTCGACGCGTACGTTTCATTGTACCGAGCCGAGCACGGGGACAAGCCGTGGCAGATCGTCGCGGAACCGCCGCCGGCGCCCGAGGTGGGGGCGGCGCAAAACTTAATCGGGAACGCGGGGGCTTGGGGATTTGGAATCGACGGGAAAAACGACGGAAACGCGTCGCTCTTCGCCCCCGGTCACGCGTTCACGGACGGTAAGGACGGCAAAGCCTCGTTCGAAGCCTTCGGGGCGTTCGGGGGGGAAACACACATCAACACAAATCACAAAGTTTTCTTCGACGCGCGCGTGTTCGCTTGGCTGGGCGAGTTTGAAAACGACTGGCTCGTTTCGGTCGCGGCGATTACGAAAAACTTTCCGTCTGGAAACGGCGCGAAACCGAGTGGGTGTTACAAGTTGGTGTACGAAGACGACCTGGTTGACGATAAAAAACAACTCGAAACGCTACGCGTGTTAAACACGAAGTACGGCCTGAACCTGAACCTAGAGGCGCTGCCGTTGCAAAAGCTACGCAGGGTCAACGCTGCGCCCGCGAAGCTTTCGGATTTTGAAAACCCAGACGCGCTGGACACGCGCGCGTTGGCGTTTTTGGCGGAGAACGGGTAGAGGTGTTAGTTAGGAATAGTAGAGAAATAGCAGAGTTTGAAAGCGGTTCATCACATTTTTCCTTCGAGCGCTGATTGCAGACACCAGGCGCGCTTTCAACTGACTCGGGGTTTTGATACTGGCAACACGCACCGCCCGACCGGTCCGGCCTAATTCTCCTCCTCGCCGTCGCGGTTCACCGCCTGCATGGCCACACCCGCCGCCCTCAACTTCTCCGCCACGTACTCTGTTTTCATCGTCCGACCTTTCAGTTTGGCGAACTCGAAGTACGGCACGGGGAGGACCACGCGGTGGCGCCTCGCGAGAAACATGTCGCGCAACTCCGTGCTCATCGTGTTCCTCGTCGAGGCGCGAGACGCGTCACCTACGCCGCCTGGTGCAGCCCCCTCGTCGCCGTCACATATCTTGATGAAATGAGACGGCCCGTCAAACTCCAGCGCGACGTCGTCGTCGGGCAAATACACGTCTACCGATAAGTAGCCGTCGTCCGTGAGGCGCTCCACCTCGTTACGAATGCCGAGGTCGCCGAGGATTGACGCGATCTCTTTGACCGACCTGGAAACCGTCACGTCATCCCGAGCCGAATACATCCATGCCTCGCGCGCCTGGTGCATGATCCACGGCGGGAAAGTCACCTCACCCCGCGCAACTCCGCCGACCAGCTCGGTGTGTATCAGGTGCGCGTGAAACAGCATCGAAATGTCGACACGATTGAACGAACGCTCTTCGAACCCACAGGCTGCCTGCCACAGAGAGGGATAGTACGCGGGGAGCGGAACAGCTCGCGTGGCGGCCAGCGAAAGGACACTCCAAAGCGTGGTCGACACGGCCTGGGGATTCATGTCCGGACCCACCCGCTCCACCGCAGCCACCAGCGCCGCCCGTGCATCAGCCCCCGGCTCCCACCCGAGTGTCGCAAAACCCCACGCAGCGTTCGCCGTTTCCTGGGGCTTCATGTCCGGACCCACACGCACCACCGCAGCCTCCAGCGCCGCCCGTGCATCAGCCCCCGGCATCAGCCCGAGTGTCGCAAAACCCCACGTAACGTTCGACACGGCCTGGGGAGTCATGTCCGGAGCCACCCGCTCCATCGCAGCCTCCAGAACCGCCTGCGCCTCAGCCCCCGGCATCAGCCCGAGCGTCGCGAACGCCCACGCAACGTTCGCCGCGTCTTGGGAATTCATGTCCGGAGCCACCCGCTCCACCGCAGCCTCCAGCGCCGCCCGCGTCTCAGCCCCCGGCTCCCACCCGAGCGTCGCAAAACCCCACGCAGCGTTCGCCGCGTCTTGGGAATTCATGTCCGGAGCCACCCGCACCACCGCAGTCTCCAACGCCGCCCACGTCTCAGCCCTCGGCTCCCACAAGAGTGTCGCGAACGCCCAGATTGCGTTTGCCACCTCCTGAGGCTTCATGTCCGGACCCACCCGCACCACCTGCCCTTCCAGCGCCGCCAGCGTGTCCTGGACATCCGCGTCGTCGGCGGCGAGCTTCCCCGCCGCGCTCATCTTCCCCAAGGCGTGCGTGATGTTCGCCACGGCTTGCGCCTGGAGCCGGCCGTCGGCGCACATGTCGCGCGCTAACACCGTCAACCCGCGAAACCTGTCGTCCGCCGCGACGTTGCGTGGAAACGACCTGAAGCTGCAGAGCTTGCCGAGCTTGCTGAACGCGGTGGCCACGTTCACGTCATTGAGGCTACCGAGCTCTTCCGCCACCAGGCAAAGCAGCCCCTCCGGGATTTCATCCTGAGTGATGAGGCGGTCCAGCGCAACGGCAGCAGCTCGCCCCCCGCCACCCCCCTGCGTCGGCTTCATTGCGCGAGCGGCGCGGGCTGCCGCGAGTTTGTCGTCGTACGACGCAGAGCCATCGCGGGCATCGCCGGAGCCCAGGGCGCGGGTCGCGGCGGCGGCGCGGCGCGCGTCAACGCCGCCGCCGCCGCCGCCGAGCCGGGCGACCCCGCGGACGGAGCAGGCCAGCCCACCCGCCGACGCGCCGCGCCCCCCGACCGCGGCGCCCCCCGCGCATCCGCCCCGCGCGGCAACCCTAGCGGACCGCGCGGAGAGCCTCGCGGTGCCACCGGGGGATGGGCGCGGCCTCGGCTCCGCGGCCCGCCCTCGCAGCGCCCCGCCGGGGCCGCGGAGCGCGCAGCCGCGAACAACATCTCCCGACGCGAGCGAGGGGGGCGCGCCGTGCAACCTGCGCACCCGCCGGTGGCTGGGGGTGGCACGAGGCACGAGCACTGGTCACCCGACCGAAAATCTTTTTAATTGTAACGCTTTTCTCGGAAGCCTCGACGCACAACGACGCGCACACGACACCCTTCACATGTCATCCGACGCCACGCTTACCGCCATGACTGCCCCTAGCGACGATACCACGACCGCCACTACTCCCGCGAGCTCTACCGACGCGGGCGAGGCCTTCCCCCGCCTTCCCAACCACCTCGTCGTCGCGCACATTCTGAGATCTGAGTATTTCGACGATCCCGCCGATCTCGCACGGCTCGGCGTGGTGAGCCGTGCGATGCGCGACGTGGTGACGGCGACGGGGCTGCGGGTTAAGGAGCTTGAAACATATAAAGCTGCGAAGCTCGGATGCTTAAGCGCTGTTCAGCGCAAGCAACGGGGAGGGCTCCTGGGGCATCATATATTTTTTTGTCGGGCAGCGGCGGAGGGTGGACATCTCGAGGTGCTGCAGTTGTTGCGCACGGACGGCTGTCCATGGAGCAAGCACACATGCGAGTACGCGGCGAAGGGCGGACACCTCGAGGTGCTGCAGTGGGCGCGCGCGAACGGCTGCCCGTGGAATAGGTGTACGTGCTCGGCGGCGGCGGAGGGCGGGCACCTCGAGTTGCTGCAGTGGGCGCGCGCGAACGGCTGCCCGTGGAACGAGGATTCGTGCGAGTATGCGGCAGAGGGCGGGCACCTCAAGGTGCTGCAGTGGTTGCGCGCGAACGGCTGCCCGTGGAACGCAGGCACGTGCTGGATGGCAGCGGGGGACGGGCACCTCGAGATGCTGCAGTGGGCGCGCGCGAACGGCTGCCCGTGGAACGAGAGCACGTGCATGGGAGCGGCTCTGGGCGGGCACCTCGAGGTGCTGCAGTGGGCGTGCGCGAACGGTTGCCCGTGGAACGAGAGCACGTGCTACTATGCGGCAAGGGGCGGGCACCTAGAGGTGCTGCAGTGGGCGCGCGCGAACGGCTGCACGTGGAACGCAACCACGTGCTGGATGGCAGCGGAGGGCGGGCAACTCGAGGTGCTGCAGTGGGCGCGCGCGAACGGCTACCCGTGGGACCAGCGTACGCTCAGAAATGCGAGAATTGGAGGCCATCTCGAGTTGTTAAACTGGGCGATAGCGAACGGTGGGGACGAACTGTTCTAGGTAGACAACAAATCAGGGCGTGAACCACGTTTGCGGCGAATCGACCCTGATGCTCGAGTCGAAGGCAAACTCGTCTCCCGCCCTATGGCGCGGCGAGTCCGGTCGCGTTTTTTTTCGGATCGAGTCAGAGTCACGTCCCGGACTCGCCACGCTTTCGGCTTCGTCAAGCGCGTCCCTAAGCACCGCTGATGCTTCGGCGCCCGCGTGTTCGGCGGCGCGGCGCCGTTGTTGTTCCACCCTCGTCGCGCTTTCCCGCGCGTCTTCGATTTCCCCCGCCAAGCGCGACGTCTCGAGGCCGATATCGGCGAGCGCCAAGTGCGCGGCTTCGCCGGCGACGCGCTCCGCCGCGAGTTCCCGGCGAGCCCTGGCTTCCGCGATCGTCGCGGCCTTCATCTGTGTCTCCGCAATGCGCACGGTGTCAGAAAGCGCGTCTCGCTCTTTTGACGCCCGGTACGACGCCGCCTCCGCTTCCAAGCGAGCTCTTGTCGCCTCCTGGGCGACGCTGCGCTGCCTATGCGCTTCCCGCTCCGCCGTCGCCGTCGCCGCCGCGACCACCGCGGTTCGCTCCGCGTGCGCCTCAACCACCACCCTCTCCAGCCGGAGTTTCTCCCGTTCCATGGATTGAAACGAGTCTTGTGTTTGCGCGAGCTCCATTTCAAGGCGGGACACGACGTGCGATGCACCGGCGTGAGCCTTGAGCTCGTCCCGGACGCCGGCGAGTTCGCCAACCAGTCGCCGGTTATCGCTCTCCAATTCGTCGCGACGGCGGTTCGCGCAAGTCAGCGCGTCGTGCGCTTTCCTCGCCCTCGACTCCGCGTCCGCGCGCGCGACATCCGCTGCGGCGACAGCCAGCGCGGCCTCGCGGTCAGCGAACTCACGGGCAAGCGCTGCGTCCGCGTCGCGCGTAGCGCCGGCCGCCGCTAACGCCGACTTGACCGTTTCAAGCTCGCGCTTTGTCGCCGCCTCGGCGTCGCGCGCGGCGTCGCGTTCGTGTGCGCTTCGGTTGGTCTTCTCGTCCACCCTCCGCAATGCGTTTTCCGCTTTCTCTGCTCTTCTGGTTGCGTTGTCTGCCCTGTCCTCCGCATCAGCCACGTCACTGTCCGCGCGTCGCGAAAGCTCGTCAAAGTCCCGCCGCACGCTTTCCAGCCTTTCCAATTTTTCTCGCAGCCGGTCGTTCTCCGCTCGCTCGTTTTTTTGTGAACCCAGCGCCTCGTCAAGCGCCGTGCGTAACCGGTTCTCCGCGGATTTAGAGTTGGCAACTGAAACATCAGCATCCCTGGAAGTGGCGTCTTCGTGCCGTTTGATGCGGAGCGTGAGTTCCAACACATCGGTGGTCAGATTTGAAATCAGCGCAGCCGCGTCGCTTTTCGCGCTCGCCGCCTCGGCGGCGCGAAGCCGAATCTCATCCCGTAACTCGATTTCTTTCAATCGAAGTTGTTCGATTTCATTTCGTTTCTCGTCGCTGCCCGAGTGCAGGTGCTTGTCCAAACTCGCGCACGCCGCGGCTAGGCGGTTCACTTCTTTCGAGGCTAAGTCAACCTCCACCCGCAACTCGGCGTTGCGCTCCATCGCCTCCACCGCCCTTTGGTCTGCCGCGTGCGCCGCTTGCTCCGCGCGAACGGCTCGCTTCTTGTTTTCCGCACTCTCATCAGCAGCCTGGCGCACCGAATCAAGCTGCTTCTCAAGAACAATCGCCCTGCGCTCCGCCGCAACAGCGGCGGCGCTCGCGCCTGTCGCGCGCAGCGACGCCGCGCCGGCCGTTTCCCGCGGCGCCCCGCGTACCGCCATCGCTAACCGCGCCGACGCGGCGTCCCGCGTGTCGTGGCTGACGATTTCTATCTCGTCGTCCGTACTGAGGGCTTTGAAAACGCACACGCACGCTTGCAGGGCTAGTTTACTGGACGTGGCGATGTAAAGCGAGAGCGCACCGTTACGAGCGGCCGTCGCGTCGCCCCGCACGGCGCATTGCACGAGCCGCACCCCCGCCCTAAAACACCGTTTCCGAACCTGCGTCGCGCACACTTCGCTTATCGGCCCGGTCACGATCGCCACCGACCCCGCGAGTAACGCCCGGTCCACGTAACTTGATGCGCTCGCTTTTTCGCCCGCTAACAGCCGTTCCAGCGACGAGCACATCTCCGCGTCCCCCGACACCGCGAACACCACGAGCAAAGGGTTGGTTTCGCGCGCGCCAAACGCGCCGGTGTTCGAGTGTTCGTCCCGATACGCGTCAGCAAACGGGTCGTCGTACGTTTCCTCAACCGCGGCTTCACTGGACGTCCGTCCAGTGAACGGATTCGTGCTGCCACGGGTGCTACAGCTCGTGCGGCTCGCGTTTGATGTCCGGGTTGAACTGTTCGGCGCGTCAAGCGCCGACTGGAGCGAGCGCCGCGACGCGCGCCCGGAGACGCGACGCGGCGATCCTCCCTCGTCATCCCCGCCAGCCTTGGAAGGCCGTCTCGGGAGAAACGCCGCGATCTCCGCGGCGTGTCTCGGCGTCCTCGCCTTCGTGCCTCTAAGGCGCTCGCCTCGCTCCAGCGCGTTTTGGTCGTCCCTGGTGAACCACGCCACCGGGAACCCAGCGGTGACCAACCTTCTCGCGATCGCGCGGTTGACGGGGGCGTCGTCGAACACCACCGCGATCGGAGGCAGCGCTTTCGGGAACCGGCCGGTCAGGGGGAAGGAACCGATGGCGGGTGAGTCGGCGTCGCCGGCGTCGTCGGTGTCCGCCCAGGACACGACGGTGTCCTGGGAGACAAAGAGAAGAGATACGCGTCAAGGGGCAGGGCAGGGTCAGGGTCGTGGGACGATGGGTCGTTGTCTTGTCGAATCGGTGGCCGAAGTTAGTGTCGGAGCAAAAAAGCGACGCGCGCTGTGCGTGCGCGTGGGTTCCGGACGTTTGGAAAACTGACGTGAACGACTAAACACGCACCCGTCCAGGTGACCCGGGAGAGAACGCGCGCGACATGACAGCCGGAAACTGCGGAGCCCGCTGAAGCGGCGGGCGCTGCCAAGGCGCTGCCGATTCTGAAACATTTTTTGGAAAAGTGTCTGTGCTTGCGACAATGGCGAAAATCTCGTCTCACTGCGTCTGCACCTTTTCTTGCGCGCAAAAACCCGTACGGCGCGTACAACTGCCGCTTTTGCATGACGAACCAAGAAATGAGGCATTACGCGAGAGTTCACGGTACTACGCGTTTAGTTACACCGCGTTCCCTACGCTACGACACGATACGCGCGCCGCGGCGCCGACTCGTGGCGCGCCTCCGCGACGAATTCAAATCTCAAATCTGCTCTCAAACTTCTCTCATCACGTCCTCTCACTACTAAGAGTCCCTTTCCGGGACGAACAGAGTCCCTCCCCCTCTCCGGACACACCCGTGTGAAATAAACCCAGTGTGCTTAGAAGGTTCCTTGCAGCTCCTGGAACGACGCGGTGGCGAGCGCTACGTACCCGACGGCGTGTCCGATGGATCCCCAGGCGAAGAGGTCCACGATGGTGAAGCCGGCGGGGTCGTTCGTGGCGAACACCGAGGCGGCTTCCTCCGACCTCGCGTCACCCGCGGCGAAGTGGGACTCGCCGTTCTGCACGCCAGGGCCCTGCATCGCGGTCTTCTCCCTGATCACGGGCAGGAACACGAACCTGCCGAGCGCCAGGGCCAGGCCGTTGCACCCGGAGATCACGAGCTGCACGTCCGAGAACGCCTTGGTGGTGGAGCGGCACGAGGCCACGGCGCCGGGCGCGGACTTCACGGCGAGGGACTTGTGCACCTTGCTGTTGGTTTTATACGCAATCGGGTGAGGGTGGGAAGGGCGCGGTTGGTCAGTGGCTGTGAGTGCGCTCGCAACGAGGAACGGACGGTCCCGAGGGAACGTTAGGGATGCGACCCCACCCAAACCTGTGCCGCGCTCGCGACGGGGGGATAACGCGTCCACCCTCCGCGGTCGCCATGCGGTACGTCCGCCGATCGCGGTACCGGTGGTGTTACCAACCGCGTCACGAACACGCAACGCCGACCAACAGATTGAAACCATCGGAATCCAAGTAGGCCTTCCCGAAACGTCCGCGCCAGTGGGTCACAAGGAACGCCCCTTGCCGAGCGGTGCGGTTGTTGGGCTTTCGAATCAAAATCCCGCGACGCGAGTCCGCCGGAAACGAAGTCGTACCTGCGGAAAGTCTGCTGGGTGCGCATGGGCAGGACGGGGGCGCCGAGGCAAGCCATCTTAGGTGTTGTTTTGGTAAAGCTGGGTGTCGGACCGAAGTCGAGTGTGCGGTTATGGAGGCGCGGAGGGAGGGGAGGTGGGGTAAAGATGGCTTCGGGGACGAAAAAAATAGGCTCGTGCGGTGATTGGCTGACGTGATCCTGCGTTTCAGCTCAAGTTTGACACCATTTTCTTCTTCTGATGTCAACATCAACACCCTAACACCCGACGTCCTAGAATCGGTCGGTGGCGCCACTGCCCACCGCACCGTGTGCGACTAAGCGCCCGTCGCTTGGTCTTCGCGCGCTTTGTCGGCGCGATGGCCAGGAAATCGATGGGAACCACGGCTGACGAAAAGGCTGCGTTGTTACTCAGGGGCGGAACCTCTCGCTTGAGCTCTGGGGACGTTGAGGAGCGCGGGGTGAGTTCCGGTGGTGCGTCTGCGTCTGGGTCTCGCCGACCGCGATACGCACCCCACGACCCCGGGTGTTCGTGGGTGTTCGTGACGACGTATTTGCTCATGGGCGTGTTGCTCGTCGTCGGGTCGAGCTACACCACGTACCTGTGGTTTTCAGGCACCGCGTTTGTGCGCCACCCGAGTTTGCTGATGTTCGCCAACCGGCCCCCGCCTCCGCCTCCGAACCAAAGTCCGCCTCCGCCGCACGCGCCCCACCCCCCGGTACCGCCCCCCCCCACCCCAGCCCCCAGCCCCCCACCCTCCCCGAAAGTGGACTGCGAGAGCTCGCACGGTGACCGACGGAACGGGTTGTATCAGCAGTACAACGAGGAGTGCGCGCAGAGCGAGGGGGTGCCTGGTGGATGCACGAACGATCTTGGGTGTCAGTTTTGTTCCATAGAGGGCAGCGGCACGGACAACGGCGACTTCGACCGGTGCACGGGGTGGGTGTGCGAGAAGTATTCAATCACGGGGTGTTACGGAGTGAAGCTGAATGCGAAGAGTGAAATAGAGAAAGCGGAAGTTGGCGACTGCAAAGCGGACGTGGGGAACCGAAACGCGGGACGGCACACGTTTGTGGACTGGGCGTGTAGCGACGACGAGGGCATTCCTTCGGCGTGCCAAACCCCCGGGAAAGGGCCGTGTCGGTTCTGCGTGTTGAAAAACGGCCAGCCCATGACTGGCTGGCCGGTGTGTCCGCACGCGGTGTGCAAGAAGTGGGACTTACCTGCGAAGCAGTGCCTGAAACACTGAGGAACTATGCTTAGAAACTAGAGTAGATTGCTTTTACTGGAGAATTTAATAGCTAAAAAAATAAGGTGTGATCACATCGATCGTCACGCGCGCGCTTCTATTCCGCTCTTACCCGTCGCGTCCTGGGTTCCCACGGCCCGCACCTCTTCGGTTCCAGAAGCACGCCGCACGTTTCCCGTCTCGCTAACCCCAGCCGGTTCCGGTTGCGTCTCGGCGCGTGTCGTCGTCGTGGCCGCGGCGGGTTCTGCTTTCAAGTTAAGGTTTTCCTCTTTCGCCTTTTCCTCGTTCGCCGTCTCCTTCGGTTTCGCCTCGCCAAACGTCCGTTCCTCCAGCCACTTGAGCTCTTCGTCGAAGAATTCGCTTGACATTTCGTGCGCCCCGAACGCGACGTTGAGTACTTCCGCGATGGGCGACACGTTTGGTGTCAGGGAGTCGCCCAGTTTTTTCGCGCGCCTTTTCAAAACCGCGAGCGAGCGCCAGTCGCTTATTCGCGGGTCGTTTTTCAAAAAACCCTCCGAATCAAGAAACCCGCCCGCGCGCAGTTCGTTGACCATCTCTGTGCTCTCCGCAACTAGAATCACAGGTGTTGTGGCACCTGCAGTGTCAGCTCCCCCACCCAAATCCCCCTCCGTATCCGCCGCCCGGACAATCCGCCTGTGAAAAAAACTATCGTCCACGACAAGCGGCGCTAACTCCGTGACCTTCGTGTCTATCCCGGCGCTACGCAAAAACGCCACAGACTCGTCCACCAGCGCGCCAACCAACGCATCTTTCGACATGTGCGAGAACACAAACGGGGGGTAGGGGGCCTTTGAATCAGTATCCTTTGCCACGTGAGCACCCTTTGCCGCGTCCGTATCACCCGACTCGCCCATCGCCGCTCCGAGCGCCGCTGGGTTCGCGAAGTACCTCCCACCATCCCGCGGGTCCCTTGGGAAACCAACCCCTGTGACTTGCGCTAGGACGCCATCAATTTTCGCGAAAAACGGAAGCGCGGCGACGAACACGCCGCCGCTCGAGACCCCGAACGCGAACGTCGGAGGGGTTTGTTGGTTGCGTTGCGATAAATCGGGATTCAGTTTTGTTACCCGCGCGAGCGCCTTCGCGACTCGCGGTGCGTCACTTTCGCTGCTCCAGCAATTGCCTACCGATGAAACGGCTGCGACGACGTACCCGCGCTTCAGCGCCTTCTGCACGAGCTTTGTTTCTTCGGGCAAACCGAGACAGGTTAAACACCGTTTCGACTTGGGGAAGAAATCGCGCGCGTGGTGGTGGCACCCGTGCGCGAAAAACACGATGCCCCGGGGCGCGACCCCGTCCGCGCGTCGCGGGCGCTGCCACACCAGTTCTATCGGGGGGTCCCCCAATCCATGGTCGTCCACGAATTTGTCGTAAGTCACCGCGCCGAGCAACGACCGCGCGTCCGCGTGGAGGGGCACAGATGCAACCGAAGGCGACTGCTTGTGCAACGCGCGTCGCGCGCCGGACAACGACGCGGTGGCGGAGAACGCGGGCGCCCCGGGGTTGATGGGCGGCAGCCGCGTCACCACGGCGAACATCGCGGCCATCGCGGAGACCGCCGCGAGGAGCGCCAAACACGACGTGTTCGCGCCCCCGCGGTGCGTCGGGCGGCCCACGCCTTTCCGGCCGAGCCGCCTGGGAACAACAGGCGGGGTCCGCTCGGCGCCCATGATGGGCGTCTTTTCGCTCGCCGCCACTGCGGAACCGCCGGACACCGGCGACATCGCAACGCGCGTGCCTCCGAAACTGGGGGAAACACACACGCGCACGGAGGCTCCGTAATGCGCGCCGCGCTCCGTAATGGGGGGCGGGCGCGCGCGACGATCGACGCGGAGAGTTGCACAAATGCACACTCAAAGGGGTGTTTAAAAAGATTGCAGACAATTTCGGATAAGTAGTGGTGAAGAAGTGGTTCTGTGCATGGAATAGTGTGTTTGATAACACTCTGGTGCTATCTTTTGTATCATTCTATTGTGAGTTTGGATGAACGAGGTATTACTAGTGTTGGAAACATGCCAGATACCAACAGCCTCCCTTCGTTCGTACTTCCTGTGAATGCATGGGAGTTCGAACTACAACCTTTTGGTATTGGTGAGTTTCGTGTTAGTGAAAAGTGAAAAAGAGTACGTTGTAGTCGCAAATCGTTGCAAAAGCATTTCAGTTCATTTACTGTATGAATGTTGCTCTCTCCCTTGCTTTTGTAGCTTGTGTTTCTCTTGTATGTTCGTTGAACTAGAAGTCTCTGTGCCTGCGAGCATGAGATGGTGTGTCGCCGTGATGGACGATTTTCTTGTCGGTAAATATTGGCGTTGGGCGTTAGTTTTTCGTTTGCGGGTTCGTTTGCGGGACTTTCTCGGTAAAGAGTGTCGCTTGCTTTATCAACCCCGCTCGAGCCCAACAGCGGGTTTCTTGTTGCTGGTGATGTTGGGCACTCTAGCAGTTTATTGTTGCTAGTGCTGTTGGGCACTTTCGCAGTTTATTGTTTCCCTGGTGCTTTCGCACTTCAGCGGGTTTCTTTTGTTGCTGTTGGGTTATTGTTCCCTGTGCAGTTGGGTTATTTCTTCCCTGTTGCTGTTGGGTTATTGTTCCCTGTTGCTGTTGGGTTATTGTTCCCTGGTGCTTTCGCACTTCAGCGGAATTTTCACGATGCGTTTCGCCGGATGTTTCTCCGAGGAGGTGATTATTGTGTTTCCGAGGTTCGGATTTCGACTGTTGACGCTGATACCGTGTCGTGAACGGCTCGTTCAAGATACTGTCCTGATGTCAGTGTAGACGATGCAGTGACTGCGCCTGAAAAGGCGGCCACGTCGAAGTACACAGGACATATTAGAAGCTTGAGTACTGCGTCGTCGGTGTCTCGGTTTCGAAGAAACGAAAAACGTTCACACGCTTTTTCTCGAGGCTAAGTTTGTGTCACTGGTGCTGGTAGCACTTCAGCGAGTCGTTGCGAGCGTGATGATACACTCGACGTTGATGTTGGCGGGTGGTATTGCACCCTGAGATGCTCAGAGTGAAGAGTTGTGAGCCATAACCTTTCGGATAAGTAGTGGTGAAGAAGTAAGTGGTTCTGTGCATGGAATAGTGTGTTTGATAACACTCTGGTGCTATCTTTTGTATCATTCTATTGTGAGTTTGGATGAACGAGGTATTACTAGTGTTGGAAACATGCCAGATGCCAACAGACAATTTCAATGGGTTTTTGACATGACGACGACAATCTTATGTAAGTTCGGGGAGCGCAGTACCCCGCGCAAACGCGAGACTAGGACGGTAACGCCGTGTTTTCGATATCAAGTTGGATTTCACTAAAAACTCGTTCATCGCGAGTACACCAGGTAAAACACGTACGCCACCCCAAACGCAACCAGGGCGTTCGCGGCGACCACCAGGTACACCGATTTCGTGTTGTTGTTTTCATGTGTCTGTTCCCGGCTGAATTTCCACTCCTGCGCCCAGCTCGTCTGCGCCACGTCATCCAGCAGCATGGGCGCCGCGACGTCGCCGCGGTAGCGCGCGGCGTTGTTTAGGTACTCGTTTTCTAGCCGCAGAAACGTCCACTGCGCTCGGCGCAGGAGCTCCGCCGCGGCGACGATCGTGCCGACCGTCTCCGTGCTGAGCTTGTTCAGCAACGCGGGGCTGGCGTCCCCAAAAAACCAACTCATTTTCGCCAAACGACTCACCCCCACGCCCCGTGGCGTCACCGTCACCGCCCATGCCAGCCGCCCCACGAAGTTTGAAAAAACCGCCCACGCGTAAAACGTCCTGGTGTGGAACACGCGGTCCCGGGTCGTCGCCCATTTTAAACGTGGGATTTTCATTTCCCCCCAAAAACTTTCACTAACTGAAACCTCCAGCAAACCCCAATCCATCACGATGTCCCACAAGTACGCGTACAACGTCCCGAGGCACAGGAAAAACAGCCACGCGTGTCTTCCTCGTCGCGACACGTCGCTTTCATTTTCGTTCTCCGGGGTGGACACCGTGGTGTACTGCCCGGCGCTCGCCAGGCAAATCGCAACCAACGATACGACGTACTTCCCCGCATTCACCACGTGCTCCACGCGTTCCCGCGACCCGCGCTTGGCGTCGTAAAAACGACGCACGCACTGCTGTAACCGGAACCAGTAAGGCAAACACGTGATGATCGGGGAGATTGGGAACTTCGAATTATGGCCGTTTCCGTCGTCGAACCCACCGTTTTTCTCGTACGCCCCCGTCACGAACAACCGCGTGGTGTATTCGAAATCCACCAAGCACCGCACCAAGGAACACGCCACATCTGCTACTAAATTATCACGGAAACGCACGTGCCCTCCGAACGGCGCGCAGATCGAGTTCCCGATGGACCGCACAAGCGACGCCCTCGCGTACGGATTTACGATTTTTGAAAAGAAGTGGAGCGTTTTCTTTTTGATACCGCTGTTTGCGTCGGCGCCGTTCCGGCCGTTTCCGCCCGTAATACCCGCGGCGGCGAATATTGACGACGGAGGCACCACCAGCGACATTATCACAAAGACGCCGAGGCCTAGTGGGTAGTACGCGGGCGCCGTGTTTGGAAAAAAAACATCCACTCCGAACTTTATTTTCGCCACGAACAGCGCGAAACACACGGACCACGCCGCCGTTAACACCGACGCGAGCGCTGTGATTGTTAACGAAAAGTGTCAGTCTTGTAAGGCCGCGTGTATTACGTAACTACGGGCAGAAAATCGGCAAACAGTGTGTCAGGATTTGGGAAATACAGAAATACAACACGTACCTGCGTTCCAGTGCCACCCCGCTTCTTCGGTTGCCGAGATTTCCATGATGTACCGGTAGTTGATGTAGTTTGTGGTGCACTTGTGCGTCACCGTGGCCCAGCACCAGAGCCAAATAATGGGAATCGCGGTGAGCCGAAACGCGGGTATGTAGTTGGTGAAGGTTACAACCTGTGTGTTTGTTGACTTCCCTTTTCCCCAAAGCAGCGCCACGGCGACGAGCGCGCAAAAAATGATCCCGCCGCTGAAGCTCGACACCCGGTCCACCACGGCGGGCGCCGGCCGCTCCATTAACCTAAGACGTCGCCGCGCGACTCTTATGACCCGTTCCCGTCGTGTGTAGGTTTCGTCGGGGGATAAATCGGCGGCGCGACTTTCTTTACCCCCACACGAGTCGCCATCCAAATCAAGCACCGCCGCGTAACTCGCTTCCAACGTCGCGCTCATCTTCTCCAGCTCGGCGCCCGCGCAGAACCGCAGGGTTTTGAACTTGGCGCAGATCGCGAGTTCCACGCGCGCGGCGTGTTCCTTGAACGAGCGTTCTTTCTGTTGGCGCACGCGTGTTGGGGACTGCAGTATGTCGTGCGATGACGAGGGGGGGACGCCCGGCGGGGGAACGCCGCCTGGTCGCGCCGGTCGTACCGGCGAGCTGAAAGAAGTTTGCTCAGCCGAAACTCCGGAGTCGACCCTTAACTCTCCCTCCCGCAACCCGTGACACGCGTCACTCACCACGTCCATCAGCTCCCGTAAGTCATCCAGCAACCGGACCTCGCCTTCCGAGGTTAGGTACCCATCAAGGTGCACCTGACACGTTTTTTTCAAATACTTCTTGACGATCTTGCGGAAGCCGGAGTAGTTCAAACTCGAGCCGTGCCGTCGGGTAAGCACGTCCCTGTACACGTGCTTGAACGCGCGGTCGATTTGCTGTTTCTGCGGCTCCGAGCGTTTGCGATTTACGTTTTGGGACGGCCCCCCGATTGAATGCGCGGGCCACGACCCGGAGAGGGAGGTGGCGAGCCAAGCGTGTGCTGCGTCGGCGGTGTCATCGCCGGACTCGCCGTCCGTGCCGTCGTCGTTCATCTGCAGCGCGTCCAACACGTCGTTTCGTCGTGCCTCGCGTAGTAAACTCCGGACCTTGCTCGCGGTGGTGGCGGTGCACGCGTCGTACTCCCGCCCCACGCGCGCGATTTCAAACGCGAGTAGGTCGTAAAACGCACTGGCTCGAGTTTGTGAGGTATCCTCGGTTTCGCTCACGAGCAGACCTTCTTCAAGAAGTGACACCGAAGGCATCGGCGGATCTGGGGAGGACGCGTCGAAAAAGGTGCCCACACCCGCGTCGCCTCCCCAACGCGCCGTGAGCTGCGTTTTGATTGCAACCTTCAAGTCGTCGTAGCGCACACACGCATCCTCGTTACCGGGAACCAACACCTCCTTCAGGTGGCGGCCGAAACGCATGGCCGCGGGAGCCCACCGCCACCGGGGCGGGGAGCGAGTGCGTGAGGAGAAATATTCTATCTTGAGGTGGCTTTTCAAGGAAACCCACTCTGATTTTTGAAAGGATTTTTTTTGAAAAACAGCCAAGTCGCCTCTGTTTTCGGATGTCATTTACGTGATCTACAAGTACAACAAGGGGCTATACAAAGTCTGTCTTGGATCGCTAGCTCGCCTGGCTCAGCCTCCTCTTCTTTCTGTTTCGGCGGGTCTCTTCACAGCGGTTGTTCCGGACGTGTGGTGTCGTCCTACCTCGCCGCTTTCCCGCTTTCCGCGCGACCGAGATTTACATTTTCTTCCCCACCGGTTTCTTTTCGATACCCGCCGCCTTGGCGTAGTGCTCGGTCACGCGGTCGACGTCGCACCCGAACTCGGCGTAGCACGCCTCCAGGCGCGCGCCGTCCAGGCCGTCACACTCCTTTATCGCGGACTTGATTTCCTCGTAGTCGCAGAAACCTTTGTACCCGCCGCCTGTGTGAGGAAAGAAGAGAAGACACGGTCAGCGGCGACGTCGTCCCACAAATCAATTTCGTCTGCAAATCAAATACGTAGGTGTTGGGAAATCAAGGGACGCGTCCCTTGTCCCCCCCTTACCTCCCGTGGTGAACTTCTCCTTGAGTTCGGCGTGGATGTCGCTGCTTGCTTTCTTGCCGCACGCGATGACGACGGTCCGCGGCGCGGTCTTGGGGATCTTCGGGAAGCGCTCGGCGCGGCGGGTTTCGGCGTGGTGGAACCCGGTCGCCATTGGCCGGACCGCGAACGCAGAGATGGTGAACGCAGACATCTTTTCGGGGAGATGCGAGAGGTGCGCGTGAAGCGGTGCGAACGCGCGCGGTCGGGCGACGACGAGCGGTTCGGGAAGTTGAGTGTCCGCGACGGGCGCGAAGGACACGAATGCAGCGTGCGGGTCGTGAAGACGCGCGCGGAGGAGTGGAGGGGGCCGCGCCTCGGAGCGCGGAAAAGAGATATTTTCTGCAAATTTCGCGCGGATTCTGAGTTGGCAAATCGAGCTCATTTTACTCGTCGTGCAACTCAAGGATTCGCTTTTGCCAAAAAAGAAATCAATTTTCCCCGCTCCGACGGACCATCGGTCGGTTGACCCTATTTCGCTCTTGTTGACCTTCGTGACGAGCTGAGAAGTGTGTTGTGCCCAAATCGTCTACCTCGTTTTCCGCCGCTTCGCGCTCGTCTTCGCGTCCTCCTTTTCCCGACTTTTTCTCTTTTTTTCCCGTTCTTTTTTCTGTTCCCGCCGCACCGGCGATGCCACGACCGCTGGCGAGTCCACACGGCTCGGCGGTAACGGTTCTAAACCCAGTGTCGCGCGAGGGTCCAGGACTCGCGTTTTCCCGTCGCCCGCAAAACCGAAAACGCAGTTTTCCAAAACCGCCGCTTCGCTTCGCTCCAGGTCGTGGCCACAATCAAACCCCAAACAGCTCGCCACGAACTGAACCTCGACACCACCGCGGTTCCCGCAGTAAGCACGAATCATCGCGCGCAACCCGTCACGACGAACCCCCGGGGTGAGCAGATCCATCAGGGCGACGAACCCGGTTTGGTGTTGTTTTAAAAAGCGATTTCGTTGGCGAAAAAAACCCACGAAATCGCCACCCGCTTTCGCGCGAACCGCGCGCAACGCGTCGGCCACGTAACTTTGCTGAATCGTTTCGCCTGGACCTGGCGGCGCTAGGTACCCCACGGACGCGAGATGCCGCAGCTCTCTCTGCAACTCGCCGGTGCTGTTTTGAGAAGACGCGTATAGCAAACGGTACGCCGCGAACTCGGCGACGACGTCGTCGGAGGTTTTTTTGTTTTCCTCGTCTGATGCCGTTTTTGTTTTTGATTTTCTGCTCCCCCCGTCTTTCGTCTTCGCGTGCAGCTCCCGAAGCACGGTTTGGCACTGGTTGTACTCCGCCCAGTCCCCACACTCAAGCGCGACCCTCGCGTGCGTTTCATAAACCTCGCTCGCCAACACCCCGCCCCGTTTCTGCTGCACCGTCAGGTCCTGCCGAATAGCTTTCAGCTGGTCGTTGACGTAGGCGTAGTCGCGATTTTTCTGCCACTTCTGTTTGACCAGCTCGAGCGCTTCTTTCAAAACCCGCGGCGGCCGGACAACCGACGCGGACGGCGCGGATGTCAGGCGGAGGTAGCTTTTTTCCAACTCCAACGACGTGCCCACTGCCTTGCGGTTGCCGCTTTTCAGCTCCTGCATCGTCGGGCCAGAGGGCGAGCCGGTCCAAAGCACGCGCTCTGTTTCGAAACGCGCTTGGCGCTCTTGAACTTTCAAACGCTCTTCCGCGGATGTCAGTCCCGACGAATACGCGTCATGTGGAGAGGCTGTTTTGTGTATTCTCGGGCTCCCAGGCGGGCTCCACACATCAGGATCACCACTCAAACGCTGCTGCAACAACGCCGCCGCGGTCCGCGACGGTTCCCACGGGCGGCGCGCGACCGGCGCGGAGATTGCATTCGTGTGCGTTGATGTTTTCGTTATTTTTTGAGATTGCCTCACGCCCTCATCTGCGTCCGTTCCCGTATCCAGGCTTTCACTGGTCATGCCATCCGCATCGGACAGTTCCTCCACACACACTGCTTTGATCTTCCCAGCCAGCTTTTCACGTGTCTTTTCCGTAATCGTGTCACCCAGCTTCGCTCCGAGTCGCAACAACCGGCGGCGGGCGCTTTTGTTGGATTTCAACTTTTTCCACGAAGCGCTTCCCACCACGAGGAGCACCGCGGTTTTAGCATCCACAGCGTCGTCGCCCCGGTCCTTATGCTTACGTTTTCCCGACGGCGTAGACATCGCCCAACACCGGGGAAAAGCGGCGCGCCACGCCACGCACCGCGCGCGTGGTCGCACTGAAGCGAGGAGCAGGGTTCCTCCGCCAATGCAGTTTCGCAGTCGTTGTAAAAACGATGAAGGACAAAAAACCAGATGACGAGGATGCACACTTCGCTCGGCACCCCGAGGGGGTGAGACAACGAGGCCGATGTCGCGGGTCATGAATGACGCTGCGTCGCGCGTGGTCACTGCATCGACGCGCACGAGTCCGAGTCGCGTCTGCTCGCGGTGCGAGGCATCGCAGCGCGCACGTCGCCGCGGCCAAACCGAGCGCTCGACGCGTTTTCGGCATCGTGGTTGTTTCGGGGCGTCTGCCCGGGGTCACGCGCTCGTGTCTCCCCTGCGCCACCGCGGGCACCGCGGCGCCGGTTCCTCTTCCCTGCGTGTATTCCGCGGCACGGATGACTCGTACCCAAGCACGGTCCGCCTTCCCCTGCCTTTCCCAGATGCGATAGGCGTGGGTCTGCAATGCGCGGTTTCAGGCGCGCGAACCGCGCTCGCGTCGCCTTCGCAGGCTTGGAAACCATTCACGGGCGCCGTGTTGGGCGGCGCGCTCGCGCTTGACGTGGGCGGTTTCTTTCTCATCGCGCGCGTGTTGTCACCTGCGGACGACGCGAACGGCATCGCGAAGCTTGTCAGCGAGCTTGCGATGCTCACCACGGACGGCGCGTGTTTGCTCCTGGCGCCGTTAGTGTCCTTCGCGGTGGTGCAGCAGGCGCTTCCGTTGCTTGGGGAGAAAATCTTCTTCGACGGCGCGCGCGCGGCGGTTGATCCGAGTTTCGGTGGTGGTGTTACCGGCGGGAACGTTGGTGATACAAGCGACGAGGACGACGTAGACAGCGTAGACGACGCCAAAAACGTGCAACTCACAGCCACAGAAACAATCAAGGAAAAGCTTCGCGCGGTGTCCGCGTTGGAATCGGCAAACGGTTTGGGGTTGCGAGGAATTGGCGCCGCGGCGTCGCGGACGCAAGCGTTAGCCACGCTCACCGCGGCGACGATTCCGATTGGCGCGGTGGTGACCTTCGTCCCCGTTGCGGGCCCATTAATCGCAGCGTTTATGGCCACCCTAGTCGCGTCATACGCCCTGGCGTGGGAACTGCTGGATCCGTACTTCGATAAAAAAAACCTGGTACGTCTTTCCCACCCAACACATTCCACTGACTGATTGCCCATACCCCGACTGACATTTCTTTTATCACAATCAGGATTTCAAGGCGCAAGATACAATCATGTGGGCCAACCGGTTCGCGCTGTGCGCGTTCGCCGCGCCCTTCACCGTGGCGCTGGCCGTGCCTCTAATAGGACCGGCCGCGACCGCGGTGGCGCAAGGCGCCACAGGGACCCTAGTGTGGAGAGTCTTGGAACCGGACCGTCCGGGAAGCGACGGTGAGGGGAAGTGAGCGCGCGGAGTGTAATACCTTAGGTGAAGCGCAAAAACAACTCGGAAAAGCGTTTCTTACGTGACGAGGCCGCGGCCGCCCTTTTTTCCGATCGCCAATCGTTCCTCGAGCCACTCAAGAGCGCCCTTAACCTGGCGAGACCCTTGAGGCACACAAGGGCGCCCCTAACCTGGCGAGACCCTTGTGGTATGGTGGATCCCCACCACGCGACGTGGCGGTCGGAGGCGCAGCGGAGTTTGAGCGGCGCGTTGGATGTAGGGCTTGCCTTTTCTTCGTGCTTTTTGGTCGCGCTGACGGTGGTGCATCACCGAAGCTCTGTTCGGCGCAGGCGCCGAGACGTTACGCATGCCACTCACACAAACCGCAGCGACGACAGCGCGTACGACGATACCGGGCATGACGGCTGCGTCGCGGATTTCGTCGAACGAGTCGCGCTGGTGTCGTCCGAGTCGTCCATGGAGCTCACCGATCTAGGAAGAGGCGACGACACATCTAATAAGTCGGTATTTTTTTCGTCACACTTCCCTGCCTCCAAGGCGCTGCACCTACTGGACGTCACCCTTTTCGCTGCGATGTCATGGGGGCTGATGTTTGCGGGGCACGATTTCCTGTGTGGCGTCGTGATGCGGTGCCAGTGCACGTTTCCGTGGGCGGGCGGGTGGGCGCGGTGTAACGCGCACAACGCGTTTGGCGGACCGCGGTGTCCGTGGTGCACCGCGCCGTACTGGACGAGCGTGCTGACTCAGAAGAGCTGCGCCGTGGCGATGCTCGCAGCGTACGCGGTGGGGGTTCGTGGTGGGGTCGGTGCCGTGCGAAACGAACACGATGCTTCTGATGCGTTTTCGTGTTGTTCGAAATTCGAAGACGAAGCGGGCGGGGAGGGGAAAATGAGAGGTACTCGAGCTACAGGTACTCCTTCTGCTCCCTCGGCGCCAATTACGGGTACTCCCTCCCGTCCAAGTACGCCAATCGTGTGCTTCGTCACCGCGGCCTTGGTATCGGCGCGAACGGCTGTGTGGACGCCACTTCAAAACAAGAATGGTTTGAAAGCGAAATCTGACACCGAGACGGACGCGGATGCTTTGCGGCGCGACGCAGGGGGGGCAAAAAACGCGGACGTCGGTGTTCTTTTGAAACAGGTCGTAACGCCGATCGCGGCTTGGTTCGCCGCCGAGATGTCCTGGCAGCTCTTCTTCTGGCTTTGGCTGGGTGTGAAACAAAACCCATTCTATCCGTGCTTCGTCGTGTGCTGGGACGACCAATTGAACGCGGTCGGGACGAACCCGCCGTCGCCGCTGTCCGCCAGTGACGCGCCGCCGATGACGCGCCTGGGCCGGGACCTGGGTTTGGGTAGGTAGGGAGACTTTGAAGATTTGGTCACAGGTTCGAAGCCGGCCGTGGTGAATACATGGATACGCAACATCGGGCGCATCTCCACTCGGAAGTGTCTTCACATCTCCGCTCGTGCTTCACTCGTTTGGTACGCCGTGTACTTCGCCGCGCTTCCCCGACACCGCCCGGGCGGGTATTTTGCCGCGTTTTTCTCAAGCTTCCGTTTCGCCGCGCTCGGCAGATCCACCCCGCATTTGTCCGCGAGTCGCACCAAGTAAAGCAGCACGTCCGCCATTTCCTCGCCCAGGTGTGTTTTGTCGTGTGGGGTCCAATCAGGCAACCCCACCGCGCACCCCGCGTCGCCGCGCCACTGGAACAACTCAGACAGCTCGCCGACCTCGCCGACCATCGCGAGCAAAACGTTGCGCGGAGAGTGGAACTGGTCCCAATCCCGGGCTTTGGCGAACCCCGACTGGTCCAGGCGCAAGGACTCGAGTGTCACGGAAGGGTCGAACGTGAACGACGGGAGCGGGGGATCGCAGGGTGCCGGTTTAGCAGACCCGTTAGTTTCCGGTCTCGGCCGCTTGCGTTTCTCGGGCGTCATTGAGGAGTGGTGTGCCCGCCCGCTCCCATAAAGTGAAAAAAGCGACAACGAAAAGACCGAAGCGAGTTTTGTTGGATGTCCAACAAGGACTCCTATTCGTCACACCCTCCAACCCCCACCCAGTGTAACAGTGCGCGGGCGTGCGTGTCTGAGTCGTCGGATCGCTTTTAAAGCGACGTCGGGTGACAGGTTTGCGTCGCAGGTGGCGTGATCGCTTGTGGCAGTGGCGGCAAAGGGACCGGGATCGCGTCGGCGCGCGTGCTAAACCCATTGCTTATCGCGTTTTCGCGGTGCGTCATCCGTCGTAGCGTCGTCCTCGCCGAGGCGCGATGACGGGCACGATGCTCGCGCGTCAGCTCTCCTGGACGCTCGCGACGTGTCGAAGCGTGCCGTCGACGTCGCGACGGCAAAACGCGGCGACGTCAACGCCCCACCGCGCGTCTTCGTCTTCCTCGGATGACGTCGGCGGGGGCGGCGGGGCGAAGAAGAAGCCCCGCAAGACGGTCCGGCGCGTCGCCGGCGCTGATGTCACCGCCGGTGCCGCGGACGCACCCCCCGCGCCCGTGCGGCGTCGCGCGAGCTCGGAAGCCACCGCGTCCGTCTCTTCCGAGGCCTCGACCGCCGGGGCGGGCGTCGCGTCACACGCGGTGCCCAAGCCCACCGCCGCTACAAAAAAAACAAAAACGCGCACGGTGCGGCGATTGAAAAACAACGTCGCCGTGGCGGAGGCGGTGCAGGAGCGCGCGCGTCTTGATGAGAACCCCGCTCCGGTGGAGGTCTCGGCGCGGCGCATCGCGGAGGAAACTTTGGCGGCGGCGAAGTTCACGAAACTCGCGGCGAAAATCGCAAAGGCGAGCGCGGCGGACGAGCTCGCAATCGGGGTGGGCGCCGAAAACGAAACGGCAACGAAGACTTCGCCGTTTGGCGGTGGTTCGAAAACCGTTCCCGACGCGGCGCTCGTGCCGCGTACGCTTAGTATTTTGGAACAAGTCCGGGGACCCAAGCTTACGGACGGGGATGACGTGGGGACAGAAGACTCAACAAGTCACGGTGGGGATTTGCTGGTCACGGACTCCTCAACCGCTGGGGACGGGCCGAACGGAATTCACGTGCGGGGCAAAAAAGCCGAGTTGAAACTCAAAAACGTGCCCCCTGACGAAACCCCGGGCGAGCGCCTGAAACGTTTGTTCCGCGAAAAACGATCAAGAGGCTTGGCGCGGGTCAGGGACAAGTTCGCGAACCAGGAGCTGTTCGACGAAATTTCCGGGTCCTTCGTGCCGCCCGATGCGGAAGTGCCGCTTGATGCGGAAGAAAAGGAACAAAGGGACGCCAGTTTGAAATTCGGTACGCCTTGGACCTTTCCCAAATCCAGGCACTGTTTCAAGCCCCGTTCGTTAAAAGAAAGTGCACTGCATACATCACAAGTGCACTGTTTTCCTATACAGTGAGACTCAAGACTGACCCTTTTCTTTCCCAATCCCAAGGCGAAGAGATGTTGGGCGCCGCGGCGAGCGCGAGCGCGGAGAACAAATCCGCAGTCGAGGGTGGGTTTTTCGAAAAAGGCGGCAACGGTTTGAGCGCGAACAACAGTATAGACCCGTTCAAGCTGATTCCCGGGGAGTACGTTGTCCACCGCAGGATCGGGATTGGGAAGTTTCAAGGAATACGGTCAATCGCGATTGACCCAGACCCGATTAACCCTTTGACGGGCGAAGTGATCGGCCGGGCGCCTAAAATCGGGTTCCTCTTCATCGACTTCGCGGACCAGCAGGTACGGCCTTGCGCGTTTTCCAAATCATAGACGACTGTTTGCCCATACCCCCGACTGACACTTTCTTTTACCTATCGTAAGGCTAAGATCCTTCCCGAAAAAGCCGCGAAGCAGCTTTACCGGTACGCGAGCCCGGGGGCGCTGAAACAGGGCGTGAAGCCCCCGAAGCTTTCCAAGATTGCGGACAAGAAGGGATGGGCGGCGAAGGAGAGCAGCACGAAGAAACACATCCGCCAGCTCGTGGTGAATCAGATGTGCGTGTATTTGCAGCGCCTGCAGTGCGTGCGGCCGCCGTACCAGCCGCCTTCGGACGAGGTGTACAAGCGGTTTGGGGAGTTGTTCCCGTTCACGATGACCCCTGATCAAGTAATGGCGGTGAACGACTGCTACGACGATTTGACCACAAGGGATACCCCGATGGACCGGATCGTGGTTGGCGACGTTGGTTTCGGGAAAACCGAAGTCGCCATGCGGGCGATTTTCAGGGTCTTCGCGGGCGGCGGGCAGGTGTTCGTGTTGGCGCCCACGACGGTGCTTGCGAAGCAGCACGCGGCGACGATTGGGGCGCGGTTCGCGCCCTTCGGCGCGGGTGTCGAGTTGATGACACGGAACGTCAAGGAAAGCGAAAAGAAAGAAGTGATGAACCGGTGGCGCGCCGGCAACACACAGGTCATCGTGGGGACGCACTCGCTTTTGAACCTCGACCCTTCCATGTACGTCAACTTGAAAATGCTCGTCATCGACGAGGAACAGCGGTTCGGGGTGAAGCACAAGGACCAGATCAGCGCGTTGAAAGCCTCGGTTGACGTGCTCACGTTGTCCGCCACGCCTATTCCGCGGACCCTGCACATGGCCATCGCGGGGTTCCGGGACGCGTCCTTGGTCACCACCCCTCCGCCCGAACGACGACCGATAAACACGGTGCTGCAGACCTACGACAAGCACACCGTGCGCGCTGCTTTGGAGTACGAGCTCGCCAGGGACGGGCAGGTGTTTTACGTGGTGCCTAAAATAGGCATGATGGAAGAGGCGAACCGACGCTTGCTCGCCCTGTTCCCCGACTTGCGAGTCATGATGGCGCACGGCCAGATGAAAGGCGAACAGCTGGACCTGGCGATGGACGAGTTCTCGCAAGGCAAAGCCGACGTGTTGTTGTGCACCACTATCGTGGAATCGGGGCTTGACATTCCAAACGTTAACACCATCATAATAGAAGAAGTGCAGCAGTTCGGCTTGGCCTCGCTTTACCAGCTGCGAGGCCGAGTCGGGCGGGCGGGCCGCCAGGCGTACGCGTACATGTTCCACGCCGAGGAGGGCGAATTGCGCGAAGAAGCGCGCGCGCGCCTCGACGCCCTGGAGGAGTGTTGCGGGTTAGGCGAGGGGTTCAAGCTCGCGGAGCGGGACATGGCCATCCGAGGGGTGGGGACTATTTTCGGAGACAGCCAAAGCGGCCAGGTGGATGGAATCGGGGCTGATTTGTACTTAGAGATGCTGTACAACCAGCTGGAGAAGATTGAAAAACTGCGCCTGAACCCCATCGCGCCGCAGCTGGTGAAAACCCCGGGATGGGCGACGATTCCCACGCTGGGCGGGGACTACGTCGCCACCGCGCAGGCGAGGAAGGTGGCGAACAGCTCCCTTGCGGGCGCGCGGACGTCACAGGAAATCGAAAAGGTTGTGGACTCCCTAACCGCGTGTTTCGGGGACCCATCAAGGCACCAGGAAACCGCCACGACGCTTAACTTCCACCGCATGCGCGTCCTGGCGGGTGAACTGGGCGTGACCGAAATCACCATGGACCGGGAACTAGGCACGGTGCTGTTCGCGGTGAACGCGGACGTTGAGGTAAAGGAAATGCTCGTGGACAACCTGGATGAGTTGTACAAGAAAGACCTGACCGTGGTGAAAGAAGGGCTACAAATGGTATCCCTGGCGAACGCGGGGCCGGAGGTGACCCTGGCGCAAGCCGTCAACGCGCTGCGGCGAGTAAACGAAGCGCTGCCGTCGTTTATCAAGTTTCTGTGATTTTTGTGAAAGTAAAACAAAAGCGCAAGTCGAGGTGCTCGTTTCGTCAAGGTTTCACGAAGAGAAGGTATCACACTTACTACTCGTACTCATCACACCCACTCGTGTTTTCGTCGGAAGTTCGTTTTGTCGTCTCGTGTCGTCGTCTCGTGTCGTTCTCGAGTTCCTTCCAAACCGTAGTCAGGTCAGCGGTGGTTCGTTCGCCCGCCGGAAAGAAAGTTTCTCACCCCCTAAGCGTTTTCTTCCACGCCGCTTCGGGCGCGCTCGCGTTTCGCTTGGCGTCGAAGTCGAATCGTGGTCTTTCTTTCGAGTTTTGCGTCCCGTTGCCGTTGCCGTTGCCACTCTCGTGTACGCAGCGAATGGGTGACCAAAACCCTCCTCCGAACATGAGTTGCTTTCCGAACAAAACGCCGCCCAGGGACTCGCGCGAAAACTGCGACCCCGTGGGGGCGTCGCCGAAGGAGAAAGAACCGGCTTGCGTTTGCTTTGCTTTTTTCCCCGACCCGAGCGTCCCGAACGGGGACGACGGCGAGCGTTTGGGCTTGGAGAGGCTCTTTCGGTTGTGATCCCTTGACATGGAAAGCCCAACAGAGCCGGTGTTTTGCGTTTTCGGGGCGGCTCGGGAAATGCCGGGCGGCGGCGCGCGCGTCGGGGGGGGAAATCCAACGCCCTGCGACTCCGAATCGAACGGCCGGGATTCGGAGTTGTGTTGGTAGTGGTAATCGCGAGCCTCGGTGGTGGCGAGGTCGGTCGGTTTCAAACCGTCTCTGGGTTGCACCACCGACGGAACCCGGAAAACGGGGTCTTGTTCCGGGTCGGCTTGCGATTCAAACGGCAGGTCGTTCGGGTACGACCGCGCGCTGGGAAGGTCCGGGGTGCGTTCGTTCGCGAGGCGCGCGGCGGCGGCGGCCGAAGCAAGCGGCGCCGCCGGCGGTAAAACGTTCTCCTTCTCCGTGATGTCGCCATACGCGTGTGTGGCATCGTCACCGCCGCCACAAGCTTGAGCTTGCCGCTTGTCCCTCCACCGCAACGTCATGGTGTGGAACCGCGTGTCGACTTGCCCGCAGTCCACCGCGTTGACGTTGTCGTCGGCGTCGGCGTCGGCGGCGGCGCGCGTTTCGACGAGGCTCTCCGGTTTCGGCGCCGCGGCTTCGAAAAACGGAGGCTCGTACTCCGGAGGCGTATCCCTGACGTACGTCATCCTGATTCCGATTTTGCTTCCCGGAGGCAAGGGGTCCAGGTTCGCAATAAGCGCCTCGAGCTGCCGTAGCATCTGGTCACCCGCGTCTTTGATTTTCTCCTCGTCGTCCACCCGCGTTTTCGGTCCGCGCTGTTTGTCCCCGAGTCGCCGGCCCCCGACCGCGACGCCCGCCACCCGCGCAAAACCGTCGTCCAAACCCGTTTCGTCGCCGTACCCTATCGTGAACTGGTACTCCTCAAGCACCAGAGTTGGGTCGTTCGCGTTGTGGCGGTACGCGGCGGAGGTCGGCGGTGCGGCGAAGACGTAGTACGTTATCGTCCGCGCGTACCCGGCTTTGATCGCGGCGAACACGCCTTTGCCGAGCTGGCGCGAGTAACCCCGAAAGCGTCAGTCGCGAGTCGGCGGTATGCGTGTACTGTATATCGCGATGTATGGACAAACAGTCACCAGCTTCAGTAAAACAGTGCACTTGTGATGGTTGTAGTTGCCACAGTGCCAGTAATGTTACGGCCGTAGTGCACTCTAAGAGGGGCGGCAAACAGGGAGGCGGGATTTGGGAAATACAACACGTACCTGGTCCAACAACCGCCGCGCGTTCGGGTCGCCGTTCGAATTTAGCTCCTCCGCGCCGTTGAACCGGTCGCTGGGTTGGAAAAAAACGCCAGGGAAGATGCCCCGCTTGAACGCTATTTTGTGCAGCGTGCCACTGGGTAGGGGGGTACGGGGTATGGATGTGGATATGGATATGGAGTCAGAGTTTGCGGAAACGGGTGGGTTTCGGGACGCGCGGCGGGCGAAAACGCGGAGGAACAAAACGCACAGCTGTGCGTTTGGGGGTACGAGTTTTGGGAAAGGTCGTCGCGCCCGCGCGGGCGAAGTCGCGGACGGAAACACGCGCGCGAGAGAAGTCGCGAGACAAGGGCTGGAAGGACGTACGCGAGCATAAAGCGCACGAAGTTGGAGCTGCGCGTCGCGTTTAGGGTATCCTGTCGAACGCCTGACATGCGTGTTGGTCGGGGGGGTCGGGTCAGGAACGGGCGCGGAGCTGCTGTGAGGGGCCCGTTCCGAGAACGGGAGCGCGCGTGGAAACTCGGAGAGGCGTGGGGGCGAGCGCGGAGTGATGCGTACCCTGCATTGTGGTCATGACTCGCGATAAGATACGCGCGTGGCCTGTCGGGGGGAGGAGATGAACAGAGAGGAGTCGGTTCGTGTGTGCGGGTGGTCGGCGCACGTGAAGTGAGAGAAGTTTTCTTGGGCGTATCGCGAACCGCTCTCAAAGACGCGCTTAAAAAATACGCGTCGCTCAAAAAGTGCGGCCGGATTCCTGTGGTACACATCACGCTCGCGTCTACCTTGAACCGTAGATGATCGCCTCCGCTGCTGCCACCGCCGCTCGTGCCGTCAGCAACCGTACGGCGCCCGCCATGGTCGGCGCATTCCGTAACTTCTGGGCGGACGTCCCGATGGCTCCCAAGGTACTGCGCGATGATCGTTTTTCCTGTCGGCGCCGATGTGACAACGCGTTTTCTCGATTCTCGTCGTCAAGGCACGGGCCGCACGCACGCGTTTCCTGACACGCGACCCCCCTTCCCCCCACATGCGTAGGACCCAATTCTCGGCATCTCAGAGCTGTTCCTCGCGGACACGCACCCGTCCAAGATGAACCTCGGCGTCGGGGCGTACCGCGACGATAACGCCAAGCCCGTTGTTCTGGATTGCGTTCGCGAAGCGGAGTCGCGCATCGCGGGGAAGTCCGTGATGGAGTACCTCCCCACGAACGGCAACGCGGGTTTCATAAAGCACAGCATACTGCTGGCGTATGGCGATGACTCTGTCGCGGTGGCGGACGGCTCGATTGCGGCGATTCAAACGCTGTCCGGAACCGGGGCGTGCCGTTTGATGGCGGATTTCATGCACCGGTTCGCGCCGACCGCCAAGGTGTACATCCCCGTTCCCACGTGGAGCAACCACCACCAGATCTGGCAAGACGCGGGGTGCGAGGAACGTTTGTTTCGGTACTACAAGGCTGAAACCCGGGGGCTGGATTTCGACGGGATGTTGGAGGACATGGAAAACGCGGAGGAAGGGAGTTTCTTTCTGTTGCACGCGTGCGCGCACAACCCGACTGGCGTGGACCCTAGCGTAGAGCAGTGGCGGCAGATGAGCCAAGTCATGAAAAGGAAACAGCTGTTTCCCTTCTTCGACATGGCGTACCAGGGGTTCGCCAGTGGTGACTGCGAACGAGACGCCGCGGCGATTCGTATTTTCGTGGAGGACGGACACAAAGTGGGGTGTTCGCAATCCTTCGCCAAGAACATGGGTCTGTACGGCCAGCGAATCGGGTGCTTTTCCATCATGTGCGCCTCCCCGGAAGAAGCGCAGCGCGTGGAGTCGCAGATGAAACTCATCGCGCGGCCGATGTACAGTAACCCGCCCCTGCACGGCGCCGCGATCGTGAGCGCGATTCTTGGTGACCCGGTTTTGAAAAAGCAGTGGTTCGGCGAAGTCAAGACGATGGCGGACCGGATCATCGACATGCGCGCGCAACTGCGTTTGGCGCTTGAGAAATCGGGCAGCGTGTTGAAATGGAACCACGTGACGGAGCAAATCGGGATGTTCTGCTTCAGCGGCATGACTGGCGAGCAGGTGGACGCGCTGCGGGTGGACCACCACATCTACATGACCCGGAACGGCCGAATTTCCATGGCCGGCGTCACGTCCTCCACGGTGGGACGGCTAGCGAGTGCGATGCACGAAGTCACGAAGTGATTGTTGAGGTGAACTTTCATCGCGACGAACAATGAAACAACGAGAGCTTGGTATATTAATCACAGTCTGTTTATTCCGTTGTAGTGCGCGCGCGCTGATCCGGACACGCGATAAAATCACATCACTCAACTCACTGCCCCTTCCCGTCCTTCCACGCCGTGCCTTTGAGCCACTCGTCCCTGTCCTCGGCTTTGTTTAATTTCTTGACTTGCTTGGGTTGTTTCTTGCCTTTCCCCAATGCTTTCTTGATTTGTTTTTCCAGCGCGGGCGCGGCGCCCGCGTAAACGAGCCCGGCGTACACCACGGCCAACACAAGCGCCAGCAACACCAGCTTCACCACGAACGTCTGCGTGTCGAACACCCCCACCGGGTCATTCACGGCGATGGTGCGGTTGTAAAACGTCGAGGCGTAGGATTCGGTTTCGTCGGCGTAAAACGCGGTCACCGCGAGCCGGAAAGAATGCCCCGCCAGTTCCTTGTCCAAAACAAACGGGTACTCGAACGAAGCCTCCTTGCCTGGCTCAACCGTGGTGAACACACCGACCGTGGTGAAGTTCGTGACGTAGAACGCGAACGAGTTCGCCGCGTTTAGCGAGCCCGCGATGTGCGTCACGTTGACAGGGGACTCGCCGTTGTTGCGAAAGCCGAGTAAGATTTTCATGGGCCGCGAACTGGGGAACCCGGAGGACACATCCACATCCCCGGGGAAGATCGCCACCGCGTCGATGTCGTCGTTGGCCAACGGGATGTCGGTCAGGATGTGACGGCGCTCGTCTTGCGCGACTGCAGTTGCGGTGAATGGGAAATTGTCGGAAAACGAGAACGAGGTCAGGGTCCGGGTCCGCGGGTGCGGTGATGGAAAGAACGATCAAGTAGGGCGTGTGCTTCGGGAAGCTTCCGCGAAAAGGCACGGACGGATTGGCAGATAATCCGCCAGAGATCGGTCTCAGGTCCGCACGCACCGGCGATGCCCAGAAAAAGGGCGAGGCACGCGACGCCGAGGCGGACGGCGGTGGAAACGCGAACCATCGTTCGCGACGCGTAACCCGGTCACAAGCGGAGATCGCGAGCGAGTGTGGTGCCCGCGTCCCGGATCGTGAAGCAAAAACCTCAGAGCTCCGAAAAGTGGAGACACGTTTTTTGGTTTGCGCGTGTAAATTTATACCTCGGCGTCGGCTTCGTCGAGACACTCCGCTTCAGCGCGTGGTCCTTTCGCGAACCCACGGGCGGACCAAACGTGCGATGCTCGCCGGACTAAAAGGGAACGCGCCTGTTAACGTCCGCCCTGGCTTGAGTAAGTAAAACCAGCCGGTGCGATGATTGATCCGAGAAAGCGGCAAGCCTTGTCGAAGTCCAAGGTCGACGGGCAAACCGTGGGGACTCACTCGAAATCGCCCGGGCGAAGCTTGTCGCGCCCGCCTGGAATCGCGCCCCTGGACACGGTGCTCCCGGAGGACATGCGCCTGGCGCGCACGAAGACGTCCCTCGGGCTGATGCAGGCGCTCGTTTTCAAGGAGGAGACGAAAAAAGATGAGGAGTCACGTAAAAAAGAAACCGCGCGACCCGAACGCGATATCCGGCGTTTGCGGGACCGGGCCGGCGAGGCGCGGGACGCACTTTTCATTCGCGGCGATGAAGCCGTTGGGGTGCACCGAAAGGACGCGGTGGATGTAGCATCGGGAAGCGAGACGTTTGTGACTAGTACTACCTTGCACTCAAACGGTTCCGAAACGCAAACCAACGCAAGTTCGTTTGACCGACTTGAAACCCGCGTTTGCGACGCGCGCGACTGCGGAACTGTTTCGGCTTCGGCGTCGCGCAAAAAAGAGAAACGCGTTTCGCCGGCGCGGCGAGTTTTCGGTTTGACTTGCGGACGGCAGCGCGCGGCAAAGGAAGTGGCCCGGGTAGCAAGTGAGCTGGTTGAGAGACGAGACGAAACTTTGAGGGCCTGTTTACTCGTGTCGGACGAAATAAACGAGTCCTCGCCGGAACGCGCCGACCGAATTCTCGAAAGGTTCAACGAGCGAACCTGCGTTCCGGGTGAGGTTCTTTTACGCGCCGGTAACGCGGAGGACGGCGTGCACAACCACAAAAACGCACAGCTGTGCGTCATCGAGCGCGGGTGCATGGAAATCCGCGTGGTCGATGAGGACAGCAGCCGCGCGGCGAAGGACGACTGTTTCGAGTCTGTGGAAAACACGCGTCTCGTCGCCACGCTCACGCGAGGCCACTCATTTTCGTGCGATCGCGCCGTGCTGGCGTCGCTGTGGGGCGCTGGGCGAAATACGCTCGTCGCGGTGGCCAGGGACGTTCAAAACGAAGACCAAGAATCGGACCCGGACGACTCGGGTGGTGTAGTTCTGTGGGAACTACGGGACGCCGCCGCGTACGCGTCGTTGGCGAGCTCGCTGCGACGGCGGCGCGCAGAGTTTTCAAAGCTGTGGTCCGGGGTTCCTTTCTTCGCGAAACTCGACGCCGCTGAGCTCAACTTCCTCACAGACGCGGCGCGGAGAGAGACGCGACACCCGGGCGAGCGGTTCTGCGATGAGTTTGAACAATGCGACGCGCTGCGAGTTGTGGAAAAGGGAAGAGTGTTCGCGCACAAACGACGTGCGCAAATCGCGGCGGAGGAGGGAACGGAGGGTGCTATATTGATATCGTCGGATGCCGAGGGAAATACCAACGCGGATACCGCCGAAAAACACTCCCACACAAAAAAGAAACCCGCCCAAACAATCGTGTGCGAAATCGAGGTTGGGGATTACTTCGGCGAATCGGCGTTGACGTCACCGAAAACAAGAAAAGCGCTTTCACGACCACGGCGAGGCACGTTACGTCAGCGCTAGTGTTAACGACACGCGCGTTTCGTGACGTGCTTCCCGTGGACACGATTGAGTCGATTGATGTATCGCCGGCGCAGATGGAACACGTTTGGGTCGCCGGCGACGCCGCGGCCAGAGAGCGCGCGTGTCACGCGAAACGCGTCGGCACGGCTTGGGTTTACGCGAAGCGCGCTTCCCGGAGTTCAAGGAGGGAATACGTGGTACTAGTATAGCAGTATAGGGGGTTTAGGGTTTAGGGTAACAAAGGTATATGTCCATTGACATAAAGACTAGTCTATTTGTGCCGCATCCGCGCTCACAATCTCGTCGGCAAATTACTCGAAAGGATCGGCGTTGTGTTTTTTCCCCACGGGCACGCGTTTTTCGTTCGTCCAGTCGGTGAACACGCACGTGCGCCGCACGCTTTGAATCGCGAGCTCGGCGGGTGACCGCACGTACACTTTCTTTGACCGCGCGTACGCCGTGGCCTGCTTATCCAGATTCACAACAACTGCGTTTCCCAATGGCTCGAGTAACAGCCCGGTCACTGGGCACTTGACCTGTAAGTGTCGTCGCAGCCCAATCCGACGCGCGCGGCTTCTCAAGTCCGCGGCGACCATGGTGACATTCGGGGCGAACGGATTCGTCACCCGCCAGACGCCGCACGCGTCCACGGGAGGGAGCTCGATGGTAACCGTGGCCACCATCGCGGTGGCGCGACACGAACTGACGAAGCTCGATTTGGGTCGAACCTTCCCGTTTTTGGAGCCCAAAATATCAATCCTGAATGGTTTTGTCATCACTCCACACCGGATCGCACGCTCCCCTGCGTCGACGTGACATTCGGAACGGCCTTCGCCGCGCCGCCCGGGATACCTCCCGCGACGACTGGCTTGTCGAAATCGGCGGAAACACCGTCCCCGCCCCTCCCCCCGCCCCCGCTCTCGCGCGTGCCTTCACGGCATCGCACGCCCCATCTTTCGTACTTTGCATGTCAGGTTCACTTCCGGGAAGATGCCTAACCAGGCCAAGTTCAGGCTAAGTTCCGATAATAATCTCAAGGCGTACAAGGCTCTGAAGTACTTAGCTAAGAAGGCGCTTACGCCGGTCGCGGAGAAGGCGACCGTGCCAGCGCGGAGGGTTGCAGGCAACGAAACGAAATCCTCGCCGAAAAAAAAAGACACTCCCCCGCCCCCGAAGCGTATCAAGGTCACCCCTACGAAGCGTTTCGACGTCACCGTCGTTGCGCTCCAAGACGCTCTGCTAAAGGAGAAGGAAGAGAAGGAGGCGCTCGCGAAGGCTTTGGCGGCCTCGGAGGCGGAGTTGGCGAAGACAAAGAAAGAGCTGGAAGAGAAGGAGGAGCTCGCGAAGGCTTTGGCGGCCTCGGAGGCGGAGTTGGCGAAGACAAAGAAAGCGCTGGAAACGCTTCGTGGCGTGAAGCAGGAGAAGCCCGTGAAGCAGGAGAAATTCCACATGGCGACTGCAGGCTTCGTGAAGGTATATTTCCCGAGGACATGTGCATCGACCAGGTGAATAGTGTTTTCAACGGACCCCAAGGCACGGGCAAACACGGCATCAACGTGCAAGCCGTGGTCGCCGCGCTGGACCGCCGTTTCACCGAACGCAAGGTACTCGAAGCCGTAGAGACGCTACTCAAGTTAGGACAACTGTACCGCACCGTCGACAACGCGCACTTCAGAAGCAGCGCATTCAACCGATGAAACAAATCCAGCGTCGATGTGATGACGTAGTCGCGAAAGACTTCCGTAGCGGTTGAATTACAAACTCCCCGCGACTAAACACTCACATTTTTTCAACTTGTCTGTTTTTCTCCGCCTTCCGCGCGACCTCGCTTCTCGTGGTCGCCGCGCCGATCACTTCTTCCCGCCTCCGCCCTTCCCCCCCTTTTTCTTTTTCGTTTTCTTTGCCGAGCCCGGTGTGTTCCCTGACGAGTGCGGTGCGCCTGCGGAAGTTGGGTCTTTCGTGTCAGGCGAAACCGATTCGTCGGCGGTTTCCAGGTTCGTGTGCGCTCGAACCTCCGCGACCCGATTCCGGACCGTGCACGCTTGCCACGTCATTGCCGCGTTCAGCATTTTTTTGTTTTCCAGCACAGTTTTCGAGCGGTCAACGAAATTAAATCCGTCCATCCCGAACAACACTTGCTGGCTCCCGTTGAGGTGACTGACGTCGAGATGCACCCAGATTTGAAAAGTATCCAAGTTCTTGGGCCCCTTCGCGAGGTACTCGCGGGACGGCGCCTTTTGCGACATCCTCCAGCCCCAGTTGAAGTTCATCAACTCGTGCTTTGGTATCACCGTCACCACAAGACGTGATTCGTCGTCTCCCGGCATCGTCGAGATGTCGATCACGGGAATCGCGTTGCGATTGATGTATGCCGTGAGCCACACCGCGTTTAGTAATCCGGGGCAGCTTCTGAACCACTTCTCGTCAATCTTCGCGTCGGGGTGCATCAGGGAACAATCCGCTTTGTGCCTAGGCCAGTCCGCCTTCTGACACTCTTTGCTGCAGTACCAGCAGACTTTGCAGCCCTGGCATTTTTTCATCCCGGCGCCTTGTGGAGCAGTCTTCATGCACCCAGAACATATTCGTTGCGAGCCCATCGGCGTGTCCTCCTGGAGCGGATCGTGCACGAAAGAGTAACCCTTCGCGTCCGCGTCGCCTCCTCTGCGAAGCCTCTCGTGTATGATCTCTTGTTTTGTAGTGGCAATCATACCAGTGCGTTGTTCAGGAGATGTCATTTCCATCCAGACGGTTTCGGGCATGTCGATTTCGTCGCACAGCGCTTCCGCGCGCGCCAAATTCTTGTCGACGCCGCCTTTGCCGTTTGCGTAAAACACAGCGAGCATAGTCATCGCGTCGCCGCTGTTTGAATCCGCCGCCTTTTGAAAGTACGCCAGCCCATCTTTCTCGGTCATCTAGAGAGTATCTCTGACAAAGGCGGCGTCCTTCGCAGTTACAAGTAAATGCGCCAGAGTGTTCATCGCGAGGACATGACCGCCGTCTGCGGCGAAACTCAGAAAGAGATACTCAAATTTTCCGATTGAACTGCGAAGCACGCCCTGCTCTTCAGCGCTTTCTTTCTCGGCTTGACTGGCACGCCTGTACATCTCCCAGCACGCCTCCGGGTGCTTGTCGCACGCGGCGGTCATCAAATTATCCATGGACCGGATCCAATCGCGCGCTTCGGACGACTTCTGACCCTCTTCCAGTGGCGCTCCGTCGGGTCTTGCGCTGAAGTGCAGCCAAAGTTTCCAACGCGCGTCTGCACGCTCGTCCCTGAACTCGTCCGCCTCCCCGACCTTCCCGAGCGCGGCGGCGCGCTGCAGCCCCGCGATCTTGGCCGCGTAGTAGACCGTCATCGTGTCACTTATCATCGCGGGCAGATCATCCGCGGTCGGAGGGGCGGGTTCCATCGCGCGTCGAGGGGGGGGCGCGCCCCAGGCTTTGTGTGGGGACTTTTCGTTGTTTTCGTTACTCGTTTAGTCACGTCTTCCGAGAAAAATGAATCCATTTCATCGGGACGACGAAAGCCCCGCGGCCTCATCGACTTCACTTCCTGTCACGCGCGTGCCCGTCCGATCAGGAGTACTCGAAATATCGATGACATGACTACATGTTGTCTCTTCCAAGCTAGGCCTATTGCTATTCCAACCGCCTACGTTGTAGTACCTACTCCGACTCTTCGCGACCCACCGCCTGGAACGCGTCGCCGGTTTCCTCCACCGTGACGTCCTCGTCGTCTTCCCACGCCGAGTGCGTCGGCGCATCGACAGAAGACGGGTCTTTCCCCTTCCCGAACGCCCCGGGCACGCGCGGCGCTTTCCCTCCGAAAAGCGTCGCCGCCGTTTGTTTGGCTTGGCGCCTCGCCGCGTTCAGGGAGGATTCGCCACGGACCGACGCTTCGTCTTCCACACCTCCGTTCAAATCGCCCCGCTCCACAAAACCCTTCGCCCGGAACCGTCCCCGTTGGCCGCCTCCTATTTTCCCAACCACCTGGTCGTACGTTTCTTTGCGGAAGAAGTGCGCGCTGACGTCGTCGCCGTCTTCGAGACGTTTCAACCCCCCCCCCCCCCCCCCCCCGCGCTCGAGCCGTGTTTCCTTAAAACCTCCCACGCGAACTCCCCCGAGAACTCACTCAGCGACCGCTTCACGAGCTCCACTTGCTCAAAATCACTAAACCGAATCTCCAAACGCACCCACCGCCCGCGGCTGTACCAGCTCGTGAAATCGGGGAACCACGGGTCGCCTGGGCTGGGCCCGGCCCGCGCGCCTCGCGCGCCGTCGGGGGCGAAGCTCAGGTTCATCTGAACCGTCTGCGCTCCGCATGAAGAAGCAGATGAACCCATCTCCTGGGGTTGGTCCGAAAACGTCAGCGTAATCGCGTTGACCATGGAGTCTTCGTCGTAAACCTGTTCGCCGTCCACCACGGACAACCGAACCGCGACGCGCACTTCTTTTTCCTCCTTTTCCCTAGTCTTGATGCTTTGCTTTTCCAAACCCTCAGCTTTGTGTTGCGCCGCGTCAAACTTCACCGCGTCCGACAACCGGATGGAGGGCCAGCTCGTCCTGTCCGTGCGGAACACGTCGATGTGCCGGTTCGGCTCGTTGCCGTACGCGCACGTGGCGCACCCGAACGTCTGCGCCAGGGCGTGGCCCACCGCGCGAAGCTTCCGGGGCGCGACTTCGAACGAGATTCGCTTTTTAGTTCCTTCGTCCACGAATTTCTCCAATTGGTGTTCCATTTTTGATATCTCTCGCGGGAACGCTCGCGCGGTTTTAACAACCTCCTTGGTGAACTGCTCAAGCGCGGACGAGGCGAACACGGAAGGGCGGGCATCCGGGTTACGCACCCCGAACGCGTCCGCGAGCTGGCGCCGCCTCGCCACGGACGGGTCAGCGTCAGCCGGTTGATTGGACGGCAAACCATCGTCTGCGTCGAGTCGGTAAGGCGCGTACCCGAGGAACAGAGGGTCGAGCGCGACGTGTCGGTCCTCGGGTTTCGGCACCGACTGCACACGGATGGGACGACGAGTAGTGGCCGGCGCGACCGGCACAGAGCTGCTCACCGTTTGCGCCATCGCGCTCCACAAGAAACCGCCACCTGAACTGCCAGCAGGTCCTGGAGCAACAACGGCGGCGGAGGACAGCGCGGGAAACGCGTTCGGTCCCGAGCGCGGCGTTTGCGTTTGCGTTTGCGGCGCTACCGCCGCCGCCGACGCGCGCCGACCTCCCCCCAGTGCCGGGAACGCCTCTACTGGTCCTTCCAGTAAATGCGACGCATCCTCCCATTGCCACTGGTCGTTGCCACTGGACCGCACCAACGTACGACCGCGCATTCCTTGGTCGTCGTCGATCATCGCGAGGCCGCCTTCGCGAACGAAACTCTCGTCGCGTGGGCCGCCCATGCCTCCCCTCGCCGCGTTGCCTCTCCCGGGACCCCCCCCTCTGCCGCCTTCCCTTTGAACCGCAGTCTGCGCCGCAGTCCGCGCCCCCCGCGCCCGCATGCTCATAAACAGACTCTCCGCGAGCTCACTTTGCAGTTGTTCCACCCTGCGTTGCGCGGTTTCCGCGGTTTCGTTTTCCCGCGCCAAGCGTTCCGCCGCGGCGGCGGTTCGCTCGGCGATTGCGTCTTTAAACGCTTTCACCACGAAAAACGTTTTCAAACGAAACGTCGCGAGGTGGTTGTCCAGCCGCATGCAATCCTTTTCCGTCATTTGTAACCGGTTCAACGGGTTCTCGAACTGCTTCGACTTCACCACGTACTCCGCCAAAACGGGCGGGTCGAACAGGTGCTTCGCGTCGGGGTCGTCGGGCGGGTTTTGGCCTTGTTTTTTTTTCTGGCCGTTCTTTTTGATATCTCGCGCGTGCGCGATTGTTTCCCCGACCGCCCTCGCGAGCTCGAACGGCGGGTACGCCAGGTCACAAAGCGGCTCCAGTGTGATCGGGTCGCAGTTACTGATTGTTTTCCACCACCGGTCGTCCGTGGTCGTGGCAGGCGATGGGTTCGTGGAAGGCGTTTGTTGTTGTTTCGTTTCATCTTTTCTTTTCCCTGGTGGTTGTTTCTTCGGTTCAGATTTCGCACCGAGCGGGTTTGGGGTCCGACTCGCCGTATCCTTTCCGCCACCGCGTTTGCCTTTTGGTGCAGTGGTCGTCGGCGCCGGCACAGCTACGCTCGGACTCGGTCTCGCGGCGGGGGGGAGGGACCGGGGGATGAACGGCGTGCTGGTCGCCCGCAACGCGTTTTCCGAGGAAGTCGGCGCCGCGAGATCTGACGACGACGAAGCAGGCACCGTCTCGGTCTCCCCCAGGACTTGGCCGCCCCGGCCGCGTCCTTTGGGAAGCCCGCGGGGACCCGGGACTCGGGGACCACCGGGCGGTGCCGCGTCGCCGGTCATAATCGCCCCGCGAGACGCGCGTGCGCGCACTGAAGGGGACATGACGTCCGAAGGGCGACAGTCGGGCCAAAAAAATAATTGGCGCTTTTGGCACGCCGGCGGTTGTGGTGAAAAGGCCGCGGGAAAATCCATCACTTCGACACTTTTAGAAGACTAATTGCTCACGTCGTCCCCCCCAAGAATTTTGAAGTTGTCGACATTGTCCCTAACGTCGTTCGACCCGCGCGCGATGCCACAGCGCTGGTCGCGACGTGCATCCTGTTAGGATGGGCGTGCTTAACCGGCGAAAGTCCGGTGGCGCGGGCGCCGCTGCTGGGCCCGGCGCGGAGTTCTTCAACGCCTCCGAGGCGTCACAACTCAACACGCTGCTGCGAGGCGAGGCCGATCCTGGGGTGAAGCCTGAAAGCGGGGCGGAGGGTGGTAATTCGCAGGACCCCGGAGGTGGAGACGATCCCACGGTACGCGCCCGTTCGGGTTGTTGGTCCTCCAAACCCACCGTGCACGCCGCCCACCGCGGTTTCCCCCGAATTCGCCGCGTCGACGGACGACACACGCCGCGGTCACCCGTGGAATCCTCGTCCGCAATTTAGTCGCCAAATCTTTTTCTTCGCGCGGGCGTAACAATCCGTCCCCCAAACTCGCCTCGCCGTCTGGTGTTGACTGACCATCCCTTTCCCTCGCGCGTGTTCCCACACAACACACAGACCTCCGAGGGCGGTCGCCGGTCGTCCCGCGCCAACGCGGGAGGAAGGGCGAAAGCCGCGGAAGCCGCGGCGAAGGCGGACGAAGCGAGCGCGAAAGCGGCGAAGGATGCTGCGGCGAAGAAAACCACGCATTCTGGGGACCCAGCAAAACCGAAACCGTCCACGCGGGCGAGCCGGCCGGGCGTGGTTTCCGAGGCCGGCGGCGTCCCCCCTCCACCTGGGCTCTCGCCGCTGAACAACACGCAGGACACGAATCTCGCGAAAACCTCAACGCAGGCGCTTCCCGCGCTGTCGCAAGGCTTGGCGATTTCCGATCCCTACATGAACGACATCAACAGCCAAGGCCAGGTAAAAGTTTTTTATTCACCAAATCCGCCGACGCCTCCCTGTTTGCCCATGCACGACGTTGACCCCTTTTTTTTACCAATCGCAGCCCAACTTTTTCAAACCCGACGCCGGGACGGTCTCCATGGACGCGCCTTCGTCCATGGGCCCGCCCCCGTCCCGGGCATGGGGAGGCTCGCTTGGTAATATGATGATGACCAAGAGCACCGGCACCGGGCGCTCAGGTGATGTGAGCAACGACGGCCACTCCCCGGGTGGGTATTTCAACAACAACGAACTGAGCGAGTTGTTTTCAATCGTGCGCGGGAAGAGCTCGGTTTTCGGAGGGAAGAAGGGGGCTTCACAAACCGCCCGGCCTCTATCCGAACACAAACCGCCCGGGCCGGGAGGACCTGCCGTCGGGCCGCATCCCGCCATGTCCTTCGACATGTCCATGAACGGCATGCCCGGTATGCGCGCGTTGCCGCCGATCCGGACGAAGTCCTACGACGCCAACGGCGGGGGCGGGTCCATGATGTCGGGCGGCGGGCATTCGGGCGGCGGGCATTCGGGCGGCGGGCGCGGCCATGGCGAGTCCCCCATGAGCGACTTGCCTGGCAGCGGTGGACGGCTGGTTACCGGCCTCACGCCTCACGCCGGTATGCTGATGAACACCGGCCTCACCCCCACCGGCCTAACCCCGGGCTCACTCGCCGGGTTCCCGGTAAGGGCCTTTCCCACCCACCACATTCCACTGACCGATTGCCCATACAAGACTGACATTTATTTTGTCACAATCAGGGCATAGACCACTTCTCCATGAACCTCCCGCTTGGCGACGGCGGGTTGGTGAGTATTTCCCATTTAACACATTCCGCACACTGATTGCCCATACAAGACTGAATTTTCTTTTTACAATCTCAGATGCCCGGGATGCCGGGGTGGCGGGACCCGACTGGCGGTTTGGGGGACGACCCTTCGGGAGGTGCGGGCGCGGTGGTCCTCGGCGAATTGGAAGGCGGCAAGAAACGAAAAGCCACGAGCGTCGGCGGTTCGAAACCCAAAGCGGCGAAGAAAGCCACTGCCACGAGCAAGGGCGGCAAGCCGGCCGTGAGCAAGTACGCGTCTGGAAACCCTCAGGACAACTCGGACGACGACGACATGCCTTTGTCCGGCTTGGTGAAGCAACACACGGGGGGGCACGGTGGGCAAAGCGCGGCCGCGCTGGCGGAAGCCGCGGCCCTAAGGCTTGGGATTCCGTTGCCGTCGCAAACCGTGAGCACCGCGGTTACGGGCGACGGCGACGACGACGACGACGACGGGGCGGAGGGCGGTGGTAAGGGCGGGGCCGCCAAATCCCGGTCGCGGTCGTGGTTGCCCTCGGAAGACGAGCTGGTGCGGAGCCTGGTGACGCAGCACGGCCCGCGGAAGTGGACCCTCATCGCGACGCGGTTGAAAACCAAAACCCAGAAACAGGTGTACGCGCGGTGGCGCGATTACTTGCAACCCGGTCTCACCACGAAGCCGTGGACGCCCGAAGAGCAGCAGCGGCTTGTGGAGTTGCAGGCGCACGTGGGGAACCAGTGGGCGGTGTTGGCCAGGTTGATGCCCGGCCGATCGCCGAACGCAATAAAAAACCGCTACCACGCCACGAAACGGAAAATGGAGCGGCACAACAAGCGGGACGGGGGGCCGGGGGAGGGAAGCGACGCGACGGGGGCGGGCACGGCGAGCGCGGGCGGCGGCGCCGGCGCTGGTTTAGGCGGGGTGAGTTCCAAGAAAACGAAAGAGACCACCGTCGGTGGCCCTCCAACCTGGCGGACCATGGGCGCGCCGTCGCTAGCGATGAGCGACGAGGAGTACTCAAAGGAGGAGCAGATGGCGGTGGAGGGTTTGTTGCTAGCGGACACCCCCACGTCGCTGATGGGCCTACGCGAAGCCAAGGAAGCGGACGCGCACTTCGACGCCGCGCTTAGCATCCAGGACCGTTTGGGGGAGGAAGCCGCGAAGGCGGCGAAGGCGGCGAAGGCGAAGAAACGGTGATGACGAGCGATGAGCGTGCGACAACGCTTGTGTAAAACGACTACGAATCTGAATTAACCCTCGACCGCACTCGACCCCACACACGAGAACGGAAGAGGGGAATGGCACGACGGCGCCGAAACACCGGTAACACCCTCGCACCGGCCGACCCCTTTTTTCGCCCCCTCGGGGTTCACCCTTCTTGCGCCCTTCGCCAAAATGGGACGCGCTCCCGGTAAACCCTCGCCGGCGATGCACGGCGAGCGCCTCGGTTTGCTGGAGCCTGGTTTACAGGTTCGCGACAAGGCTCGCGGCAGCACGCTTCGCGCCACCGCGGGCGCCGCGATCGTCGCGACTCTGGCGCTGGGTGCCATCGCGGGCGGGCTGTTACGAGGCCCTTTGAGGTTCGGTACCGTGACCCCCCTCGGGGTGTCACGTGATGAGTACGCGACGCTGCGACGCGTTGTCACGGCACCGGATCCGGTGAACATCACAGACCACGCGTTGTCCGCGGCCGAGCTCGGGGAGATGGCCGCGATGCTCGGGAGAAGCGGTGAAGACGCGTCCGGTGAAATCGGGGCTGAAGATGATGTTTCCGAGGAGACCACCTCCGAGGATGCGTCGGGTCCGGAGCAGGCCACCGAGGAAACTACCGAGGAAACCTCCGAGCCGGCACCCGCTCCCGAGCAGACCACCGAGCCGGCGCCCGCTCCTGAAGAAACCACCGAGCAGGCGTCGGGTCCTAAGGAAGCCACCGAGGATTGGGGCTATCCCGCGGAAAAGGAAATCATGTACTCTGACGGCGACGCCGCTTCTTTGGGAAAACCCAAAAAACAACACAAAACATCTGTCGAGAACGCGCTTCGCCCCAACCCAACCCTCGCCGCATCGTTCATGCGCGCGGTGAAAGCCTCCGTTGCGGCGAGCGGGGACGTTTCGGGTTTGGGAAAACAAACGCCCGCCGAAGCCGATGAGTCGTGGACCGCGCCTACTTATTTCATCACCCTCGGGCGAAGCGGCGAGTCGGGCACCATCGCGCCCGCGCTCGCATCGCTCACCGAGGCGTACGGCACGAACGCCGTTCTTAGAAACGTGCGCGCGACGCCCGGTGTGGACATCGAACTGTGGCCGGAGAAAGTGGACGTCGCGAGATACGCCGTTTCCGGCGTGGTGGCGCGCGCGCGGATTGCGTTGGAAACAGCTGATACTGATTCTGATTCTGAGCCGAGCACACGCACAAAAACGCACACCGACGCTGCTATTCTCGGCGGCTTGCCTTGGCTGGACATCCTTACTTCGGTGGACGACAACGGCAAGGTCACGGACCCCGAGCTTTTGAGCCGGGGGCACCATTTTGGGTGTTTGCTCGCGCACATGGCGCAGTGGCAGATGGCAAGCGACGTGGGCAATAAAGACACGATGGTTTTCGAGTCCGACGGTTTCCTACCCGGGCTGCTGGGGGTTCCAGTCAGCGGTTTAGGCGCGGTGCAGCAGCACGCACCGGATGACTACGACATCGTTTTCCTGCACCACCCCGGGGAGGGCTCTTTGGTTGGGGACTTGGTCAGCGAGTTTGAGTCGGAAGCCGGCGACGCGCTGGAGATTTATAAGTACGAACACCCAAACGGCCCGTCCGGGTTATCGGGGTACATGTTCAGCGCAAAGTTTGTGCAGAAGATGCTGCCCCTCATAGCGTCAAGAGGAGCGGACATGGTCGACGCGTGGCTCGCCGGGCATTTGTGCCGGCCACTTCCCGAAAACGACTGGGCGTACGACTTGCCGCACTACGCGGGCGCGAACGGCGGGAACGGCGTGCAGTGGGGCGAGAAGTTTCTGAACTGCTACAAAGCAATGAGCAAGGGGGCCGAGCTGCCGAGCGAGTAGAGGGACTTGACCAAGTCTATAGGGATAATTAGTCTAGCTAGCATCGGATCGGGGGTATAAAATGTTACACAAAGTGTGTCTTGCGACCAAGTCTTTTACCCTTTCTTAACCTCCGTCTCCTCTGTTTGTTTCTCCCCGTCGTTTTCGCGCTTCGTTCCTCGCCACCCTCGCTTTGTTTAAACTGGGCCCCAACCCCCCGGCGCAAATCACGATTGACCCGCCCGCGCTGAACACATCCATCTGTTCCTTCATCACCAGCACACCAAGAAGCGCGCTCCACACCACCATCAGGTAGTACATCGCGCTCGCGGTGAGGGTGGGCAGGTGCGAGTACCCGTAGTTCAGCGAGAGCTGATAAAGCCGAAAGTGTCAGTCGGTCGTAATGTTCGTAACTTATATGAGGAAACAGTGGTAGGATTCGGGCAGAACAGTCTTGGTAATCGAGCCGATGCGTCGGCGGAGTGTGGTAATTGGGAAAGGCCCTTACCTGTCCGAAAAAGGACGTCGCGGCGAGCAGGATCAGGAGCGACCACTCGTATTGATTCGGGGACACCGGGGCCAAGGGCCATCGTGCGACACAGCTCAGCAGCCCGATCACCGTGCTTGACGCGTGAAACCACCCTGCTAAACTCAACGTGCCGACTCGCTTGCCGATGGTGCGTATCGTCACCATGGCTATGGAACAACACGCGGCGGAGAAAACCGTGATCACGACTCCGGTCGGGTTCGGCGGCGCCGCGTCGCCACTGCTAAGCCCCCACCCCATTTCCTTCGCCACCGGGTCAAACACAGCAGGCGGCTTCACAATAAGCAGCGTCCCTAGCAAACCGCACACGACCGCCACGGCTTCCACCGTACCGACGCGCTCGCCAAGCACGGGCCACGCCAGGAACGCGCTGAAAATCGGGTTTAGGAAAAATATCGCCACGGAATCGCCCACGGTGAGGTACGTCAGGGATACGTACGCCAGCGAAAACGCGATTGAGCCGACGACGCCTCGAATGGCACAAAGCGGCCACATCTCTTTCGGGCCCATAAACGTCTCCAACGTCATTGGGTTCGATTTGTCATAAGTAGCCGACCGGACGTGGCGGTGGTACACCGTGCAAAACGTCACCGCGCCTGAAAGTGCGCTTCGGATGAAAACTACCTGCATCGGCGGCACGCCCCGCTCAACCGTCTTCGCGACTATGTTTTGGAACGCGAGGATTGCTGTGCCGCAAAACATCACCGCCTCGCCTTTGGGAAGGCGGGAAAGGAAAGCGCCGGGGGATAGAAACCCCGAAGCCCCCGATGTCGGCGTTGACGTCGACGCGGTGGCCCCGTCATCTCGAGGCGCACGCGCTTTGGGCGTGCCCAACAAACCAGCCTCTTCGTCGTCGTCCTCGTCCTCGACATCCGCGGTGCACGAGCGCCTTGCGTCACCCTTGATAACACCGCCCTTCTCGCCAGGCAGGCTCAGGGGGATTTCCCGGAGCTCAACATCCCCACCGCCGCACGTGGCGCCGACGCAGGCCATCTCTGACGTCATTGTCCGAGAAAGGAGAAAAGCGCGAAACACGCGAAGCAAAACCAAAAGAGCAATCTGCAATCTGCGCCAAATCGCCACTTGTCATTTTCACCGAACGCCGAGTTTTTATTGGCTGAGACAAGCGAGATTTGTGAAGATCTCTTCCGTGCCAAAAGCTTTCCGATCGATTACCTCTCGCCCGCACACACACACGCGCTCGCCTCGTCGCGACGTTCCGTTCACATCACAATGGCCGCCATGATGTCTGCCGCCGCGGTTTCCGCGCGCGTCGCCCCCGCCGCGTCCGGCAAGAAGATGACCGCGCGTACCTCCGCGTTCTCCGCGGCGATGCCCAAAGCTGCCAAGCGTGCGAACGCCTGCGTCGTGTCTCGCGGTGCCATGCGCGTCGTGGCCGAGGTGGAGGAGGCCATTGTTAAGATTGGCACCCGCGGCAGGTGCGTGTTACCCTAGTTCGCACCGCATCACGCGGTGGCGTGACGCTCCATTCGACGGCGCGTGGCACAGACCCCACGACACGGACCGCGGACCGCCACCGCCGATGGCATTTCTTCCGGCACGACCCGTCTCGGAGAAATATCTGTTTATCCATCCATCACCGCTGACCCGCCCCCCTCCTGCCTCGCCCTCCAACAGCCCCCTCGCCCTCGCGCAGGCGTACATGACCCGCGATCTCCTCAAGAAGAACTTCCCCGAGCTCGCGGAAGACGGCGCGCTGGAGATTTGCATCATCAAGGTACGCGCGGTGCGATGGATCGCGAGGCGGACCGATCGCGGTTCCGCCGACCCGAGATTCGGTGCTTAGATTTTCCTGCTGCAGCACAATTTTTTCGCCGCCGCGTCCTTCGGCGTCGGCGATCTTCCCCATTGCGCACTGCACTTCCCGTTGCTGACAAACTCTCCTCCAATCATTCCATCGTCTCGACTCCTTGCAGACCACCGGCGACAAGGTTTTGGACCAGCCCCTGGCTGATATCGGCGGCAAGGGTTTGTTCACGCGCGAACTGGACGTGGCGCTTCTAGACGGCCGGATCGACATCGCGGTGCACTCGATGAAGGACGTCCCCACGTACCTCCCCGAAGGCACGATTCTGGCGTGCATGCTCCCCCGGGAAGACGTGAGAGATGCGTTCATCTCAGTGAAGTACGACTCCCTGGAGGACCTGCCCGCGGGCGCGCTGGTCGGCACCGCCTCGCTAAGGCGCCAATCCCAGCTCCTGAACAAGTTCCCCACGCTGCAGTGCGTCAATTTCCGCGGCAACGTGCAGAGTAGGATCCGCAAGCTCCAGGAGGGGGTGGTGGACTGCACCCTCCTCGCGATCGCGGGGCTGAACCGCATGGACATGACCCAGCACGCCACCAAGATTTTGGACATGGACGTGATGCTCCCGGCGGTGGCGCAAGGCGCTATCGGCATCGCGTGCCGCACGAGCGACGAGGAACAACTGAAATACCTCGCCGCGCTGAACCACGAAGAAACGCGCATCGGCGTGGAGTGCGAACGCGCGTTCCTCGCCGCGCTTGATGGGTCGTGCAGAACCCCAATCGCCGCGTACGCCAAGAAGGTGGGGGACACCCTGGAGTTCAGAGGCCTAATCGCGAGCCTGGACGGGAAGGACGTGTTGGAAACGAGCGCCGTCGGCGAGTGGTCGTTCGAGGGGGGGCAGAAAACGGGCACCGCGGCGGGCGCGGAGCTCAAAACCAAAGCCCCCGCCGAGTTCTTCGCGATGCTCATCGAAAACGGAGGCAACTGGTGAGTCAACAATATCGACAAGCAGTATTTTTTGGAGTATCGAAGCGAGCCGGTGTGTGCTCCCGTAGTCGCGGCGCGGCGTCGTCGCGGAAAAAACAGGGTCGATTTGGACAGGCTGGCGAGACGTCTTGCCGACGAGAAATCCACGAAAGAAGAGAAGCGCGGCGTGGAACCGTCCCCGACGCGTGGAAAAGGACGGAGAAGGACCGGAGATGCGATATTGTATATATCAAACAGACGCGCGTTACCAGGGCTATGCCTGGGAGCGCGTGTCCACCATTCAACAAAAGCGGCGACGCGTGGTCGACGACGCAACCACCTTTTTAGATTATTTGCTTTTTGTACCGTTTGAATCCGGCCCACCAAAAATTACGAGTTTGACCTCCCTAGGTTCTTCCCGCCACTTTCGACCGCACGCTGCTTTGCCCTGCGTTCCCCTGCCGCGCCTGTGAACAGGTGAGTGGGGACCGCGAGTACTCGGACTCTGCGTCTCGAGTAGTCCGCGGTCCTGGAGGTATCTCCGCTTTGCTGCCGCGGCGTCCCGCGACCTCGGTGCTCCGTTTTTCACGCGTGTGGGGTCCAGGTTACCTGAAAGTATACCCCCCCCTCGGAGTCCAGGCTACCCGTGCACGTGTAGCCCCTCCTCGGCGCTAGCACAGATCGTCCACAGGCGCCTGCCCTCGATACGACGCAGACGTCAGTTGCTTACCGACGGTGTCTCAGCCCCCTAGGGCACACCGGCGTGCTTTGAAACCCCCCCTACCATCTCCGGCGCAGCCGTTAAAAAGATAAAAACAAAAAAGAAACATGTCCACGACGTGGCAGTCGCCGTTGCTGGAGTGCGGGTGCACCACCGAGCCAGATTCGTGCGATGTGTGTCTCTGTGGGTTGTGCTGCAGCCCGTGTTTGTACGGGAAAACCGTCCGAGGCACGGAAGACGGCCGGGCCCCAAGTCTTTGCTCGCCGTGCGACCTGGACTGCGATCAGTGCGTATCCCTGTTCTTCATCAACATCTGCACGTGTGGAGTGCTGAACGGCTTGGTGACCTGCGGGTCACGCGCCAAACTGCGTGCGCGCTACGCCCTCGGTCCAGCACCGGAGTGCTGTGGTAGTTCTTTCGGGCCGCACTGTTTCTGCAACTCGTGCGCTGTGGTGCAGGATTTTTTGCAGCTCCGCGCGGCGACGCGCGCCAAGAGAAGAGCCGAGGCCGCGGTCGCGTCAGGCGGTCCGTCCGGCGATGCGCCGGCGCAGTTTCCGGAAAACAACCACGCAAGCGCGCCTCCCTGGCCACAGGAAAGCATGCGACGCGAGTGAGGTGTTGCGGAGGTGGTTTTCACGGGGCGACGGCTGGGGCGACAAACGCGGTGCGGCTTTTCTTTCTCTATTTCTCATCATTCAAACGCTACGTCTACGGCTCTTACTACGACTCAACGAACTACTCGTACCTAGACCTAGCGAGCCGTGACTTGCCCGTGTCGTCACCGCCACCGCTGCTTGATTTGCTCATCCGAGGTCACCGCCCCGATTGGGGTTTTCGGGGACGAAATCGGCGACCCGATTCCCGCGTACGCCCTCGCCCGCGCCGCTTCGTCTTTTTTCTTCACAAAAATCGCCGCGGCGTTTTTTTCTCGCCGCCGGTCGCGAATGCGTACCCGCTCCTGCTCTTCTTCTTGTTGCGCTTGTGATACAACTGGACTACTTGCTATCGAGTCTACTGCAGCGACCCCTCCCCTCGCCAGCAACCGCTTGACCTGATCAACCTGCGCCCGCGTGGACGGGCTGCCCACGTCTTGCGGGTCGCCGCGCACGTCGTGCAGCTGTTGCGTGCGCGCCAGGGCCTGCCCTGCGGTGACGTCGTACATCCTGCCAAGCATCACGGCGGCGATGACACCGGTGCGCCCATGGCCTCCCCAGCAGTGGATGTACAGCCGCTTGCCGTCAAGAACCTTCCCCACCAACTCATCAACGAACTTGTCCACGAGCGTGTCCGCGGTGACGCCGCCGTCCACGATTGGGAGGTGCGCGAAATCCACGCTCTTGGGTAAAAAACCGGCGTAACCCGGCGTCTGCAGTAAGCGCTTGATGTCGTGCGTGTACGGCCTTGGTGCGCGTCCTGCTTTCCACACGTACTCCGGAACGTCAGGACGCATCTCGGTTTGAAGGCACACGAACGTGTCCACGCGTAGGTCGCGCATCAGGGCGAGGAGCAGCGCGTCGTTTTCCGCATCATCCACACACGCGGGATACCCACCAGCCATCACCCGGTCCTTAATCACCCAGTTGCAATACGGCGTGGGGCCGATGTACGCCCGGAGGTCCTCGCGCTCGGCGGGCATCGTTGCTTTTCACGGGACGGCGTTCCCGTGCGTCGACGCGAAGGGGCCGCGGATTGGTGGGTCCCGTAACAAATGTCACCCCGTTTGCGACGTTTGCGGTCCGACGAAGACGCCGTGGACAACCTCGCCGCTCGTATCTTGGCGGTTCCGACGGTGTATCACCCCCTAGAACGATATGACACGCCGGCGGGACCGCGGATCGAGCCGTGACCGTGCTCCGGGGGGTTGTGACGGGTCTTGGCGTGTTCTACAATGTTCGACATGCGGTCGACATGTTCTAGAAGTTCTTCCATACCTTCCCATCGTGACGGTCGATTCAAAAGACCTCCTGAAGACATTACGGTCAGACGCACCGGTCAACTCGGGATTTCAAAGGGAACGCAAACGGCCCCAGCAACCACCCGAAAACACCGCAAGCCTTGTGAGCTCTGCGATTTATTATGAATTTGCTTGCACAACACAACGTCTCTTTCGTCGCGTCCGATGTTTCCGCGCACACCACTCCGCGCGCGTGCGCCTGCATCTCAGGCAGGGAGGCGCCATGGACCGCAAGGCGAGGGACCTGGCGAGCGGGAAGAAAAAACTGGAGGAGTACAAGCGCAAGAAGATGGCCAAAGGCGCGGCGCTTCGCGCGCAGATGGAGCACGGCGCGATCTCGGAATCTGCGCACGAACACGGGTTGGAGTACGTCGCGCCTGCGTCGCCCACTAAGTCCGACGCCACGTCAACCGACGCGGCGAGGAACAAGTACACGGACAGGCTGGAAGCGCGACTCGCGTCGGTGCTTGGAAACAAAACCAACGCGGACGCGCGGCTGGACTCTGTGGACCAAGACGGCTCGGCCGGCCGGCTTGACGAACGACGCGAGAAAGCCATCGTTGCGGGGCGACAATTGTCGGATGAGCTCGCCGCGGCGCGGGCGGATATCGCGGCTGCGCGCGATTTGACCGCCAACGCCGCTGCCGCGGGCGCGGGCGACCAGACCTCGGGCGGGTACAGCACGGGGGGTGAGTCGTACAACGGGAGGTCACCGATGAGGTCACCGATGTCAACCCCGGGGCGGGAACGAGACGTACCGCGAGGCGCGCCGGCGCCGGCGGACGACAACGCGGTGCGCGAGCTTAGAGAACGCCTTCACGCCGAGCACACCGAGCTCTCCAAAGTCCGAGGCGAGCTCAGTGCGTTACGCGCGGAGGAGAATTCACGATACGCGGAAACAAAAGCCGAAACCAATAGGCTCCTCGCCGCGGAGCGGGAAGCGCGAGACTTGGCCGAGACGAAAGCGGCGGAAGCGTCTTCGGCGGCGACGGCGCGGGACGAAGCGTTTGATGAAGCGTTGGCGCTGAAAACGCAGGTCGCAGCGTTGGAAACCGCGAAGGGCGATGCCCTAGCCGCTACGGCGCACGTCATGGAGACGCTGGCGGCGACCCAACGCGAGCTAAACGTGCAACGCGAGTTGGTCGCGGCGGCGGAGGCGGAAGCGGGTGAGTTTGAGACGAAACGAAGAGCGGCGGTTGAGTTGGCGGAAACCGAAACCAGGGAGACGCGTGAGAAACTCAAAAAAGCGGTGAAGAAGGGAAAGAAACTGGAGGAGGAGTTTGTGGAGAGCGAGAAACAACGGGCGGCGCTGGCGGAATCGATGGACGCGGCGGCGGTGGAATCCGTGCGTTTCGCGGAGGAGAGCGCCGCGGGTTTACAGGCGACGCGCGCGCAACTCGCCACGACCGAGGAGACTCTCCGCACCGCGGTTGCGGAGAAGGAGAAAGCAGTTCACGAGAAGATGGAGCTCGCGGAGACATCCGCGGCGGAACGGGCGCGGCTCGAAACCGAGCTAACCTCGCGTCTAGAGGAGACGGAATCCGCGTCTCGCGTGGCTGAGGAAGCCATGACCGCGCGTGAAGCCACCGCCGCGCGCCTGGCAGCGACCCAGGAGTCACTCGACAACGCGCGGGAGGAGAAGCGCGTTTTCTCGAAAGCGGCGGAGGAAGCCGCGGCCGTGCTGGAGGAAACTCGCGCGACGCTTGAACAAACGGAACGTGACCTCGGCGCGTCGCAAGACGCAGCGCGACGCGCGTCGGAGGAATCAGACGCCCTTCGAATGGGCGTCGACACGCAATCCGCCAATCTCCTCGCCGAAATCGCCGCCAAACGCGCGGAAGTCGACTCGCTAAACGCGACGCTTACCTCGCAGGCTGAGGCGCACGAAGAGGAGAAGAAAGCGGCGAAGGAAGCCTTCGCCGCCGCGCTCGCCGCGGCGGAGTCGACGCTCACGGCGACCAGCGAAAGCGCCAGCTCGAAACTCGCGATGAAAGACGCGGCGCTGGACGACGACGTTGCGCGGCGTGTGGAGCTCGAGGGCACGATCAAGGATTTGGAGTCGAAGCTCAGGGGATCCGCGAGCGAAATCGAGCACGCGGCGCTCCAGGCGGAGGCGGAGTCGCTGCGAGTTGACCTCGCAAGGGCTGGAGCGAACTTGGTGGCAGAGACGGAGAAACGCGCTTCTGCTGAATCGGAGGCGCGCGAAGCGAAGGCGGCGCTCCCCGCCCTGGAAGCGGACGTTTCCAAAACGAACCAGGCGAATGCAAATCTGGAGAAACGCGTCGCCGAGATGAAAGCCGAGCTCGCGGCGGCGCAGGAGCGCGCCGCGGCGGAGACGACGAGGCTCGAGGCGCGTGCCAACGACCTCGCCGCGGAAGCCAAGGCTGCGCGTGCCGAGGCAAAGGCGAGGGGTGACGCAGCGGAAGACGCGGCGCGCGCCGAAACCGCGGAGGCTTTGGAACGCTCCAGCGCCGAGGTCGCGTCTGCTAAAGACGCGCTTCTCGCGGCGCGCGAATCCGCGCGCGCCGAGTTGATCGCGGCGCGCGAAGCCGCGCAGACAGAGCTCCTGGCTGTGAGAGAAGCCGCGCGTCAAGACGCCGAAACGAGGGTGAAACAAGCCGTCGCCGCCGCGGAGACGGACCGCGACGCCGCGGTCACCTCCGCCAAGGCTTACGCCGCGACCGAGAAGCAAGCCGTGGAGACAGAGGCGAATCAACGGGTGGCTCGTTTGGCGGAGGAAATTGGTACCCTGGAGCGCGCGTTGGAATCGGAAGCCGCCGCGCGCGCCGCCGCGCTCGCCGAGCTGACGGAAGAGAAGGAGCGACTCGAAAACGAGCTCGTCGCGGCGAAGGAGTCTGCGAAAGAAAAATTGCAAAAGGCAATGGCCAAGGGTGTCGCGATCGAGAAGGAAAGGAACGCCTTGGAAACCGCGCTCGGCGAGAAAGAACACGCAGCCGCCGGTCTCGAGGCGGATGTGGAGCGCGCGGAGGCTGCGAAGAAACGGCTGGAGGTTGAACTCGCGCAGGCGCGCGCCGAACGGGAGACGGAGACGGAGGCGACGGCGACGGCGCGAGACGAGCTGAAACGAACTGAAGCGACGACCAAGCTTCTGGAGAATACGAGAGCATCTGCGGAAGCCAAGGCGGAGACGCTAAGAGCGGAGCTCGCTGCTTTCGAGGAGAAAGCCGTTGCGGCGACCGCCGCCGCGGCCAAAATCGCCGCGACGACGCTCGAAGCGGCGAAGGCATCCGCCGAAGCCGCCGCCGCCGCCGCGGCGGGCGAAAAGGCGGAGCTCGAGACGCGTCTGGCGGACAGGGACGAGGCGCTCACCGCCAAGCTCGCGGCGGCGACGCAAGCTGCGAAAGAAAACGCCGCCTCGGCGAGGGAAAAACTAAAGAAAGCAGTCACCAAAGGTGTCGCCGCGGAGCAGGCCAAAAACGCGTTCGAGTCGACGCTTGGCGAGAAGGAAGAACGCGTCGCCGCGCTCGTTGCGGAAGTGGAGCGAAGCCAGGCTGCTGCGAAACAAGCGAAGGCGAAGAGCGACGAACAGGAAAAGAAAGTCGCGGAGACTCTGGCACGCGCTGAATCCGCGGCTGAGCGGGAAGCCGTGTCCGCCGCGGCGCTCGCCGCGGCGTCTGACGAGTCTGCGAAACTCGCTTCGAAACTCGCCGCCGCGGAGACCACGCTTGCCGCCGCGAATGAGGAGAGGGAAAAACTACGTGACGTCCTCGCAGCAGTGAAGCGCGCCGCGTCGGCGAGCGAAGCGGAATCCACAGCCGCTGCGGAGCGCGCGGTTGAATCCGTCCGAGCTGACCTCGAAAAAGCCTCTGCAGAAGCCAGGCGTGTGCAAGAAAAGTTGAACGCCGCGGAGGCCAAGCTTGTGGATCAAAAAGCCACGATTGAATCTGAGCTCACAGCGGCTCGCGAGTCCGCTGATGCGGACGTGACCGCTGTGAAGGACAAGCTAAAGAAGGCGATCGAGAAGGGCAAGGGATTGCAGAAAGAAAAGCAAGCCCTCGAGGCCAAGCTCGTCGAGAAGGAGACTGAGGCGGAAACGCTTGTTGTCGCCGCGCAGGCGGAGAAGGCTGAACTGGAGAAACAGCGAACCGATCTCGAGACGAAACTCTCGGCCGCAGAGACCGCTCGGGTCGCCGCGGAGACCACGCTTGCCGCTGCGCATGAGGAGAGGGAGCGCCTCCGTGATGAGCTCGCCGCGGCGTTGCGCGTCGCATCGGCAAGCGAAGCGGAATCCACCGCCGCTGCGGAGCGCGCGGTTGAATCCGTAACAGCTAACTTCGAGAAAGCCACCTCAGAAGCCAAGCGCTTGCAAGAAGAGCTGAACGCCGCGGAGACGAAGCTTGTGGAGCAAAAAGCCACGATTGAATCTGAGCTCGCAGCGGCTCGCGAGTCCGCTGATGCGGACGTGACCGCTGAGAAGGACAAGCTAAAGAAGGCGATCGAGAAGGGCAAGGGATTGCAGAAAGAAAAGCAAGCCCTCGAGGCCAAGCTCGTCGAGAAGGAGACTGAGGCGGAAACGCTTGTTGTCGCCGCGCAGGCGGAGAAGGCTGAGTTGGCAGCGCAAACCACCGATCTCGAGACCGAGCTCGTCGCCGCGGAGAAGGCAAAAGCCGAGCTCGCAGCCTCCGCCGCCGCCGCGACGAAGGAGCTCGCGGAGAAGGCGGAGGCTGCCCTCGCGTTTGTTCGCGAAGAGCTCCGCGACGCCGTGGAGAAGGCGGAGGCTATTCAGGTTGCGAAGACACACGCCGATGCGCTTTTGGACGCCAAGGAGACAGAAGTCGCGCGGTTGAGTGAAACCCTGGAACTCACGACTCGGAGATGCGAAGCCGCGGAGGCGGCGTCCGCCGCCGCGGCGGAGAGGCTTGAAGCGTCTCCGGATGTTTCTCAAGCCGAGATTGCGGCTGTCGCGCGGGCGGAGACGCTTCGCGCCGCGGTGTCGGACCTGACACAGGAACTTGCGGACACGAAAAACGCGTTGCGCGTGTTGGAAAAAGAAGCCGGCGAGGCCGTGGAAAAAGCCAAAAGAGTGGATACCCTGGAAGCCCTGAATTTGCAGGCTGAGAAGTTCGTCAACGGGTTCAAGCGAAACCTGGAAACCGCGAACGCGACGCTTTTGGAAAAGCAAAGGGAAATCCAAACGCGAACCTCGGCGTTCGCGGAGGAGCGCGTGGCGCTTGAACTTCAAATCAGCGAACGCGAGCGCGCAGTTGAGTTCACGGAGCGCGAGCTGTCCACGGCGTGCGCCGCGGCGGAGGCGCAGAAAGGCGAGATCGTTTCGGTGGTCCAAGCCGCGGTCACGCAGGCGGTTGCCGTGAAAGACACCGAGATCACTGCGCTGCGCAATGCGTTGAAGGCGAAAGATAACGAGCAAAAGTTGGAGGCGACGGATGAAAGCGCGCGACAAGCGGAAGCGTCACGCGCCCAGATATCGAAACTCGAAGCTACACTCGCCGCCGCCGTCGCCGCGCGCGACTCTGCCCTGTCCGCCGCGCAAACGTTCTCCACGGAGTCTACGCTTTCGCTTTCGCAGGCGACGACTGCGCGCGAAACGTTGGGCGCCGAGCTCGCGCGGGTCCGGGAGGACGCCGATACCGTTTCCGCGGAGTTGAAGGCGGAGAGGGACGGACACTCCGCGGCGCTCGCGCGGAAGGACGAATTCATCGCCGCGACCTTGTTGGAGAAGGATGAAACGCGCGAGAAATTCAGGAAAGCGGTGGAGAAGGGCAAGGGCATTCAGGCTGACAAAGTGCGGGTCGAATTGTTACTTGGGGAGAAAACAAACGAGCTCGCGGCGTTCGCGGCGGAGATGGATGCTCTGCGCGCCGTGAAGCGAACGACCGCCGCGAGCGTTTCCGCCGAAGCTGATGCACACGCGGCGACGGTCGCGGCGAAGGAGCAACTCCTGGTCGCGGCGAAAGATAAACTCACAAAAGCAGTGGAGAAGGGCCAGCAGTTCCAAAAAGACGCGCGTTCGTTCCGCGAATCCCTCAAGGCGAAGGAACAGGAAACCGCGTCGCTCGCGGCTGCGCTGGAAGTGACGCGCGCCGAGCGCGACGAGGCTGTCGCTTCCGCTGCGGCGGCGAAGGAACACATTTTAGCGATGGACGAAGCGGCTGAGGCGGCTGCGTCCGCCAAGGTACAGTTGGCGGCGCCCGTGGAGGCGAATACGTCTGCCGATCTCGTCGCCGCGCGCGAAGACGCGGCTGCCGCGACCGCGGCGCTTGAGGCGTACAAGCTGGAAACAAAAAAGCGGTTCGAACTAGAGACCAGGGCGGCGCTGGAGCAAGCGACCGCGGCGGTTGCCGCCGCCGAAGGTAAAGCCAAGCGCCTGGAAGCCGACATCGCGGCGCTTGAGCAAGCCGCGGAGGAGGACATCGACGCGGCGCGACGCGGGGAGAAGGAAGCCTCGGACGACTTGTTATTCGCGGCGGAAGAGGTTCAGAATTTGGAACGAGAACGACACGCCGTGGAGCGTGAGCGAGACGCGCTGCTGGCGCGACTCGCCGCAACCGCGCAGGTTGCGGCGCAGGCGGCTTTGAGTGAAATGGCCGTTCAGTCTGGAGAAACCGCGTCGGCGATTGAAACGGAGTTTAGGGCACAGCTTCTTTTGGTTGAGCGTGAGCGCGATGCGCTCCGTACACAACTCTCCGCGGCGAATGCGGCGGCTCGCGAGGCGGAGCACCGCGTTGCCGCCGCGGACACGGCGGCGCGTAACGACTCTGCGCGGTCGGTCGCCGCGGCGGCAGCGGACGGCGCGGTCGAAACAAAACGACTCGGCGCGGCGCTCGCCGAGGCGAAAAAATACGCGGATGCGGCGCGCCGAGAAGCGGACGCGGCGCGCGCTGACTTGACAACAGTTGCCGCCGCCGCGGAGGCGCGTGGCTTGTCGCACGCCGAGGAGATTCATACGTTGCGTCTCGAGTCCACCACTCCGCGCTCCCCAAAAATGCCGCGCGAAGTCGTTTCCCTGACGCTGGTGGCGAAGGAAACTTCTGAGGACGTTTTGACGCTGCAGCGGCGATTGACGGAGACCGAAAACGCCCTCGCGGAGGCTTCTTCCCGGTTGGTCGAGGCGTTTTCGTCAGCAGGACGACACGCACACGACCCTGGCTCCCCGGGCCCCGCGGTTCTGCTCGCCACGGAGTCCCCGATTCCCTTCGCGTCGCCGCCCGCGGCGACGCGAGTTTCGCAATCCACGAAGCGCGCGAATTCGAGACCCGCTTCCAAAGGCGTCGAGTTTCCAAACCCTCTCAACCCCGACGGTACGGCTCGTGACTTGGAGGCGGCGCTTGATGACTCGGTGGACAAAGGCCACACCCTACACGGGTCGCCCCCCCTGCCGTTCAAATCCTGGAGAGACAGCAAAGTGCTTTCGCGAGGCAAAGAGAACGGAATCGTGAAAACCATAGGACACCCGTGTTTCGACGCGAGCGACGCGGCGGTTGTTTCTTTAACGAAATTTCTGCGCGCGTCGCCAACCGCGCGGGTCGCCGCGACGACGTACTGGATCGTCCTGCACGTCTGGATTTTGTTCGCGCTGTTCGCGCACCACCGCTCGGCGAGCGGCGTGGCGGAAATCGCGTCAGGCGCGGCACCGTAAGGTGCTATAGAATTAATGATACCCTTGGGTTGATAAACTTACGATAGGATAATACAAGAACGTGAACCTCGCGCTCTTTCTCGGCAATACTCATCAGTCCTTTTTCTTCAGCGCGTTGTCAATCGACAGCGCGCCTCCTCCGTTTACTAAAAAGAAGAAGTAAATAAGGCAGTACAGCGCCGCGGGTTCGTACGCGTACTGGTGTTTCTCCACCACCCCGAGAGGGAACCCCTCCAAGCCGCTTTGCGCGACGTGGAAGTACACGGCGAGCCCCATTGTGGAGAAAAGCGAAAGCGAGCTGATTCGCGTCAAGAAACCGAGCGTCAACCCAGCGGCGCCCGCGAGCTCGGCACCCGCGGCGAGGTACGTCCACTTCACGAAGGATAGCGGGTCGTCGTGGGGAAGGAACCCCAGGTACGGCTCCACCACGAACTTGGCGAAACCCTGTGGCAGAGGGACGAGGAGAGAAGTTGGTGAGTGCGTGTTAGTTTACCAGGAGTCGGATAAAAAAAGACGAGACGTGGCTTGAGACGACGAGAAAAATGCTAACAACCGCGCATCCCGTTGCCCCTTCCGCGCGTACCTCGGGATCCACGAGCTTGTCCAGTCCGTTGTGTATCATGAGCACTCCCGCGCCGATTCGTACCACCGCGACTGAGACCTCGCGGCCCCAGTTTGTGTCCTCCGCGACCACGCGAAGGACACGACCGGCGGATCGTTTCATCGAGGAGTAACTTGTTTTGCGTTGGAAAGATTTTCGTGTGGGAAGACCGGCACCGAGGCCGAGCGCGGATGCGCGGACGAGAGAGGCGGACATGTTCAAGATGTTGAGTGGGTGTAACGGACGAAAAATGCACGTCTCGAAGGACGGGGGTGTGCGTGTGAGGCGCACGTGAGAGTGAAAGGCACGAACGCGATTCTTTCTCGTTACTGCCAGCTGGCCTATCAGGCGCGTTTCGCGCGAGATTCGAGAATCTCTTTTGCTCGTTTTTTTCACTTCTTCCTCCTTCACGTCCACTCCCCTCTCCCATTGACTCCCGTGTGTCTCCTTTCGGGCCAATTCTCCGACAGGAGATGCTCGCGTATGGCCGCCGCGATCGGCCTCCCCGGGCGCTTGTGACTCACACCCACCAAACGCGCCACTTCCTTCCCGTCCCGAACCACCAAAACGGAAGGAACTGTTGCAACTGCTAAAAAGTTAAGCATCGATTCAGAAAGGGCATCGATATCCACCGTCACGAAAGCGACGTCCGGAAACCCGGCGCTCAGGTCCGCAAACTTGGGTTTGAGTCGCTCGCACGGGCCGCACCAAGTCGCGGTGATGTTCACCACGAGTCGTGGGCACTGCGCCAAAGCCGCCTCCAGTGCGGCGGTATCCGTACAGATGCTCGGAGCACATGCGGTTGCCCCAATCTGCGCGGATGGTTTGCCGGAAATCTTTCGCCTTCCATCTGCGTCGAGGACCTGACACCCGAACGCTCCACTGAACGACGAGTTCCCTCCCGCGTCAACACCGACCAACACGGACGGACCTCGCGGCGCCGCGGGGACCATCGCAGCGGGCGCGTCCCACCACGGGACAGGGGGCGGCGCCATCCATCTGTGAGAAGAACGACTTCGTTGCTGGCACTTTTCCAGTCTGACTGCCACGTGGGCAACTCAGTGCGATGGATAATAGGTCACCACTCCCGTGCTCCCGTCACTCCTCCCCGCACGCACGACGTGGTGCCTTGCCACCCGCCTTCCCGCGTCGTTTTCGGATCTCACGATGTTCATCATTCCCGTCGCGACGACGCCCGGGAACGCGCTCGTGCGTCGCGACGTGCGCCACTCTGGGCGAACCGCGCGGCGTTCGTCTCGTAGTCCCGTCATCGCTCGCGCCAACGCCGACGCCGACGCCAAACGCGCGTCGCCCGCGGACGTGACCCGCCGCGCGGTGCTGTCGACCGCGGCTGGTTTCGCCGCGGGTGTGCTATCGAACGACCGGGCAGGGGTAACCAACACTCCGAGTGGCGGGTTGGTGCTCCCCGGGTCCTACCTCTGGCCGGACGCGGCGTACGCGGGGGACTTGCCATCCGTACCGAAAGCTGCCGCTGCGCTGAAGCACACCGCCGACGTGATTCCGTCCAGAGTAATCAAAGGGTGCTGGCAGCTGGGTGGGGGCCACCGCGGCGACCCAGGAAGCGACAGGACATCGGGAAACGAGGCTCAACAAGATTTCGCGCCTTTCGTCGCCGCGGGAGTCACCACGTTCGACACCGGACCGGAGGCGTGCGGGTACGGCCCGAGCGAATTAGTAATCGGCGAGGCGCTTAAAAAAGGCGTCATCAAACGAAGCGATGTTCAGATCTTCACCAAGCTGTGCTGCGTGGGCAGAGAGCAGCAGAACATGACGAACGAGTTCATCACGCAAAAGCTCGACCTACCCAAGCGAAGATTAGGGGTCGATAAGTTGGATTTAGTGCAGATGTACTGGAACGACTACGGCGCGAAACACTACGTCGACGCCGCGTTGTTTCTCACGGACGCGAAGCACGCCGGTTCCATCGGCGCGGTGGGTTTGACCAACTTCGACACGAAGCGCATGGCGGAGATGGTGGACGCTGGAGCGGAGATTTCGTCGAACCAAATCCAGTTCTCGCTTCTGGACCGGCGGCCGGAGAAAGTCATGGTGGAGTATTGCGTCCAAAACGGCATCGGGCTGTTGCCGTACGGCGTCGTCGCCGGCGGTCTGCTGAGCGACAAGTTCCTGGAACTCCCCGGCGAGGACGTGGTGCTTGATACGTCGTCCAAGCGTAAATACGCCTCCGTTCTTGAGTACGCGGGTGGGTATGCTTGGTTCCAGACTCTTTTGCAGGTGTTGAAACAGGTAGGTGACAAGCACGGCGTGCCGATCGCGAACGTCGCCGCGAAGTGGGTTTTGGCGAATGAAGCGGTCCCGGCGGTTATTCTGGGCGCCCGGAACGCAACGCACGTGGAGGACCACCGGTTGTTGTTCTCATGGGACCTTGATTTGGAGGATATGGGTAATTTACGCGCCGTCGTCGACTCGGGGAAACTGCCGAAGGAAGACTGCTACCAGTATGAAAGGGGGGGTGGCTGGTAGGTGGATTCGGGTAAAGCTCTGTAGACTAGAATAGTAAAATGTTCTAACATTTCTCGTCTCTTACTCGTAATCTTACTACCCGCTCGCGCCTTTTTGCAAAACGGCTTGTGGTCCCGCCAGTCTTCCGTCTGGCACTCCGTCGAGCAGTAATACACCTGCTTACACTTGCACTTAAAACACGGTTTGCCGCCCCCTCCCTCTCGCTCGTGTACGCCGCACACCTCACATTCCTTGTATTGTCCGCACGCGCGATCCTCGTTGCGGCGCTCGTTCTCGTTCTCGTCGCTATCGGATGCGACATCAACCCACGTGCCCCGTTCCACGGAGTCGACACCGTCGCCAATCACGTCCTCCGCGATACGGCGCAAAATTTCGACCTCGCCTGATAACGCACCGAACTTGTCGTTAATATCTGCCTTTTCAATTTGTCTCGCGACGCCGGACATTTCAATCGTCGTCGCGTAAACGCGGTTGGTGACGGACGGAAACGCGCCCAAAGCCAGCACCCCGCGGTCATCCACCGTGCAGGTCGTGTCCCCCAGATCCGCGTTGTTCCAACCTCCGGGCAAAACGTTTTTCGCCGTGGCCATCTCGAGATACGCTTTGAGTTCGTGCATCACGCGCGACTTACACGCGGTGTCGAATCGGGTTTCAATGGTACTGGGACTGCCAGACTTTTCATCGCTAGGGACGAACGACGTCTCTCCGTTCGCCGCGGCGGCGTATGCGCCAATCGCTGTACCCGTGGTGTGGTACTCGTCTCCGCAGCGCAGACCGAAGGATACAAATAAACGCTGGTGCACGCGACGGCGTGATACCCCTTCCGACCAATACACCTGTTCACCGCGTATCGGGCTGTTCCAGATGCCATCAACTTTGGCGAGATCTGTGTCCGGATACTCCCACTCTTCATGACGGGCATCATTCTTCCCCACCGTCGCCTTCCCGGCGCAGCATTTTTTGTACTTCTTGGCACTGCCGCACGGGCACGGGTCGTTGCGCGCGGGCGCCATGGCGCCGCGGAGCTGGGACGCACGCGCGAGATGTTCTGGAAACAACTCCGAAAATTTCTTCTTCCCATAAAAACGTCCAGTCTCATGAACTGACGTCACTCCGCACGCCTCGACTTGGTTGGGGCACGCCGGGTCGTGTGTGTGGTTCCCCGCGCAGCATCATGCGCGGCGTCCCGTCGGTGATGCGCGCGGCGGTGGTTCGCGCGTTCGGCGGGCCTGAGGTGGTGCGCGTCGCGGGGAACGTCCCGGTCCCAAAACTGGCACCGGATGAGGTGTTGATACGCGTCGCCGCGGCGTCGGTGAGCCCGCTTGATACCCGGGTTCGGTCCGGGTACGCCGCCGCGTTGTTTGCCCCCATGCTGCCGTTGATCCTGGGGCGGGACGTGAGCGGGACGGTGGTTGCGTTGGGAACCAACGCGAGGGCGTTCCGGATAGGCGCGGAGGTTTTCGGGGCGTTGTCCCCGGTTTCGGGAAGAGGCTCGCATTGCGAATTCGTCGCCGCGCGCGAAGTACACCTCGCGCCCAAGCCAACCGCGTGGACGCACGCGTCCGCGGCGGCCACGCCCTTCGCCGCGCTCACGGCGTGGCGCGCGTTGGTTGGGGATTGCCAGCTCAGGGAAAATGACAAAGTGCTCGTGAACGGCCTGGGCTCCACCGTGGGAAACTTCGTGGCGCAGCTCGCGAAACACGCAGGCGCGGCGGTCGTCGCGGGGAGCGTGGGGAAACGATCCGTGGAAAGGGTCGCGAACGAGTTGAAAATTGGTAAAGAAAACTTGTGGATATACGATTCGAGTACCGGACAGAGTCGCGGGGATACCAGCAGCAACATAAAAAAACAAACCATGCTCGTCCACGCCGAGGAAAACAACTGGGGCGCGTTCGACGTGGCGGTGGATCTGGTGGGCGGCGAGTCGAGCGAGCGCTTGTTAGCAAAACTCTTGAAAAAGGGCACCGGGCGCTTGGCCACTTTGCACGGCAACTTGGCCCGGTCCATCGGTGAAAACGGCATTTTGACCGGAACCGCGTTGGGTTCACTGGAGCTTGCGCGCAAAAAAACCCTGTACCGAATGCAGCACGACATTGGGTACCACTGGACCGTGATGCGGCTCGACGCGGATGCGTTTCGGGCGATTGCAAAAATGGCAAACGAAGGAACCCTCGCGCCGCCGCGCACGAAATCGTACAAGCTGGAACACGTGCGACACGCGTTCCAGGCCACGGAAAGTAACGAGTTCGCGGGGAAAATCGTGCTGGAGCCGTAGACCTCCTGATAAGGCGAGCGCGCCGTTTAGGGCATCGTCGTGGAGTCCTTTAGCTCTGTGTACCCGCAGTTAATCCAATAGTTACGTTTATGGTTTACAATCTCTTCCTCGGCTTTCGCCCTAAAAGCGGCGTCCCCGCGATCCCGGGTCAATCAACCCCCAGCTAACTCGTGAAGAACCCGCCACTGGTGTTCCTCGAGTACCCCGGGGCTTTCTTTTCTTCCTTGCCCTCGCCCTGAGGCGCGCGGTCGCCCTCGTGCACCACGATTCGCAGGGACGCGGGGTACGGCACGGGCTCGCCGTTCGCGAGCGCCTGAAGCGCCGCGAAATGCGAAGCCACGCTCATGTTCGACGTACCGTCCGAAGCCGGTTTGTTCCCGCGCGCGCGCTCTTTCGTGTGAAGCGCCTGCGCCAACGCCGCGCGGCTGTTTTTGATCTGCTGCGTGGAATCCGTCTCCATGGCGCCACGAAGCGGCCGAGTGCGTGGCGCTCTGGCGGGGGGTCCAACCTCCAACGAGCCAAAACAAGGGACGACCGGAAAAGTCGTTCACTTATGGAGAAAAAACTGGATTTCGTCGACGAGACTCCTCACGAGGTGGCCACGTGCCCCTTCCCCATGCTTCATCTCCTCGGGCGCGAAACTCCCGACACCGAGACTCTTGAAACAAAGTCATGTCGTGTGTGATCACCGCTCCGACATGCGGAGTCGTCCGCGCGAAGTGCGCGAGCAAAACGCGGGCCACGAAGCTTGGTCGTGTCCCTCGCGTCACCCCCCGTTCGCGTTTCGTTACATCGCATGTCGCACCACGATCCTTCGCACGTCCCTCTCCGCTCTCCGTGAGGTGTGCGGCGACGGAAGGGGACGACCTTGACGACTCCACGGCGGACGGCGACGACGGGTTGAGCTCCAGTTTCGCGGAAGAGCTGAAGCGACGACAGGAAGGTGGTGGGTCGGCTGGCGGCCCACGGGACGACCGGACGGACTGGGTGAAGGACACGACGAAGGGTTCGGACCGGTGGCAAAGTTCTAGTTCTGATGATGCGCCGAAGTTCGCGAGCGACGACGGCGCGCGCGGGGTGGAAACGCCGCAGCTCAAGAAAAGCAGGGAGCTCCAGAACGAGGGCCTGGAGGGGTTCCCCACACGCGCAGGTGAGCTTTTGAAACTGGGGTTCAATAGCTTCATCGGGTTCGGACCGTTAATAGCGGTGTTCTCCGTGTTGTTCGTCGGTACCTACGTGCTGATGGGCAGCGATTTTATTCACGGCGGCGATACGTACGAAAACGGCGGCGGAGTTCCGGCGTATGTACCGCCCGAGGTGCTGTTAGCCGAACCAACCGTGGACCGGATGGTGCCTTTGTACAACCCGGTACCGTACGGACAATAGGCGGGGTTTGTGGAAGCGGAGGCGGGTAATTTGACGCATACTTTACGTGTACAACGCATCCATACTTTACGTGTACGACGTACCCATCCGCTCGCTTGCAGAATAAAAGCACAAAAGTTTCGTTTTTCGTTTTCTTTTCGGCGGGAACTCGCATCTGAATTGGCATTGTCAATCCTGCAGTCTCATTAGTCGTAGCGCGCGCGTGGTGACTCGTATCACGACGTATCGCCCTCCGCGTTGCCCTCGACGTAGCCCAACACAAACGCGCGTGGACGTTCGTTCGTCCTGTGTGTCCCCCAGAGCACTTTGGAAGCTCGTTCCGAAGAACCCCGATCCGATCGCACTCGGATTGATTGGATCGCGCCATGATTGCGTTCCGTTGCCGAAAGCGAAAAGCCGCCCCCGCGGGTGAAGTGCCTTCAAAGAAGGTGGATGTCACCCCCACCCCCACCCCCCGCGCCGAAACCAAACAACACCCGGTAGCCGCGTTCGCGAACACGGTTTACGTGGATCCCGTGATCAAGGTACGTGCCATGGCACCTGAAACGACGACAGCCGATTGAGTGCGTCGGCACAATCGACGCAACGCGCCGCGCGTCGGGAAGAAGTTCTGCATCTGTCCAATCTCGTCTCCGCGAATCAACCCCCATAACTGTCTCAACACCTGACCAAAACCCCACACCAAAACCCCAACCAACAAACAGAGCATATACCGCTACGTGGACAAGAAGACGTTTTTGAACTGGGGTTTAACTTCGGATTGGCAGGTGGAAGGTCCGCGGAGACGAACCAGTCCGAGTCTTAGTCTTCCAATTTACGCGTCGCCGCGAAAAGCGAAAGCGGCGCCCGCGTCCGCCGACGCCGATTTCGCGCTGGCGCCGCCGACCCCCGAAAAAGAACCAACAGAAACCCCAACATACGAGGACCCCAACGCCTCTAGTGAAGGGTACGGCGAGATGACCGAGGGGTCGGTGGAGCGCATGCTTTTGTTTTTGAAAAACCTCGACGACCACCCGGAGGTGGCGCGGTTGAAGGAGGTGGAACGGTTGACGAAAGAGCGCAAAAATCCACCGACAAAAAACACAAAAAACACGGGACCCCCCGACCCCGACCCCGACCCCGAACCCGCCACCCGTAACCTCACCCCCTCCTCGTCCTTCATCGACGTGGGCAGCGGGTACGGCAAGGTCGTTTTGCACGCCAAGCTCAGCGCGCGGGTGAACCGGGCGGTGGGCATCGAGTACGTCCCGCAGGTACGTCTTGGGGCTTTCCCGAATCAGGCGGCACGCTGTTTTACCTCTAACGCTGGTCACGGTTCAGACCGAAGCTGGTGACTGGTTGTACATACATCGTCCAATACACGCCCAACAAATGGACTGACACTTTCTTTTATTTCCACCAGCGCGCGCGCATGGCGAGCGACGCGCTTGAGGAGTTGCGGTCTGGGCGGCGCGGGTTCGTGACCCCTTTGGCGCTCGCGGCGCTCCGGGACGACTCAACCTCCTTACGGCAAGGCGACGCCACGAAGTACGGCCAATTCGACTTCACGCACGTCTACATGTACGACAAGGTGTTCAGCGACCCGACCACGGAGTTGTTAGCGGCGCAGCTCAACGCAAGCGAAACGACCCGGGTGTTGGTGTCGTACCAGCGCTTCGAGCAGTGGCACAGGCTCGGGTTGAAAAAGTTCATAGAAGTCGCGTCGCTCACCATGCGCACCACGGGAGGGCAGAACTTCAAGGCGTACGTGCTGGTGAACACGCGGTGAGGTGAGGTGAGTAGTACCCGTGGATGGGGAAGATTTGGCAGTGGAGAGGGGGTGACGAAGACGGTTGAAATAGGAAAACGTTGAAAATCAACTCACGATTTTCAAAAACGTGCGAAAAGAAGCCATTATATACTTTTCTGTTCCTTCCCCTCCCCTCCACAACGGAGAGCACCACCCGACGCATATCGCCGCGATGCCCCCCAAAACCCAAACCCGTCTGCGAGTACGAAGGGTGTGAAGTACCCGCCGTCTGCGTGTGCATCGCGAGGTGCAACCGCAAGCTCTGCGACGCGCACGGGTCTTTGATCGACCCGGAATACGAAGAAGACTCGGGCGGGAAGTGGTACCAGCACTGCAACGCGTGCGACGCGGGAGTGTGCCAGCACTGCGGCGGTGGGGAAGGCTTGGGGATCCCGTGCTCGTACCAGCTGATCAACGGCAGCAACAAGTGCGAATACTGCGCGAAGCACAAGAAGGTCCGTCCTTTCTTCTCTCCCTGCTTCCCTGCTTCCCTCTCTGACCCTCTCTCTTCGTCTCAAAACACAGAAAGCGAAGAAGAAGCCGAAGAAGGCTCCGAAGAAGAAGGCTCCGAAGAAGAAGGCGCCCAAGGCTGCGACCGCGCCCAAAGCCAAGGTGACGCCAGCGCCGAAGGGGGTCGGGAAGAAGCTAGTCGCCGCGTAGAAGGGCGATGTGATACGGCACGACACGATACGAACGAACACGCGAGACGGATTGATACACGACCTGACATAAAATACCACTACAAAAAACAAAAACAAACCTGCCGAAACGCGGCTCGCGCGCGATCGCCTGAAAAGCGCTCGTCGCGCACGGGCGTCACTAACGACACTCACCCGCTGTGACTGTCCACGCAAAGAAAAACACCTTATTGATCCTTTTCTTAACACTCACAAACACTCACAAAACCTCTACATCACCCCCCTTCGGTTCAGCGTCGAGCAGTACTCGTTGCTGTACATCAGATACGATCCTTTCCCCGGGTCGGTGTCGCTTCCTGGGACTTGTACGTACTTTTTTCGTCGCACGCCGAAGTCGTCTTTGAGGTTTGGGTCCTGGTTCAGCACGGGGTAGAAGTCTTTCCGGCCGCTGGGGTGCGGGGGTGGCGCGGTCTTTTTCGGTCCGCGGTTCAAATCGGGATCTGAAAAGTCCTCGTTTGGGTACAAATCTGGCCGTATCAACGGATCGAGTTGGCCCGGCCCTTCCAGCTGTTTCACTCTCAGCGGCGTCCCCCACTCCTTCGTGCTTGTTTTGGTTTTCGTTAAACCAACACCGAGCTCGTCTTCCACGCGGTCGGGGCGAAACTTCGTCCGCGCTGGGTCGTGCAGTTCGTTCCCCAGCCACCCGTCGCCTGAGTGGTCGTCCCACTCCGGCGGCCGCCCCGAAACGACGGCGAAAAGGTCTCTGCGGCCTTTGTGCATGTTCTCCACGTACATCCCCTCCGAGGCCTTGCCCTTACCTTCTCTGGGTTTAATGGAAAGGTGCCCGACCCAGTTGTCTTCCATCTTGTCATCAGGGTCCCGTTGCCGGCCGTCGGGGGCGATTATGGAAAACAGATCCTTTCTGCCGGCGTCCGAACGACCCGCCTCATCGAACCGCCCGCGCGTTTTGTTCGGGTTGTAGTTCTTGTTCCCGAACCACTCGTCGGGGTGGTTCCTTGCGGCGGGGTCCAGACTGACGGTGTTGCCGTTGCCGCCAGTAGCAGGGTTCAGCCCGAGGGTCCGGTTACCCGCACTCGTGACGTGCTGCACGTGGTCGAACAAGTGCTCGCGGCCCAGCCGGTTGTTCGCGCCAACCGGCGGCGCCCTCAGGCCGCCCGTGTAGTGGCCCACCCCGGATGGAACCATCCCAAGCTGCGTCCGCGCGTTCGCCACCCGCTCCTTCTCCACGTCCCTTTTGTGCAAATCAGGGTCGTTCCACTCGTTGCGTAACGTGTGTCGGCCCGGAACTTGAGCTCCAGCAGCTTGTGCTTGCGTTACATCCTTGTTTGGCGCCCCGAACCGCCCGCGGTGCGGGTCCAAATCCACCATAACCCCGGTTCTGGGATTGGGGTCGGCCACTGGGCCGGGGTCGGTGCGCCGCTGGCGCTCGTACCGCTGTAAATCGGCGTTCCACGAAACCCCGGAAGGGTCCATTTTGGGGGGGGCGGTGGGGGGGTAACAGTAGGTGTCGTGTGGTCGTCAGGCGGAGAATCGGCCAGTTGGAACTTTGGAAAGACCGAGAAAGTCCGCGATTCGTTCGGGGACCCTCCGTGCGGTTCAGCCCGTCGCGTGCGCCGCAAATGCAAGTCGAGCCGCGACCGTCACTTGACGCCCTCGCTCGTGGTTCCGAAAAACACGTGCGTGGAGACGCGCGCCTTGGAATGCCCTCCCGCGCGCCGCGCGGGCATTCACACGCGATGCAGGAATCCAAAAAAAAAAAAAAATCGGCCGCTTTTGGGACACACCCATGACGACAAGGAGCGTAGCGAATTATTGTTGTGAGAGCAGCGCCGGTGACGAGTACGTCGTCGATTCCACAATTTCACGACCCTCGCCCGTCTACTTTTCCGGTGTGATCACCGCGTTTTCCAGCTCCTCCATGGAGGGCAACCCCCCCATGTTGTTTTCCTCAGACGACTCCTCGTCCGCCCCGACGGCTTCGCGCATCGCCCGCGCCTCATCCGCCGCGCGCGTTTCCTCCCCCTGCGCAGTCAGTTTTTTTCGGTACGCATCGCCGCCCGCTTCTTCAAGCTTTTGCAGCGCCTCCTCCACTTCCCTCGCTTCATCAACCGCCCCACTCTGTTCCAGCTCCGTGATCACCGCTCGCAACTCCCCCACGCTGGCCATCGCCCGGTCCGCCGGGTTCCGCGCCCGAGACGACCGGTTTGCGAGAAGCACGCGCCACTTTTCAGTCAAAGCGCTTCGCTCTTCATCGGTGGTGTAAAAGGCGCCGCCCCCCGACGCGGCCGTTTCTAAAACGGCGGCCGTTTCTTCCCCACCGCCACCACCACCGCCAAGCATGTCTGTGGCATTGTCACTGTCTTGTGTGGCATCGGTTTCGTCTCCGTAAATCACGTACGGCCCGTCGTACGCCGTACCCCTGGGTTGCGTTTGCGCCGTGGCCAAATCCACAACCGCGCACCCGAGCGGGACTTTTATTGTGAAATCCGCGGTTTTTTCAATCTCCCGATTAATAAAATAAAGTATCAGTCTTGAGTGTTCAAGTGCCATGTATGGGCAAACAGTGCACTTGTGATGTATGTAGTAAACAGTAATTACGGGCGGATAATCGGCAAAACAGGGAGGCGGATTTGGGAAATGCAGCATACGTACCTTCGCCACCGCGCCCCCCCCTTGCCGCAAGTAAACCTGCGTCGCGGTGGTGAACACGTTGTTGAACAGCCAGTACAGGGTTAACCCGGCTGGTACTGTTAAAGAAACATAACCGATGAAAAGCGGAAGCGCCTGTAACAAAACCGACTGATTCGGCTCCGGCGCGTCCGGATCCGCGTTCGGGTCCTTCGGCGGCGTCAGGAGGTTCATGCTGACGTACTGCGGTTGGGAAAGGAAAAAAAGAGACGTCGTTAGTTTTGAGTACGGGTTCGTTAGTTTTGAGTACGGGTTCGTAACAGTTACCAGTACTGTGTCAACTAACCACAGTACCGGTAAACGTTACGGTAGTAGTGAGTACGTTACTAGTGTTCCCATACTTCCTTTGAATGAAACGCCGGGGACGTCAAGCAGGGTCCGTAAACGGCGTTTGGATTTGGGAAAGCCCCGTCCGGCCGTACCTGCGACGCCACGGTGAGCAGCGGCACGATCAAGTACAGACTGGCGTCGTGCCACCCTATCGGCGGGTCGTAGTTCGCGTCCAGGGGTAACAGCCAATCTAAAGTTCGGTCCGGTGAGGGTCCGGCTAATGAGGGGATGAACAGCCAGGGTTCGTCGAAGGATCCGTCGATTGACGCGTTGTTGAACGCGCGGTACAGCCCCCACACCACGGGCAGGGTTAACAAAATGGGCACGCACCCCGCTAACGGCGAAACTTGGTTCTCTTCGTACAAACGGTTGATCTCCACGTTCATGCGTTCCGGGTCGTCCTTGTACTTGGCGCGAATCGCGTCTGTTTGCGGTGCCAGGTTCTGCACGTTCATCGTTGATTCGACTTGCGACTTGGTGAACGGAAACGTCAGCGCCTTCACCACGAAGGTTGTGAAAATAATGGAACTCCCCAGCGGGTACGGCACCCCCACGTTCGTAAACAGCGCCTGCGTGCCCAACACGAACGACTCCAGGCGGTCGGAAATAGGACTCAGAATGCCCTCCATGCGCTTGATGCCCGCGGGTTCCTCTGATGCAGCAACTGCGTCTTGTGCCGCGTCCATTGCGTTGGACGTAGCGCTTGTGAACGCATCCACAGAGTCGGACACGGAGACGGGCGCGCCGCTCGCGAACGCATCCGCCGCGTCCGCGAAGCTCTGCGCATCCATCGCCACGACCGCGGCGTCCGCCAGCGTCGCGATGTGCGCCGTGGCCAGCGTGCCAAGCGCGTCGAGCTGGGGAACCAGGTTCGTGAGCGCGTCGACACTGGCAGGGCCCACAGAGGCGAGTGGGGACACGGAGCCTCGTCCGCGTCCGCGATGCGCGCGGCGAACAACGAACACAGTCGCGCCGATTGCGCGTTTCGCGGAAGTGTGTCGCGCGACAACACCGGCCACACGGCGCGCACCCACAGGCCGCACAACCATCGCGGGGCCCGCGAGCTCCGACCGGACACGACCCAAGCCACGCGACATCGCCACGGGGAGCGCCATCGTTCCGCGACGCGTCGCGAGGAGTGGCGCGGTTGAAGGGGTCGGCCTGTGCCTTCGAGGATATCTCCGAAATCGATTTTTGGATCTCCAAAAAGTCGATTTTTGATTGGCTAAGCCAGTCGGCCTGAGAGCTCTTTCGTTTTGCCTCGGAGACGGCGACACGAAGTCTCTGCTTACGTTCGGATCGCGCGCGGCCCGGGCCATTTCAGCGGACGCGAGGAGGCGGTTGCGCTTGTTTGAACCCCGACGGAATGATGCACTCTGTGACGCGCCGCGTGGCGCGTACCTTGGGCGCGTGCGCCCGCGCGCCTCCCCCTTCCACGGCGAGGTGGACGCGCGTCTTCACCTTGGGGTCTTTGGGAAGCGTGGTGGGCGGCGACGGGATCGGCCGGCCGACGGCGCGCCTTCCCACGGCGTCGGCGCGTTGTGTGCCGGAGTTTTGTGTTCCCGAACACGTGTGGGGCGACACGACGGCCGATGGAACCCCGGGACACCCGTTCGCGCTGATGGCCGTGCCGAAACGCAAGGTGACCCCCTCGCGGCGAAAGCGACGAAACCAGTTCAAGCGCATCGATTTCGTCACGGACGTGCAGCGGTGTCGCGACTGCGGCAAGGCGAAACGGCCGCACGTGTATTGCGACCAGTGCAGCACGAACATTTACGACGACATGAGGGTGGGGGGAGGAAGGCCGAGTTCGGGAAGCGTGGTGCCGTGAGACGGGTGATACCGGCGAAAGGACTCGAGAGGTTGTCGACGGATGGTGCCTTACCATAATCCAGTCTAAGATAAAAGTAATCCGTCGATACGCCTAATCGCCTTGTCGCCCGTCCTCCGTATCCTTTCGCCGTACCGGGCGCGCCTCATCATTTTTCCCGTCACTATCGTTTACGTTCCCATCACTATCCGGCAACGGCAACGGCAACGGCAACGGCAAGGACACCGGCCCGTCCTTTCCGAAATACCGAAACGAGAGCGTCGCGAAACGCGCGAGTTGCAAAACACTCATGGACCGCCAAACCCCGGCGAGCGCGCTCGCGCCGACCGCCGAAACCGAAGCGCCCGCCGCTAAATCAAGCTCCGCTGTGATTGCGAAAGAAAAGTGTCAGTATTGAGTGGCATCAAGTAGAATGTATATCGCGATGTATTGGACGATGTATGGACAACAGTCAGAGTAATCGGTCTGAACAGTCACCAGCTTCGGTAAAACAGGGCACTTGTGATGTACGTAGGAAACAGTAATTACGGGCGGACAATGGGCAAACGTAGGTGTGTCGGATTTGGGAAAGCCCCGAGGCCGCACCTGTCGCGCTGACTTGCGTTAGCAAAAGCAGCGCCGGCGCGGCGCTCGCGGCCATGGCGACCGCGAGGTAGTCGAAATCGCAAGCACCTTGTAACACCCCGTCCCACACGAAAACCACGGCGTTGAGGGGCTGAAGCGCCGCAATCCAGGTGAGCGGTCCGGCCGCCGCGCTCGCGATTTCAAAGTCGTCCGTGAACAGCGCCGGTAACAGCGGGCCGGCGGCGTATATTCCAACCCCCACCGCGGTGCCTGCTGCTGCTGCCCATTTCAGGGATCGATCCGCTGCCCTGCGCGCGCCAATCACGTCACCAGCCCCCAGACTAGCCGCCACTAAACTCTGCGCCGCCACCGCCAGCGCGTCGAGCGCGAACAAAGTGACCCACCAGACTTGTATGCAAATCTGGTGAGCGCCGGCGGCGCCCGCGCCCGCTGCCTCCGCCGTGGCGCGCACCAAAACAGCCTGCAACAGGAGCGTCCTGGCGAGCTGAGACGCGCTGCCGGCGGCGAGAGGCTTCAAGGCCTGGGCCCATTCTCTGAGGCCGGCTGGAGGGTTGGTGGTTTGTGTTTGTGTTTGTGTCGTCGTCTCCAGTCCTCGTTCCGTCGCGCCCAGAAGCGTCTCGCGCGTCTGCCTCGTCGTCGTGTCACCCTCTCCCCCAGGTCCCCCGGGCAGTCCCGGCAACAGCCCTTCGTTGGTTAGCATCACCACAAACACTGCCGCGGCGAGCCACTCCGCGGTGGTTGTCGCCGCGGCTGCGCCTGCGACGCCGAACGCAGGAACGGGCCCCCAACCGAAAATCAGCACCGGGTCCAGCGCAAGGTTCACGAAGTTCGCCACGCCCGACACGACCAGCGGCGTTTTCGTATCCAGCAAACCCCGAAACGCCCCAACCGCGACGGTACCGATGAGCGCCGCGGGTGCGGAAAGGGCGCGTATGCGAAGGTAATTCTCGGCTTCGGAGTACATCCTATTCGACGTCGGAGCTAATAACTCCCCATCCAATGAGCTAAGTTCTGTTGCCGCGTCCACCACCCCGTCGCCCCCCGCCCAGCGCAAAACGGTATCGGCGCCCGCCTCGAGGGCGACGCACGCGACGATCCCCAACACCACCGCCAAGGTCATCGCGCCGGTCACGGTTTCCGCAGCCGCACCGCGGTTGCGGTTTTTTGTTTGGTTGGAGGCTGATGAATTGGAGGCAGACGAATCGTCACCGTTACGATCCGTCCCGGCCGCGGAAAGTGTTTCCGCCGCCGCGATTTGCGACGCCACGAGCGGCCCGGTGACCACGGCGAGGAAGTTAAAAAGCTTGAACGAAAAGTTAAACACGGTGGTGGCGACGGCGAGGCCGCCCAGCGCGCTCGCGGCGCCTTCGCCGGGCATGCGCCCCACGAACGCGGTATCGACCGCGCCCAGTACCGGGTCCAGAAGCAGGCTCGCCACCGCGGGAAGCGCGAGGGCCCAGATTTTACCATCCAGGATTTTAAACGTGGTGTTTTCGTCATCATCACACGACGACGTGGCCGACGGTGTTGGGTCGTCGTCCCCCCACGACGACGCGCGTCGCACCCAACGCGTGGTGCGCTGTGATCGGTAGCGGCACGATGAGTTGTGCGACAACGTTTCTGGGCATTGAAGCGAGGAAGCGTATGTCAAACACGCTCGGCTCTGCAACACTCGGCGTCTCGGACGAGCCGAGTCTCGGACGACCCATTTGTTTTGCGGGTCCGGCGCGGCGACCGCGCAGACGCGCCCTACGCCACGCCAGGGACGCTCGTGCGACCGCGCAACACGCCACGCGGTCGCGGGAGCGAGCGACACCCCCGCGCACCGCATGCGACGCACACCGGGGCGCCACTCGGTGTGAGGGTCGATACAGTCTTTCACATCATCTTAACTTTAGGTGCCGAGCTGGGAAAGGACTGCTGCTATCTGCGCGCGGTCCAAAAGCGATAGTTCATGACCGTCCTGACGCGAGTTGCCCGTTCTTTCGCTTCGCTTCATCACAGGGCAAACAGTCACGAAACAAATAAATTCGTCTGATGGGGCGCGGGTTGGTCAACAGACGGTCAACTTTTTTGCTCGTCTGCAAGCACAAGCTACGCCAAAGGGGAACGTATTGAAACGGTCAATAAATTTTATCGGCCGCTCCCAAGGCCCCTGCACCGCACCACACGTCACCACTCTTGTCCGCGCGTGCTGTCGCCGCTGGTTGAGTAGCCGCCGGGGGCGCGTCTTCGCCGGAGCGCACGGCGTTACACGCGTTTCGCGTCGTCAACGCAGGACAGGCGCGCGTGGGACGCGCCGTCGAGTGACGCATTTGCGGGAGGTGCCCTGCTGACATTTCTTGGAAATCGCAAAAAGAAAAGGTTCCCCCGCGCCAAATGAGCAGCGACGGGCGCCCCGCGTCCGCGTCGCCTTCCATGAGCATACGTTCGCCCGGGTCCGTGGGGAGCGGCGGGTCGCCGTCGTTCCGTAGGCAGCGGAGTTTCGTGAGTGAAACCGGCGGGGGTATCGACTGGATGCCCAAGAAGTACCGCCCGCCAAAGAAGATTAAACCCCGCGTGCCGTTCAGCGCGGATGTGAAGAAACAAAACTTGTGGGTGCGGAACGTGACGGCGCCTGCGGTGCAGCGGGTGCAGTGGTTTTCCAACGAACCGGCGGTCACGCTGGACAACGTGGAGACATTAAAGCTGCACCAGCCGGTTCCGAAAATCAACTCACCGAGAAGCATCAAGGCCTGTCTGGAGCTAGGCGTGGATCCCACGGCGTACGACCTTTGCGTGGTTGATATCCTGGATCACGTTGACGATTCCATCGACGAACAGATATGGCGACTCCGGTACGAGCACGCGGTGCGCAAGCGAGTCACGTTGCTGCAAACACTCCAAGAGTTGCGTTATTCGTTCACGGAACGCGACGCGTTGAACGAGTTCCGGCCCGCGAAGGGGAAGATGGCGCACGTGGAATCCACGGTCGTGGCCGCGAACAACAGCATGAGCGTTCAAATCAGCTCGCACCGCAACGAGCGGTTCCACGAAAAAACGCGGCACTGGGAAAGGACGCACCAAACCAACCTCGCGAAGGAACACGAACTGCAAAAGAGAAACGAATACAAGACCGGTGAGAGTGAAGCCTACATTGAAAGCAAGGCTCAGGAGAAGCGCGAAGCGGTGAAAAAACAGGACCGGGATAACTACGAGAAAACCAAAGCCGAGTTGCGGCGGTTGGAGTTTGAAAAAGCGGAAAGCGCGCGTATCGCGAAACAGGAACGCTTACGCATCGACGCGTTCGCGGCGGAGAAACGGCGCCTTGATCGAATCGCGGAGCGCGAGATGCGGGAACAAATGGAGGAGAAGATTCGACAGAAAGAGGCGTACCAAGCGCAGACGCGGGGGATTTTGGACTGGCAACGCGAAAAGGTTGACGCCATGAGACGCGCGATGGAAGCGGATGACGCGCGCCGTACGGAGTTGAGACGAATCCGAGACGAACACGACCGGGTGTTGACAAAGGCTGCTAAAGATGATTTCCAGGCGAAAATCGACCTCGCCAGGTCAAGGGCGGACGACCGGCTGTATGGCCGCATTCGCAACATCCTGGACAAAGAAGATTCCCGAAACGAGCGCCAGCGCGAGTTGGACGAAGGCGAAAGGGCGGTTGACGCGGAGGCGGAGCGACGGCGGCTTGACGAGAGGGAAGCGTTCCGGCAGTTCACGTACAACGAGGCGCGGCGGAAACAGCGTGAGAAAGAAGACAGAATCAAGCAGCACATGGAAACCGAAACGGAGAAGGTGCTGGAGCACATGGCTGGGTTGAATTTCCAAAAGGCGATGACGGCGACGGAGCGGCAGCTCGTGGCGGAGGACCGGCGTTTCAAGGCGGAGGCGCAAGCCAAAAAAGACGCGCATTACCGGTTCAAGCTGCAGCAGAAAATCGACCGGGAAACCGCGAAAGCGGACCACATCGCGTACTTGCGAACGCAAATGCGCGACGACGCGGTGCGCACGAACGTACTGGAAGCGGAGCGACGGCGGCTGGAACGCGAAGCGGCGCGGAAGGAACTGCACGGCACGTACGCGGACGCGGCGACGCCGAAGAGCTACACCAGGGGCACGCGGGTGTACGGGAAAATCGGTCTGGGAACCCCGGTTGGTGGTGGAGGCGAGGAGAGCGTGTATTTTTCATCCGGAGGGGGTCGGACCCCGGACAATGGACGGAGGGGAAGAACCAGCGCGCGGCAGGCGAGCGTTGAGCGCTCGCCCTCCGTGGGTTCTTCGGAAAGAAGTGGAGGAATCAGAACCGACGTCGGCGCGTCGCCCCGGGCGGGGGGCGGTCGCGCTGTTTCGCCGTTCCGTGGGACACACGACGACTCTCCAAAACGGTCGTTCAAGTACGGCTCGCGCAACGGGATGGGGGACGAGCCGGAGACGCTCGAGGCGGTCGCCACGAGGCGCGAGCGAGGGTTCCCGGAGGGTCGGGGCGACGAAACGGTTGTGACCGACGAACCCGCGTTGGGTTTCGTTTCGATCAACACGGTACAAACCCCAACGGATGGGTACGACGACGAAAACCACGATCCCGCACAGGAACCATAGCGTCGTTTGTACATAAGGAATCTAGTGATATTGATACTGTTACGTTGTTACTTTCTTTCCGGTCTATTTGTTTCCTTTCTTCCCGAGCGAGTCGCTTTCGGAGTCGTCTTTGTCGAAACGCGCGGTCGCCCTATTTCTTCCCTGATTTAAACAACCCGCCGATTTTGGCGCCGAGCTTGGCGAACAGACCGGTCTTTTTCGTCGCGACGACTGCGTTGTTTCGTACTGCTTCCGACCAGTCGTCGATCCACCGCTGCGCATCCGCCGCCCTCGCCGCCGCGGCTTCGTCCGCGTACCTCCGGCTCGCGTCGACGTCTTCCGGGTCCGTGGCCGTGGCGACGACCCAGGTATCGATCCACTTTTGCGCGATTTTGCCGTTGGCTTGCGCAGCTTCCGCGGCGTATAAACCCGCCTCTTTCTCGCCTTCTTCCGCAAGGCTCGCGTTTCTCCAGGTGTTGATCCACGCCTGCGCCTCCGTGGCGTTCGCGGGAGCGGCGACCGAATCGGGGGCAACCGCCGCGTTTGCTTTTGCGCTGGCGTCGCTCTTCGCGGACGTCCCGGTTTTAGCCACGCCAGTCGATGTCGGAACGAACTCGTCATTCTTGGTGCTCACGAAGAACAACGCAGTGACCAGTGACCCGAACACCGCGGTTTCGCCAATACCGCCGAACTTACTCGTCACGACTTCTTTTTTGCTGCTGACGTATTTCGGTTTCGGTTCCATAACCGGCGCGGCCGCCGCGGCGCGCGCGCCGGGCCGCGGCTGCGGCGACGGCGGCTTCACCGAAGGCGCCTTCTTTTGGGCCGTTTTGAGAACGGGCGTTTTCGCTTGTTTCTCCGTTTTGGGGACAGCTTTGACCGCCTTTGCAGGCGCCGGTTTCTTCGCCACACCCATCGCGGGGGCTTTGGGCAGCCTCGCGATAGCCTCCTGCGCCGCCGCGTACGCCTCGTACTTGCCCGGGTTAACACGCAGATCTTTGATGTACCCCGGTTCGGACGGGGACAACACGCGGTCGGACGCGAGCGCGTATGGGACGTCACCGGTCAGGGCGATGACCACAGCGGTGGTCACCGCCAGGGTCACGGGGAGGTTCACGGGGGACGTGTCTTTGGAAGCCTGTGGAGGTTGGGACGTGGCGGGCGTGGCGGGCGCGAAGGATGTGTTGTTAGTTTGCGACTTCGTTGTTACTTTATCGGCAACACCCAAACGTAACTACTCCTACCACGCGAACGCTTGGGGGTGGGAAAAAATCGTACCTGAACCTTGACCGCGACGCGTTTCGCGACCATGCGGCGACCCTGTGTGGTGTCAGGAACGGGAAGGGAGTCGGGTCAGACGAGGTTGCGCGAAATAGGGATGAGGCAAAGGTTCAAACGACGTTTGGTCCGCGCTTCCACCGTGTTGAGGTGCCGAGGGCAATCGAGCGGAATCGCGCTCTCGCGACGCGTGACGTACCTTCGCGGGCGTCGAGACGGTTCGGCCGAACACGGCGGAGCATGACACGGCAGACATGTTGCGTTGGTGAGGGAGGGAGTGGCGCGGGGCGTGCCCCTCTGATCAGCTTATGGTTTCCGTTTACAAAGGTCAGAGATTTTGCGAATTTACGATTCTGCGAATAGAATACGATTCTCGAGGTGCCGAGCATTCAGCCGAGGTGACGCGTCAATTTCGCGGTGAGAATTAATATTTGACCCACGCAACGGTGGTTCGACCCGCAAGGTGCCTTTGAAGAGGTCTCAAGTCACGCGAGCTTCACGAGAACTCCAGCTCTCATTTTTTTGGTTATTTTGCTGCAGAGGCAGGTGCAGAGCAGTCGGGAAAAAGTGACAGCGAGAATTCAAATCGCCTCGCAAACTTAATGTCGGAGTTTTTGCCATTAAACTCCGAAACCAAAATAAGTTCTAACTGTTTGCTCATACAAACAAAACGACCTTAATCGAACCGTCAACTAAAACATCAAAGAGATTAAAAACATTCTGAGAAAGAGCGACCGCTTCCCAAGAACCCTTTGTGCGCGCCGGGATCTCGCGCGCGGCACTTCTTCGCACGCGCGCACGCGCGCAAAGTGTGTGGAACCGTACCTTCCCTCCGCGAACTCGCTTAAACGCGCGGCGGTTCGCGAAACCGGCGTTCGCGTCGCACGTTTCGGCGACGCGCGTCACACGCTGCAACACGGGAATCCGCATCGCGACGGCTCCACCACGGTTTAGAAAACCAGGCACGTCCCGTGCGATGAGCGAGCACGTCGGCGACCACGAAGGCTCCGCTCCGTTTAAGGAAGGGACGATCAAGTACGCGTGCTACGAAGTTCTGAAACACGCGGGGCCGGGAGGTCTGACGGTACGTCCGCGCGCGTTCGCACCGCCGCGCTCACGCACCCCGTGCACCCCCTCTTCGCAAAATTCAAGAAGCCGTCCTCTCTGCTCTCTCGCCGGTGTTGAGTTTTCTTCCCTCCCCCCTTCCCTCCCCGCGCACCAGGTGGCGGAGATCGTGCACCACATCCGCGACGGCGGTCTCGCGAAGCTCGGTGGCAACACACCCGCGAACACAATCGTGGGGCAGCTTTCCAAAGGTACGCGCGCGCGCCTTCTTCCTTCCCCCACGACCCCTTGAAAAGAATGCACCCCAAACGCACCGCGCGCGCACGGAGTCACCCGCTGACCTATTACACCCACCCAACACCCCGTCTTCGTCGCAGATTCCAACTTCTCGCTCGTGTGCAAGGCGACGTACGCGTTGCGCACGGGTACGTCCCTTCCCGATACGTTCCCAAGCGCCGCGTTTCTGTCGTTTCGCGAAACGCGCGTCAAGACGCGCGCGGCTTCCTTCGCCTCGCGTGCCCCAAATTAAAGAACCACGCGTGCTTGGCCGATTTGAGACAACGCGGGTGCGCCCCCGCTCGCGCGCGCGCGGTTCCCCCTTCCCGCGCTGACGCGTGTCCCGAACCTTCCCCTGCCTGGCACAGATACCGGCGCCCTGGAGAGCTTCGTTTCCGAGCGCACGGGTTTCCAGGTCCGTCCCGTGTTCCCTCCCCACCCCCGCGTCTTCTTGAAATCTCGCGTCGCGTCTTTCCAAAAACACACCAGCGCGTTTCGCCGATGGTCGTTTCCCGTGAATGTCAATGCTCGGACACCGCCGGCTTCCGCGCGTTCGCCTTCGTCGCGAGCTCCCGTTCCCCGCGTCCAGTTTCGTTGCTAACGCGTCCCACGATAACCCTCCTTTCGCAAACAGAGCGCCAACCGCAAACGCAAGTACCCGTCCGACTCCGAGGTGTCCGGATGCAGCGCGGCGAAAGCGCTTTTTTACACCCCCGGCCTCGCCGTGGAGATGCTCGGGAAATGCGTCTACGACCCGACCATCGGCCGGGGCGGGGAGTGGCGGGCCGCGACCGTGGTTGCGGTAGCGGAGGGCGAATCCGTGACCATCAAACTCGACACGGTACGTCAAGGCACCACCCCACGCATCACGACACCGTCGAATCTCCCCTGGGACGACACGCCGACGACCACCAAGGACTCCCCTCCCGAACTCGATCCGACCCATACGCGGTGTTTTCCAGTACAAACAAAACTAACCTTTTTTTCAATCGCGCGTCGCCCGCAGGAACACGACGACCCCGCCCCCGTCCCCGAAACCTTCACCCTCGGGGCGCTGGCCAAGCGCGTGCGCCCGTGCCCTCCTTCTGTTTCACTTCCAGTGGAGGGCCGTACTCTCGGCGAGGAGGTTGACGTGTTTTTGAACAAAGTCTGGACCGAGGGGGTTGTGGTGAAATGTGCGTCCACGGGCGACGACGCGGATCGGCAAAAAATAACCGTCGCGCTCCCCGCGGGGCATGGAACCGGCGCTGGCACGAACCGGGACGTGGTCGTGTTTAGCGACTCGCAAGGCCAGGTATGGGCGAGGGATATGTTCCAGAAACGGGGCGCGAAGGTGTCGGGTATTAGGCGGGGATGGGCGTTCACGGGAACCGCGGGCGCGTGGCTCGTTCGCGGCGCCGCGCTGTCCTCGGCGGTGACTTCCGAGCCGCGCGGTGTACCTCGCGGCGCCGACGGAGGCGGCACCAGTTTGTCCGACCTCACCGCGAGCGTTTTTAAGAACGGCCAGTTTGTACGAACCCAGCCGTTGTCGCACGGCCCGCGAGTCGGGCACGCGACAATAGCGCGCCTTGAGGCGGGCTCCGCGTGCGCGTCGCCGCGCCGGTCGGTGCGCGGCGACGAGCGGTTGGGCCCGGGGGATTTTTCAGCCGGCGTCGAGTTCGGCGGTTCCAACCGTGTGGGCGCCGGCGCAAACACCGGGTCCCCCATCTACGGCCACGGCGAGTCCGTCCACGCCCCAGGGTTCGGCACGTACGACCCGACCGGGTCGCCTCCGTTCAAGTCCCTATCGGACGCGTGCCGGCACCTTCTTCTCGACGCGGGCAGAGACGGCCTGCAAGTTTCGGAGATGGTGCGTGTGATTCAGCGTAAAAACCTGGTGAAGCTCGGCGGGCGCACGCCGAGTAACACCGTGTACAGCCGGCTTTCGCAGGACGTGCGGTTCGTGAACGTGTCCAGAGGGGCGTACGCGCTAGCGGAGGTGTGCGCTTCCGGAGCGACCACGAACTCGCCGCCGCGGTTCGACGGAGGCCGAAGCGGGGCCCTGGGGGGCGCGCAGTCGCGGGGAGACCACGACGGGGACACCGGGTCCGTGCACGGCGACTTTTCCGATCTGTACTGCGCCGAGGGAGGGGATGAGATTTTCAAGCGAACACGGGGTGTGTGTGATGCTGTTGCAGCGAAGGACAGGGACAACGGGCTGAAGGACAGCGGCAACAACGACACGCAGCACCGTCGTGTGTCCGGGCGGCTTCGGCAGGTACCTGCTGTGACTTTAATCGGGACGGCAAAGAAGACCGAAGCGCCGGCTTCGCACGCCATGGCGGATTCCAGCGCGTTTTCGGTGGACGTCCGCTTCGCCCCTCCCAGCACGCGCGGCGGGGACGACGAGGGCGACGTGGAACTCAGCGCCGAGCTCAGCGCGGGGGTGTTGATGGGTTTGCGGTCGGGGAGGTGAAAGTAGTTGGACTGTTTTGTACAAAGGGCGGGGTGTGGGCGTACCCGATGGTGGGAATCTTGACATGGAAATGACTGGATGCCGCTTCTTTGAAGCCGGCGCGGGTGAAACAACCGGGGAGGGAAAGTGGGTGCGCGGGTGTTCCGGGAACACCGGCGGCGACGGTGCCGGTCCGTTCGTAGCGGCGCGTTCAACGCGCCAGTTGTGCATACTGGGAATGAACTTACTTACCCTACCGCGCTCTCGTGCTGAACACAAACTCTTCGATCGACTTATTTCTTCTTTTCCCACGGCTGCCGGAAGAAAAAGAAACTCTTCGAATTCTCGAATAACTCACTCTGCAAACGGATACTAACCGTCATTTTTCAAAGTCACAAATGAGACTGTTTGCCTGTGTGAGGTCTTTTCACGAATCGGCGGATTTATTTTTGACTTTCTCCATTTTGGCAGCCGGCAGCAAATCCTTTGTCGACGTGGCGCGGGTGTTTTCCACTGTGATTGTGCCGTCCCCCTTCGCGCGCCTCAATCACTTCTCCCGTCGCGGACGACAGGAGTCAGTTTACGCGATGGCCGCTCTCGCGTGCCACTCCGTCTCTGTCCGCGCGACGGCGCCCGCGTCCGTGCGAGGAGCTCGCGGCGTCGTGAAGGCCACGCGCCTTCCCGTTTCCCGCGCCCCCCGCGTTGTGGCGTCGCGCACGCGCCGCGGCGACGCCGCGGTCACCTGCGCCGCCGCCGAGCTCGCGCAGGTTGCTCTGAGCGAGGAAACAATGACCATCATCGTCGCCGCGGTCGTCGGCCTCGGCGCCGGTCTCGGCATCCCCATCTTCTTCGTGATGCAGGTGCGTGCGTCCGCCTGGCTTATCCGCCTTTCCGCTGCTTTGTGGATCGGCCCCGGGGGCGATCGCTTGAGTGACACTCACACTCACGCCACTCCGTGCCAACTGCCGTTCACCACTGACCACAAACCCACTCACGTGTCACACACCCGCAGGAGGAACGCGACAAGGAGCGTCTTGAGGAGATTCGCGAACTGAACCGCGCCACTCTGAAAGCGACGGGGGAGCAGATGAGCGAGTCAGAAATCGACGAACTGCGCCCGAACCGGTACTTGGACCGACGCGAGTTCAAGGATGACGACTGATCGTGGACGTTTTGTCGGAGTGAGCCAATCGAACAACCATACAATCTGCCCCGCATGCGTGTGCCTAAACCCCTTGGTCGTCGAAAGACGGATACACGAAGCACACAGGGACACGCGCGCGGCGGGGCGAAAGATTAAAAAACACGAAAAGTTGTGAAATAATGAGAGATATCTCTCGTAATACCTCGTAGTCTTCATCACAACACACTCCAAAAAGTAACACATCACGCTAGCAAAAACTTGGGATACACCCTTTTGTACATGGTGGCGCAGATCGTGTCTCTTTGTTGAATAACGCCGTTGAACAAACACTTCATCATGCCGTGCGTACCTATGGCGTCGCGGATTTTTCCCCGCATCCCGTACTTCGTCCACAGCTCAAGCGGCTTGAACCACCGGATGTCGTCCGGGTTGTGGAACATGAACCTCACCACGGCTTTGCTTTTGTGCGTTTTGAAGGGCACTCCTGTTAGGATTATCCTTTTCAAAATAACGCGATCGGGGTCGGCTTTTCTGACGGAACCGCTTAGCGCCAGTTGGGCGGCGATGCTCGCGGTCCCGTTTGTAAACACAACCTCCTCCCTGAAACCCAGCACGGGGGCCGGGCCGTACACCACCGGGGCGTACACCGTGGCCATGGAGGGCCGTCTGGCGTGAAGAAACCGCTCGAACTTGTGCTTGTCGCCCAGGGAATCTGTGCTGAAAATGGCCGCGCACCGCTCGCGCCGGAAACCCACGTGGAACCAAAGCGGTGTTTTGCTTCGCAACGGGGCGTCGTACGAAGTCGCCTTGGTCACGCCGTAGTGCATCACCGTGAGTTTCGACTCGTGCTGCATTAGCGAGGACAACACCACGGCGCCTGCGCCCCCGCACCAGCCGCTCCACGCTGGGCCTACGCCGCAACCGCCCACGGCACCGCCGATCCCCGAGCACCCCGCCGCCGTTGAGGTTGACGTGTACGCCCCGACGCCGCCGAGCAGCGCGTGCGCGGCGACTTTAGGGACGCCCGTTACGACGAGGCGCACGTACACACCCACCTCCACAGCGTCCAACGCGTTTCTCTGCACATCAGCCGCCTCCGCGGCGCGTCGCGCGGCCCTTTTGTAGTTTTCAAACGCGAAAACCCGGCCGTACTCCACCGGGAGCTGTTCCTTGGCGTCCCACGGGCTGCTGCGGAAACTCTTCAACCCGCGGTACCGCGCGAACCGCTCTTTCGCCGGGACGTGAAGCGGCGTGTCTGTTTCATCCGGGAAGTCAAGCTCCTCGGTCTCCGCGGACGCTAGCGTCGATCGCTTGACACTGTCCCGCTGCGCTTCGTTTAGGTTTTTTATCGTCTCCTCATCCACGTCGCTGCCGTACTCCCCAGCGCCGTCGCCTCGGTCGACCCACTCCTCGTCGGACTCCGACGCGTCGGCGTCGGCGTCGTCAAACTCTCCCGTCCCGCCGTCCAAACCGTTGTCTCCGTCTCCCATCGCGGCGTCATCCCCGACGCCGTCCTCGTCATCGGAAGATTCGCCCCCGGAAGAAAGCCCAGAGTCCGGGATCCACGCGGCTTGGTAATCGGACCAGCCTTTCGGTTTTTTCGGCGCGTTTGAACTCGCCTCCGCCATCTCCTCCTCCGTGGGCCAGGTTTGCTCGCCCGCTAGGGTGTCCGGGACGTTCTCGCGGACGGGCCGCTCCGTGCCGGCCGCGGACGGTACGGCGATGGTGCGGTTTTCGTTGCCAAACCCTTCCATGCCGTCGTTTTTCACGCCCGCGTCACCTCCAACCGAAACCAACCGCGGCGTCGCCGCCTCCACCCTCGCCAATGGGAAGTCCCCTATGCCAGGAAGGTGCACCAGCTGCTCCGCGCTCAGCGCGACGCCCCGGACGTACCCTTCCAAACACACGGTGACTAGCTCGGAGGCGACGTTTTCCACCGCGGGGGCTGGGCCGGTGACGAGCACGGCGGCCTCAGGAACGCACTCCGCGAATTCCGCCAACACGTACGCGCGTTGATTGCGCCAAAGCGGATTCGTCGCGCGCTGCTCAGTGACTGTCCTTACCACGTCCAGGCGCTCGGCCCTGGTGTCGAAGGGAACGCTCTTTTGGCGGTCCTGTGGGATCTGCAGCGCTTTCGTGACCGTGTTTGTTACTGCGATTTTCGTGGCGGCTTTTTTCTTCTGAGCGACGTTGGACAAACCCACCAGCGCGCACGTGATCGTGCCGGGGAACCCAAACGCGCGCAACACGGTGAGGGTTTTTTTTACCGCATCGCTGGGTTCGGCGCTCGCGCCCAAGTCGCGCGACGCGTCGTATGTTTTTTTCGTGAGTTGAGTGGATTGATTGTCGTCATCCATCAAATCGTCGTCCCCGTCTTCTTTGTCTTTTTCGTCCCCGCAACACACCGGCGCGATGACAAGCAGGGTATCCGCGACTTTCACCGCCTCCAGCGCCGCTAGCGAATCGTCGCCGCGCGTCAACAGAAGCGACAGCCGGTGTCGGTGCCTTGGGACGTCGAACGTGCACGGCCGGTCGGGGTTCTGCAACACGGCCCTGGCCACTGCGGCTGGATCGGTCACCCCAGCCGCTTCCGCGAATTGCGTAATGAAAGAGCGCAAATCGACCTTGTCGTTAAGCGCCAACAGCGCCACCACCTTTGGCGCGGCGCGGCTCGCCCGTTTTTCGTCTAAAATCTCAACCCTTCTCGCATCCCGGATCTGCTTCGCACGAAGCGCGCGCTCGGCTTTGTTCCCGATGCCCACGCCGGTCTGGAGAAACGCAGAGAGAAACAGAAAAGGGGCGGGTATGAACGGACGGAGAAGCTGAGGGTCAGTCACACGCGCACGACGCGGCGAGCGGAGGCGGAGAGACGACGCGAGACATTCGGGGAGCACTCGGCGGCGGCGGCGGCCAGGCCTCGTGTGTTGGACCACGAACCTTGATGGTCCTCCGGTGCGGCGCATCTTCCCCGGCGACTTTGTGCTTGGCACGGGTATTCTTGGAAGCGTGCTTCCCATGGTTGTGCTTCTTGTTGCGCTGCCCGTGGCCGCTGGGGGCGGGCATCGCGGCGGCCGAGACAACACTGAAAACTGCCGAACGAGAGTCGGCGCTTTTGCGAGCTGGACGAAATTGGGATTTCATAGGCTTTTTGCAGGTTTGATCGCAAGACCATTTTTCATCGCACCGTTTTGATCGCAACTTTTCAAGGTTTGATGCATCGAAAGAGGCACTTTTTCGACCAGTCCTGTTCCGAGATCTCCTTCGGAGATTTTGCGATACGGTTTTTGTTAAAATGGGTCGCTGCACTCTCCTCCGCGGACGCTCACGTCCGCCATGTCTGCCTCTCTGACAATTGCCGCGAGACTCGGCCCCGCCGCGGTGGCGTCCAAACGGGTCTCCGCGACCCGCCGCGCTAGAGGTCGCGCGCCGCTTCGGTACGTACCCGCGCGTGGTGTCCATCGCCGATTGTTTCCCACCACGACCGAATCCGATTCCGATGTGAAGCTCGCGATGTCGCCACCCACCCGTGACTCGTTCGTCCCTGACCCGCCTTCCCGCCATGGTGTCACCACCACCACTGCAAAACACCTCAACCCTGCAGTGTGCAAGCCGCTCAGACCGCTCCGTCTGTGACGAAAAAGCCTTTGGCGAACGCGACGCCCTCGAACGACACCATGATCAGGGCGGCGAAGGGCGAGCCGGTGGACCGCACCCCGGTCTGGCTGTTCCGCCAAGCCGGCCGGCACCTCCCCGAGTATATTGCGTACAAGGAAACGACTGGGAAGAACTTTTTGCAGCTGTTAAAGGACCCGAAGGACGTGGCGGAGTGCACGCTTCAGCCCGCGCGAAGGTACGACATCGACGCGTGCATTCTTTTCAGCGACATTTTGGTCATAGCCGAGGCGATGAACATCGACGTGGAGATGCCGGGGGGCAAGGGCATCTTGGTCCCGAACCCTCTCTCTGGCCCGGAAGACATCGTGCGGTTACCGGAAACCGTGGACGTTCAGGACAAACTGGGCCATGTCATCGAAGCGGTGAAGGAAATCAACCGGTGCATCGAGGCGGAAAAGCTGGGCGTCCCGCTCATCGGGTACGTATTTCCCACCCACCACACACCGCCTCCCTGATTGCCCATACTCGTCCTGCGAAGGGACTATTACGACCAGAAGCGACTATTCCCTCGGACTGTTACCCTGCCTGTTTACGCATACCAATCCCTCATACACATGGCCCGAGAGACTGACATTTCTTTTTTACAATCGTAAGGTTCAGCGCCGCGCCGTGGACGCTGTTTTACTACATGGTCGGCGGGTCGTCGAAAAAGAACACGGAGGTTGGCATGCGGTGGCTGAAAGACCACCCGGTTGAGTCGAAACAGGTTCTGGATCGACTCACAACCGTGGTGATTGATTACCTGGACGCGCAAATAAACGCGGGCGTGCACATGGTACAGGTGTTTGAAGGTGCGGGGCTTTCCCAATCACCACACACCGCCTGCCTGATTGCCCATACTCGTCCTGACGAAGGGACTATTACGACCAGAAGTGACTATTCTCTCGGACTGTTACCCTGACTGTTCACTCATACTATGGAGTACAGTATACCCTTTCCAATCCCTCATACCAATCCCTCATACCCATCACGACCGACTGACACTTTCTTTTCAATCGTGCCAGCCATGTGCGAGCACATCGACGAACCTGAGTTTCACGAGTTCGCCTACCCGTGCATCGAGAGGATCGCGGTTGAAATCAAACAAAAGCACCCGGACGTGCCGTTGTTGGGGTTCGCGCGCGACGCCGGTGCGTACGGCCTGGAAGCAATGCAGAAAGCGGGGTACGACGTGATGACTGTGGACCGGGTGATGGCCGGCGACGACGCGAGGGCTTGTTTGGCGGCGGAGGCGGCGGCGCGCGGGACGACGCCGAAACAAGTGCAAGGGAACTTCGACCCCGACCTGTTGCACAAGGACCCGACAAAGGGAGGCACCGACGCAGAAATAGAAGCCGCGGTGCGGGTCATGCTCACCAAGTTCGGGCCGCAGAAGTACATCGCCAACCTCGGGTCGGGTTTGATGGGGTGGGAGTCGCCCGAGAAGGTCGCGTTTCTGGTGGATTCGATACACAAAGTTTCGAAAGAGATGATTGCGGCGGAAAAGTAACGAGAGCGTGACGTGACACCCCTTTACTACTTACTACTTACTTTACAAGTACTTACTCACTTTACAAGCACTGCTACCAGGTACTTTTGTTTTCCCGAAACGTTTTTTCGGCCGATGACAAAAGAAAACGCATACTACTCCTACTTCACCTCGTACTCCACGACTGCGGCGCAAAACGTCTTGACGTCGACGTACCCGGTTGTTGCGCCGAACGCCGCAAAAAGCGCGGTGCGCTCCGCCGGCTGGTTCAGCCCCATCGCGTGAAGTGCTTTCGTGAACTCGTTTTCGTCGAGCGACGCGAACCGGTCCCCCACGGCAAACGTGAGCCACCGCTTCATGAAAAACAACCCGTCGCCATCCTTGGCCTGCAACCGCTGTGTTAGCCGTAGCCGTAGCGTACGCATGCCTCGCGCTTCCCCTGAATCGGCGTCGAACTTGTTATTTGGTTGTTTCGCGGCGAGCAACGCGCGGTTCGTCGCCGAGCCGAACACCCTTCCGTACGTGTCTTTCAAAGGCGAGAACGTGTCGTGGTTGTACACGTTAAGCGGCTCACCCCTGGTGCGTTCCGGGAGCATCGAACGCAGGGGGGTGCCGTTCAAGTGCCCAAGCTGGGTGATGTCCGTGGGGCGCTTGCCGCGGCCCGCCGGCGACGGCGTCGACGTCTCCGAGTCGGAGAGGTTTTGTAAAAAATACGTTTCGTTTTCGTTTCCGAATTCGGCAACCAAAGGCGCGCCGCCTTCGTAGTCGCAACCCGCACCCCCGTCCCCGTTCACGACGTGATCGCAAAAGGAATCCACGCAGAGCAACTGCGAGTTCACGTCGCAGTGGGCATCGAACAAAGACCTTTGGTGCGTTTTCCGGAAATTCACGTTCACCGCGGCCATGGCTCGGCGGAACTCGCGAAAGTCGAAGTGCGTTTTCTTTGGCACGGCCGGGAACGGCGCGAGCAGCGTTTTGCGCAACGCATGGACGCCGCTCCCTTCGGTTCGCGCGAACACCCCGAACCGCTCGCGAAGCTTGTCTCGAACGGACGCCATCGCAGCTTCGTGTTTCGGGGCGTTGGTGTCAGCCAGCCCGGGCGGTTTCCGAGCCGGCGCGCGCGCGCCGTGAAACAACGAAAGAGGCGGTTCGCGTTGGTTTTCTTCCGGAATTCTACGAGTCGCTTGCGATACATAAAAGAAAGTGTCAGTCTTTCGTAATGTGATAGAGTAAACAGTCACCCGTAATCGGGCCGAACAGGGAGGCGGGATTTGGGAAATACCTAATACGATACGTACCTTCGCCCTGAAGCGTCCGCTTGGTGACGTCCGAGGTTCGTTTCCGAAACGCGTTGCCGCCCAAATGGCCCGGCCCGCGCCTTGTGGGGTACGCCACCTCGTGCGACACGTTCAGGTTCCGCACCCCCGCGATTGTGCCGTGGTGCGCCGCGGCGGCGTACGCGTCCCTTGCGCTCCCGTCGGAGCCGCTTGGCGACGGTTCCTCCGCCAAATCGGTTTCACTCGCCTGATCGAAAAAAGTGCCATCCCGCGTGGTTGTTTCGTACCCACCCTCCTCTTGCAGCGCCACGGAGGACACCGCGCTCGTGTTCGCGGACAAGAAACCCGAGGAGGGTTGATTGTTGGTTCCATTCAGCGGTCTGTGCACGGCAGTAGCCACCGCCATTCGGTCCTCACTGGACATCACCCCCAGCTCAAGTGATTCGCTCGGGAAGCACCGTTTGAGAAACGCGCAGTAATCGACGCGTTGGAAACCGGTGATGACCGACGGATGTTTCGGCGACTCCGCCCCGCAGTCTTTGGCGACGCAGGCGGACTGCGCCTGACTCAAGTTGACGTCCATTGCGTTCTTAAGCGCGCGCGCGAAATGCACCACCGCAATCACCCCCAACCGGTGCGGGTCGTACGCCGCGAACGCGGCGAGGCACCGCTCCAGACCGTCCACGCCAGGCCCCGCGCGGTTGCGGAGCGTGAATCGAAGCCTTACAATGAACAAAAGAAAGGGTCAGTCTGGAGTCGGCGAGTGTGGTTTGTAACAGTTACCATGGTAACAGTATCACTAGTACTGTGTCAATTTACCACAGTACGCCAGTAAACGTTGCCCGTAGTAGGTACGTTACTAGTGTGAAGTACTTCCTTTGAATGAAACTAGTGTAGTCAAAGAGGGGCTTGAAAAACTGTCAGCGGGATTTGGGAAACGCGCAACACGTACCTTCGATATTCATCGCGCACGCCTCGTGATTTGTCCGTGCCTCCCACGGGAGGAGGCCGGGCGCGCCGGGTCCGGGGCACGGCGCTGAACGGCCGCGGGTGGTCGGGCAGGTCAGGCGTGCCCCAGGGTGACGCACCCGGGGCAGCGGACGCGCCCGGTGGTTCCCGGCGGATGCCTCCGAAGGTTCGGAGCCCGTGCGCGATTATGGGTGCCGGCTTTGGCGCGGGCGGAGGCAACTTGAGCACCAAACGCGGGTCCACCACACTCCGCGTCGGCACAGCGCTCTTCGGGCGCTCGTACTCCAGGGTGGGTCTCCGCCCGCGAGAGAAACTCATCCGTGCGTCGCCGGAGCCGGCCGCGCGCGGATGTGATGATGCACACGCATGCGAAAGCAACAACGTCGTGCAACGGCAAACTCACGAAGAAAGCGAGCCGCGGGGGGCTGCGAACCGCTGGCCGGATTATGGAAGCTACTTATTTGGTCCTAGCAGCCTGTTTGCTGTACATCTGCTGTCGCGGACATTGTGAATGCCAGCTCCAGTTGGATCGACTCCCTTCGACTGGCAGCTGGCGCCAAATTCCAGATCGCCTTCCCGGGGTTTTATGACCGAACGAACCTTTGGATGCGCGCAGGCGACACACAGCGCGCGCGCGACCTCTCCTCGGGCTTTTCCGAGGCATCGCACGTTGACAGCTCACGATCTTTCCGCGGCACGACCCACGGAATCGCAATCCGAGCCTCGCGTTTCGCGGAACCACGCACTCGCCGGCTCTGCCATGGACGGCACCTTCCATGCGAAGCGTCTTAGTGGGTCGTCTCCGTTGGCCACCGCCCCAGTGAACCACACGACCGTCGCGCCCGCGACGCCACCGCAGTTCACTTCGATGACAACGCGTGACGTGTCGTCGTCGTCGTTCGCGGACCTCAAAACGCACGTCGCCGCGCGCGGCGCCGCGTTTACCGGCCGCGTCGCCATCACGCGAAACGTTTCGTCCAAGATGCGCGACGCGGGCGGGTCGCCGATGAAGCGCGTCGCGTCGACGCCCACGCTCAACACAAAAACCACCACCCCCGCACCGGGATCGCAAGGCATGCGGGATATGTTCTTCGTGAGACAGGACAACGTCAACTTCAACGCCTCGTACGGCACACCAGTCAAGGAGGTAAGGCCAAAGCACTAGACCACCACATGTGACCCGAACGTGGCCGAACCCCCGCGCCCTTCCTCGAGGACGTGGCTGCCAGCGAGGTCTCTTTGGCGCGTTTTTCACCCGAGGCCTGTTTTCGACGAATTCATTTTCTGACGGACTCGTTCGCTTTCTCCCGCGCCGCCTCCCCCCGCTGACCACAGGTTCTCCAGAAGCAGTGGGCGTACCACGTGCAGTGCGAAACGTCTCCTCACGAGTGGATGCTCGGCGTGGCGGCGATGAAGCTCCGGGCGACACGGGGTGACTTAGCCGCGTACGTGATGGCGGATGTGAAAGACTTGGTGCTCGTTGAGAACTGCACGGCCGCCGCGACGGCGGTGATTCGCGCCTCGGAGCTACGCGCGGGGGACGTTGTGATTCATCTTTCGACTGCGTATGGGATGGTGAAGAACGCGCTACAGCACGCCGCGGATTTAGTTGGCGCTGATGTGGTTTCCCTTCCGGTGGAGTTCCGCGGCCGGGCCACCGCGCCGGTCGGCCGAGACGGCGCGCCCCTCCACGAAACCCTCGCGAACGCAATAGACGCCGCGGCGGCGAGCGGCCGCCGCGTCGCCCTCGTGACCTTCGACTACATCGCGAGCTGCCCTGGTGCGGTCATGCCGGTCATCGTGATGGCAAGGGTGTGCAAATTGAGAAACGTGCCGTGCGTGTGGGCGGACGCCGCGCACGCGCTCGGGCAAGTGCGTTTGGATATGAAATCGCTTGAGCAGGCGGGGGTGACGCACCTCATGGCGGACGCGCACAAGTGGCTGTACTCGCCGAAGGGAAGCGCGATGCTGTGGGTAACGAGGGGGTGTCAGGCGCACATCCAGCCCTCGGTGGTGGGCGCGGTGTGCTCCAACAGCGTCACGACGAACTTCGACCCCAACGCCCTAGCCGGGTTATCCGAGTACGAGCGGCGGTTCCAGTACACCGGCACAAGGGATTACACCCCGCTCGTCGCGGTGGGGGACGCGTTGCGGTGGCGGTCTAAAGTTGGCGAAGCGAACATTTTAGGGTACAATCACGGCCTCGCGGTGTGGGCGCAGGAGTTCCTGTCGAACGCCTGGGGGACGGAAACCCTGGTGCCTGCGGAGTGCACGGCGTTTATGGCGCACGTGCGCGTGCCTGTGCGCACCGCCGCGGGCGCCGCGCTTTTGAACGCTCGCTTGCGGGAAGAGCACGCCACGCACGTCATGGCGTTCTCGCTCCCCGCGAGGCAGTGCTACGGCGAAACCCACGCGACGCACTGGGTAAGGCCGTGCGCGCAGCTGTTTGTGAGCCGGGATGACTTCAGGAAACTCGCCACGGCGACGCTCGCGATGGCCAAGACCTGCGACGCCGCGGCGGACGTCGCGTTCGCGTGGCTGGGAAAGACGCGCGCCCGCCTGGCGCGAGGCGAAGAGCGTGCTCGCGTGGAAGCCCTGGCGCTCAAGGCGGAGGAGGCGTCTATGCGCGGCGACTGGGTGGCGCACGCGGTGACTGTTGGGTTCGACGCCCCGGCTCTCCCGACGTTGGGTACCGTCGAGCGTACGCTGGGCGGCGGCTTCGGACGCGGCGCGCGTTCGGATTCCGCGCGAGACCTATCCATTCACTCCGACCTCGCCGCAGTGGAAGCGGTTGCGAAATACGCACAGGGGGGATTAGCCACTACCCTAAACAAAGCGACGGGTGCTGACAACGAAAACGTCGGGCACGAAACTGTTTCCCAAACGTTTGCATCACCCAAATCCGCGGGGTACCTCCCTTCCCTGTCAGAAAACGACGCGAGCGTGGGCGGCGCGGGGAAAAAACTCGGGGAGATGCGTTTCGGCGCAAACTCCAAAATGGCCGCCTCACCGGTATCCGTCATGGACGTCTCAGGCACCAGCGCGGCTTCGTCGTGCGGGACGTCCGTGGATGGGTCAGGGTTTGCGCACCCCGAGTGGGTCAATCGCGCTCCCGTCGCGAGGACGTAAGGGATGTACGGGAAAATAGATTTGCGTTGTAGCGGCGAACGAGACGTTGTGTGGTACTAAGTATTCACGTCTCACTTGCTACGCAGTCTATTCATCACCAATCATCTGGTTCGTCGGTTTCATCAGAACCGTCAGGCGCACCGTTCGCTGTTGCCCAGATAACCACGTCATCTTGCTCATACTCACGCGCCACCGCGTTCGCGTTCCACGGGCAGCCGTTCGCGCGCGCCCACCGCAACATGTCGAGGTACCTGCCACCTGCCGCCATCGAGCACGTCTCCTCGTCCCACGGGCAGCCGTTCGCCTGCGCCCACTGCAGTACCTCGAGGTGCCCGCCCAACGCCGCAGACCAGCACGTGTCAACGTCCCAGGGACATCCGTTCGCGCGCGCCCACTGCAGTACCTCGAGGTGCCCGCCACCTGCCGCGAACGAGCACGTCCTCTCGTCCCACGGGCAGCCGTTCTCGCGCGCACACTGCAGCACCTCGAGATGCCCGCCCATCGCTGCGAACGAGCACGTCCTCCCGTCCCACGGGCAGCCGTTCGCGCGCGCCCACTGCAGCACCTCGAGGTGCCCGCCCCTCGCTGCGAACGCGCAGGTTACCTCGTCCCATTGGCAACCGTTCGCGCGGGCCCACTGCAGCGTCTCGAGATGCCCGCCCTTCGCCGCGTACGAGCACGTGTCCACGTTCCACGGGCAGCCGTTCGCGCGTGCCCACTGCAGCACCTCGAGATGCCCGCCCAACGCCGCAGACGAGCACGTGTCTGCGTCCCACAGGCAAGCCGTTCGCACGCAACCACTGCAGCACCTCGAGGCGCCCGCCTCTTGCCGCTGCCTGACAAAGGCGTTCTTGATACGACAGGCGACCTCCCCGTTGCAGGCGCTGCACGGCGCTTAAACATCCGAGCTGGGTCGTCGAAATTTTCAGATCTCAGAACGTGAGTGACGACGATGTCGTTGAGAAGGCCGGGGATGGCCTCGCCCGCGTTAGCCGCGCTAGCATCGTGTTTTCTCTTCCGCATGCGAGTTTCCACACCGAGCGTCGCGGTGGAAGACATCGTGTACCGGGTGTCGTGTGCGCGTCGTTGTGCGACGAGGCTTCCGAGAACAAATCTGGCGACAAAAAAAAACCATGTTTTTTGAATTGAAAATCACGTAACTCTTCCCGTCTCACCTAGACTAGTGTCGTCTCACGCGATTGTTTCGAACGAGTCTTCGTACCGGTTGACAACGTCTGCCAGGCTATCTTCGTCCAAGCTTAACAGTACGTCGTCTGCGATCGCGGCGAAGTCCACGTCGTCCAAAACGGAGGGCGCCGGCGCGTCGGTTTCTTTCTCGGCGGCGGCGAAATCTTGTTCGTCGACCCGCACTTCCACGTAATCGTCGTCGTAGTCCCGCGGTTCGCCCCGGGTGGTGTCCACGCACCGGCCGCACGTCTTCGCGCACAAGCCCGCGGTGACCATGAACTCCGCGTCGCACTTCCCCCACTTTGATTGTTGGACGCAGCCGTGCTCAGGAGGCTGGCGGTCGACGCAATCGTTGCGGTTCAAGTCGCCGTCGAATTTTCGGCGGTGGCGCTTTGGGTTTGGGCGTTTCTTTTCGGAAACGCGCGGCGCGGCGGATAACTTCCGGCCGTTGGCGGTGTAGTCGTCATCAGTGGAATAGTCTTCCGAAGGGTCCTCTTTCAAAAAAGACTCTTCCGAAGGGTCGTCGTACTTGATGGAACCCAGCGCGGTTTCGTCGCTTGCGGCGACGTTAACCTCGGTCCCGGGTTTCCCGTTGACCAGAAAGAACCTGTCCACCGGGTTGCGGTACGCGGCTCGCTTTTCCCGCCGGGTCGCGTCTTTCTTCACCGTCGTCACTACCCAGCACTCCGCGGTGTCACTGTCACCGAAGTCGCACATCAAGGTCCCGTATTTATTACTCTCGCTCGCTTGTTCGCAAACCGGGTCACCGCGCAGACAGGAGGAGGAGAAAATCTTCGCCCAGTGCGGCGCCGTCGTGAGCTGCGGCTCGTTTTTGTACCCGCCGAACCCGAGCGCCGCGACGCCGGTGCTCCCGTCTTCGCCCGACGAAAGGTGGATCACGTTCGTGGGCTGCGTTCCGTCACGCACCGCGGGTGCTATTTGCAGGTCCTTGTTCGTGAACCCGTACGGCGCGGTGCCGAACCTTGACATTTCTTTCGTCCTGAGATTGTAAAAAGAAATGTCAGTCGCGTGTATCGCGCCGTGAGGACCAGCCGTCAGGGCAGAGGGAAGACGTCCTTTCGCAGGAGAAGTACATCGCGCCGTGTGGACCAGCCGTCAGAGGGAAGACGTCCTTTCGCAGGAGAAGTATTTGCAATCAGTCAGTGGAATGTGGTGATTGGGAAAGGCCCTTACCGCGAGTACGTATGCGCGTGCCCGTTCACGATGAACGCGCCGTGTTTCCGGCAAATCTCGTAAACCCCCCACCCCACGGCGTCGCCTTTGTACGAAACCTGCATCGCCTCCTGGTTCATGTGCCAGACGCATATTTTCCACTTGTTTGTTGATTCCCGCAAGGCTTTGTCGATTTGGGCGTACTGCTGTTTGTTCGCGCTCTCCCCGGCTCGGTCCACGCCGACGTCGCTCAGCACGATCGTCACGCCCGCGAAGTCGCAGGTCATGTCGACGCCGTACTTACCGAAACACTCTCCTGGTTTCAATCCTTGTAACTGCGCCGCGTACCCGTTGACAGGGTCGCTCCACAGCTTCGACACCCCATCGAAGCCGTCCATGTCATGGTTGCCTTTCGCTGCCACGAAATCCATCCCGGCGCCCCTGATCGTTTCCTCCACGAACAAACGCCACATTTTCGGCGCGCTTTCGTAGTCCAAGTCCCCCGCGTGAACAATAAGCTCCGCGCCGTTGTCCTTCGCCGCGGCGATCACGTCCCTGGCTCGCGAGTACCCGCGACACGGCTCGCCTTTGAAGTTCCTGCAAAGCTCGCCGTTGACCTTGTACTCGCCCCGGCGCACGCCTTGCCAGTCCGTCCACCCCCACGCGGGGTCCGAGTTGCCCACGCCGGTGTCCCCCACGAACGCCACGCGCACCGCCGACGCGGGGCGCGCGAGCGCGAGTGCCGCGAGTGCCGCGAGGAACCACGCGCGCAAGCGCGCACAGAACACCATGGAAAGGGTTGTGACGCGGAGAGAGGGGTGAAGGTACGGGGAGACGCGCGTGTGCGGGAAACACTGACGAAAACAACGGGACACGTCACGTTTGTGGCGAGGCGGTGTCACGTCTTCCCGCGATTCAAAAACGACGATTGTTCGAGGCTACACGGCGCGGCCACGAGGTTTGGAAGAGACGTTTCTTGGAGACACCGAAAGGAGGCGATGCGGTACTTTTAATCACGAGAGGACGAGACGAAACGACGTGACGAACGAAGTCCAACGATTTTAGAAATAAGAAATCTGTTTTCAATAATAGTACCGGTACCAGCTATCCCCTCGCCGCTTCCGGGTAGATGGGCACTTCCCACGACACGAATTTGTCGTCGTCCATGTGTTTGAGCACCCAGGGCGGGCAGTTGAACAATTCGCGTTTGCACTCGCCCCCCAGGAACGACGGCACGCGCTCCACCCCCCCGAACAAATCCACCATCTCGTCCTTCACCCTCCCCGCGACTTTCCCGTAGATGAATATTTTCTTTTGGATCTGCTTATCAAGTAACGGCTTGACCGCGGCCCACACCACGCGGAACATCGCCGGGCAGTTCACGACGTAGCACCGGTACATGATTTCGGGAAAAAACGACTGGTCTATATGCAGGCACCGCTTGAAGATTTCGATTGAAGCGCGTCCCAAGATCCGTGTCGACAAACCGCTCATGTCCAAAACGTTGATCACCTTGTCGGACGCCGGGTACGGCGAGGCTTCGTCGTTGTCGTCGTCTTCAGACTGTTCTCCACCCGGTGATCCACCTGGTGACCCTTCCATGGAGTTCTTCATACTCTCCGCCTTCGTCGCCGCTTTCCGGTCACTCCATTCCGCCTCCCGCTTCCGCATTTCAGGCATCAAAACCCGCATCATCCACTCCATCATGCGGATATGGTGGTCCACGACGTCATCCGCCGAGAGAAGCTTCAGCACTTTCGCCAGGTGCAACTTCCCGGTTCGCTCGATGTACACCGGACACCCCAGGCTCGTGTGCGACGAGTACCACCCGCTTTGGTACCCTTCGTACGTTTTCTGCCGGACATCAAAGGGAATATCACGCCAGACCCGCATTTTCCCGACCAAATCGGTTTTCGCGCGCCACTCGATCGTGTTTCGCAACATCTTCGAGGGAAAAAAAAAGGGTCAGTCGCGACTCGGCGAGTGTGGGTGTACTTCGTAATGTGTACCAGGGATTGGGTATAGTAGTGGTGTGACTGTCAACCTGTACTCCATAAAGAGCAGGTAACAGTGCACTTGTGCTGTATGTAGTACCCTTCCGTTTAATGACAGTGGACGTCAAAGAGGGGCATCAAACGGCCGGTGCCTGGATTTGGGAAACGCGCTACGGCCGTACCTTTTCAGCCTTCACCGCCTTGCCTCCCTGCGCGCTCAAGAACCGCCGGTACGTGTCGTCCAGGTCACCGCACAGACGCAAGGTCGCGTCGGTGACCTCCGATTCCGGGACGAGCAGTTTCAGCTTCGCGAGCTCGCTTTCGTACTCCGGGTACTCCTCCCGCGATTTGCGCCAGTTGTGAAGTTCCGCGCGCGCTTTCCGGAACGACGACGCGAGACGCCACTTTTCGCGGAAAAGGAAAACCGCCTCGCGCGTCGTGGCGTCGCACAGCGACCCGGTCAGGCCGGCGGGCGTTACGGTTTGTTTCGTCACCGACGGCACAAAGATACCCCGATCGGGTGAGCCTTGCCGGCTGCCTTCGAACGCGGAGTCGTCGTCTTGGAACACGTCGTGTTGGTGGTGGGTTTCCCCTCCCACCACGCTTTTCAAGGAACTTTTCGAAACCAACGAAACGCTTTGGGTTGTTGACCTCGTCGTTGTCGGTCTCGCGTTGTGTGACCCCGACTTGTTCAAACCCCGCAAAGCATTCTTTTTTAGCTTGTTCAGCCTCACACGTTCGAGATACGTTTTCATGTGGAACCAGCAAATGGCGCACGTGATTCCGAGGTACACCCCTAGTCGGTTGCGGAACGTTTTGTTGACGCACGCGGCGATGATGACCAAAAACGCCGCCGAGCAGATCAAAAATAAAAGTATGGAAACGCCGGTTTCTGTGAACCGGTCGTTGCGCGCCGAGCTCGCTTTCATCCGGTCCGCCAATCGCACCACGCGTCGTCGGTGCACCGGCGACGTGACCTGCAGCGCGTTTTCTAGTTCAGTCTCCGTGATTCCCCAGAAGTCCTCACGTCGCTCGTACCCCGCCCGTTTAAACGTTTCCACCGAAACGGAGGTTTCGCCAAGCACGTCCGCGCGGGCCAGGAATTTTCGCACGGGATCGGCTGGGGCGCCGAATGCGAGGGAAAGGAACTTCCGTACCCACGCGCCGAGGATCGGTATGGAACCCTGTTCAACGACAAACCCGGTGCCGTCACCCACCAGCGCGAACACGGCGTGCGCGGCGGTAGCGAGCGCGGCGCCGGTGAGCATCAGGCCGAGGCGTGCGCCCGCGTTTTTAAGGAAAGGTCTTGAAGCATAACGCGTCTGCGACGAATAACGCGACTCCCCGGGGGCCTCGGCCAAATCGTGTGCGTCAAAGTTCAAACGGGTGCCGCCTTGCGCCAGGACATCAGCATCCACGCGCGCGCTGACTTCGGGGGTCATCGCGGTGGAGCTCGGTAGCACCGCCCGAGCTGCAGAGCTGCAGGGCACGCTGATACGTCCTGAACCCCGACCCGCGGCGCGCGGCACGGCGAAAACGCGGTGAATTTGAACGCGACCCGGGAACGCCGAAGGACTTTCTTGGCAACACCCTCGAGATCGACTCTAGGTCTGACTCGCTCCACGCACGCGGACCGTCTCGATGAAGCCAAGTCGGTTGCCCCCGACGCTCACACCCGCGCGACCACCACTGCGGCGTTGGGGAAACCTTGTCCACTGTCACCTCCGAATTGCCTTTTGACTTTTTGGCGGGGCGCTTGAAAAAATCACGAAACATGGCACAAACTTGGCACTTCGGGCATGCACGCGGCGTGTGTTTCGGGTCTGCGCGCCGGGGTTCTTTACCGCCACCCGTTAGCGCGCGCGCGCGCGCTCGGTGCTAGCTACCTCGTCCAATCCGTCGCCCCGAATTATTCCGCGAGCGAGCGAAAGTCAGTGGTCGCCCTCGCCCGGACGGAGAGGTTTGTGAAAGCTTCGTCGGGAACGGGGATGAGTAAAAAAATCCTCGACGCGCATCTGCACGTTTGGCCTTCCCCCGAAACCTACACCTACCCTGAAGGCAAGCAGCCCCCTTTATCGTTGGCGACTACCGGCACGGCTGAGTCCTTGCTTTCGCAGTTCGAACTCGCGGGCGTGGACGGCGCGCTGATCGTGCAGCCGATTAACCTGGGGTACGACCATTCCTACGTCACCGGGGTGATAACTCGTTTTCCAACGAAATTCGTGGGATGTTGTTTAGCGGACCCGTCCGTGAACGGCGGCGGCGCGAGCGCTTTGCAAGAGTTGCTCACCCCGACTGGCGTCTACAGAGCCGTGCGGTTCAACCCCGGGCTGTGGCCTGAAGGCGAGCGGATGACCAATAGTGTGGGGCGCGAGATGTTCAAGGTTGCGGGCGAACGAGACGCGTTTGTGGGTTTCATGTGTTTCCACGGCTTGCACCCGCACTTGGAGGATATAAAGGATTTGCTCGCCGAGTTTCCTGACACGAGGGTGATGATGGACCACTTTGGGTTTGTGAAAGGCACGGAAGACCCGAACTGGCAAGCCCTGCTGTCACTCCACGAGTACCCCCAGGTCACGATAAAAGCAAGCGCGCAGTTCCGAGTCGCGACGGACGACGCGAAGCAATGGCCGTACACGAGCACCGGGGAACAGGTAAGGAACTTTCCCACCCACGACGTTCCGCCTCCCTGATTGCCCATACTCGTACCAGAAGGGACGATTACCTCTGACTGTTTACGTAATACACATTTCGAGAGACTGACACTTTCTTGTTAATCGTATCAGTTGCGAGTTTTGGTGGAAACGTTCGGCGCGGCGCGAATAGTTTGGGGCAGCGACTTCCCGTACGTCACGCTGGAGTGCGGGTACGACAAGAGCGCGGCTATCGTCAAGGAGTGCGGCGCGAACTTAACTGACGAACAATTAGAATTAGTCATGGGGGGGAACCTGGGGAGGATGTTCCCGGGAGGCTGGGGAGACGACGCGTCATAAATCTAATCTAAAAAGGCGTCAACAACAAAATACATAACCGTTTCGTTTGTCCCGAGGAACGCTAGTCCGCGACGCGCACGAGCGCGGTGCGAGATGTCTTCTGGTGAGGTTCCTGTAGACCTGGGTGGTGTGGGTTCGGAAACAGCCAAACATGGTGATCCGTACCTGTACTCCAGCAAACCGGGAGGGAGCTCTATGTACGCCGAGGTGGAGCGCGTGTTGGCATCCCGGGCGGATTGGCAGGCCACTTCGTCCAAATCTTCATTCGACCTGCTCATCGCCGAGCGGTGGGACTTGCCGTACGCGCGTTTAGGCCGCGACGGGTTCGGCGGGAGTTGTTCTGGGCCACCGATGGTGAACCACGCCCGCGGCAGCAAGGCAATCACGGTGAAAGGGCTGATGGTCAAGTCCTTACGCGCGTATTGCGAGGGCCACGAAAGCGCGAATATCCACGAGTTTCTGCCGGAGACGTTTTTACTCACGCCCGGCGAAAAATCAAACGCGTTTGAACGCGCGGCGCTTCTGGCATCCGCCACAGACGAAAACAAGGTTTGGATATGCAAGCCCACGGGGGGGGCGCACGGGGAGGGTATCGAAATTTGCGTAGGCGCGGTGGAGGCGGTAAAACGGGTCGACGCGTGGCTCGAAACAACCGCCGCGAAGAAAACGGCGCCTCCAAAAACCGACGATACCAAATTCGAAAGAATTCCCACGCGTCCAAAACCCCCTCCCGCGTGGTTAGTGCAGTCGTACATAGTAAACCCCATGCTGATTGACGGCCGGAAGTTCGACATACGGGCCTTCGCGCTGGTGACGCACGACAATCGCGTGTTTTGGTACCGCGACTTCATCGTCCGCACGTGTTCCGAGAAGTTCGACATGTCCGCGTTGAGTAACCGTACCGCGCACATCTCGAACCACTGCGTGCAGACCACCAGCGACAATTTCGGGGCGTTCGAGGAAGGGAACGAGATGTTCGCGAAGGACTTGTTACGGGTTCTGGAGAAAAAGGGTGGTGCAGAGCTGTTCGTGTCAATCGAAACACAAATGCGCAAAGCCGTTTCTCGCACCGTCGCGTGCGCGATTGACCAAATGGGAGGCACAACCGACTACCACGCCTTCCAGGTGCTGGGGTTTGACTTCATGCCCGACGAATTCGGAACGGTGTGGCTGCTGGAGGTCAACGGCTCAGCCGCGGCGGCGAAACGAATGACCCCCGCGATTTCCAGGGACGTGGTGGAACTGGCGGTGGACCGGCGGTATCCGCCGAAAAAAGACGGTGCCGTGAAAAACGGCGCGATTGAAAGCGGAAGGTGGACGGAACTGGACCTTGACACTATCATAGCGTAGTACCTTCTGTAGTTAAAAATAGCTAGCAAGTCTTTCAAACCTTAATCGCCTCCTCGTCCACGTCCACGTCCCCCGCGTCCGCGTCCGCGTCCCCCGCCGCGTCCCCCGCCTCGGCCGCCTCGGCCAGAGGAAGGCCCGGGCGCTTGCCCGACGCTCGCCGCGTTTGGAAAACGCACGCCCGCGTTGGGCGCCGGAACTGACTTTTCTTTGGGCGGCGCTCCGGTAACGACTTCCGGCGCCTTGTGGTGACCGTTCGACGAGTCGCCCCTTCCTCCACTGCCATCTCGATCGTCTCTTCCTCCACCACCGCGATCGCCTCTTCCTCTGCCGTGTCCTCTACCACCACTTCTTCCCCCGCCTCGCTGCTCCGGCGAGCGCGCGTCCCGTGACGGCGCGGGTCGCGGTCCACCTCCGCCGGTTCCACCGCCGCCGAACAGAAACGCGGGCACTTCCTTTTTCTGTTCCTTTAAAAGCGTCGCGATGAGGGGCGCGATTTTCCCGTTGCCGCTTTTCGGGTCGAAGCCTGGGACGAAGAACGACGTCGCGATGCCCTCCCGTCCCGCCCGCCCGGTCCGCCCGATGCGGTGCACGTACGAATCGAAGTCATCCGCGGAGGTGGGCAGGTCGAAGTTCACGACGTGCGCCACGCCGGGGACGTCTTTTTTTGTGAACGAAAAGGGTCAGTCTTTCGTAACGCGAGTGAGTAATAGATCGATTGCACTATAAAACTTCTGGCTCCCCAGTCAGCAGAGGTAATGCTCCCTTCGCAGGACGAGTGTGGGCAAACGTGGAGGCGGGATTTGGGTTCCAAGGCCCAAGGCCGTACCTATTCCCCTCGCGGCGACATCAGTGGCAACGAGGATCGGCGCCCTTCCAGTTTTAAACGCCGCGAGCGCCCCTTCCCGCTGCGACTGCGAGCGGTCGCCGTGAATGCTCTCGGCGTTGATTCCGTGTTTCCTTGTGAGCTGGTTCGCGACCCAGCTCGCGGTGCTTTTTTTCTGCGTGAAAACAAGCGTGAGCTGCGGCGGCGGCGTTTTTTCCAGCGCGAGCATCAGCAACCCAAGTTTGTGGTTTTTGTCGTTCGTGGCGAGCTCGAAGTTCTGCGTGATCGCGTTCACGGTGCTCCCCACCCTGCCCACCCCGACCCAGGTGTACCCGCCCCGTAAGAACTCCTTCGCCAAGTTCTGGATGCTCTGCGGAAACGTCGCGCTGAACATCAGGGTTTGCCGGTTGTGCTTTGCGGGCATGTCACGCTGCAACACAAGCTTCCGAATCTGCGGCTCGAACCCCATGTCCAGCATCCGGTCGGCTTCGTCCAGAATAAGGTGTTTGGTTTGCGAAAACGAAACAACCCCGCGGTCCACGAAATCCTGGAGCCGGCCGGGCGTGGCGACTAAAATGTCAACCCCCCTCGCGAGTTCCCGTAGCTGGCCTTTAGCGTCAGCGCCGCCGTACACCACCACGGCTCTTGGTGGCGTCTTGGTGACGTCGTCGTCGAACACCAAACGTCGTGCTTCGTGGTGGATCTGAATCGCGAGCTCGCGAGTCGGCGCCATCACGACAACCGCCGGTTTCGCGGCGTACGCGAAGTTTGGAGAGGCGGCGGCGGTGGCGGGTACGGGTGCAGCACCGGGTACGACACCTCCACGACTCGCGTATAAATCCAGCCTCGCAATCACGGGCAGCAGAAACGCACACGTCTTGCCACTTCCCGTCTGCGCGCAGCTCATGAGGTCGTTGTTTTTGTTGTCGAGCGCCAGGGGCACGCAGTGCGCTTGAATCGGCGTCGGGCGGTTGTACCCGCAGCGTTTGATGTTTTCCAGCAAAAACTGTGGGACGTTCAGGGCCGTTGAGTTCAGGTCCGTGAAGGATGTCAGCGCGGGGGGGCCGCCGTTGTCCAGCGACCCGCCGCCGCTTCGCTGCACCGGAACCTCTTCGTACTCGTCGAAGCGTATGCCGGACGATCCGTGCGATTTGTCGAACAGTTCGTCGCGGTCTCGGGTGATCGTGTCCCTCGATTGCGGCTTCGCACTAACCCGCATCTCACTCGCCCGAAGCTTGAAGTAGAACTCAGCCTCCGCCGCGCCTTTCGCGTTGACCTTGGCCATCTGCGCGCTTCGCCGGCCGGCTTTGCGGTCGGTGGGGTTGCCGCGGCCGCCGGAAGGTGCAGATCCGCCGCGGCCTCCCTCGAACGATGGTGAAGGTCCACCAGATCTATCACCCACGGGGAAACCGCCGCCGCGTCCACCGCCGCCGCTTCGGCCACCGCGGCCGCGGCCTCGCCCACCGTCTCGGCCGCCTCTGCCGCTCATCGTGTGTGTGTGTGTGTGCCGCGTGCGTGCGAAGCGCGCGCGTGAGTGGCACGCGTGGGGCGTTTCGGGGCGTAGCATTGAAAAAAGTGCCCACCGAAGCGCGGTGAAAAGGCCACGTGTGCCAAACAACACATCACTCGTGATGTCTCCGCCCGCATCTGATGACCTCGCCCCCGCGGGTCAGGAGACACACCGCTTTTTCCTCGCCCCGCTGCGCCACACCAAGACGTTGTACTTGATCCGACACGGCGAGGGGTACCACAATTTGTTTGGGGAGAAGGACCACGAGGCGTACAAGAGCGAGCAGTTTTTCGACGCGCATCTGGATCCCAAGGGATGGCTCCAGTGTGCGGCACTCCGGGCACACCTGGAACGGGCGACGACGCACGACGGCGCTGAGTCGTTGCTAGATCGCATCGAGTGCGTGGTGGTGAGTCCGCTGATGCGGGCGCTGGAAACCGCGGTGGGAAGCTTGGGTGGGGAACACGTTTCGGCGGATGGATCTGCCGCGGAGAGTACTGATGTGACAATCGACAGCGTTTCGAAACAGCGCTTGATGTACGTGGGAAGCGACTCTTTAGAAGGCATCCGGCCCGGCCACCCACCAATCGCCCCCCGGAGCACGAACCACCGAGCACCCCTGCCGTTTTTAGCCTGCGAGCTGTGTCGCGAGCACATCGGCTTGAACCCGTGCGACCGCCGGCGAGGGACGTCCTACTATCGCGAAACGTTCCCGGGCGTGGACTTTTCGGAAATCGAAACGGAAACCGACGAGCTGTGGGGAACCATGAACGAAACCAACGGTGATATGTGCCAGCGAGCGCACAGGTTCATGGAGTGGATCATGAAACGCAAGGAGCAGCACATCGCGGTCGTGACGCACTCGGCGTTTATGGTACGTATTGGGCCTTTCCCAAATCCAGGCACGCTGTTTACTGCCCTGCTTTGACTACACGGCCGTCATTAAAAGGAAGTAACTACATCACAATTGCACTGTCCGGCCCGATTACTACGACTGTTTACTCATACACATTACGAAGTACATCCACACTCGCCGACTCAAGACTGACACTTTTCGGTTACAATCACAGGCGGCGATGTTGCGCGAGTTCGGCGCTACGGATCAGCTCGGGTGCGCTGAACAAGTGCAGTTGGAAACCAGGCGGTGGCCGAACAACTGCGAGATGCGGCCTATGGTTGTTGTTGACCCGTCGGGGGGGGGGGGGTCGGTGGACCCCATGTTCTTTCCAGGAGGGGAGCTGGGGCTTGCAGACTAGGAAGAGCTGGGGGGGTAATCAAGGGGAGTAATTAATGCTATTTTATGGAACTCTCGGTCTCTTTGTTTGCTCTTCTCTGTCTCTTTGTTTGCTCTCTGTCTCTTTCTTCCCTATCCATAAAACTATTCCTGTTCCTCGGGGTCCTTTTGCGTAAACTCGCCGCGGCGCGCGTCCCAGAAAGGACGCCCTCCAGGCGCCCTGCCTCGCGGGCGCACCAAGTTGCCGTCGGTCAAAACGCGGCGACTCATGTCACACGGCCGTCGCGCGCCGTCGACGGTTACGAATTCTTCACAAGCCGGGTCGTGCGCCGCGGTGGAGACGGCGAGCGCGGAAACGGGAACGGGGGCTTTCTTCTTCTTTTCTTTCTTCGAAACAGCAGGCGAAACAGTTTTTGTCGACGTCGCGCCCGAACCGACATCCGTCTTCTCCTTCACCTCTGCAACATCCGTCTGTCCAGTCACTTGTTCCGAATCAACTTCCGTCTTCTCCTTCACTTGTTCCGAAGCGACACCCTTCTGTCCAATCAAACCCACCACCTTCGCAACACCATCAATCCCCGGCACGTCGAAGGTTTCGTTTTTGGCTTCGTCCGCAAACGCGCGCGGGGTGGGTACGAACCCGCCGTCCGCCGCGGGCGTCGCGGCTTCGTGAATCGCCGCTCCCGCGCGTTCGCAGTTTGCCAAAAAAACCTCGTCACTCACGGTGACTTCGGTCCGCACGCGCCGGTCCACTAAACTCAAAACGATCCCGGTCAGGGTTCGCAAGTCAGCCGATAACTCGACGGCCTCGCCGGTTCGCGAGTTCAGCAAAACCGCGCGTTTCATTATTTTCGCATCGTCGCCGCCCGCGCCGAGAAACTGCTCCAACACGCTGACCGGGTCCTCGCTGATACGAAAAAGAAAAAAGGTCAGTCTTGTATATCGCGATGTATGGACAAACAGTCAGGGCAGAGGTAAGACGTCCCTTCTGGTACGAGTATGGGCAATCAGTCTTCGAAATGTGGTGATTGGGAAAGGCCCTTACCTCTCTTCCTCGGTGTATTCCCGTTTTCCTTTCCCGCCGCCCTTCCATCCCCGGTGCGTTCGGGTTTTAGGATCGTCTTCTTTTCCATCACCCCCCTCCCTCTGTCGCCTCCGCTGTCGCGCTTTGTTGATTTTACCCTGTATAGAACCGAACGCGTCCAGCCACTGGTAAAGCGCGAGCTGCAGTAAGTGTTCGGGTAGCAGGCGGTTGACGCACTTGACTTCGAAGATTTCGCCGTTTGTGCTACCCGCGGTGACCACGTCCGCGGCGCCTCGAATCGTAACGATAGACGCGCCGAACCGGAACGAAACGTCGTATCGTTTTTCGTACCTCGCGGCGGGAACCGGGCACTCGCGCTCGCCGGGACCGTTTTCGGTGGGGAGGTGTTTCTCAAGCACCGTCGCGACGCACAAAGAGGCTTCCCGGGAAACCCAGTCGAAGTGCGACAGCTGGAACGGCCGGAACAGGTACCCGCCCTCCATGGCTTCGTACCAGCTGGCGAGTTTTAAAAAGTCGCGCACGTGCGTCGGCGGGGTACCGAGCACTTCCCGTATCTGCCGAATCGCCTCGACGTCCTCGACGATCAGGTCAACCTTCGTGCTCGCGCCCTTTTCGGAATTCGCGCGCGCCGCCGCGTTCGCCTCGAGTTGTTTCTCCATCTTCTGTAGCGAAGATTGTAACCGTCTTGCTAAGGAAGTGGTGTGTTTACTGTCGGCGGACTCATGGTTTTGTTCACTGGCGTTTGTGTGTTTGTGTTCGTGCGCGGCGACCACGGCGAGGCCGGTAATGTCGCTCACTGACTCGATCAGTCCTTTCCCAGCCAGCGAAGGCACGGACGCGTCCACCGAAGCGTCCACGCTCGGGGGCTCCACCGTCACCGCGCCAACCGCACTCACCGCGTCCCGCATGGTTTGCTCTGGAAGGAACTTCACCAACTCGGTGACTGCGAAATTCGAAGAAAGCGTTGGCACTGAGTCCGACGGCGGTTTTAACTTACCACTCCTACGAACCTCGAGCCAGTCCGGCAACGGCACCCCGAACGTATCGAACCGCTCAGGGTCCAGCCTTAAAAACGGGAGCTTTCCCCCTTCCTCGGCCTCGCCCACCACGTACAGCTTTTCACTCGCGCGAGTCGCGGCGACGTAAAGCGTGTTCGGACATACCGCTCTTGGCGCGTCCCGGGCAAAGTACGTGAAGTAGTTCCCGGAGAACCCAAACACGAAAACAACCGGTCGCTCTAAACCTTTACTGGAGTGGAACGTGGTGAAACAAATTTTTCCACGCGTCAGGGAATCGCTAAGCTCCTCTTCATCCGCAAGGGACACGTACACTGGGATGCCGCACCGCATGACTAGCGTGTTTTCCAGCTGCGCCAGCGGGGTTTTGCTGTTTAACTTTGCGCCTTTCAAGGATGGCGTCAAGACGAAGATGTCATCCGGCGCGTACCCGCCGCCTTTCGCGTCGGAAAGCAGAAACTCAATCTCATCCGCGATTTCGGTCTGCGCTAACTGGAACTCGTTGCCCACCATGTAGGTCACGGGGGCGCCTCGGTTTCCGAAGGGTAGCGCCAGGTTTGGTGGCCTCGGGGTGGTTTTTATGCACTCGAACCCTAACATGGCGTCGTTGACGAAGGACGCGATTCGCGGGGTCGCACGGAAGGAAGTTCTTAAAGTGTGGTGGCGCCATACCGGAATTTCGGGAACGGTTTCTTTTTCGTCCGCGCGAGACGACGAATCGTCGCGGCTGCTGACTTTGCCCGCGAGATACAACCCTCGGTCCGCCATGGTCAGGAACCGCGGGTCCGCGTCCCTGAACTGGTAAATGCTTTGCCGCGAATCCCCTAGTACGAGTAGGGTTTTTGTTGGGCTGGGGCAACCTGCAACCTGCGACTGTTTAGGCATAGACGAGTCATTTCCCTCCTCGCCGTCCCCGACCGCCGCGTCGCGTAAAATCTTCAAAACGAACTTGTGCAGCAGCGGCGTCAAGTCCTGGGCTTCGTCGATTACCAACACGTCTACTGTTATTTTCAGTCGCGGAGGCCAATCCCCATCCACCACTGTTCTTAAGGTTTCGTCGTTGCGGCACTCGGGGGCGTAGTACTTCGCAGCGGCGGCGTGGAACGAGTGCGTCTCCACGTTTTGAAGGCGCAGCTCGCGCGCGCGCTGGCGCGTGGTGAGTTTCAGGCGGGCGTTGTACGTCAGCACCAAAAACTTCAAATGAGGCACATCTCGGGCGCAGTGCAGCACGGTGGTGGTTTTACCGCTTCCAGCCACGGCTTCGACTACTACGTTCACTCTTGACCTTACTGATGCCACCACTTCCTTCTGTTCCAAACTTGGGGCCGGAAGTGGCGTAGACACCCGGTCCACGTCCCCGAACGTTTCGTAAAGCGCCGAGTTGGATGACGACGACCCATCGGTCGTGGTGGTCCACTCATCCGAGAAACGCCGTCTCGCGTTGGAGTTGCCACCAAGCGCTGACACCAAACAACCGCCTTTTCGCGAAGCAACGCGGTAAACGGAAACCCGCGGGGAAGGTGAGACGCGCATCAGCCCGGCCGCGGCGAAGCCGCCGAGGCTGAGGCGACCCGCCATGGCGGGTGCGGGGCAAACTAAACTGATAGTGACGTGCCGAGTTTTCTTTGGCGCAGTTCCTTTCGCTTCCATGAAATTTTCAGCCGGTCACCATCGCGGCTGCCCCTCAGCGCCTGTCACTCCGCGTGCGCGCACGGGCGTCAGCGCATCGCGCGATGCTCGCGGTCCAGTCGCGTGTCGTCGTCGCGCGCGCTCGCGGCGCCGGTGTGCATTCTCGCGCGCGGTCGCGGCGAGGATTCGTCGCGCACCGTCGGCGGGCGCTTTTTCCCACCGCCGCCGTCGCCGCGTCCGATAAAGTCGATGAAGTCGATGAAGTCGCTTCCCCCGGCGTGATCCTCCTGTTCGGGTTCCACCCCGACGAGGTCGCGCCGATTGCTGACTTGGTCGGCGCGCTAGCGCAGGAGATGGAGGTTGCCGGGGCGGGCGAGCTCGCCGTGGCGAGAGTCGCGGGCGACGCGCTCGGCGTGTCCGCGGAGTTTCTGCTCGACGGAGAAGAGATGGACGATGCGATTGCCGAGATTGATTTCACGTTACCCCCCGCCTCGCGCGTAGTGCTTCTGAGGGGCGACGCGGCTAAACAGCTAATGCCTGACTTGAAGCTCGAGATGGTTGACCTTGGTTTGGACCCCGCGGTTTTCGGGGTGTTCGTGGCGAAGCACGCGGGGTTACCCCTAGGCGCCGTGGCGAACGCCGTGATCAAGGCGCACGAAAACTACTGGGATTTGGGAAGCGTCTCAGTTGAGAACGTTGAGGAGTCAATCAAAAAACAAACAACGTCCACGCAATGGCCTGGCGAGGAGGCGTGGCGCCCTTCCGACACGATTTGCGCCATGAGCCTGGTGATGGACCACGCGGTGGTACCTGACCCGCAAGCGTGGACGCACGTCGGGGGTACCGAAAATGAGAAATCCAAAACCAGGGAAGACAGAAGCGCGGTGGTCGTGCTGGACGGGATCGTGGGCGAGTCTTTGCGCGCCGCGCTGTTGGCGGAAATAACGGAACCCGGCTGGAATCATTTAAATGCGACTGCGCCGCCGACCAGCAAATGGGCGAGGGACACGAACGACGGAGTGAACGGGGACGAAGAGGATGAGGAGGACGCTTCTTCGTCAGCGACTACCTTCCAGGAGGATGACGAAGATGGCGACGAAAACACGCACAAAAAGAAGTCCTGGGGTCTCACCGCCGAGTCCATTGAAACCGTTAAAAACTCGCGATGTTCGAAAACGTTTCTGAGCCGATTGGCGTCCCTGTACCCCGAGTATGCAGTAAGGCTGATGCCGTGCGACGCTTTGGAGCCGGAGGGCGTTCCGGGAGGCATGTCGTTGATGTTCGGCAACGGGAACGACGACGACGATGACGGCGAGGAGGGTAACAGCCGCATAGCCACCGTGGTGGGCAACGCCGCGGTCTCCGGTGATCAGTTTCAGTGGCACTTGGACATGGACCCGGGATCCCTGGATGCGTCGGCGCCGTTCACCGAGCGGTTCGGGCGGTACGTCAACCGAAGTTTTGGACGACCTTTGTTCGTGTCGGCGCTTGTTTATTTGAACGGCCCTGCCCTGTGGACCCCTGATATGAACGCCGAGACGTTGGTACTAGACCCAGGAACCGGCACCGGGGTGTTCATCCGACCCGGCCCAGGGCGAGTGTTACTCATGGACCAAGACGCGCTGCACCGCGTGTCGCCGCCGTCGCGCGCCGCGAAAATCCCGCGCTACTCCCTCGTGTTCAAGCTTTGCTTTTACCCGAAGGACCCGGAAACAAGGCCGAGCCTGGTCAGGACCGAGTGGGGGGCGCCCACCATGTTCGGCACCGCGGGGGGGAGGCGCGCGGGGAAGGGGATGGTGGGAGGGGGCGAAGAAGAGTGTTGAAAGCGTTTTAGTTGTCCTTTCGCAACGAAACCATTTGCCACGTGTAAAAATAGTAATCCCTTCAGATCCTCGTGCGCTCCTGCCGGTCATGCCGGCTGCGGAAGACTTCGACGAGGCCCGGCACGTCGCCGCCGCGACGGCGAAGAGTGCCGGCTCGAAGGCGTACGCCGAGGGAGACTTCGTTGTCGCCGCGCGATGCTTCGGTGAGGCCATCGCGGTTGCGACTGCGGATGACCCGGATCGCGCCATTTACCGAAGCAACCGGTGCGCGGCGAGGTTGCAGCTCGGGGACATCGCTGGCGCCACGAAAGACGCCACGGAGTGCACTAAGTTGTCCCCCAAATGGCCGAAAGGGTGGAGCAGGCTGGGGAACTGCTTGTCACGACAACCGGGGCGTGTCGCGGAAGCGGAAAGGGCGTTGAAAACCGCGATTCGGTTGGGAAGCGCGGACGCGGCGATTGCGCTTAGCGAGCTGAGGGCGAAACAAACCGCGAGCACGACGAGCACGACGAGCAATCCGAAACGTGCGTCGATATCATGGAGTCACAGGCTCACGTCTTTCCGCAAAAAGATCGGCTCGTTCGTACCAACCGCGCCCAGCGATTGGACCGACGCGGTTGCCAAATACGGCGCCCTGGATGCGAAAACAAAATGGGCGCTCAAAGCGCTTTGCTGTTTGTTCGCGTTTTTCATCGGCCGGTCAGTTTTCGGAGGCCCCGAGCTGCCCTTCGGGCTGGGTAAAGCCACAGGGTCGAGGTTCGCCGGGCGGCAGGGAAACACACAGGCAAACAGTCACGCCGGGTACGGGGACGACCGGCGGGCGACGGACGACGAATCGTATCCAACCAACGGTACGCTCGGCGGTTTGGGAACCGTCGCCGCGCTCGGGGTGATGTACTTCGCGTACAAACAAGGCGCGTCGCCGTACACGCTGATGATGCTGGCGAACATGCTGGGCTTGACCGGGGGGGGGCGACGGCGCGGGTACGGGGGATACGGGATGGGGGGGATGGGGAGGGGAAGAGGCGGGTTTTTTTAAGTTTTTTTGTGGACTCAATTACTTTACACGTTCATACGCAGTGTCCTCCTCCTTTCATCACTGAAACATACCCGTGAAACACGAATTGTGAAGTGTGTCTTCGTGTAACACTGCATGTTCGTTGTCCGGATTTGCGTCGACCGCGTCTTCCGCGTTTCCGTCGTCCACCGGTTGTTTCCTTCTTCGCTTCGCGCGCTTCATCGTCTCGCCGTCGCCGTCCGCCGTGCTCGCGTCCCGCACTTCTTTCTTTTCTTTCTTTTCTTTCCCCGGCGACTCAAGGCCCCGGCCCTCCAACAGTTTCATGGCGCACGCTGGACACACCCTAAGTTTCACCAGCGCTTCTTTCTGTTCGCCCGCTTCCACGTACCCGAAGTGCACTTCGTAGGACGTCAAGTCGTTTTTCGCGCCGCACTTTTTCTCGCCACAAAAAAACTGCCCCTTGCCTTGTTTCACCTCCCCCTCGGTTCGCCACCGCATGCCTATCTTCCGTGTCCGCCATCGACTCAAATCAGCCACGCAGTATTCCTTGAACAGCTTGTCGTAGTACTGTCTCGCGAGTTTCGCGTCCCAGTGGGAAAGAACGTCGTCGTCCTCGTCGCTTCGCAGGAAACGGAACGTGGACTTTAAGGTTGACAAATCATCGGACACGGGCGCCCGGACCACACGCGCACGAGCCTCTGCTGCGGCGCACCCGCCGCCGTAGAACGTGTCGTAGTCGTGCAGAAACACGCGGTGGCGTTCCTCGGGAGGCAGCCGAAGCAACGCCTTGATGCGTTCGCGACGCGACTCGGCGTCCGCCGAGGCGAACGTCCGTGACATCGATGGGCGCAACGAAGTGCCGAGTCCAAATTTTGCCACTTGGCCAAATCCGTTGCCAAACTGAGAAAACATGATGACGTCACACGGCACTGCCAATCCGACGCGCGCGTGTGTGTGGACCAGCTCTGTCCCGCCGGTCGGCCGTCACCCCGACCGTCGTGTCCGCGTTTCTTCGCGTGTGGTGTTGTTACCGACCCAAACTGCGCGTCGCGCAACCTGCGAATCGTAGTCGCGCCGACAACCACCGGATTGTTGTACCTGGATGGAGGTCCCCACGGTCATCGGGCTCGGGCTCGGTTTCGACGGCACGTCGAACTGGATCAACAAGGTTTTGGTGGACAAGCTTGTTCTTGGGGTGGATGAGTTCAAACCGGAAACGTACTCCATCACGCGGAAGTTTCTCGTGCTGTGGAGCTTCCTCACGCTCTTCACCTACGTCCTGTACTTCACCTTGTGCCCGGCGTTGTTTTACGTGCTGTACACGAAGCGCGACGCACGCGGCAAAAACGTCGCGCACTGGAACTGGAGAGAGGGCCGAACGCAGGTTTTGAACGAAATCAAGCTCAGTAGCTGGAGCATTTGCGTCATGGCCGCCATGACCGCGCCGTTCGAGTTGCTGGTGGAGGCGGGGTACACGAAGATTTACTGGGACTTGCCCGCCAGGGATAACTACGCGGGGTGGTTTTACCTGTTAATAGGCTCGCCGCTGCTGTTCCTCGCTTTCAGCGACACGTGCGTGTACTGGATCCACCGATTACTGCACCACCGCCTGTTATACGCCCCCATCCACAAGCTGCACCATAGGTACAAGGAAACAACACCGTTCAGCGCGTTCGCGTTCCACCCCCTGGACGGGTGGGCGCAAGGGTGTCCGTACCACGTGTTTGTGTTTCTGTTTCCCATGCATCACGTGACGTACTTCATCGCGCTGGCGGGCGTCGGGCTGTGGACGATCAACATTCACGACCGGACCACCTTACGAATACCCTTCGTCAACGGCGCCGCGCACCACACTGTGCACCACACCGGGTTTAATTACAACTACGGACAGTACCTCGTGTTCTGGGACAAAATCGGGGGTTCGTTCAGGGACCCGTTTGTCGTGGCGCCCTACAACGGCGAGCCGATCGCGGAGAAGAAGAAATTGTAGAGACGGGCGTCGGTATACGAACATTCAGAATACCAGTTCGTACAGACGTCGTGCAGTTACCAGAGTATCCATAGCCGATCGCCCGTAACCGATCAATCAACCAATTCATTTATCGTTACTTTCAATCGAAAGCGAGCTTTGCTTCGAGCATACGTACAAAGGCGGGCTATCTACCGTGAACTGGACCGGAATTCTTTCTCTCAAGACGTCCGCATCGAAACCCTCGTCACGCTCACTCCCTCCCAACCCCTTAAAAGCATTCTCTTTCAACACACACACCGCCACATCCTGGTGTTTCCCATCGCCTAAGACCACACACCGCGGGTCCAAAAGTCCGCCTGGCATCAATCATCAATAATAGCACTGAGTAACGGTCACCGCCGCTCACAGGTACTTTTCGATCGTGCCGGTCAGCGTGCTCTTCGGCACCGCCCCGATCACGGTATCCAGCTTTTGCCCACCCTTGAAGATCATCACCGTGGGGATTGAGCGGATGCCGTACTCCGTGGCGACGGAGGGGCTTTCATCGGTGTTCAGCTTGACCTGTGGGGGATGGAGGGAATGGTGGGGGGGTGGACGGTCAGGTCAGCGAACTGGTGAGCGAAAAGAAAAGGTGAAAAAGCTTTCGCGACCCTCGGGATCAGGTTTTCGGGCGAACGATTTGTCCAAATCGTGAAGGGGCGCGTGTCCCTCGGTCTGCGTCGCGCCTGAACCACGGTGTGCGGAGGTACTCAACGCGTGTGTCGCGAAAACGTAACCCGAGCCGATCGCGCGTGCGCTGAAACCGGGTGCCGTGCGGGGTTTATGCAACCCTGGTAAGCGGTTGCTGGTACGTACCGCCTTGAGCTTTCCTGCGTACTCCTCCGCGAGCTGGTCGATGAGAGGTGCGATCATGCGGCAGGGGCCGCACCAGGGCGCCCAGAAGTCCACGAGGACGGGGATGTCGCTTTTAAGCACCTCTTGTTCGAAGGTCGCGTCCGTGACCACGGTGGCGGCGCCTGGGGATTAAGAATTACGCGTCGCGACGGCGGGGGTCAGCACAGGCCGGGGATCATCGGTGGGGCGGAATGCTGCCGTATGCTGACGCGACGGGATCGTTCTGAATTCAGGACGGATGGTGCACACGCGAGTGACACACGGAAACGCGTCCCCGGTACCCGACGCGAGCCGTGCGGACGCGAAACGAACCCCCACACACATCAACACGTACCGTTGCCGTTGGTAACCTCGGCCTTGCACACGAAACCAACGCGGCCGGTCGCGCGAACCGGACCGCGGGCGCTGACGCGCTGCACCCGGGATTTGCCTTTGCCGCTAAGAGAAACCTTCGCGCTCAGGGCGGTCACGTTGGCGGTGACGGCAGACATGGTGTTGTGTTGGGGCGAACGACGTGGGGTTTGGACCGAGACGTGAAGGGGGGTGGTGCGGTAACGAACTTGCGTACACGGCAAGGTCGACGTCTGTTGTGAGCTGCACCGGCCGGAGACGGGCGTCATCAAACCGGGTCGTCTCCGAGGGGACGGTTTTTTCGGGTTCGGGGACGATATCCGCGTTTGGCCAGCTGGGACGGACCAGTAAGATTCGGCGTTTTCGCGGTGAAGCGCTTTCGCGGTGCAGGCGTGTGACGCGGATTGAGTTGCTTTTAGGCCCGCGATCTTGACCGGTACCGCGATCGTTTGACCCTGCGTTCTTTCCTTTCAACTGATCGGGAGGTCACCGGTGGCTTCGCGCGTTGCTTTCCTAGAGTGCTCGACAGCACCAAGAAAAACAATGGTACTTCGTCCATCACTTTCCTCCCCACGCCGTCCAGCACGACGACGGCGATGGAGAACCTCGCGACCGGTGTGGGCCCCGTGAAGCGCGAGCGCACGGAAATCGTCCCGGTGAACAACCAAGGCACGTCCTTGCCTCGTAAGAAGTTCTTCCGAGCAAGAGCGCACTGTAACCCGCTGAGCGACAGCACGTTCCCTGTGTAAGTTTGATGTCGATGAGGACCGCCGCCGCCGGGCTCTCGCGTGCACTAGCCGCACCACGTCCTTGTTCTGTTTCCGTGGAGTTTCCGTTGCCGAACGGCCGGGCTGACACGTCAAACCCGGCTGACCATCGGCCCGTTTCCCTGACCAAATGCCCCATGACCCACAGCCCCCTTCGCCCTGATGCGTACGACTGGGAGTCGCACTACCCCGAGTTTTTCGCCAAGCACCGCGAGGAAACAAACAAAAATGGAGATGTCTCCACGACACAAGAGCCTCCCCTGGTTAGGTTCGCGGACGTGGGGTGCGGTTTCGGCGGTTTACTAGTCCGCCTTTCCCCGCTCTTTCCCAACGACCTCGCCGTGGGCATGGAAATCAGGGACAAAGTATCGCAGTACGTCAAAGAGCGATGCGTGGCGCTGCGCAAAGAAAGCCCGGGTTCGTTTGAAAACATCTCGTGCATCCGAACCAACAGTATGAAGTACCTGCCCAACTTTTTCAAAAAAGCGCAGCTCACGAAGTTGTTTTTCCTGTTCCCCGACCCGCATTTCAAAACCGCGAACCACCGGCGGCGGATCATTCAGAGGAGTCTTCTCTCTGAATACGCGTACACCCTCGCGGTGGGCGGCGTGATGTACACGATCACGGATGTGGAGGTAAGGAACTTTCCCACTCACCACGCTCCGTCTCTGTGATTTACCGAAGCTGGTGACTGTTGTCCATACATCGCGATATACTCGTCCTGCGAAGGGACGTCTTACGACTAGAAGGGCGCATTCCCTCGGACTGTTACCACGCCTGTTTACGTAATACCAATCCCGGATATACACGCGGCCTTACGAGACTGACGTTTATTTTTTACACGCTCAGGAGCTCGGGCGGTGGATGGCGGCGAAAATAGGCGCGCACCCGATGTTCGAGCGTTTGACCGAAGAAGAGTGCGCCGCTGACCCGGTCGTGCCGCTTTTGTTCACCGGAACGGAGGAAGGCCAGAAAGTAGAGAGGAACGAGGGGAACACGTTTCTCAACGTGTTTCGGAGAATAGACGGGCCGAAGTGATGTGATGATGAAGTGGACTATTTTAATCGCACAATGTGAAGAATCTATGGATTGAAACGAGCACCCCCGTCGCGCGGCGGCCTCTAGTAGGCCCTAGTGCATTTGGAATGCTCGCGGCTCGGTGGGTGTCGGTTCCCAAGCGACACGTCACGCGTGGCGCGTATTTGTGTCCGTAGTCGGCCGTCCGACCTTCACCACCCGTAGTCGGACACGCTAAACGCTTACCTCACTTTGTCTTGGCGTGAAGGCTGGCGACTTGTTGGTCGTGGCTAATCTTCCGGTACAGCTGGTACAACCCGGTCGCAGCCATCACGCAGTTGACGCTCATCAGGTTGTAGTTCTTGGGGGTTATGTCCAGGGAGTACTTCATCCAAATCAACCCCGTCGTGGCGACCGCGGCTTGTTGAGCGGTGGACAGGAGCTCGGGCGGTCTTGAGAAGTCCTTGATGTTCGCCGCGGTGATCCCCCACTTCATCGTGGGGGCCCAGAAAAAGATCGTCTTGGGGCCGGCGGGGTGGTTCCAGAACGCCACCGCGGACTGCGCAAGCCCGGCCATGGTGTGTTGCCTGGGCGGACGCGCGGAGCGTGTGTGTCGCGTTCGCATTATTGGCGTCAGAAGCGCTTGGCGGCGTTTGAGCACTCGGCACCCTGATCCAAATCGCACCGGTCAAAAGAGGAATTCTCTGTCAACTGACCGGTGATATCAGACTCCTGCGGTGAACAATGCCAGTTTCAAAGGGTGGCTGCGGCCCTCTCGTTTCGTTTTCGCACAGTGCCGCAGATCGTCACTCGGTCCGAGGCTGTGGCCACCACCAGTCACCGGCGCGCGGCGACGTGCGTGGGGCGAGGGTGGCATCCTTGCCAGAGGCCATGGCGCAGGTGGCCACGCGTGCGTGGACGATGCCTCCGGTTGGAGCACGTCAAGACCTGTCGCGCGTGTCGGGCGCGGCGAGGCGCCAGCTGTGGCGCGACCAAACACAAATGCCGAGGCACCGCGTGGTGTGTGCTCGCGTGACACGCGCTTGGACCGCGTGCGCGTGGACGACCGCGACGGGAGAAACGCCAGTGTACCTCAACTCGGATGTGCGCGGCAAACACGTCGTAGTCGTGGGCCTCGGGTACGCACGCGTGGGAACGACGAAACACGGATCTTTCAAAATGCACAAGCACGCAGATGTCCACGCACTTTCTTTTCACCACACTTTCTTCGCCAGGGAGACGATTGCGGTGACGAATTCAAAAACTCACCCCGTGTTCCCCCGTCCCATCTCCGCGCTCGCAGCAAGTCCGGCCGCGCGGCCGCGTGTCTCGCGATCGAGCTCGGCGCGAACGTGGTTGGCGTTGACGTTAACGAGAAGTGCGCGCGGTTGGAGAACGACGCGTCAGTTTTGAAATCGGCGTCGCAAAAAAACGCCGGCGCGTATCTTAGGACCGAGCTCGGTGCGCACTTGAAGTCCACTTTTTTCGAAGCGGACTTCATCGTTCTGTCGCCGGGCGTGCCCCTGACGCACCCGTTAGTGGCGTCCGCGATGGCGCAGCCATCAAACACCGAAGTCATCTCCGAACTCGCCTTCGCCGCGCGAATCGTTGAGTCGTTTAAAAACGTCCGGAAAATAGCAGTCACCGGCACGAATGGCAAATCCACCATCTGCTGTTTCTGCGGTCAGTTCCTTAAGAACGTCGCGGGGAGTGATAATAAAGTCTTCGTGGGTGGCAACTACGGCGTTCCCTTGTCCATATGCGCGCTCGACTTTCTGTCGCACCACCGGGACGGAAAACCGCCGCCGTACAAGTACGTGGTGTGCGAACTCTCGTCCTACCAACTCGAACACCCCGGGTGGCGAGGTAAGTAATTGTATTTCCCAAATCCCGCCTCCCTGTTTCATCTCTCAGCTGGTGACTGTTGTCCATACATCGCGATATACAATACTGACACTTTTCTTTTACATAAAAAGAGCTCAAGTTCGACGCGGCGTGCGTTTCGTCGTTATCACCCGACCACCTGGAGAGGCATGGGGATATGCGCACGTACGTTACGATGAAAGCTAGGGTTTTCGGGGGGCTGAGGGCGGATCGGGGAGGGCTGGCGGTGATGCCGAGTGAGCTGGGAACGGACAAACGCGCGCTCGCGATGTTGCGCGAGGCGATCGATTCAAACGAAACCGAAACCGAAAACGAAAACGAAAACGAAAACGAAAACGAAACCGAAACCGGCGTTCCCCACGCCGTGGGATCCCTTCCCGGGGTCGTCGTGGACGTGGCGCGACGTGAGGCGAAACTACAACTTTTAGTTGGAGATGTCCGCACGACGGAAACTTTGGACCTGTCCTCTCTGACCGCAATCGGGGACCACAACCTGTCAAACGCGGCGGTCGCGGCGCTGCTTGTGTTTTCGCTGGACCCGGGAACGTTTTCAACAAAGGCGCTGACCAAAGCCGTCGCGTTTCTCGACCCGCCGCCGCACCGCATGCAGCGGGTTACCTTTGCGACCGAAACACCTACGGGACACACAAGTGGCACTAGCGGGCCGTCGCTGAATCACAAAAACAGCACCGAAAACGTCGAGTGGATCGACGACAGCAAGGCCACGAACGTGGAGAGCGCGTTGGCCGGGCTCGGTAAGTATTTCCCATTTACAACATTCCGCCGAATGATTGCCCATACAGACTGACATTTATTTTTTACAATCTCAGGGGGGTACGACCGGCGCGCGGTTGTGTTGTTGGGCGGCTTCGCGAAAACAGGTGTTACGCGCGGCGCGGGCGGCGGCGTAAACGGGCTGGGGTTTGGACGACTCGCGGGGGTGTTACGTAGACACCAAGGCTACGTCACGTTCGGAGCATCAGGCGAATTGATTGCGGAGGAGCTCGTCGAGGCGGGGGCGGGGGTACCCATCGCGGTTACGAAAACCATGCGGGACGCGGTTTCGGCGGCGAAAGATTCCGTCGCCGACGGCGGCGCGGTGGTGCTTTCGCCCGCGTGCGCGTCCTTCGACGAGTTTCGGAACTTCGAACACCGGGGAAGCGTGTTCAAAGCCCTCGCGAGGGGGGAGGAGGTGGAGTACCCGTGATTACGAACGAGCGGTACAAAGTAAGTGTTCCACGAATGGACCACGCGGAACGCATCGCGTGGAATCATCATTAATGAAATCTGAAGTCGATTTCTCTCCCCCAAAACTCGAGCCGTGCAAAACCCCCTCTTCGTTGTCTTTCCGTCGGCTGCCATGGGCGGATAGGGGGAGACGTGCAGACAGACGGGTCAGAACTCGCAAAATTTCCTCGATCCAGTCGTTTGGTTTTGGCGCCAAACCCTAATCCACCAATCACCGGCCGTGAAGTCATATCCGCGTCCGTTTTCACGGTCGAATCTCTCGAAATCCGCAAGTCTGTGTCGGTGGTCGGCGGTGTATGCGCAAACAGTCTGCTTTTCGCTTTTTTTCAAACGAGGTCGCGATGAGTCAGAAAGTCCGCGTCTTCGCCAAGGCGCGCACATCTACAACGCGCGTGCTTTGCGACGACGCGCGCGTGGTGTTTGCGACCACGCGCGGATTGCCAGATCTACCGTGTGTGAACCCCGTTTGGGCGTTTAAACTCCGCGGCGCCGGCGAACGCGCGCGTGCCTTGCCGTGAGACGCGCGCGTGTCGAACAGACGCTGAAGAGTCGCAAGTGTCTTCGCGAGTCTGCCGCGCCCGCGCCTCGAACTTGCACCCGCGTGTACTCCGCGTGCGAGTCCGCGAACTCCGCGAGCGGCGGCGTGACCGGTGTCAACACGACCGCGATGAAGGTCGCGTCGGTGTTCACCGGCCTGGGAGGTCTTGACCTCGGGTACGTCCGCGCGTTTGCCGACTCGCGTTTGACTGCTCGCTCGAGTAAGATTGGAACATCGAACACGCGCGTCAACGCCTGGTCCGTTCCTTCGATCGCGTGATACCCATCCTGACCCCCGCCGCTTTTCCCCCCACGCCCACTCACAGTTTGGAACAAGCCGGGCACGAGATTATCCTGCAGGTGGAGGGCGACGACCGCTGCGCGTCCGTGCTGCGCACGCAGTTTCCCCGCGCGCGTCTGGAGCGAAATCTCACCGCCCTAGAAACTCTTCCCGCCGAAACGGAGGTGCTGGTTGGGACGTTGCCTTGGCCTGAAGAGCAGGACGACGACAACAAGGCGCGCGCGGTGGTGGAGCAGCCGTGGTTACCCGCGTCGCGTGCCGCCGCCGCGGAGGAGCACGCGCATTTCTTCCGTTTGCTCGCCACGAAGCCGGTCTCTTGGGTCGTCCTGGAGCTCCCCGTGGCGCTGCTGCGATGGGCGACCGCGGCGGTGCCTGGTACGCGCCCTTTCGGCTTCTTTTTGCACCGCGCGTCGCCTCCTCGCCTTCCTTCGGTTCGTACACACTTGGAGCGCTCCACGACGCCCGCCTGTTTTGGAAACCCACCGGCGGGCGATGCTTTTGTGTGCGAGTTATCCGTGGATCGCGCCACCGCTTTGCGGAAGACACGCTTCCCCACGTCCTAACCCGCCCTCCCACCCCTCACCTAAAAACCTCCATCCGCAGCGCGCCCGCCCCCGATCGCGAACTTAGTCAAGGAACTGGAAACGCTGCGCTACCGCTGGGCGTACCGAGTGGTGAACCTTCCAGGTGCGTATGACGACCATTTTCATCAACACGTCGAGAGTGTCGTCGTTGCCGTGACGTCCGGACTGAATCCACGGGCGCGGCATCGCAAATGCGTCGCGGGGGATGAACACGCGACGCGTCCGCGCGCCAGACCGCGCTTTGCGCAAAAACTCGCCCTGTTCGTTTCGTGTTCTCCGACGATCCGTGTACGGGAAATGGAAACTTCTGGATGTTTCCGGCTCTTTTAGTCACAACTTTCCGTAAACTCGATTTTAAAAAGAAAATCCACCCTTTTTTCGCTCACCTCCCCCCCTCCCTCTTTCGCATACAATGCACAGGTTTCGGCGTGCCCATGCACCGCCGACGCGTGTTCATCGTGGCGAGCCTTCACGGTGACCCGCGTGATGTGCTTCTTTCGCAAACCAATCGGTGCGCGGGCGAGTGCGCGTTCGTGGGTTTCGGAAAGAATCTCGCGAAGAATCTCGAAGAAACGCAACCCGACGCCGACGCCGACGCCGAGCCACAGAAACACGCCCACGCCCTGTGCTACGAGTGCTTCCACAACGACCCATCCCCGGGTGACCCGGTTTCCGTCGCCGCGTGCGTTGATTTCACGGAAAAAAGAAGGCCGCCTTTGCTTCACGAGCTTGAATCGTTAACCCCTCGAAACGCCCGGCGCCTCTGCGTGGTGCGCGAGGAGCTGTGCAAAAGCGGCCGCGCCGCCGCCGGGATGCTCAGCGCGACGGACGTGGAAAAACTGATGGGGTTCCCTTACGAGTGGACCGAGCCGTGCGCCAGGGCTTCAAGGGCGCACACCCCTGAGGAGTTCCATGAGCAGGACGTACGCGGGGGTCGTCGCGGGTCGCCCCCGAATGAAACCACGCCCGTGTTGGAAGGCACCGCGGCTGAACAACCGGTTGCGAAACTCGACGCCGACGCGCCGGAGCCGCGCGCGTTGAAAAACGGCAACGGCGAGGACGGAGGGATACGCACCCCGACGGAGATTGCGGAAGGTGACCGGGTTCGCAGGGAACGTGTGGGTGACGCGAACTTGAACGAGTCCTTTGTGGTGGGTGCGCCCGGAAGTGACAACTCGGATGTTGACAACCCGTTTACCTCTGTTGCTGGGGAAAACGAACACGACACGCACGACGAGAGCAGCGACGACGATCTTGCTAACATCACCGCGCAGGAGGCGCACGATATCGTCCGCATTATGCTGATGGCCAGCGCAACGGCGGTTCCGCAAGCGAGGTGGATCGGCGAACGGCTGTTGGACCCGTACGGCACCCCGTTCCAGAGACACAAACTGGGCATCCCTTTCGCGAAGGAAGTGGTCGGCGGGTTGGACGACGCGGACGGCCGCGCGTGGGCGGAAGCGGGGTGGAACGTGGCTGTTACCAGAGGCAAAGAAAACACCGAAACATGGCGAGGAAGGCACGCGTTGCGCGAGTGCGGCGACGCGCCTCGCAACGACCCGTTCGTTCCTTTAGGGAGCTTCCTAAACACGCACGGCGACCCCCCGTCCGAAAAAGCCGCCGCAAAATACGTCACGCAACTGCAAATCGCGCACGCGGATATCCCCGGGTTTGTCATGGACGCCCTGGATCCGTACGGCGAAGCCTCCGCGGGTGACACCGCGCACTGGGCCGGGGACAAGCCGCACGCCGTGGAACTGATTGCGCTCGAGGACCTGGCTGATTTGGCGTCCGCGGAACCGGGCATCGTGGCGGCTGCGAAGATTGAGGACGTCGTTGTCGACACCGAGATGGAAAATGGAGGAGATGCGAAAACCGAGACGGCGCGCGAGACGCGCGACGGCGCCGAGAATCCGCCACCCGCGGAGCACTCCGTCGCGGAAACCACGACTCCAAAAGAGGCTTCAGAGGTTGGGAAAGAACCAGAACCAGAACCAGAAAAAGAAAAGGAAAAGGAAGAACCGCCCACGCCCGAGGAGCTGTTAGCGGAGGACCTGTCCGGCTCCGAGGACGAGGGAAACGTGGACGACCCGTTCATGGTGGGCACGCCGGTGTGGGCGCCTTGGCGCTTGGGGAAAGGCGCGGAGTCGGTTTTGTGGCCTGGCATTTCCCTTTGCCGAACCAAAGACGCCGCCGTGATTCCGGACGAGGCGCTGCAAATGAGACAGCCCAAAAACGCAACCCCCGAGTCGCACCACCTGGTTGTGTTTTTCGGCGACCGCACGTACATGTGGCTCCCCGTGAGTTCCTTCCACGACTTTGAGTTCCGAGGCGAGGTTTTCGAGGCGCGCATCGCGCAGAACGTGAAGCGGAACAGCGCGACGTTTACGCGCGCGTGCGTGGAGGCGCGGGCGTGGGGACGCACCTGGCGCCGACTAAGAGCCGTGGAGGCGTGTAAGAAGCGCAAGCGCCGGGAATCCGCGAGGAAAGCGCGGGAAATGGCGAGCGCGGCGAAGGATGCGGAGAAGAAACTGGCGGAACCGCGGGAAGCGGCGGTTGTTACTCCCGAACGCGCCGCGCCCGATTCAAATCTCGCGACGGCGCGCGAAAGCGCGAGAAGAGAAGACACCTCGCCCGACAACTCAGGCTCACCCGGCTTGTTCGGGGTGGGCGATTTCGGTCCGGACGGGTACCTAGGCAGCCTGGTGTCAGGCGCGGAGCCCGAGCCGTGCGGCACGTGCCGCGTGTGCAAGGCGCGCACGCCCGAGGCGCTGCGGAACCAAGCAATTCTCTCCGCGAAGCAACGAACCGAAACCCCCGGCGTGCCGCGGCACATGCGGTGCCCGCAAGTCGCGGCGGTGCGGGCGGCGAGGGGTGGGCACCACGGCGCGCTTATTTCTTTGCGGCGGGAGGGCGCGGTGGGCCAACGGGTGTGCGTGCTTTGGGACGAGGATGACCGCTTTTACCGCGGCCGAGTTTCGCGGTTCGACACAGACGCGTTCACGCACGACGTGGAGTTTGACGACGGCGAGGTATCGCGCGATTTGCGTTTGTGGCGCGAATCCGTGACGGGCGTGGACGCCCGCTCGGACCCTCACCCGTTCGGAAGGAGGTTCGTGGTCGTGACCGACGACGGAGACAGACAACACACGCCGCCCAACGCCAGCAACGGTAGCGGTAACGGGAAGAAGAGGAAAGCGTCAAAGACCGAGGACACCGGCGGGGTTTGGGCGCCGGACACGACCGGCGTTGGCGCGCACGCCAAAAGCAAAAAGAGGAAACACGCCGCCGCCGTGGCTGTTTCGGAGGCCGACGCGTCCTGCGCGCAGCGGTGCGACAGCTGCGCGCGGTCGCACAAGGGCATTTCGTACTGCGCGGCTAGGGGGCACGTGGTGCACGGCGTGAAGCGTTTGGGCGGGGCGGGAGAGCACGGAGCGGGCGGCGGCGCGGGGAAGGACGGCGGCACAGAAATCGGCCCCGACGGCGTCCCGCGCGTCGCCGCCCGACGAGGTGGGAACGGCAAGTTCGTCGTTTCCGAATCCGTCGGCGCCGTGCTTCTCGGCGCCGGGCTTGACGTCCCGGAGCGGTGCCCGCTTTGCATCCGCAGAAAAAAAGGCCTGGCGCACTGTTTAAAGAAGCAGCACATCTGGCTCACCCCCGAGCAATCCGCGGTGCTCGCGAAAACCCCGGCGGCGCCCAAAACGGGCAAGGCGAAGCGGGAACGCGAAGACGCCAAGGACGCGGCGGCGAGAACGGCGGCGAACGCGGTCGCGGCGGTGGCCCCGGCCGCCGCGGCCGCGATGCTCCCCGCGCTGATGCAGATGCCCATGCCGCCTGGAATGTCCGTCGAGGCCGCCGCGCAGGCGCAGGCGCAGGCGGCGGCGGCGATGGCGGCGGCGATGATGGGGATGGGCGCGATGCCGGTTCCGTTGGGGATGGCGATGCCGCGCCCGCCTGTTTGACTTTTGAACGGCACTTGAACGAATAGACGAAGCCGGACGAGTTTTAAAACATGTATTTTTACGGGACTTCTTGTTCTCACCATCAGGGTACGCCGTTCGCCAACGCCGCGCCCGCCTGTTTGACTTTTGAACGGCACTTGAACGAATAGACGAAGCCGGACGAGTTTTAAAACATGTATTTTTACGGGACTTCTTGTTCTCACCATCAGGGTACGCCGTTCGCCAACGCCCATTCCAGTACGTGCCCGCTCGCAACATCGCGCGTGGTACGGTCCCACGGGCAGCCGTTCGCGCGCGCTCACTGCAGCACCTCGAGGTGCCCGCCCTTCGCCGCCCTCATGCACGTGTTTGCGTCCCACGGGCAGCCGTTTGCGTGCGCCCACTGCAGCACCTCGAGGTGCCCGCCCTTCGCCGCCCTCATGCACGTGTTTGCGTCCCACGGGCAGCCGTTTGAGTGCACCCACTGCAGCATCTGAAGGTGTACGCCCTTCGCCGCCGCCGATCACGTGTTTGCGCTGCATGGACATCCGTTTGCGCGCGCCCACTGCAGCACCTCGAGGTACCCGCGCATCGCCGCACACGTGCACGTTTCCTCGTCCCACGGACAGCCGTTCGCGCGGATCCACTGAAGTACCTCGAGGTGCCCGCCCTTCGCCGCCATCGCGCAGGTCTGCTCGTTCCACGGGCAGCCGTTCGCGCGCGCCCACTGCAGCGCCTCGAGGTTTTCGCCCTTCGCCGCCAACGCGCAGGTGTTCTCGTCCCACGGGCAGCCGTTCTCGCGCAACTCCTTCAACTGAACGAGATTTCCATTCCTCGCCGCTACCTCACAAAGGGATTCTTGACGCGACATGCCCTCCCCGCAGCAGGCGCTGCACCGCGCTGAAACATCCGAGCCACAAGGCTTTATCCTCATGAAGTTCCTCAAACGCAAGCCCCGTCGCTGCCACCGCGTCGCGCATCGCGCGGCTCACCGCTGGGGAGCCGTGCGAGAGCGGCGGGGTCGTCGAAATGCTCAGATCTGAGAACGTGAGTGATGACGATGTCGTCGAGAAGGCCCGGGATGGCGTCTTGCGCGTCGGCAAGGCTCGCGGGAGTAGTGGTGATAGACATACCACCGAACGCGGCAATCGTAGCGGCATGCGTGACTTCGGAGGACATGTTTAGGGTGTCGTGTGCGCGTCGTTGTGCGTCGAGGCTTCCGAGAACGCGAAATACAACGTCGAAAACGAAGCAAATTTCATTATGACCATTATTTTTTACAATTGTCACCGTCGTCTTTGTTACACCGGTCCTTTCCCGGACCAGAACGCATCTCTCCACGCGCACACGGTCACGTCATCACGCGATCGCGGGCCCTTCCTTCTCCGCGTCCTTTTTGGTTTTCTTTTTCGCCAGCCGCTTGTTTTTCCGTTGCGAAACCGCGTTGGAGGCTACTTCTTTTTCTGGAACGCACTCCGCCGCGTCCTCGGTGAACAGCGACTCCTCGTTCAGGTTCACGGTGGCGAACAGCTGGTTCCGCAGGTGTTCCAGGTTCTGTTCCTCAATTGTTTTGCCCACGCTTCCGGGCATGAAGGACTTTTCCCACTCCGCGAAAAGCGCCAGTCTCTGCGCTAAGATCCGCGACCCGTACGCCGGCCGCGCCGCGAACAACGCTTTTACGAACCGCTGGCTATCGTTCGGGTTGTTCGCGCTGGCGAACTCGTACAGCCACTTGTACTCGCCTTTGTCAGGGGACACGTCGGTTTCCTGAATCTGCGTAAGCGTCTCTTTCAACGCGCGAAACGTAAAGTACGAAACCAACACGCGGTCGACGTCCGCGAAGCGCTGTTGTTGCATTTGGTTTTTGGTTTTTGACAGGCCCGGAGAGAAAGATGATTAAAGATTATTTTTTAACAGATGGGTCAGACGCGTCGCTTGTGTGGTGAGTCCGGTTTCGGCGGATTTAGAGAGGTTGGGGAGACCCGAGCGAGTCGGTGTGGTAAAACCAAAAAGCAAGCGCGTGACTTCTCCTGGAACGAACAGTGACGACCTTTCCGTCGCGCGCGGCGGCTGCGGGCAGAGTACAAAAAAAAAGTACCATCCGACGTGACGTTGCCGACGTTTCGTTGGTGCCGTTTTGCTTTTTGAATCCGAGGGAATCATCAGGGAAGGACCGAACGTACCTCTCCGTACTCTCCCCCGCCTTCCGCGCGGACGACGACGTCGCGACGGCGGAGGCGCCGGGTCTGTCCCGCGCGCAGCGCCGTGATTGGCAGCCGCGCGCCGAGGAACGCGAAGCGCGCGGAAACGTTCGCGGCGCATTTGACCGTGACCGAGGCGTCGCGGGGAGAACGCGACGATGCATTGACCTTGACCGACCGCATTGGACGGGTGGGGGATGCGCCGGCGATTGCGCCGGCGGCTTTGGAAATGGCAGGGGCGAACATGGGTGGAAGTTGTGGAAGAGCGCTCGAGGACGAGCAGACGTGGTCGGGCGCGGCGGGCGAATGGATGGACCGACAAAGTGTCTTTGCTTTTGGAAACACGTTACGCGCCAAAAATTGTCCACGTGGAGTCGGGGAAGGCACCGCGCCCACCAGATTTGCCAAGGAAGCGTCTCGAAAGGACGCGGGACGATTCAACGGCTCGCAGCGGTGTCACAAGGCCTTCGATGTCGGTCCGACGAAAAATTGGGCTTCGCATAAATATTTTCTGTTTCCAAGTGTCGTATTATTTCTCTCCCTCGTCTTCCGTGTCCCCTTACTCCTCCACACTCAGTTCCGGCGCCGCCACGACTCCCGCCGCGCCCCCCCCCCTTAAACCAAGCATCGCCGTGTCCCTTTCCGGCATCCGCGTCGTGGTTTTCACGACCGGCCCTTCGGATATTTTGTTCACGGTGACGAACACGGCGCCGAGCGTCGCGACGGCGACCAAAGCGCCGACCAGCGTCCCTACGCCAAAACTAGGCCCCTCCACCACTTCGAAGTCATCGCCCCTGACTGAGGATTCCGTGACCCCGCCGACGCGTTCAGGTGGGGGTCGGCGGTACCGGCCTTCCGCCAGGGTCTTGGACGCGGGCCGAGCGCCGTACGACTCGGGCGCGCTTCCCTTGCGCCCATCGGGAAGGTTCTTGATGAACTTTCCAAAGAAACCGGACTCCTCGTCGCCGGAAGACCCGGCGGCTCGGTACGAGCTGCTGTCCGAGGCCTTGTCGTCATCATCCGAGGCGCGCGTGAGGACACGAACCGCGCGGCGGGAGGTTTTGCGAGCCACGCGTGTCTGTTGGGGTGAGGCGGGGGTGGACGTGCGGGCGATGGTCAGTTCGGTGGGTGCCGCGAATCCGTGTATCCGGGCCTTCGGATGAAATGGTGGGGAACGTGCTTGAACCGCGCGGCGACCGAGCACACCTTGACACGGCTCGCGGCGAGGAGGTTGGCGGAGGTGCAGAGAGCGAAGGGCATCGCGTCGCGTTGTGCGGGTGAACGCGCGAGTCGGTGTGTGGAGGAGCCACCAAAATGAGAGGAATATGCTGAACTGCCGACGTGGCACTTGCGAACACCTCGGCCTCTCTTTTGCTGTGGTCATCGTTGTGTTGGCCACGAAAACATCTCAACTACGCCCTCGGACAGTGAGACCGGCGCGACCCCACCCAGCGGTGCGTGGGAGTTCCCGGACGGGTCGTTTGTGGGACGCACGCGCGCGATGACCGCTTGCGCGCTTACCGCGCGTCCTGTCGCGACCCCTTCCCTCGTCGCTTCTTCAGCTTCAGATTGCGCAAACTCAAAACGCCACCGACGCGACGGGCGTGGTTTGTTTCGCCCGCTTGCCCGGCGCGAGCGCTTCGTTTCGGGGTTCGCCTTTTCCTCTCGCCGAGGCATCGCCGCAGCCCCTAACGCGTTGAGTGACCCGGTTGAAGTGGAGAGCAAAGCCGAGCGTTTCCTTCGCGAACAGCTTGAAAGGGAAGGCATCCAACTCGACGCGGTGCCGGAAACTCCCGAAGAGATCGTCGCGGCGTTGCAGGATGAGGCGTTTCGTTTAGCGCAGCGTGAGGCCGCTTTGAGTGACGACTTGGACAAGGCGTACCGGGATACGTTCGCGGACCTGGTGGTTGAGGTGCCTCGGGAGGGTGACACAGGTGACACCTCGGTTGCCGAGGACTCGGACTCGTCGACACCGACGAGCAGTCAAACGTTTACGTTTCCCGAAATCGACGAAGCCGGTTTTCGGCAACTCACAAAGGAAAACGCAGCCGCCGCGGCGGCGCTTCTCGAGACCGCGCAAAAAGGCGACCAGGAAAAGTGGCTCGCGTTCCAGCGGAACGCGCACCGAGCCAAGCTCACGCGCGACCGCGTGCGAACGCAACTAGCCGCGGTGCAAGCGGAGGCGAACGTAGCGCGCAACGGAGGCGGCGCCGTCGCCGCCGCCGCGGCGGCGCGGAAAGCGGCGGCGGCGGCGGCGGCCTCACTGAGTGACGGCATCGGCGGCCCTTCATCCTCCACCTCCAAACAACGTTCCATGGTTTTGATCTCAGGGTTCGAGTCATTCAACGTGAAGCTGTACCGCCGAGCCGCGAGGAACTTGAAAAAGCGCCTCCCCGACGTGAGCCTTTTCGTTTTCTCGGACCGCGACTTGGAAACGAACCGACAAGAAGTGTTACGCGCACTGCAGGACGCCGAGGTTTTCTTCGGGTCGCTGCTTTTCGATTTCGACCAAGTAGAGTGGCTGCGAGGTGCGATTGAAAAGGTCCCCACGAAGTTCGTGTTCGAAAGCGCGCTGGAGTTGATGTCGGAAACACAGGTGGGGAGCTTCGAGATGAAACCGTCTCCGGACGGGCGAAAAGCCGGCCCGCCGCCCGCCGTGGCGGCGGTTTTGAAAAAGTTCGGAAGCGGCAAGGAAGAGGTGAGTATTTCCCAATCACCACATTCCGCCTCCCTGATTGTCCATACAAGACTGACCCTTTTCTTTCAACAATCAGGACAAGCTCGTGGGGTACCTGTCTTTCCTGAAAATCGGCCCGGCACTATTGAAGTTCGTGCCAGGCCGAAAAGCGAAAGACCTGCGGAACTGGCTCACCGTGTACGGGTACTGGAACCAAGGCGGCTTGGAAAACGTGGAAACCGCGTTTTACGTCGTGGCGAAGGAATACCTCCCCGGGGTGGCCGAGATCGAGATCGCCGGGGAGGACCTCCTTTCGCATACAGAAGAATCATCCAATGATGTGTTTTCGCGGATCAAAAAGGTAGTCACCTCCGTGGTCGGCGGTCACCTCGGTGGTACCGCGTCTGCTCCCGAAAAACCCACCCTCGCCGCCCCAAAAGAAACCCCCCCGATCGGGTTCTACCACCCCGACCTGGAGGAACGGAAAATGAACTGGCCAACAACCGCTGACGAGTACGAAAAGTGGTACCAATCGCGCGCTGAGGTTTCGTCCGATGACTCGTATTCAAAGTACACACCGCCGATTCACGTCCCCCTCGACGCCCCAACCGTCGCGCTGCTGCTGTACCGCAAGCACGTCATCACCAAGCAGCCGTACCTCGCGGACTTGGTGAGGGCGCTTGAAGAGGCCGGGGTAAGACCGGTGCCCATTTTCATCAACGGCGTGGAGGCGCATACCGTGGTCCGGGATTTGCTAACCACGTCGCACGAGATTGCGCAGCGAAAGATGGGGAACATGGAAATCGACTCCCTCAGCCAAGGCGCGATCTGCGTGGACGCGGTGGTCAGCACGGTGGGGTTCCCCCTGGTGGGCGGACCCGCGGGGTCCATGGAAGCCGGAAGGCAAGCGGAAGTGGCGCAGGCGATTCTCACCGCGAAAAACGTACCGTACGTCGTCGCCGCGCCGTTGCTGATTCAGGATATCAAAAGCTGGACCACGAGCGGAATAGGTGGGCTGCAAAGCACGATTCTGTACGCGCTGCCTGAGTTGGACGGCGCGATTGACACGGTACCACTGGGCGGCTTGGTGAACGATGACATCTACCTCACGCGCGAGCGCGTGTACGCAGTACGTTTTTTGTCCCGATTTTCACGGGCACGCGGTCAATCCGACGTGCCTGCCAAGCACATTCTGCTGACCTCCCCATACCTCACTCCCTCCCCCTCCTTCAGCTCGCCGAGCGGCTGAAAAAGTGGACGGCGCTGCGCAACAAGAAAAAATCCGATCGAAAAATAGCAATCATGCTGTACGGCTTCCCCCCCGGTGTCGGCGCCACGGGAACCGCGGCGCTTCTGAACGTCCCTAAATCGCTGGAAAAGCTGCTGGAAAGCCTGAGGGGTGAGGGTTACGACTTGGGCTTGGAAGAAGGTACGCAAGTGCCATCGGGAGAGGATCTGGTGGAGGCGCTGAGGGCGCTGGACGACGGGCGCGTCGTCGCGGGCGGCGTGGACGCCGCGCGGAAAGCGGTGGAGACGTTACGGTTGGCGAAACAAGAGGAAAGTTCCTCAGATTCCTCAAAGGATTCCTCAAACGCCCTGCACGGCGTTTCCGTGTCCGGCGCGAACGTGACCCCCAAGCAGCTAAAACAGTGGCTCACGTTCCCTGAAACCTGGGGGCCCACGCAGTGGGGTCCCATTCCGTTTCTCCCGGCGCCCGACGTTTTAGTGACGCGCATGGAAAACGCGTGGGGCTCGCTTGATACTTACGCCGGCCTCGCCACGGTTAACGGAGGTAAAGGGTCGTACGTCGCGGGGTTACAAATCGGCAACGTGTTCGTAGGCATCCAGCCCGCGCTCGGCGTGGAGGGCGACCCCATGCGGCTTCTTTTCGAGCGAGACCTCACCCCGCACCCGCAGTACGCCGCGTACTACAAGTGGCTTCAACACACGTACCAAGCGGACGCGGTAATGCACTTCGGGATGCACGGCACCGTGGAGTGGCTTCCCGGGAGTCCTCTTGGAAACACGAGTTTGAGCTGGAGCGACCAGCTTTTAGGGGCGATGCCGAACGTGTACGTATACGCGGCGAACAACCCGTCCGAGAGCATCATCGCGAAGCGACGGGGGTACGGCGTCATCGTGTCGCACAACGTCCCGCCGTACGGCAGGGCCGGTTTGTACAAACAAACCTCGGAACTAAGAGAGTTGCTTTCCGAATACCGAGACGCGCCGTCCGCGAACTTCCACGCCCTGGCCGGGTCCGTTTTCGACCTCTGCGCCAGCGCGGGTTTGGACGCGGACGTGCCTTTTGTTGGCCAGGACGGCGACGCGGTCCGGGTGACGAGTGAAACCATGGTCCTGGAAGAAGTCGAGGTTGCCGCCGAGGTTGGCGACGGCGGCGACGAAAAAGGTGACCACTCGAGTAAGGACGGTGACGAGAAGACTCCCGACGCCGGCGACGAAGAGAAAGGCTCTTCCTCCAAAACCGTGAAAGTGAAAATCACCGCCGCCGCGTTTGACGCCTACGCCTCGTCCCTGTTTACCTACCTGGGGGTTCTGGAGAACCGTTTGTTTTCGGAGGGGCTTCACGTGCTGGGGGGGGCGCCGTCCGATGAAGCCGCGAGCGCCTACTTGGAGGCGTACTTCGGCCAGGGCTTGTGTCCTGAAACGATCCAGGCGGTGGCGACGATGCGCCCGGACGACGACGTGGAAAGCGTACGCGCGAAGCTGGAGAAACAATACGGAGCCGGTGGAGGTGGCAGAGGGGATGCGGCTGATGCGGCTGATGCGGCTGATGGAGCTGGAGCTGATTCTTCTTCCTCACCACCATCCTCCGAAAAGCTCGAAAAGCTCGAAGAAGCCGTCTCCATTCGATCCTTGCTTCGCCGAAACACGGAGGAGTTAATCGGCGCGCTAAGAGCGTTGAACGGCGAGTACCTGGCACCGGCGGCGGGGGGCGATTTACTTAGGGACGGCCCTGGTGTACTCCCCACCGGACGCAACATCCACGCCTTAGACCCGTACCGCATGCCGAGCGTCGCGGCGGCGGACCGGGGCAAAAAAATAGCTCAGGCCATTTTGAAACAGCACCGGAAAGAAAATGACGACCAGTACCCCGAAACCGTCAGCGTTAACCTGTGGGGGCTGGACGCGATTAAAACCAAAGGCGAGTCCGTGGGGATCGTCCTGGAGCTGATCGGTGCGCGCTCGGTGAAAGAAGGCACCGGCAGGGTGGCTCGGTACGAGCTGATTCCCCTGGACGAGCTCTTGCCGAAAGGCAGGCCGCGAGTCGACGTGCTGTGCAACATGAGCGGCATTTTTCGGGACAGCTTCGCCAACGTGGTGGGTTTGCTTGACGACCTTTTCGTAAGGGCGGCGGCGGCGGAGGAGCCGTTGCTTAAAAACTTCGTCAAAAAGCACGCCCTCGAGATGTCCGCGGACGGCTTGGAAAACACCACCGCCCGGCTGTTTAGCAACCCCCCCGGGGATTACGGGAGCATGGTCAACGAAAGAGTAGGGACGAGCGAGTGGGAGGACGGGCGCGAGCTCGGTGAGACGTGGGCGAGGTAAGGAACTTTCCCAATCACCACATTCCGCCTCCCTGATTGGCCATACGAGACTGACACTTTCTTGTTAATCGTATCAGCCGGAACGCGTTTTCGTACGGCAAGGGAGGCGAACGAGGCGCCGCGCGGCCTGAGATTTTACAGGCGCTTCTTCGCACCACCGAACGGGTGGTGCAGGAAGTGGATTCCGTGGAGTACGGCTTGACTGATATCCAGGAGTACTACGCGAACACGGGGGCGTTGGTCGCCGCCGCGAACGCGGCGAAGGAGGAGTTTGCGGAACAGGAACGGGCGAAAAACGGGGGGCAGGTGAAACAATTCAAGAAAGTTAGGTGCTCAATCGTGGAAACCTTTGGGGATTACACGCCGAGGGATCTGGACGAGACCCTACGGCTGGAGTATCGGAGCAAACTGCTAAACCCGCGGTGGGCGAACGCGATGGCGGAGCAAGGTAAGTACCGCGCGTTTCCCAAATCCTGACACGCTGTTTGCCCATACGAGACTGACACTTTTCGTTCACAAAAAAAAGGCAGCGGTGGGGCGTTTGAAATATCGCAAAGAATGACCGCCTTAGTCGGGTGGGGCGCCACATCAGGGTTCCAGGAGAACTGGGTGTATGACGGCGCGCACGAGCGGTACGTCGCGGACGAGGAAATGCGCGACAAGGTACGGGTTGCACTTACCAAATCCCGCCTCCCTGTTTTGCCGATTGTCCAGAGTAATTACTCATACACATGGCCCGAAAGACTGACACTTTTCTGGCAAAACTCCAGCTCCGGAAAAACAACCCGCAGGCGTTTCGGAACGTGCTGCGGCGAATGCTGGAAGCGGCGGGGCGGGGAATGTGGGACGCGGATGACGAAACCTTGGCGCAACTAAAGAATCTGTACTCGGAAACCGAGGATGAGCTAGAGGGCGTGAAGACCAGGCCCTAGGGTGGGCGGTGAGACGTACCGTGACAAGAGACGTAGAGTCAGTAGGGCGTGAAGATTAGTACATTGCAAAGACAACAGCAACATTTTTTCAGAAATGACAACGATTGCCAACACTGTTGACGCTTCTTTATTCCTTCTAGTCAAACGTCGGTATCGCCGCGGCGTTGACCGGCGGCACCGGGTCGTTGGCGGGAACGTCGAACCTTAGGTTGGTTACTCCTTGAGTTAACAACTCACCGTCATCGTCGTTGGTCAGTGTTTGCGCGCCGAATGGAATCTCGAAGCGCACGCGCTGCAGCAAACACACGTCGTTTTCGCGGCAGAAATAAACGACGCACTCTATTTTCGCCTCGCCTTGTTCTTCTTTTTTCTCAGGCACACTGGCTAACGCTTGAGTCGCGGTGGCAAAGGAAAAGCGTACCCTAACATCCCCCCCGTCCTGCAGCGGTCCACTTTGCGTGTCCACCACGATTCCCCGGGCAGTTGCGGCGTCGTCCAGGGTTACCGAAAAATTCGAATTCGCCCCGCTCGTGAGGTGGTACTCATTCGGCAAGCCCAGCGTAACAACCACGTTTTGATTCGCGTTCGCCTTGCCGCCCAGGCCTGTGGGGTCGCTCCTGACCACCGCGGTTTGCCGCGCGTACGCGGGCTGAGGTGATGCGTACGTGAACAGCGCGACAGCGGAAATCGCGCCGACCAGGGTTTGGCGTCGAGTCGGGTCAGGCTGATTGTTTTGTGTGGGTGGTTTTTTTGTTTTTTCGAGTACCCAGTTTTCCAAAGCCGGCGCACCACGCGCATCGCGGTTCGTGTCACACGTGCCCGGATCTTTCTCATCTTTGGCCGCCGAAGGAACCCCCCCCTTCGCGCGCATGGGAAACGCACCACCACCGCGTTTACCCCCCGCGGTCGTTGCCCCTGACCGCGTTGCCCGAGGCTTTCCACATGCTTGGCCGGGAGAAACCAGCTTTGGCTTTGTCAGCATCGCCGGGCGGTACATCCTTCCCAGCGCGAGCTCGAGATGGCGGCGAGAACAACACGGGATACGCAGTCGCACCGAAAGCACCGACGACACCGAAAACAAGCACGCCCACAGCCAGTTTGCCGCGCGACATGCGCTGCACGCAGTGGGGGTCGGGTGCTGTTTCTTCCCAGGAATCGACGAGCGGGTGACGAGGACAACGAAGACGAGGGCGGTGGCCTCGGTTGATAGGTAAGATTCCAAAGGTGAGGTGGCATTTTACACCGCGTGTCTGATACGGGGTTTCATCGATGTAGTCGGTCAACTGGTTGCCTTTCAAAAATCTCTCAAGGTTATCTTCTTCGACCGCGCGACTGTACTTTTTCCGATGATGTCCCGCGGCGGCTGGAACACGCGTCGCGCATAGCCCTCGGCACGGCGACGTGACGAGAGACAGCGGATCGCGGCGACCCCGTTCGAACGTGGCCACAGAGCGACGTCGCATCGCGCGCGGGTGGACAGGCGCTCTCCCCCTCGGCGTCACATCGCGTCGTCGCGCGCCTGGGAGAAAACAGCTGTTTCCTTTTGCCCTAACAGAGCCATCCGGTCGGCGCCCGTGAGACAAGATGGCGACGTCTGGCGCGGTGACGAACCACACGGCGGCGGTATCGGCCGTCGGTTCCTTCGCGCGTGATGTCGCGCGTCGCGCGCGTCTCGGCTCTTCCGTGGGTACGGCCCCCTGCGGAAACGCGACCGCGCGTCGCGCGCGCGCCGCCGTCCCCGCACACGCCGCCCCGTTTTCATCTGGGGATTCCCTGGTGGAGGGCCCACGGGGGGAGGTGTACGCGTCCGCGGACGAGGCCTTCGCGAGCTTCGGCGATAGCGACACGTTCGACGGGTCGTTCGAGGAGGGGGGGGGGGGGGGGGGGGGGGGGGGGGGGGGGGGGGGGGGGGGGGGGGGGATACGGCGCGCGGCGCGGAACCCGGAAGAAGAAAGGAGGGCAAAAGAGTGGGGGATACGAGCCATCCGGCGGGCGCGGGGCGGGCGGCGCGGGCGGCGCCGCGGCCCGGTCGTACGACACCGGAGTTGGTGCGTACGGCACCTCAGGTGCAGGTGCGGTGGACACGAGGTCCACGGAGGAGTTGACTTCCGGTGTTTCCGGGAACGGGTTCGAGGACCGCCGGGCCAAACGAAACGGCGACGACTACTTGTTTGAGTTCGTGTCCCCGGATTGGCGCGAGCGGACGGATTTGTCCGACCCAACGAGGGCGTTGCAGCGCGCCGCGGACCGCGGTGACGCGGACGGCGCGCTTCAGGCGTTGAGGCGGCTACGGGACGCGACCTCGGCTTCTGGGAAAAACAACACCGCCCCCGCAACGAAAACCGGCGCGCTGCCTCTTGCGTTTTACAACGCAGCGCTCAGAGCGTGTAAGCGCTCTCGGCCGCCCGCGCACGTCGAGGCGCGGCGGCTGCTGTTAGAGATGCGCGACGACAAACAAACCCCTGGCGTGACCCCCGACGCGCGGACGTACCACGAAGTCGTCGCGGCTTTGGCGAGGGCGCACGAGTGGCGCTTAGCGGAACGCACGTTCGCGGAGATGCGCGCCGCATTCCCCAACCACGACCCGAACGTCCTGGTCGTCACGAGCCTGATCAGCGCGTACGGGAAAGGCGGGCAGTGGGAAAAGGCGAATTGCGCGTTCGAGACGTTGCGTGAGGCGGGGACGCCCGTGGACACGGGGGTGTACAACGCGTTACTATCAGCCGCGGTCTCCGCGGCGAGGTACCGAGAAGCGCAGAAAGTTTTCGACCGCATGCCCACGGAGGGCGTGCGACGAAACACCACCACGTACAACGCGGTGCTGACGAGTTTGGGGCGGCAACGGCGTTTGCGGGACATGGAAAGCCTGCGCAGGGAGATGCGCAGGAACGGCATCGAATCCAACGAAACCACGTTTTCCGTGCTGATCACCGCGTTTGGCAACGCGGGGGAGTGCGAAAAAGCGTGCGCGTTGTTGGAAGAGGCGTGCGACACGCCTTGGGTGTACAAAAGCGCGGTTGTTTTCAACAGCGCGCTCGGGGCGTGTGTCAAAGCGGGGGACCAGGTTTTAGCGAGAAGGGTGTTGACGCTGATGAAGGGCGAGGGGATTCACCCCACGCTCGTGACCTATAACACGCAGCTCATGGGCGCCAGCGCGTTGCGTGACTGGGGTGAGGTTTCGGATATTTACCGGTCGCTGTTACGGTCGGGGCAGCCACCTGATGCGATTACCTTGGACTGCCTGTGCGGAATCGAAAAGCTGCAGCAGGCGAACGACGCGAGGCTGGAACAAGAAGCCGCGGCGTGTCGGGCGATGGAATGCGCCGTTGCGGGCGACAGTACCGCGGAAGGCGCGGTCGGTCACGACACCGTAAGTCCGGAAGTCACCACAGCGAGCACCTCAGCCTCATTGGACGGAGTGGTGCCGGACTCGTTCCGCCCTCGCAACGACCTAGGCGATTTGTGCGAGCGCTTGCGAGTAGTGGTGGCGGAGGAGACCCGGTTGGTCCGGAACCCGCCGGGTCCCGCCGAATCGGACGCCGGCGAAGGAAGCGAACGCGGCGTTTCAATCGGCGCCTCCTCCGCGACGGCGCGCCGGGGGTCGTTCCACAACACCCCGCCCCCTGCGTTGCCGGGCGCGGCGCTTACCTTCGCGTACGACGCGCTGTTGCGCGCGCTGCACATCGCGGGCCGGGGCGAGGAGGTGGAGCGGGTGTTTTCGGATATGCAAAACGCAAACGTGAAACGCACGGTGCACACGTACAACTCGCTCATCGCGTCGCACGAAGCGCGGCGGCAGTGGCAGCGCGCGGGGGATGCGATGGCGCGGATGCAGGAAGAAGGCATCGCGCCTGATGCGATCACGTTCGACGCCCTGATCGACGTCGCAGAGGAAACCGGGCAGTGGGACAGAGCCACGGCGTGGCTGGAGCAGGCGCAGGAAGAGGGGCACTTGCGGTGCGAAGACGAACTCGGGGTTTTGGATTTGCACCGCATTCGATCGGCGGGGACGGCGCAGACGGTTTTGCGGTGGTGGCTGCGGCGCATGCGCGCGCGCGCGCTCGCGCCGCTGGACGCGACATCCGCGGGACGAGGCACGCGGGCTATTCTCGAGAAAACTGTTTTGCCGAGTGTGGTGGGTGCGTTGGCGGACCAGAAAACCCAGCCCAGCCAACTCCCGGCGCAGATCAGAGATTTACCGGAGCAGATTCAAGTCGTGACCGGGTGGGGAAAACACTCGCAGGTTTTCGGGCGGTCGCCCGTGAAGGAACGGGTTTTGGCGCTGCTCGGTGGCCTCAACTCCCCGTTCGACGTCCCGGAGCACAACATCGGGTGCGTCGTGGCGGACCGGGGTGACGTACGGGCGTGGCTCGTGAGGGATGAACTCCTGTCCCTAGTGCGGTTCCTAGGCGGGAACAAAGACGCGCTGAAACGCAACTTCAACCCGAAATCGGCGGGGATCAAAAAATAGAAAACGCGAGTCTTTAGGGTTTATTCTTTAGTATCAGTGCGTGTTGTGATGGTGCGCTTTTGTTCACTTTGTTGGTATATCATGTGCGATTTGCATACGTTGTACGATTTGCACGAACCACGTTTGCTTCAGCGCGCGCGTGTCTCGTCGTATCCATTTCCTAAAAAAACATTGCTTCGCACACATTTCGTTTCTCACGAAAACGACATGTCACCCTGCCCATTCTTGCCTGCGCAAACCCGTCCGCGTGGGTTCATGAACACACGCGTTTCGGTTCGCTCCATCGCATCGCACGCGTTTGTCTCCACCGCGCGCCCCCCACACCCTTCACGCCGTTGTTCCACCCGCACAAACGCCTCGCCCACACGAATGGGTCCTCCGATGCCCAGCGTCGCGCTCGGGCGCGTTTTGCCCGGTGGCGAAAACGCGAAGGTGACCCTCGCGGCGTGGCTTGACTACGCGTGTCCGTTCAGCGCAACGGCGTACAAAACCTTGGTCACGGAGGTGGGTCCTCGTTACGGCCAGGATTTGCGGCTCGAGTTTTTCCACCAAGTCCAGCCGTGGCACCCGCAAAGCACCATGTTACACGAAGCCGCGGTGGCGGTTTTCCAGCTCGCAGGCCCTGGTGCGTTTTTCCAATTCTCCAGCGCGCTCTTTGAGCGCCAGGTTGAGTTTTTCGACGCCAACACGTACCACAAAAGCAGAATGGAGATATACGAAGAGCTCGCGTTACTGGGGTCGTTATCCGTGGATGGATTACGCGAAGAGGACATCATGTCCAAACTCGAGCGCGTCGTCGCAACGGATGGATCGTTGAATACCGGAAACGCGACGACGCGGGATTTGAAATTCCACGTAAAACTCGCGCGCCAAAACGGAATTCACGTCTCACCCACCACCACCCTGAACGGGATGGTGTGTGACACGGATTCGTCGTGGACGCTGGGGCAGTGGGAAACGTTTCTGGACCCGCACGTCGCCCGGGCGGCATTGTCGCAGTAAAGGAGAGTCGGTGTACGGTTGATTACCTATTTCTACTTTTTCGGTTTACAAAGCCGCGCCGACGTGTTCATCACTCGTACGCGTCACCGTAAAACCGGTCACTTCCCCCGGTCCACCGCGTTCACCGCGTGGTAACTTCCGCTTCGTTTCTTTCGGAAAATCGTGTACTGGTCCTCCTTTTTTGTGTAAATGTCGTCCGCGCCAAGGGAACCCAGGCCGGGGCGTCGCGAGTTGCCGTTTCCGTTTCCGGAGTTCCCGGGTTCTGTTCGCGTCCCGCCGCGCCAAACTTTCGCCGCGCCTCCTGCCTGACCAACCCCAACCGGTGCGTCGTTTCCTCTTCCGGTTTTTATGGTATCCAAAGCGTCACGTCTGCGTGTCTCGACCGTTTCAGAGACCCCAGACAACCGCTCCCTGTCCCGCCGTTTCAACCGACCCGCTCCGCCGGCGTTTAGATCTTCGGTCCTGAGATTGTAAAGAAATGTCAGTCTTGTATGGGCAATCAGGGAGGCGGAATGTGGTGATTGGGAAATACTCACCACCGTTTCACGCGCTGCGATAGGTACTCGCGCGTGGATTCGAGGTCTATTAACTCGTCACTCACGCCGTGCGCCAGCGCGTCAAAGGCGGCCTCAGCCAACGCCCGCGCGCACGCGATGTCCGTCTTGTGGACCGGGACGTAGTTTCGTCCCGTTGAACCGTTCGCCGCTCGGGCCAACGCCGGAATCAACCCGGGCGGGAAATCGAAACCAGAGTCATGTGGGAAATCAGAGGCATGTGCTTTCCCTGTTTGGTCGCGCGCCGCCTCCGTGGGTACTGCAGTTGGGAGTAACACGCGAAGTGGTGGCGGCGGTGGGACCGTTCTCGTTGGTGTTTCGTGTTGGGGGGCAACTGCTGTGTGTAGCTCGACGCACTGTCGGTAGTACGTGAAGATCGCGTCTTCAGGGCCTCGATGAAGGAAATCGTACAAAGAGTTGCCCGCCTGTTTCGACCGCACCACGTCCACGAAACCCTCGCCGTTACGCGCCCGGTACTCCGCGAGCTTCTCCACCACGTTGCGCTGTATCGGGTCCACGGGGGGGGGGGCGGGCGCCGCGGCGTCCCACCGCGACATCACGGGACACCGCCCTCGGCCTCGTTTTGTGTCGAAAACACAAAGTGCCGTCTTCGTCATGTGCGACCGAAATCGGTAAGGCGCGGTATTGGCGTGCGGCGCGTCGCGGGTTCGATGCTTGGACTTATCCAGTTCGCAAAAAAGCGAGTGGCTCTCCATCAAGTCCTTCGACACGTGTTTCGCTCTCACCATTCGCCCCGACACCGAAGACACAATGGCTGCCATCGCGAACACGGTTTTTGCGGGCGCCGCTTTGGGCGCCCCCGGCTCTCGCGTCGCGCGCCGCAGCGCGGTGCGCCGCGGCCCACTACCTCTCCGCGCGTTGGCGAAGGAGACGACCGAACGCGAGGGCCCGGTTTCGGCGTTCACCAAGGCGGCGAAGAACCTGGGGGTCGGTTTGATGGCCGCCACGATCGTGTTCGTGCCTGGTGCGAACGCGATGCCCACGGAGGTTATCAGCGACCTCGCGTCTCTCGCGGCGAACCCGGTGCAGAACGCACGCGCGTTGCTGCGAAACGCGCTGCCCATCGATAACAAACAGATTCGCGAAGTGCAAAGGCGGATTGAATCGATCAGCGACGATCTGCGCGTGCCTGGCGTGCGGTTCACGGGGGTCGAGTCCTCCGTAAACGCGTCGTCCAAGATCGTCACGAGTGATGCCGCCAAGATCTTAGCCGCGGTGGCGCCTGAAAAACTGGAGGACGGCAAACAGGCGCTGGCGTTGCTCACGCAAGAACTGGAGGATTTCAAAGTCGTGGTAAGGGCCTCCCACGTTCCACGTTCCACCTCTGCGATTGCCCGTACCCCGACTGACATTTCTTTTTTTACAACAAGGTGGCGCAGAAGGACAAGCAGGAGGTTCCGGTTTCGCAGCAGCGGGTTTTGTCGTTGGTGGGGCGGTTGGAGGAAGACATGGTTGTTGGGTTTCCGTTTCAAGTTCCCTCGCCGTATGATGAAGGCCCGCTGTTGAAAGGCAGAGCCACCGTGGAGATGGAAGTGCGGGTGAGGGACAACGTCAACGTCGACGTCGGGGTCATGACTATTGTTATTGACGGGTTCAACGCCCCCGTGACGGGCGGGAACTTTGTTGACCTCGTGTCAAGAGGCTTCTACGACGGCATGGACATACAAAGATCCGACGGGTTCGTGGTGCAAACCGGGAAACCCGGTGTGGGCAAAGGCGGCGCGGATGGGTTCATCGACCCGACCACCAAAAAAGAACGCACAATTCCGCTTGAAATCCAACCCGTCAAGAAAGACAAAGGTGCGGGGCTTTGCCACGTACCCATTCCGCCTGCCTGATTACTGCGCTGTGTGGAGTACAGTCGGAAAGTCGGGTGACCCCACTCCGTCGGACCCCTTCCCAATCCCGTAATACACGTCACGACCGACTGACCCTTTCGGCTTTTATCGGGCCAGACGGCGTTCCCGTGTACGAGTTCACGTTCGAGGACGTTGGTAAGTACCGGGACGAGCCCGTGTTGCCGTTCAACGCGTTCGGCACGATGGCCATGGCGCGCCGGGAAAGCGAACCCAACAGCGCGTCGTCGCAGTTCTTTTTCCTTTTGAAAGAAAGCGAACTCACGCCGTCGGGGACGAACATTCTGGACGGACGGTACGCCGTGTTCGGGTACGTCATCGAGGGCCAGGAGCTTCTGCGTGAGGTAAAGGCTGGGGACAAGATCGTGAGCATAAAAATCGTGGACGGCGCGGAGAACCTGGTGAACAAAAGCGCGAAGGCTGTGCCTGTGGTTGAGGAAATCGCGGAAAACGTGGATGCGCAGTGATTTGCGGAATACAGAGTACGGTGGCATAAGTAGAGTGCAGAAGCAGGAGGCATTAAGTGTAGTGCGGTGGCATTTAAAGTAGAGTACAGTGAAAGTAGAGACGGTGGCATTAAGTGTAGTACGTCCAATAACAAGAGAGACGAAAATTCATGCCTCCGCCGTCGCCGGCGCTTGGTTTGGTTCCGCCGTGTCTTCTTCCGTGTCGCGCTTTTTCATCGGCGACTTTTCGAAAAAGTTTCGGATATCCTTATTGCCTTTCGCGTTTTCCGGCGATATCGGCCCCGACACCGGGGACATCCGGCCCTCCATCTTCGCCTGGAACGCGCGAACCTTCGCCGCAATAAGCGCGGTTTCCTTCGCGATGCGCGCCGCGATTTCGACGGGAGACTCGGAGGTTTCGTAATCGCGATCTTCACTCGGCTCGTTGCTATAATCATCCCCCGGCCCTACTCCCACGCTTTTCGAGCCCTCGGGCGGGAACAGCTCGTGCTGCGCCCCCAGCTCGTGTCGCGGCGCTTCTTTCGATTGGGACCGCATTTCATCGCTTTTCCATTCAGGGTCGTCCCCGTGCGCCATGCGGTCCCAGTGTTCCGAGTTTTGTTGCGCTTCCACTCTCCGCGCCGAAGCGGCGTACTCTCTCTCCGCCGCGACGGACGCGGCGACCCGGGCGTCCTGATACGATAAAAGCCGAAAGTGTCAGTCTCTCGTAATGTGTATGAGCAAACAGTTAGAGGGAATAGTCCCTTTGTCAGGACGAGTATGGGCAATCGCAGAGGCGGAGCGTGGTGATTGGGAAAGGCCCTTACCTCCTGCTCTCCCCTTTGGTGCATCAAGTTGACATCAGCGACGGCTTCGTCAACCTTGCGCATGATACTTTTAAGGTCGTTTTTCAACCTCGCCGCGGACATGATTTCCCGCAAGTCACACGCTTGGTCGGCTAAAGTCTGCAAATCGGGATCAGTTTCCGCGTGGCGCTTCGGGCGCAGCCGCGGCGGCCGCGGCGCCCGCACCGGGGCGGGCGGGTTTATAATCGCAAGTCGCGCACGCTGATTGTAAAAAAAGAAATGTCAGTCTTGTATGGGCAATCAGCCGGCGGAATGTGGTTATTGGGAAAGTTCCGTACCATGTCGTCGATACGCGCGTTGAGCCACACGGTTTCTTCATCCACGGTTCCCACGAACAACGAGTTTTCCACGAAAAGAGGCATACCACTCGTGCTGGTGTTGTCCAAGTGCGTGCGGTTGGTTTGGCAGTTTTTGTCGTTTTCCTTTCCAAGCGCGTCCAGGTTTGCAAAAACCGCGCCCATGAACCCTTTCGGTGAGTCTTCCTTCGCCCTCAATATCCACTCCCGTTCTGCGACCAGGATCTCCCGCCTGGCCAACATTTGTTCCCGCCTACTGACCTCCAGCTCCAGCAACTCCTTGCGCTTCACCACCAACTCCTCGTGAGCCCGGACCTTCTCCAGCTCCAACCCGAGCTCGTACTGCAACTCAGCAGCGATGTCCCGTTTGCGCTGCGTCACCGCGGCCTCACGCATCTCGAGGTCCTTCAAGTGCTCCGCCAGCTTCAGCTCCCTTTCCTTGATCTCGCAATCAAGCTCGCGCAGGTTCAGCAAACGGTCGTTGCGAGTCAAGTCATCCTCGTCCACCTCAAGCACCTTCGCGAACGCCGCGGCGGACATTGCGCAGAGCGGGGATGGCTGCAGATTCCTTTTTAGGGTGCCGGTTTCCGTCTTCCCCGTGTTGCCAAAATGTACAGCCACAAGAGGTCGCCCAAGACGCAAGGCACGACGAGCGAGGTTCGCGCGCGCGCAAGACTCTCGCGTAGACGGAGGTGAGCCGGCCGCGCGTGAGCGCGGGTAGTCCGCGTCGTTGAGTGTGTCGGGGACGCTGTTCGGTCGGGGGCAAATTTGGGAAATCGTTGTTCCCCCTTTTGACTTTGACCGTGGAAAAATAAAACGCTCGAAAATCGGAACTGACAACTTATCTGATGCCTTCTCCGGGCGATCCGTCTCGCTTCCCTCTTCGCCTCGCCTGACGCCATAAGCAGTCGCTCGCGTCGCGGATCGGCCCTCGCGTCTTTTCCCGTGGGCCTGCCGCATCGTCGTCCGCGACGCGGACGCATGCTTGGCCCTAGCACGCTCGCCACGGCGCGAGTCGCGTGCGTCCCTCGGTTTCGGCCTTCCCTTTCTCCGTCGCGTCGCGGGGCTGCCGCGCGTCGTCGCCACACCGCAACTGCAATGGCTGCTGCGGACATGGATTCAACCTTGGGTGCGGCGCAGCAGGACCTGCTGACCACCCCGGCCGGTCGCCTGCCTCCCGCGATCCTGAGTAACGTCCCCGGGACGTGGGCGCACGACACCGTGTCGCGTCGTCTGCGCGAATCCATTTTGTCTCGCATCGTCGCGGACAACGCCGAGACACTCGCAGCGGACCCAGCCGCGGCCGCGGCGTTCGCGGCGCTGGATTTGGAGCTCGCGGATGCCGCGAACGTTTCTCTCCGGGCAATCGAACCGGATGGCGGGTGCGACGTCCCGTACTGGAACGACGTCATACTCCCGCCATGGATCGGCAAAACGTGGCTGGACACGCCGTGGCTGGTGAGCGAGTTTTACTTTTACCGCAGAGTACTGGCGGCGTGCGGGTACTTTGGGCAAGGCCCGGGGTCGGGTAAAGACCCGTTTCAAAAAGATAAAGACGCGGGCCTCGCCGCGTGCGTGGACGCGACGAAATCGCTGGCGCCGAAACTCAACGCCTTCGCCGACGAAAGCGGGGACGAATCCGCCACGCGCGCCGCGATGCGTCTTTTCGTGCTCGTCTCGCTCTGGGGCAACCGCATGGACTTGAGTATCTGGCCCGCCGCGGACGGTGTTTCCGCGAGCGGCGCTTCCGGCGCTTCCGCGGCGTCGTCCTCCTCGCGAGCGGCGCAGGCGTTCGACGAAGCACTGCGTGCTGGCGAAGAGTGTTTGCTTTGGGACGACTCCGTTGACGCCGCGCACGCGTTGGTCGCAACCGGGTGCGACAAAGTAGGAATCGTCGTGGACAACGCGGGGTTCGAGTTGGTGTGCGACCTCGCGCTGGCGGACGCGATCGTGGTTGCTCGAGTGAAAACCTCGTCGAAATCAACCACCGGGGTAGTAGTCACCCTGCACGTCAAAGCGCACCCCACGTTCGTCAGCGACGCCATGAGTAAAGACGTGCACGCCACGATTTATGAAACGTGCGCTTCAACGGACAAGGAAACGTCGTTGATGGGCAAACGATGGCGAAAACACGTGGAAACGGGCGCGTGGGTCATCGCCCCGAGGTTCGAATGGGCCCAGCCGCAGGCGTTCTGGGATTTGCCACTCGAAGCGGTTCAGGCGCTTCAAAACGAAAACTTGGTGATACTAAAAGGCGACGCCAACTACCGTCGGCTTCTCGGCGACCGAGTTTGGTCGTTGCAAACGCCGTTTTCGGAAGTCGCGGGGTATTTCCCAGCGCCGCTGTTAGCGCTACGCACGCTAAAAGCGGAGCTTGGATGTGGCATACCCGCGGAACAGGAGGAAAGAGCAGCATCCGAAAACCCGGGCACGTGGATGACGGACGGCAAGTTCGGGGTTGTTCAGTACTTGGCGTCGCCGGCGAGGCAAACCGCGGTGGCAAACGCGGCGTGGCGGTGGGACGGCCCGGGTAGCGATGCCACCTCAAGGAAAGACTTAGCCCTTGTGTTAGTCGCGATCGCGAACGCGTGCGCTGAGCTTCGTACGCGTCTGTCCACCGCGCCGTTACACGCGGCTGATTCATTCGGGTACGTGGATGGCGCTACGACGAACGCCACGGGGGATAAACAGAAAAAACTCGACGTCGTCGCGAACAAGCTTGTTCGCGACGCCCTTACCGAGTGCGGCGCCGTGCGATTTTACTGCTCGGAAGAGGAAACGTCCGTCATCGAGCTCACCGGTGGCGGCAAGTTCGTGGTGGTGTGCGACCCCCTTGACGGGAGCAGAAACGTGGACGTGGGGGTTCCGGTGGGGACAATTTTCGGGGTGTATTTGGTAAAGGCCGGGATCACGAATGAACAACAAGCGTTACGCCCGGGAAACGAGCTCGTCGCCGCGGGGTATTGTAACTACTCGTCATCGACTGCGTTCGTGGTGGCGATACAAGGGGAGGGGGCGCCTGTTGAGCTGGACCTTACACGAGGCAGTAGTAACAGCCACGGCGATTTTATGGAAGCCAGAACCTTGGCCTGTCCTATGCGCGGGCAAACCTATTCCCTCAACGACGCGCGGTTTCAGGATTGGCCTGAAGGGTTGCGAGCGTACATCACCGACGTCAGATCCGGAAACGGCGCCACTAAGAAACAATACAGCGCCCGGTACGTGTGTTCTCTGGTCACGGACTTCCACCGGACGCTGTACATCGGCGGGTGGTGCGGGAACCCGCGGCCGCATCTGCGGTTAGTGTACGAGTGCGCGCCCCTCGCGTTTGTCGCAAACGCGGCGGGGGGACGGGGAAGCGACGGGGTTGCGGATATTTTATGCATGACGCCCAAAGCGACGCACGAGCGCACGCCTTTTTTTGTGGGCAGCGTTGAGGATATAGACGAGCTGGAGTCCTACGGAGACGTGCAGCAAGCCGCGGCGGAGTACAATGTGTAGTTCTACTACCTTCGAAGGTATTTGACAAAAAATTCTACGCTTTCGGAAGATCTTCCGTCCGGTTCTCCACGAACATACGCATACACTCATCTAATTCGTCATCAGATGAATCAGGTGATGATGAAGCTTTATCGCCATCTCCGTCCCCGTCCCCGTACCCGTCCCCGTCCCCTACTTCTAAATTCAAAAGTTTCGCCCACAGCGCGTCTTTCTTCGTCGCCGTCCCCGTCGCACTTTTATTTTTTCGCTTCGGCGGTTCGTACGCGAACCCGCAGGTTTCGTAGAACTTCACGAGCCGAGGCTGGCACCACGCGGTGACGCACTCGAACCCCAGTTCGGTCACGGCCACGCGCGCGGCGAGCTTGACGAGCACGGCGCCTATACCCGCGCCGCGCAACTCAAACGGAACCAGCACACTGTTCAACGTGCAGTTGGCACACTCTCCTGTTTTTGTACTGCCCTCCGGGCGCTTCATCGCGCTTGACGGGTACACGATGGTATACCCCAAGACTCGCGGTGTTGTGTCCACGCCAGAACCGTCTACTGAAACGAGCACCAGCGGCGTGGGTTTCTTTGCGGGGTCGTGCGTGCCTCGGCGGATCGCAACGCACTCGCCTTTGCGAGATGGCCAGACCGATTGAAATACATCCGCCACCGCGTTTCGAAACGCGGGATCTTCAACTTCCCACAGACGCACCAAACGAACTTTGGTGGGACGACCGCCGACGGTCACCACGGGCACGTCACCGGCATCGGTGCGCACGGCACCAGAGCTCAAGGAACATCCCACGAGAGCGCCTTGGTTCGTGCGAGTCATACGCCGCGCCCGCGCGTCTGTCCCGAAAAAAAAACCAATCGTTTTTCGTTTCGTTGAGGAATTTTCAATGTCGGCGCTCGGCACCTTGACGCGTTTCCCATTGCGAGAGCGCGTCCGTCCCTCGCGATGGTGGACAAGCGCGTTTTGAACGTCAACGTGGGCATCTTGGGCCACATCGACAGTGGTAAGACCAGCTTGGCTCGTGCTTTGTCTACGCATTTTTCCACCGCGTCCTTGGATAAACACCCGCAAAGCACGGAACGGGGGATCACGTTAGATCTCGGTTTCTCCTCCTTCACCGCGCCGGTTCCCGAAAACCTCGCGCACCTGCCTTATGACGAGATCCAGTTCACGCTGGTGGACTGCCCCGGGCACGCCAGTTTGATTAAAACCGTGTTGGGGGGTGCGCAGATCATCGACGTGATGATGCTGGTGGTGGATGTGAACAAAGGCATCCAGACGCAAACCGCGGAGTGCTTGGTGGTTGGCGAAATCACCACGAGCGAGTTGCTCGTGGTGCTGAACAAAACGGACATGATCCCGGAAGCCGGGCGAGGCGAAAAAATAGCCAAGATGACCGCACGTCTTGGGAACACTTTCAAAGCCACGAAGTTCAAGGAGTGCGTCATGGTACCAATCGCGGCGCGGCCGGGAGGGGCGGTGGATATGTCCGCGGGCGGCGCGCCGGCGACCGGCGTGACCGACTTGGTGAACGAGCTGATGAAACGCGTCGAGGCGGCGCATTGTCGACGATTGGCGAAGAAAAAAGGAAAAGAAGAATTCCTCTTCGCCGTGGACCACTGCTTTCCTATCAAAGGCCAAGGCACGGTGCTTACTGGGACGGTGTTGAGTGGCCGAATCGCGGTCGGGGACACGGTAGAGCTCCCGACTTTGAAACTGGAAAAGAAAATAAAAAGCATGCAGGTACATGGTGTTGTATTTCTCAAATCCCGCCGACTGTGTTCCAACACAAGACTGACACTTTATTTTCTTTATCTCAGATGTTCAAGCGCCCCGTGCAGTTTTGCGAGCGCGGCGACCGGCTTGGGATGTGCGTGGCGCAGTTGGACCACAACCTGATGGAAAGAGGTTTGGTGTCAGCGCCGCGCACCGTCCCGACCTTCAACGCCGCGATTTGCGTCGCGGAGAAAATCCGGTTCCACAAACAAAAAGTGGGAAGCAAGATGAAGTTCCACGTCACCGTGAGTATTTCCCCATTTACCACATTCCGCCGACTGACTGCCCATACAAGACTGAGATTTCTTTTTACAATCTCAGGTGGGGCACCAAACCGCGATGGCGACGGCAGAGTTTTTCGGCGAGGTACCGGCGGTCGGCGCCTTGGAACGCGATACCGTGGTGGACGCGGAAAGGCTGTTACGGGGATTAAGCGTGACTGAGGTTGGCGTGGTGACAAGCGGTGGCACGGCTGGTGCTACTACGGGTGGTGCGGGTGCTACCGCTGAAGCTACGGGTGATGCCTCCCTGGTTGAACTCACGGCGAAGTCTTTCTCGTACGACCGCGAGTACAAGGTACGGCCTCCCGGGCTTTCCCAAACTCGGCCTCCCTGTTTTACCTCTAACGCGCCTGTCACGGTTCAGATTGATGGCCGGTGACTGTTGACCAGGCCAGCGTCCAATACACATACCGATTACCCCTCCCTGTTGTCCACACATCGTCCAATACACGTCCAATACACGCCTGACACAAATGGACTGACACTTTTCTTTACAATCAAAGTACTGCCCTTTGCTTGAGACTTTCGGGGAGGCGCGGAAACGGCTCGACGAATCCGGGGACGCCGCCGCTGATGACCTGGCGGCACAACAGGCCACCGCCGGTGAGACCCCGGGGTTCGCGACGTGGTGCGTGTTGGTTTTCGACTCGCCGGTCACGTGCCCTTCCGATTCCCTGTGTAAGTATTTCCCATTTCCACACACCGCCTCCCTGATTGCCCATACTCGTACCAGAAGGCTATTCCCTCTGACTGTTTGTCCATACATCGCGATATACAAGACTGACATTTATTTTTACAATCTCAGACATCGCGAGCCGTTTCGATTCCGACATCAACCAAAACTCCTGCCGGCTCGCGTTTCACGGGAAAGTAATAACCGCGATCGATTTGGAGAAGCAACCCGACGGGGTTAAGAAAATAAAAGCCTTCAAGATGAAGCAACGGGAAGGGGTCGTTGAACGAGTAGTTGACGATAACACCGTTATCGGCAAGGGGATGTTCAAAAAGGAAACCGACCTGTCCATGTTCGCGGGGATGAGCGTGGTGACGGGCGACGGCGAGGTCGGGAAAATAGAAGGCGGATTCGGGAAAAGCGGCAAGTACAAGGTTTACTTCGCTCGTGGAATCGGCGTGAAGGAGGGGACGATTAAGCTGTATTTAAGGTTCAAACGGTACGTGTTTGACAAGGAGGCGAAGAAAATGGTGCAGTGATGAGTTGGGTGTTGAAAGGTTGTAAGCGACATCTACGCGAAAAAGGCCGGTTTTTGGCCCATTCGAAATCGTCGCCTGTCTCCCCGCATCTGTCAACCCGAAAGTTTAAAATTGGCTCGTCCCGAGGAAGCGAGCAGCCACTGCCCCGCGCCCACCGACGCGATGGCGCGCACTGCCGAGCAGGCGATGGCAGCCTACGCGGTTCACGCGTGTATAGGCACCGGGGTGCGTTCGCGATGCGCGCGTTTTCCTCCACGCCACGCCACGTTCGTCTGTTTCTTTCCTCCCCAAATCTCGCGGCCCGCTGACGCCTCTTTTCTTCACATCCCTCGCCTCCGCAGACGTACGGCCGCGTGTACGACTGCACGCGCCGTGTTGACACCTTGCGGTGCGTGCTGAAGCAGGTCCCCCTCGGCGGTTTGACCGACCGGGACCGCGTGGAGACGTTAAACGAGGCTTCAATTCTGCGAAGCGCGCGGTCGAAATTCGTGGTCGCGATTCTGGATTCGTGGCAAGACAAAACCAGCGACTGCTTGTACATCGTGATGGAACACGCCGGGAAGGATTTATCGAAAGTCCTTGTTGACGCCGGGGGACGGTTGGGGGAAAGTGAGGTGTGGCGATTTCTCCTCCCCGTGGCCCTAGGTCTGAAACACCTTCACTCGCTGCGCATCTTACACCGGGACTTGAAACCGGCGAACGTATTCACCGATTTCGGTACAGACGGTGATAAAGATGAATCGCGGCGCGTCGTGATCGGGGACTTGGGTTTGGGCAGGGTGCTCAGTGGCACCACCGATTTCGCGAAAACAAACTTAGGCACGCCTTTGTACCACTCCCCCGAGCTAGCCATGGACAAGCCGTACAACGATAAATCGGACGTCTGGGCGTTCGGGTGCTTAGCGCACGAGCTGTTGACGGGGCGTCCGCCGTTTGAAGCGCGGAACCAGCTCGCGCTGGCGGCGAAAATAGTCAACGCGCCTACCCCCACGCTCCCCAACCACGTATCCGCGGACCTGCAGTTTGTGATCCACAGCGCCTTAACCAAGGACATGACGAAACGACCGAGCATGGCAGACTTGCTGAGCCTTTCCTGCGTGCGTTTGCGGGTGGAGCGATTTTTGGAACAAAACGCGCGAAAAGCCGCGCGCGAATCGCGCGAGCGGCGCAGCGAACAGACACGTTTCGTGCAGGAGGAACGAGCTCGATTGGCGATTGAGTCAGATTTGCTACACTCGAAACAACTCGCGATGACAACGGCGCTTGCGGAGTTGCGTAAAAGGGAACAGGAGATAGAACTGGCGACCGATTTGCCGCGCGTGCGGGAAATGGCGGAGCGCGTTGTTACCTTGGAAAGCGCAAACGCCGCGCTCGCGGCTCGGCTGGAGGATACCGAAATGCGCTTGGCGGATGCGGAGCGAGCCAGGGTAAGGCTTGTGGGGAAACTGGAACAGGCGGTACGCGCTGTGGCGAGCGCGGCGGCGACACCGTACGGTTCGCAAATTGGATCGCCGGATGGACTTCAAAAGCTCGCGCGCGGCGTCGAAGAGTCGCTCGGGGTGAGCCCGGATACACGAAAACGCGTTTTCTCTCCCCTTCCCTCTCCCCCGCGCGACGCGCCTTTGTGTCACGACCAGGACACTGCGGTTGACGTGGACGTGGCGGACGAGTTCTTCCGCGGGCCGGGCATGAGCTGGCGGGAACGCCCGGGTAAGGACCGGTACGGCGAGCGCGACGGAACGGATTCGGAATCGACCGAAAAACACACTTTCGGGGAACCAAACGCGACCGCGACCGGCCTCAGCGCGCCTCCATCGCCAATCGCCCCGGCGTCAGTCACGGGCGACGTCTCGGTGGACGCGGAGAACACGGTGGCGGACGCGCGCGCGCCCGGCACCGAAAAACTCGTCGCGCGGTCGTTGAACTACTTTCCGCACGACAGCTCGTTCGGTTCGCTCGCGAGTTTTGGGGCGCGGCGAATGAGCTCGATTGACGACGACGACGACGACTCGATTGTTTTCAGCGACGAAGACCACGAACTCGACGGCACCGCCGTGAGCCTCGAGCCTTGCGTTTCCATGATTCACTCGATGAGTCTCACGAGCACGCCGGTGGGTAGTGTTTCCGCGAGTCTTTCGCGCTCCAATGGTTTTGAGAACACACGCAATCCGTCCGCGCTGCCGCCGCCGGCGCTCGCGCTCGCCTTCACGCACAGCGTGTTCCGTCCAATCGCGCCGGCGCCCAAAAGTGGCGCGCGCGAGACGGAAGGGGCGTTGGCGAGTTGTGCTTCCTCGACCTTGGGAAAAACGAAACCCAAAGCCGTAAGGCCCGTGGCTCGCCTCGCGACGAAGGGTGGGGTGTTGCTTGATTTGACGGCGCTCGGCGTGTCGCCGCCCGAACGTTGCCGCGACGACGGCGAAGAAAAAGGGTCTGACGTCTCCAAACAGTTCGAGCTCACAACGCCGTTCGTGGCCGTGCACGCGTGGCGTCGCTCGCAAAAGGCGACGGCCACCGCCTCGGCTCCCGCTCCCCTGGCGCCGTCGCCGGTCGGGTGCTCGTCAAGTGTGTGGGACAACCACGCCGTTGTTCGGCTAGAGCCGTCTTCATCGAGGTCGTTCCATGTGCTGTTCCGCGTGGACGGTAGGAACAGTCCGTCGTTGGCAAGACGCGATAACTCAAATCCCGTTGATACAAAACGCAATAAAACAACTCGCGACGCGCCGACGAACACGAAAACGAAACACCCCGAACCTCGCCGCGCGTTTCTTCGAGGACGCGACGGTTTCGTGCCGTGCGCGCTTTCGCGAAGCGACGCAGAGTTGCGACGCGTGGACGGGTCACCACCTTGGCGCATGGTCGAGGTGGTCCCTTCGAAAGGAAAAGGAAAAGACGCGCTCGTATCCAGGAACGGTGGACACTGGCACGAGCTCCGGTTGGAGTTTGGAAACACCGAGTCAGTGGTTGAGGTTTTGGTGTTGAAACGCGACGCGCGGGTGGCGAGGATGTTCCGCGACGCGACGGGAAAAGAAACAACTCGACTGGATCGAACCGGCGCGGCAAAGGAAAACGATCCGCTTGTCGTTCCCGCTGACCCGGCAGCGCAACGCGAATCGCCCGCACCGCGCCGGTGGCCCGGCTTAGCCGGCGGTCCATCTCGCGCGGCGGCCGCGTCGCCGATAGGGTCTCCCGTGAAACAACTCGACTCAGTCGGCCCTCGGCGCGAAACGAAGACGCCCTTGAAAAGTCTTGAGGGTGGTATTGGTATTTTCGTGGAAGGACACTCACCGGACGGCCTGGTAGGCGTGTCCTTCACGCCTTCTGATGCGAAAGGAAGAGAAAGTGACTCCGAGACCGGCAGAGACGAATCCGACGTTCCCGTTTCGGTTTCGCCGACACCGGAAAAGGAAAAGGCTTGGCCGTTGAAACCGGCGCGGGTAGCGGGTTTGTTGGAACGGGCGTCCTCCGGGTTTTCGGAAGCTGACAAGTGCGGTGCGTCCGTGCTGCCGGGTTTAGCTGAAATGACACCACCAACCGTCCGCACTTGGAAGGAGCGCTGCCAGGACGAATCGGGTACGAAAGAAACGAGCGACACGAGTGAAGCGCTGGTTGGCGACGACCAGGACGGCGCCGCGTCGACTTCGGACGGCGCCGCGTTTCTGTCGTACCAACCGCAAAAGAAATTCAAACCCGAGGACCGCGCGCTCGTGAACGACCTGTTGTACCAGGCGGAACTGCTGCAGGACGCGGTCGCCGCGGCCGCGGAGCGCTTGGGCCCGGGCCCGGAGAGGTTCGCCCTGACCTCCCCGGTCTCGCCCATGAACAAACTCGGGTACGCGCCACCAGGGGTGAGGCTGACGAATTATGATCGTACGTACGGCACAGGGCTGGCGCAAAAACTTGAAAAAAGCAACACCGCCCGCCCGCCTTCGCGCGCGAGGCGCGTTGACCTGCTGCGGAGCATAGGGTACATGGCGAGCCCGGCATCGCCGTCGTGTGCGGACACGATGAAGCAATGCGACTCGCCCGCGATGGGCACGCGCGGGCGACGAAACCTCCACGAAGGTTTCGAAGAGGAAAGCGAAGCGGAAGGTTTCGCAAGGGAAAGGGAAAGCGTTTTTTCCTGGCGCCAGAGTTTGGAAGGCGGCGACCGCGACCAAGCCGGGTCGCCCGCGTTTGACGAATCCGCGAGCGCGCGCCGGCGACGCGTGGAGGCGCTGCTTGAGCCGAGGGTGCTGTTTTGAGGGCATGGGTGCGTAGCTGGGTGGGTAAAAAAATGTATAACATGCGGACACGCACCACTGCTAGTTAAATTGTTCCGGACGTTACATGGACAGATGCAAAAGAAACAAAACTGCTTTGTCTCTCAAAAAATCGTCTCCGCGTAAGGTCTGGCGTATTGCTTTTGGGGATAGCCGCCACCGCACACCGATCCGCACCCCCGCGGACGTAGCAGCATGGCTTTCGCCATGGCCTCCTCGGTGTCCTTCGGCCCGGCCGCCGTGTTCCGCCGCGGTCGCACCCGCACGCGGACAATCGTTTCCACCAAGGTGCGTTGCTTGCGTATACGGAACCCGGCATCGCGCGCGATACCGCCCTGTCTCTTTTGCTTTTGTCACCGACTGACCAGATGTGCTCCCCCCATCCGATCCTTCCCCCGTCCCAGTGCGTCGCGTCCAAGGCGTGGACCAACAGCACGATGAAATCCATGACCGCTTCCGTTGACGAGATCAAAGCCACTCGGCTGATCACCGCGATTAAAACCCCGTACCTTCCCAACGGCAAGGTGGACCTCGCCGCGTACGACGCGCTTGTGGAGAAGCAGATCGAGGCGGGGGTTGGCGGTTTGATCGTGGGCGGCACTACGGGCGAGGGCCAGCTCATGAGCTGGGACGAACACATCATGCTCATCGCGCACACGGCGAAGCTTTATGGAACCGAGCTGCAGATCGTGGGTAACACGGGCAGCAACTCCACGAAAGAAGCCGTGCACGCCACGTCCCAGGGGTTCGCGGTTGGGATGGACGCGGCGTTACAAATCAACCCGTATTACGGCAAGACAAACAGGGCGGGGATCTTGGCGCACTTCGGCGCGGTGTTGGACTACGGCCCGACTATCGTGTACAACGTCCCGGCCAGGACCAGCCAGGACATCCCCCCTGAGCTCATGATGGAACTGGCGAAGCACGAGAACTTCGCGGGTGTGAAGGAGTGCGAGGGCAACGAGCGCATCAAAAACTACACCGACAAAGGCATCACGTGCTGGACCGGAAACGACGACGAGGCGCACGACGCGCGCTTCGAAGCCGGCGCGGTCGGCGTGATTTCCGTTACGTCCAACATCGTGCCGGGCAAAATGGTGGATTTGATTTGCAGTGACAAGCCCAACCCGGAGTTGCGGGACGAGCTGTTACCCCTGATGAACTGGCTGTTCACCGAACCGAACCCCATCGGGCTGAACACCATGCTTTCAATGTTGGACTGCTGCGAGCCCGTGTTTCGGTTACCCTACTTCCCGTACGACGAGGCGTTGAGGAAACAAGGCGCGGAGCTCATTACCAAAATCGGCCTGGAACACACTCCAGGGAAGAAGCTCCTGAAGCTGAAAGACCGGGACTTCATCACGCTGGAGGAGTGGTAATTTTGGGACGCAAAGAGAGCGTGGGCGGTGGAGCGCGGAATCGATTGAAACACGGAAAATAATATCTCCCGAATCTCCCACTTCACGAAACGTCGTTTTTCGAATGTCTCGATCGCGATTGCGTAAAACCGCGTTGAGCGCGTCACGTACAGCCACTCTCTGCGTAGCCCACCCGCGCGCACGTCAAAAACTCTTCAGTAGGTGTCTGTCGCGACAGGTGCGTGTTTTCACCTTCCAAGGTTAATCGCACGGCGTGGCGTGGGCGTGTTTCCGGTGCAGCGATCGAATCCCGAAAACGCGGCAAGCAATCGCTTCGCATCGCCCGCACTTTTTCCGAAGCGAGACAGGTCGCGATCGGGTCCGTGCCCCTAGTCGCGATCGTCAGAAATGCCCGGGTTTGCGTCGTGTAATCCATATGGGTGTGGTTAGGCGACACAGCGTGTTTGAATGGTCGTAAGACCCTCAATCGCGATACAGTGCACCGAACACGTCCGGATGCACGCCGAACGCAGGCGGCGGCGCTTCGCGTGTGCAGGTCAAACCGTTTCCACGTGTCCGCGCGACAGGTTCCGAGACGGGGGGGTGTTTTTGGCTCTGCAACACACACGGCTGCGTCTGTGGCACCACGCTGCCGGTGATCCCTGTGTTTCCCTGACCTGTCCCTGACCGTGTACCCCCTCCCGTCTCCCACCACGACACAGTCCTCAAATCACCTTCTGTAAAAATGGCCTCCTTAACTCACATGTCAATGGCCGCGCCCAAGGCGCTGCCCCGCCAGCTCCGCACGGGCGCCTCCTTCAAGACACGGACTCCTGTGCCTGTCACGACGCGACGCGCGTCCTCCACGCGCGTCTCCGCGTCCGCCAGTGACACCGACGAGGTTGCGCTTCTTGAAAAGATGCTCAAGCTGGCGAAGGAGCGCAAGGAACTCGGCGTCGCGGCGCCGGCCCCCGCCGCGTCGGGCGAGTACGACGGCAAGGGTTTCGCGATCAAAACCTTCAACGCGATTTCCCCGGTCGGGTTGAACAAGTTCCCCAAGGGCAAGTACGTGGTTTCCGGGGACGAGAAGACGCTTCCGGATCCGCCCATGGGCATCATGCTTCGGTCGCACAAAGTGCAGCTGGACGACGTGCCGCCCACCGTAAGGGCGATCGTGCGGTGCGGCGCTGGGACGAACAACATCCCGGTCAAGGAGATGACGGAGCGGGGCATTCCCGTGTTCAACACCCCCGGCGCGAACGCCAACGCGGTGAAGGAACTGGTGGTGTGCTCACTGTTGCTCGCCAGCCGAGGCATCATCGAAGGCAACTACCACGTGAACAACGTTATTAACAAGGAAGAAGGGGGCGATTACGAAAAAATCTCCAAGCGCATCGAAGCCGACAAGGCGATGTTCGGCGGCCAGGAAATCTTGGGCAAAACAATCGGGGTTATTGGGCTCGGCGCGATCGGCGCGAAGGTGGTGACCGCCGCCCTAGGGCTGGGCATGAAGGTTGTCGGGTACGACCCTGTGCTTTCCCTGGACGCCGCGCTGCAACTCCCGGGCGACCGCATGAAGCGCGTGACGGAGTTGGACGAGCTCTTCGCCGAGTCTGATTACATCACCGTGCACGTCCCGTACATCAAAGGCGTGACGCACCACTTGATCAACTCCGAGGCGCTTGCGAAGTGCAAGCCCAACGTGCACCTTTTGAACTTCGCCAGGGGTGAGATCATCGACGGCGCCGCGGTGCGCAGCGGGTACGACAACGGCACGCTGACTGGGAAGTACATGAGCGACTTCTCCGATCCCGATTTGATGGGCCACCCCCAGCACATCGTCATGCCCCACCTCGGCGCCTCCACCGAGGAAGCCGAGGAGAACTCCGCCGCGATGGCCGCCACCACGATGATGGACTTCCTGGAAACCGGGACCATTCGCAACTCCGTGAACTTCCCCACCACCATCCTGGCGCCCCAGAAAAACTCATCCGGCGCGCGACTGTGCATCGTGAACCGCAACGAACCCGGCGCGCTCGGGGAAATCACCACCTTCCTCGGCAGCAAAGGCTTGAACATCTCGCAGCAGATCAACACCTCCAGGGGGGACATCGCGTACACCGTGATTGACTTCAGCAACCAGCCAGAAGACGCCGAGGCGTTGCAAATGGAACTCGCCGAGACGTGCTCGTACATCATCTCGCTGCGGTTCCTGGGCATGGTGTTCGACGACGCCCTGGGCGAGCCCGGCACGTTCTTCTACGTGTCCTGGGCGCAGTAAGGAGGAGGTGGTGTCCAATGTGCGTCGAAAAGGAGATGTGCACGAGGAGGAACGTATTGTTGTGATGATCTAATTATTCATAAGTTTATTCAAAATAGTTCATAAGTCCCAGACCCGCCTGCGCTGTCGCCGGCGCTTCCGCTTCCGCGCGAAACGCGCCACCCGCTAGCAGCGTTTCCAGCTCTTTCGCGACGCCGTCGTTTTCGTTGTCGTCCCGGCACACCAAGTCCGCGGCTTTTATCGCCGATTCCCTCCCGTTGGGCATCGCGAACGACAACCCGCACGCGCGTAACATCTCCACGTCGTTGTTCGCGTCTCCGAAGGCGACGCAGCTTTCCAGCTCCACGCCAAGCGCCTTCCCCGCCGCGCGTAAACCGCTCGCCTTATCCACGCCCGGCATGAGAAATTCCACGTGCACCTCCGCGGCGATGATGTGGCACGTGCTCTGCGGTAACGTCAGGCGCGCTTGTTCCGCAACCTTCTCCGCGCGTGACGGGCTGCCCGTGATGATGATGAGCTTCAGGGGCGGCGGGAACGGCCACGCGTCGCTGTCATCGCTGTCTGCTTTTGGTCGCAGCGTCGCGACGCGCGTCGTCCCGCCTTCCGGGCCGACCAGGGCGTCGAACTGGTCCATGAGTTGTTTTTGTTTCGCATTGACAGGCGCGGTGACACTTACGTCGGGCAGGCAATATTGCACCGGCAAATCCAGCGTCTCCGCGACATCCAAAACAAGAGACACGACCTCCCTAGACATCACCTCGACGTGCCAAACAACGTCGTTTTCGGGGTTGTCACCATCAAGGAGCATGGCACACGCGCCGTTGAAACACACCGCGGGGATCGGACCTAAACCGATTTGCGAGGCGTACCTGCGGATAGTCGCCGCGGGTCGCCCGGACGCGACGCACACCACCGCACCCGATGCGTGCACGCGTCGCAAGGTATCCACGGTATCATCCGAGATTGTGGAATCGGGCTTTAAAAGGGTGCCGTCCATGTCCACCGCCACCAGGCGGAGGGATGAGCCAGGCATGTCGGCAGAACACCTGACTGATCGTGCGGATGCGCGACGCGCCGGGACGCGGGCGACACACGCGGGCACGGCGTGAGCGGCCGTGGCCATGCACGGCACGGCTCGGGCGCTGCGGCGCGCGAGGAACTGTGCCGAGGTGATGACAAGTCCTGGAAAACACGAGGCCAGTTTTCGTCGTCGCGCCTTTTGAGACCTGTGTCATGAAAGAAACGCCTTTCTAATGTAGATATCCATAGTTCCTTTCCGTTGTACGTCGTGGTAAAGCAAGCAGTACATCGTATTAATATTCATAATCAGTCAAGCGCGTCGCGCGTAGGGTCTTTCTGTCAGTCTTTTGTAATCAGTCAAGCGCGTTGCGCGTCGGGTCTTTCTGTCGTCGTCTTCTTCCATTTTGTCTTGTCTCTCGTCTCTGTCTTCTCCTTCTCCATCAATAATTTCATTCGCCACCGTCCATCCCCCGCGCGTCCACCACGGCACGCAGCAAAGGCTGCGCTTCTCCTTCCTCGCGTCCGGCGGCTGGACGCTTGAAGGATCGAGTCACTGCGACCAAAACGAAACACGCGGCGGCGACGAGTAGCGCCGCGGCGGCGACGATGCCCTTTGAATCGAGCACCGCGCGGCCGCCTTGTGTGTTCATCCCCCCGAGTGCAGACAACGTACCCATCGACGCCGAGTCGCACGTTCCCGCGAACGCCTCCATGGCGTCGCCGAAGTAGTCCAAGTCGTATCCGCGATGCACGCCGAACTCATTCACGCCGAGGCTCCGAACAAATCGAACACGAATCTCCTCGCCAGGCATGGGATGCACGCCGCGCGCGTAAACATCGAGCAAAGCGACGACAGATCCATCCGGACACGCTCCGTCGCCTTTCGCGGAGGTCCCGTCGCCTTTCACGCCGTTCCTGTCGCCTTTCGCGGAGGTTCCGTCGCCTTTCACGCCGTTCCTGTCGCCTTCCACGAAGGTTCCGTCGCCTTTCGCGGAGGTCCCGTCGCCTGCTAACTAAGCGG